>Ga0209079_10000087_pt1 | contig 44592 bp, 35 predicted proteins | sample PPLLaktember2015_2_FD_187259 | JGI IMG/M metagenome (GOLD analysis project Ga0209079, IMG submission 187259) | Freshwater sediment microbial communities from Prairie Pothole Lake near Jamestown, North Dakota, USA - PPLs Lake P7 Core (6) Depth... | ecosystem: Environmental > Aquatic > Freshwater... | reverse complement strand
TCCGTCAGTTTGAACTCCCGGACCTGGTTGGAGTGGCCCATGCCCCGGGACTTCATGATCATGATCCCCCGGTTTCTCTCCCCGTTGCATTCTATGTCTTGTAAAGCGATCCAGGTGTCCATCAGCGAGGACACGCCGGCCGCGGCATCGGCTCCCCCCCCATCCGTCACAAGGCTCGTGGAGAGGGACGTGATCTTCTCCGTCTTCAGGTAATCGATCAGGCGGGTCAGCATGGAGGTCACCTCGAGCCGGCCCCCCACCTTGACCAGGTTCGTGATGGGGTCGATGACGACGGCCTGGGGCTTGAAGTCCCCGATGAGCTTGTGCATCTCCACGAGGTGCCTCTCGAGGCCCTGCATCTCGGGCCGCGACGAGTGAACCTTCAGAAGACCCTTCCGGGTCCATTTCGCCATGTCCAGGCCGATGGAGCGCATGTTGCGCAGGATCTGGCCCTCGGACTCCTCGAAGGCGAAGTAGAGGCACCGTTTGTCGCCCCTGCACGTGGCATCGGCAAAAAAAGCGGCAAGACTCGTCTTGCCGGTTCCCGCCGTGCCCGAGACCAGGACGCTGCTGCCCCGGTAGTACCCGCCGCCGTCGAACATCCCGTCGAGCTGTCGGATCCCCGTCGGTACTTTTTCCGTCGAGACCACATGGGCAAGCCCCATGGACGTGATCGGCAGGATCGACATCCCGTGCTCGTCGATCAGGAAGGGGTACTCGTTGGTGCCGTGGGCCGAGCCGCGATACTTCACCACCCGAAGCCGCCGCGTGGAGAGCTGATCGCTGACCCGGTGATCCAGGAGGATGACGCAGTCGGCCACGTACTCCTCGAGGCCGTACCGCGTCAGGCTGTGATCCCCGCGCTCGCCGGTGATCAGGGCCGTAACCCCCTTTTCCTTGAGCCACCGGAAGAGGCGGCGAAGCTCGGCGCGCAGGATGGCCGGGTTCGGCAGGCCCGCAAAGAGCACCTCGATCGTGTCGAGGACCACCCGTTTTGCGCCCACGGAGTTGATCGCGTGGCCAAGCCTCACGAAGAGGCCCTCGAGGTCGTATTCGCCGGTCTCCTCGATTTCGCTTCGCTCGATGTAGACGTAGTCGACGGCGAGCTTCTTCTTCGCGACCAGGGCCCGGACGTCAAAGCCAAGCGAGGCGACGTTTTTCGACAGCTCCTCGGCCGTCTCCTCGAAGGCGACAAAGACGCCCGGCTCGTTGAACCTCGTGGCGCCGTTGATGAGAAACTCCATGCTCAGGAGCGTCTTCCCGGAGCCCGCGCTTCCCACGACGAGCGTAGGTCTTCCCTTCGGCAACCCCCCGCCCGTGATCTCGTCGAGTCCCGAAATCCCCGTGGGGCACTTCTCGAGCCCCACCAGCCCAACCGCCTTTTTCCGGTTTGCCGCCATGAAGATTCCCCCCTGAGTAACCGATGCTCTATGAAATTTGTTTGGCAGGATTCCCCGGGAACAATTATGAGTGAGTAAAGCAAGTGCTTTTTTATGCAGGTGCATCCCATCCTGTACGGCATGTCTGCTTCAAATAGAAGAATCCCGTTTCCTTTGGGAGACAGGGTTCAAACAATTACCATGTTGCCCTCACATGAGATTGAAGGTGTTTTCGCATCTCGAGGCAAACTCTCGCTATCACGATATCCATTTAGAATCCACTGCAAAGTGGCACGAGGCTGATTGTTTGCTTCAGGAAGTACTCGAGACCGTTGCTTCTTCCGCTAGGCCCTCCAGGTGGCCCCTCTTTCAAAATCTTTGTCGAATCCCTCGTGACTTACCCCTTTATGCAACCTGGGTTAAGCCTGAAGCGGATCCGCCGTCGGCTTGACGTTCCTCACGGAAGCTCGCTCGAAAGCGGAATAGTCATCTAGGCAAACTTCAGTGCGGTCAAGGGTTTATGATCAAAAGAGAAAGGGACATGGATCCCCTGCCGGCGTGAAGATCATCGCTCTGGTCATGGCCCGCGTGACGGCCACCCTCATTGCGTACTTTGCATGCTCAGGACTCCCCTTAGGCGGATTGAATCGTCCATGCCAGCGGCTTTCGTAAAGTATGACCTCGTCGAATTCCTTCCCCTTCGATTTGTGCATCGTCATGACGAGGACGCCCTCCCATGTCTTCGACGATGAAGAGAAATGTTCTCTCAAGAAGGCATTCTGCACTGCGGTTACCGCACCCGCATAGTTTCCATTCCTCTTCCAGATGCCGTTTAAAGAGGACTGGCGGGCATCTCCTTTCCGCAGGAAACGGAGAACCTTGACATCCTGAAGCACTTCTGCCAGTAAGGGAAATTTAGCTTCGGCCAGCAGTTCCCTGACGGCAAGCCAGTCCGCCTTGGGATCGCCCGAATGGACGAGGCTTTTCGCTTTCTCCGCAATGCTCTTGCATTCCGATACCAGGAACGTTCGGTTCTTTCCCCTGATAAGGCCGGAGTCGATATACTGATCGAGCGCATGCGAAAGTTCAAGGTCAGCCTTCGGAGGTTTGGTCTTTTCTCCTCGACGGCCACGGATGTACGCCGTCAGATCCGCAACCATCCTTTTCTCTGCATGTTCCGGGGACGAACCACTTTCCAGAAGCCCCGCGATCAGCGTCGCAGAAAGAATGGGTCCTTCGGAATCAACTGAAACTTCATGGTTAATAGAAGGCAAAGACCCTTTAACGAATATCTGTTCGGCACTTAAATACTGAGATATGTCAAGCATGAGCTGCTTCGTGGGCACAAGAACGGCAATGCTCCACGGACATCGTCCCGATTCCCTCAGTTTTCTCATCCTGGCCAGGACTTCCGACTTGAGACGCATGTGGGATCCGTTCCCTTTCAGAATCTTGTACTGCCCTACCTCCACGTGATTGTATTTTTTCCCTTTGTTCGCGCCGATCAGAAGGTCGTTTCCGAACTGAACGATGTCTGTTCCGCTACTTCTGTGGTTTTCGTCGCTGAGGTCGAAGAATCCCGGTTTGTATGCGCTGATGAGCTCGGGAATGCGTTTTGGGTCTGCACCGCGGAACTCATAGATCCTCTGTCCGGGATCGCCAAGAGCGATCACTCGGGATCTTTCGGCGAGGGCCCGAATCATGCGCCATTCATGTTCGTTGGTGTCTTGGAATTCATCCAAGATGATTACAGGGTACGCCCCTCCGATGATCTCCGAGAGAGACCGGCTGCGGGAGAGCAGCTCCGCCGTTACGTATGCGAAAAGATCAAAATGCAGAAGCCCTTCCTCGGTCATCAATCTCATTTTTTCGGACGCAAGCGCCTCGTCCGTGTCCGAAATGCCGGACAAAATGGACGCGGCTTCGGGAGGAGGCAGCAACTTGATTCTTTTTGAAATCAGCAGATTCCCGTAGCATCGGATAATGTTCCACGCGAAGGTGTGATATGTGCTGATCTCCAGATGTTTTCGATGATCTCCCGCCAAGATCTTCCGGGCCTGCTGCGCGATCCGCGTTACCGTAGACCTTGCAAAACTGAGGAACAGTATCTTCTGTTCAGGGCCGAGTTTGCCGAAAACAATTTCCGTATCGGCCTTGACCAGTGCGATGAAGGTCTTCCCCGAACCTGGTCCGCCCACAGCCAGCAGGTGTCCTTCCGCTTCCAGAAACTGTCTCTTCACCTCCGAGAGGGCTGCGAGGTCAAGCTTATTCACCTTTTGCGTCCTCTCCCTTTGCAACGCCTTCTTCCTCCTTCGGGCTCGACGGAGCGATGATTTCAGAGATTCCTGCGAGCATGTCGACGATGAAATTCGGCATTTCGGCAATATCGCATTGATGGAGCATGTCGCTAGCTTTGCCGGTCGCCTTGTGTTTCTCGAAGAAGTCGTACATGGCGTCGCGCAAATCCTTTTCGTCCATCGTTGCCGTCGGTTTTTTTGATGCCAAATGATCCGGCCAGTCACCGCTGCTGACTACGCCAAGGGCATAGCGCCGAAGCGCCGCTTCGCCTGTGCCATTTACGATGAGCCTTTCGAAACCGCTTTCCGGCGATTCGAAGGGGTAGGCTACCGCACCGTCGATCTTCGTCCTGTTGGCAGTATCCTTCTGCTTGTCGAACGTCGCGAACACGGTTTTGCCGAGTTTCGTGAAATGCTCACCGAGAGGGGCGATGTTCGAGTGGGACTCCGCGTTCAGCACGGCGATCCCCATCGCTTCGAGGGATTTGAATCGATTGGCATCCAGTTCGCTGAGGCGCCTTGCAGCCACCGGATAAGCATCATATTCCGTATCCCCTTCCGCAAGCAGTATCCGGCGGGCAAGAAGGGCTTCGCAGAAACGTGCTCTTGCGGTAGAACTTCGGCTTCACGATCGCCGGAAGCTCAGCAGACGTGCCAGACAGTGAGCCGCCGACCCGCTTGAATACGATGATGTGAGAAGGGTTGAATTCTTCGAGGACGTAGGGCGAATGAGAGGTGAAGATCGCCTGCGACGACCTCTGCCTGACGCTGTGGATGATCTGCTTCTGCGTATGGGGCGGAATCGCAATCTCGGGCTCCTCCATTGCGAAAATGACATCCGCCTTCAGATCAGCAATCATGGACAGCATGGCAAGCACCAAGGTATTGATCGTTCCCGTGCCCTGATGCTGGAAGGGGGCGGCGTATTTCCCACTCTCGCACTCCATGCCCGTGCACATGAAGACGCTCAGATACTTCCGCAGGTTCTCCCGCGTAAGATCGGACACCTTCATGTGGGGATTTTCCGCCCAATCGGAAGGAACGAAGCTCCTGACCGCATGCTGGATATGTGAAAGGAGGCTGCCGATGCCGAGTTCCTTCTTCTCGGCAACGGGGAGCTTTCTCAGCTCCGAAAGAATGTCCTCCCACATATGAAGGCGCTTGTTCTGCAGCTTGAGGATGATATCCAGAAGAGAACCGCGCTCGAGGCTTAGCGCTCTCGCACCGGTTCGTATCGTACGCAGGAACAGAAAACCGCAAAGCCGCTTGTCGACCGTGCCGAATTCGGCAAGTTCGCCTTCTTCGGTTTCAGGATGACAGAAATAGGTCTTGCCCTTGAAGTCATCTTCCTCCGGATCGTACTTACCGATGAACTGCACCCGCACGGCTCGCAAAACGCCGGGCCTGTCCGTTGCTTCCGGCTCCTGCAGGGCGATGAGTTCATTGCGCCCTTCGTCCCAAAACTCCTCGTGGTATTTGAAACGGCTTCGCTGTTCTTCTGAAAGCCCGGTAACAACGAGTTCGATACGGATTTCGATCGGGTTCTTGTCCTTGTCGAGATACTTGCCTGCGAAAAAATCGTGCTCGTCGACGACCGGCCTTCTGAAAAGGCGCTCCGGACCCAGCACGAGGTCGATGGCTTCAAGCACGGTAGACTTGCAGGTGTTGTTGTCCCCCACGAATACGGCATGCTTCGGCAGAAGGAGTTCCCCCTTCTCGATGCCCCGAAAATTCTGTATTGTTATCCTCGATATGTTCATATCCCCCCCTTAAACATAAGCATGCGAATTAGAAGACGTTTAGGTTAATCCCAACTCATTTTTCACTTTTCCACCTTTTTACCAGCCTTGTCAAGGCGAGTAAAAAAGCGCAGGCACCCGAGTTGAGCTTCGGGACCTGCGCTTCAACACTAGGCGTGGGACTGAGTTCTAGCAGAAACGGTGGAAATGCCTCCGGAAACGCCGGATGTATTCTCGCCGCATCTCCTCGTCCTGCAATTTGCCGACGTAGAGTGACTCCGTCTTGTGCTCCCGCACCTCCCACTTCACGCCGATAGGCATGCTCCGTAGTCCGGCGCGCAATGCACGTTTGGCATCTGCAAACCATCGAGATTTCGTTGGTTCCTCATGCCACTCGGGAAAGCGCCGCAGCTCAAACCGTCTCTTCGTCATAGTTCTACTCCATGGGCCCGGCTTTTAATGTCCGCCATGCCGGGGGCGGAATTTTCAGATTCATCTAATACTCTTTTCTACGCAGACATTCTGAAAACCCCCTTTACGACCGGAGGCATTATGCCGATGTGAATGTCGAAACGAAATTTCGACTCGGCACTGGCTAAAATATCAATATTTACCCCGCGCCTGGAACGGACTCCTGCCAGCCCAGATGATGCTTCTATTGAAGCCCTGCAGGATCTCAAAAACCGGATAGCGTCTCCTTGTGCGAGCCATGCTTGTCCCGGTTCCTTCTCCGGCCGCTGACACGGCTGCGCTACCGCGGAATGTACCGCTCCCCGGCGGTCCGCGGATAACTTTCTTCAGCTGCGCCTTCGGGTGCTCCGATATTTCCTTCCATTATTCCGCACGCGGCCGTCCCTGTGAGGCTTGGCATGCGTCGCATCGAGGCCAGTATCGGGCCTGATTCAATAAGAAAAGCCCCGCATGCGGCGGCCGACGAGCAATGCGTCTGTCAATCCGTTATGCAGGGCAGTTCCTCCCGCCGGCAGCAGCTATCTGCCAGTGCGGGCCCTTCGCCTCATGCCGGACGAATCGGCAGATCGGTCTGACCGTCATGGGGGGCGCTGCGCGCCGCCGGGTCAAGCCGACTGACCGACGCCGGGGCACGCGTGTTTTTCAGCAAGCCGGGGAGCCGCGCGGGTCTCTTTGTGGATCCGGGCGATTCTTTTGATCAAGCCGGATTCCAAAGAGACCCGCGGGCCTCTACTCGTGGGGACAAGCGGAAACGCCTTGGTCAAGCTGATTTCAAGGGATAGCTACAACATTGCACAATTGCATGGCCCTTCCGCCCGATAATGGGTAGGCCGGAAGGAACCGCTCGAAGGGGGCGTCGCCGAAAGGCCCGGGAACGCGTGGATACGAACTGCCGGTAGCCCCGAAATCCATCAACCGCATTGACCCCGGGTCAAGCAGTACGAGCGGACAAGCGAATGAACGAAACAGGAGGAAGAACATGCTCCGTCATCAGTATCACGACAGGGGTGTCCGACGGTTCCCCGTCGGGCTTTCGGATTTCAACCGCCGACAACAGGACAGGCACATTCATGCCTTCTTCAGCTTCGCCGAGGCGCGCGGCCGGCGACGGCTGCAGGAGTTGACGGACGCCGATATCGCCGACTTCCTCAACGAAATCCGGCGGGACCACGGAGAGCAGAGGGCGTACAGATACGCTCTGGATCTCGCCCGCTTCGTCCGGACGTTCCGCCTCGGAATCCGCGTTCCGTCCCTGCGGGCGAAAATGCGTTCCAAACAGCTCGCCCGGATCGAGGCGGCGCTCGGCACGCTGGGCGGGCGGAAGCTCGGGGGTTCTTTATTTTTCCCAACAAAGGAGAACCTCTATGAGCGCTTATTTGGTGAGCGGGAAGGGATGGCGCTTCGACGCCATGGTGAAGAGGACCAGGATCACGGGAGCCTGGTTCCCAACGAAAGACAAAGCCCTGGAAGCGCAGGGCGCCAGAAAGGAGGAAATCAAAAGAGGAATTCCGAAGCCGGTGACCCCGACCGACATGGACTTTCTGACGCTTTGCAACAAGAGGCTTGATTACCTGAAAGGCCGAACGGAAAGGTATTATCAGGAAAACGAGGTTTTTCTAAAGAAGATGATTCGACTCTGGGGAAACGAGCTGTGCAACGCGATCAGCCGTAAGACGGTCGATGACTGGTTCCTTAAACGGCCTTTCGAGGTCACCGAGAAGGGCAAGGAGGGCAATGGCGCAAAGACGAAGGGCAACGCCGGCACCGGCGCCAGGAAGAAAGGCAAAGCCGCAAATGACGCCGAGAAGGAAAGCAAAGCCGGAAACGGCACTGGCCATAATGCCGTTGCCAACTACGAATTGAAAATGCTGCGGGCCGCCTTCAATTACGGCATCGAGCATGAACTGATCTCGTGCAATCCGACAGCGAAAATCAAACTCCTGCCGAAGACGAACAAGCAGATGCGGTATGTGCCTCCCGTTGACGACATCTGGAGTCTTCTGCAGGCGGCGTTAACCCCGAAAAAGGCTAAAGACGAGAAGGCCAAGGAAAGGGCAGTCCGCATGAGCTTCATGGATTTCGTCTACATTGCCGTTCTCATCATGACGTTGGCGCGCGTGGGCGAAATCAACCGCCTCGAATGGCCGGACATCAGCTTCGACCATCGGTTCCTCAAGCTCTACACGCGGAAGAAGAAGGACGGGAGCCTCACCCCCCGGAACATCCCCATGCACGAATGGATTCTCGGCCTTCTGTGGACGCTCTACAAGCAGAGGGACCCCTCTATCAGCTGGGTGTTCCATCACCGGTACGGGTCACGTAAAGAGAAACGTTTCGTGGTAGGTCCGTACAAGGACAGGAAGAAGCTGATGAGTGTTCTCTGTAAGAAGGCGAAGATCAAGTACTTCCGCTATCATTCGTTGCGCCACTTCGGCGCCTCGATGATGGCGGCCTTGGGCGTTCCGCTTGTGGAGATTCAGAACCTGCTTGGCCACGAGGACATCGAAACGACCCAGCGCTATATCCACAGCCTGGTGGGTGCGGACAGGACGGCGATGGAGGCCTTCTCGAAGAAGTTGTTTGAGTGCTTCCACACGATTCACACACAGCAGATAAATCAAGGGGTCAGCCCTGAGGCTAACCCCTTGATTTTAATGGTGGGCCGCACAGGGATCGAACCTGCGACCCGCTGATTAAGAGTCAGCTGCTCTACCAACTGAGCTAGCGGCCCACGATATTCAGTTTTTCCGATTTATGGCGCGCCCGGCACGACTCGAACGTGCGACCAACAGATTCGAAGTCTGCGACTCTATCCATCTGAGCTACGGGCGCATTTTGTTGCCCGTTTTATTTCTGGGGTGAGTGGAGGGACTTGAACCCTCAACCTTCGGGGCCACAACCCGACACTCTAACCACTTGAGCTACACCCACCGTCTTATCTGGCGCGCCTGCAGGGATTCGAACCCGGGACCCTCGGATTAGAAGTCCGATGCTCTATCCAGCTGAGCTACAGGCGCACGTGACGTTCCAATCGCGAAGAGGATTTATTAAACGCTTTGGCGGATTTTGTCAAGCTGCAAATTACTTTTTTTTCGTCCTCACTTCAGGACAAACCCCACGGTCCCCTCGAACCGGTATCCCCTCTTCCCCCGCCCCTCGCCGGCTGCGTCGGTGGTGAAGAAATGCCGGTTTGTCGACGGGTTGTACCACCGGTATAGCTCCTTCGTCCCGGGCAGGCGGATGGTGGCGATGTTGCCGATGGCTCCCTCGAACAGGTAACCGGCAAGATTCTTGCGCCCTCCGCTTCGCTCCGCGGCGTAGTAGTGATCCCCGATGGTGGGGTTGTACCACCGGTACAGCTCAACGGTGCCCGCCGTTTGCGGGCCATAGAGCCGGAAGGCAAGTCCCGCCCGCTGGTAGGCGCCGATATAGCGGTGGTCCTCCCTGTCGGGCTGACTCGTAAATAGAGTGTCATCGCCCCGCGTGTAGCGGTAAACAGGAAGAATTTTCGATGCCGGCTCGCCTGTGACGTTGAGGGAAATGGGGATGCGGGCCGTGCCCCCGTTCGAGGTGATCGTAACATGGTCCGTGTAGATCCCGGGCTTGAACTCGGAAAGGTTCATCCGGACCGTGACGAAATCCGTCTCCCGGGCTGTGGTGCCTGAAAGCGGGGTCAGCCGGACCCATGACGAAGGCGGCGCGGCGGCCCTGGAGTCCGTTACGGAAAACCCCTCGAGGATGACGGCGCCCTGTCCCACCTGTAGGTGAAGGCTGTGCGGCCCCTCGGGCAGGTCCCCGGCGGCGATCCCTTCGAAACGGTCCCCCTCGAGATCCTGCAGCGGCATTTCCCGGACAGGACGATCATCGACGGCCGCCCTCAACTCCGCCATCTCCGCAACACGCCTGCCGAACAGAACGGCCCCCGACCCCTGGAACTGGAGCCGCAGGGTGCAGCCCTTCCCAGCCGCTTTCGGATAGCCCTTCTCGGCAGCCCAGTTTCCCGCGAGTTGCAGGGAGTCCTTCAGGGCCGGCGGCGCCATGTAAGGCCCCCCGGCCTCCAGGGACTCGTTGTACAGCGATACGTATCTTGTCCGCCCCGCTGCCGGCAACGCCGGCGCGGAACCCGCCCCACCGGACGAGGCCTGCCAGCGCAAAATGCCCGCCCCTCCGTTCGCGATGCGGATTTTGCGTGTGATCTCTTTGACGGGCTCCGTGTCCCCCAGGTCGACCCCCCTTGGCTCCACCTCGAGGGTGGGCCTGGACTTCGCGTCGGCCAGATTGAACTTGAGAAACAGGGTCCGTCCGCCCCCGTCGGATTCGATTCGCAGCGCTTCACGGTAAGGCCCTTCGGCAAGTGTTCGCCTGAGCACCAGAGAATTTCTTCCCGATGAGATCCGGATCTCCACCGGGTGATCGCCCGGCTCTGACCGTCCCTTGAGGGAGATCAGCGTGACATCTACCCGCGACGGCACCGAACCGCACTCCCCCGTGAGCCCCCCTCCCGTCGAGAACTCCCAGCCGGGTGGCTCCTCGATGGCCCACCGGATCCGTCCCTCTCCCGTGTTCGAGATCTGGAACTGGGCCCGCGCCTTCTCGCCGGGCCCGACCATACCGAGGTCGATCTCGCGGGTTGAAACCGCCAGGGCCTGTGCACGGCTCTCACGGGCCTCCGCCGCCCCCGGAACCCCCGGGGACGCCATGGCCAGAATGCCCGCCAGACCGGCGGCCAGACATCTCGAAATCCGCACCATCACAGGCTCCCGACACCCACCCGCGCTGAGGCCTCGGCGCAGGGCGCTTCAAAAATGCTTGACAGGCAGGCCGCTCGAGTATAGAAGGCTTGCTTTGACATTTGCAGGTCGAGTCCTACATTACTGTTACCGGAGCCCCGGCTCCGCACCGCTTGCCAACCGACAGAAGTCGAGGTCACGCTGTTCCGTGGCAATCAGGGACGATCTGACAACCTGGGTTGCTCTCAAGTCCGTCGAGGGGATCGGCAGCGTAGCATTCCGGAACCTGCTTGCCGCGTACGGCACGCCGCGCCGCGTCTTCGAAGTCCCCCTGCCCGAACTGCAGCAAACGGCGGGATTAAACCACAGGACGGCCCGCAACATCAAGGATTTTCGGGGCTGGGAGCAAGCCCGCACCGAGATCGCCAGGGCCGAGTGCGAGGGCGTCTCGATCGTCACGTCGGGGGACCCGGCATACCCGGAGAGACTGCGGAGGATATACGACTATCCCCCGCTTCTCTATATAAAAGGAACGCTTCGGGCGGAAGATATCCCCGTAGCCGTCGTCGGGTCCCGAAACGCGAGCCCCTACGGCCGATACGTCACGGAAAGGCTCTGCCGCGAGCTGGCCTACCGGGGGGTGACCGTCGTCAGCGGGCTTGCCCGGGGGATCGACACGTGCGCACACCGCGGTGCCCTTTCGGGCCGCGGCCGGACGATAGCCGTGATGGGCTGCGGCATCGACGTGATCTACCCGCCGGATAACAGGAAACTCCACGGCGAGATCGTCGCCGGCGGCGCCGTCGTGACGGAGTTTCCCTTCGGCACAGAGCCCGACCGGCCCCACTTCCCGGCGCGCAACCGCATCATCAGCGGCCTGTCGCTGGGGGTCCTCATCGTCGAGGCGGGCGAGAAGAGCGGCTCTCTCATCACGGCCCAGTGCGCGCTGGACCAGGGGCGCGAGGTCTTCGCCGTGCCGGGGAGCATCGATCTGCCGGGCTCGCGGGGAACGAACAAGCTGCTCAGACAGGGTGCCAAGCTCGTGGAGAGTGTCGAGGACATCCTCGAGGAGATCCTCCCCCAACTGGCGTCTCCGCCCGTTGCGGCGCAAAAAGAAAAAACGGGGCCCGTCGCACGGACGAACCGCCCGTCCGCAGCCACTCCGGATCGGGAGCCCCTGACGGAAAAAGAATCGCGGCTTCTGGGTTTCATTACAGAAAAGCCGCTGGATGCCGATGCCCTCATCAACCGTTCGGGCCTGGCGGCAGCCGAGGTCCTGGCGGTGCTGTTGTCCCTGGAGCTCAAAGGCTGCGTCCTGCAGCTCCCGGGCAAGTTATTCAAATTGAGGAAACCTTGATGCCAAATTCGCTGATCATCGTCGAGTCGCCCACGAAGGTAAAAACGATCAAGAAGTATCTCGGCTCGGAGTTCGACGTCCGGGCCTCCGTGGGACACGTGAAGGACCTTCCCGGGAACACCCTCGGGATCGACATCAAGAACGACTTCAGCCCCACCTACGAAGTCCTCGAGGCCAAGAAAAAGGTCATCACCGAGCTGAAAAAAGCCGCCAAGTCGGCCGACACGATCTATCTCGCCCCGGACCCCGACCGCGAGGGCGAAGCCATCGCCTGGCACATCGCCGACGAGATCGGCACCAAGGGCAAGCAGGTCTACCGGGTGCTCTTCAACGACCTGACGAAGAACACGATGCTTGCGGCCATCAAGAACCCCCTGCCCCTGGACCGAAACCGCTACGAGGCCCAGCAGACCCGGCGCATTCTCGACCGTCTCGTGGGCTACCAGATCAGCCCCATCCTCTGGGACAAGGTGAAGCGGGGCCTTTCTGCCGGCCGCGTGCAGTCCGTCGCCGTGCGGATCGTCTGCGAGCGCGAGGAGGAGATCCGCAGCTTCAAGCCCGAGGAGTACTGGACCATCACGGCGGCACTCGAAGGCGCCAACCCGCCCCCATTCGAGGCCAAACTCGTAAAGATCGGGGGGAAGAAAGCCAAGGTCGGAAACGACGGCCAGGCCAAGGGGCTTGTCGAGACGCTGAAGCAGGCGGCCTTCACGGTAAGCGGCATCGAGAGCAAGGAGACGAAGCGAAACCCGCTGCCCCCGTTCACGACAAGCAAGCTCCAGCAGGAGGCCTCGCGGTGGCTTCACTTCTCTCCCAAGAAGACCATGATGGTCGCCCAGAAGCTCTACGAGGGGATCGAGCTCGGGAAAGAGGGCCCCGTGGGTCTCATCACCTACATGAGGACCGACTCCGTCCGCGTAGCCGGCGAGGCCTTGAACGAGGCAAGAACATTCATCCAGGACGTCTACGGCAAGGACTTTCTGCCGGCCAAGGCCAAGGTGTACGCCACCTCCGAGAAGGCCCAGGACGCCCACGAGGCCATCCGGCCCTCATCGCTGGTCTACCGCCCGATTGAAATCAAGCAACACCTCTCGAGCGACGAGTTCCGGCTCTACCAGCTCATCTGGAACCGCTTCGTGGCCAGTCAGATGAACCCGGCGGTCTATGACCAGACGATCGTGGACATCACGGCTGCCGATTGCCTCTTCCAGGTCCGCGGCTCCGTCCTGAAATTTGCGGGCTTCACGATCCTCTACACCGAAGGCAAGGACACGGACGACGAGAACGGCAACGGCAAAACCCTCCCGAAGCTTGCCGCGAAGGAAGTGCTGAAGCTGCTGGAGCTCAAGCCCGAGCAGCACTTCACCCAGCCCCCGCCCCGCTTCACCGAGGCCATGCTGGTGAGAGAGCTCGAGGAAAAGGGGATCGGACGGCCGAGCACCTACGCCGCCATCCTCAGCACCATCCAGGACCGCAACTACGTGAAGCTCGAGCAGGCGCGCATCCACCCCACCGACCTGGGGATCCTGGTCAACGAGCTGCTGGTGCAGAACTTTGCCAAGATCATGGACGTGGAGTTCACGGCATCGATGGAGAACCAGCTCGACCTCATCGAGGAAGGCAAGCTCAACCGCATCGAGACCCTGAAGGAGTTCTACGCCCCCTTCGAGAAGGATCTGAAAAACGCCGCCAAGAAGATGCGCAACGTCAAGAAGGAAGGCGAGCCCACCGATGAGGTTTGCGACAAGTGCGGGGCCCCCATGGTGATCCGGTGGGGACGAAACGGCCGCTTCCTGGCCTGCACGAAGTACCCCGACTGCAAAAACACCTCGAACGTCAACGGGGACAAAAACGGCAACGGGGGCGGCCAGGCCGATGCGAAGCCCCTGGACATCGCCTGCGAAAAGTGCGGCAAGCCCATGGTGCTCAAGGAGGGCCGCTTCGGGAAGTTCCTCGGCTGCTCGGGATACCCGGAATGCCGCACCACGATGCCCTTCTCGACCGGTATCGCCTGCCCCGAGGAAGGCTGCAAGGGAAGCCTCGCGGAGAAGCGGACCAAGAAGGGGAAGGCCTTTTACGGCTGTTCCAAATACCCCGCGTGCAAATACGCCATCTGGGACCGGCCGATTGCCGAGGAGTGCCCGCAGTGCGGCTCGAAGTTCCTCGTGGAAAAGTACAACCGCAAGACGGGCCGCATGAAGGCCTGCCCGAAGGAAGGCTGCACGTTCAAGGAGCCACTCTCATAAAGATAGAAGTTAGGAAGATCAGAAGTTAAGAAGCCCGGATCAGCATGCGTGATTGATCGACAGGTCCGGTTCTCAACTTCCCAACTCCTCAACTTCCCGACTTCCACAATATGATCCACAATAAACCCATCTTGATTATCGGGGGCGGGCTTGCCGGCTGCGAGGCGGCCTGGCAGCTCGCGAAGCGAGGCCACGAGGTCACGCTGTACGAGATGAAACCCGTCAAGTTCTCGCCGGCCCATTGTTCGCCCAAGCTTGCCGAGCTCGTCTGCAGCAACTCGCTGCGATCCAATGTACGCACCAGTGCCGTCGGTCTTCTCAAGGAAGAGTTGCGCAGGCTCGACTCGCTCATCATGGCGGCAGCCGACGCCACGTCGGTGCCCGCCGGAAAAGCCCTGGCCGTCGACCGAACGCTCTTTTCCGCCGCAATCGAGGAGAGGCTCCTGACGCAGCGCGGCATCCGCCTCGTACGGGAGGAATGTACGGAAATCCCCGAGGATGCGCACGTTATCATCGCCACGGGCCCCCTCACGTCGGATCCCCTGGCTGCCGCCATCGCCCGTCTCGTGGGCCGTGACTCCCTCTACTTCTACGACGCGATTGCACCGATCGTTGACGCCGCATCAATCGATCGGTCGCGGGTATTCAGGGCTTCCCGGTATGACGAGGGCGAAGGGGATTACCTGAACTGCCCCCTCGATGAAGGGCAGTACGGGGCGTTCCGGCAGGCCATCCTCGAGGGCCGCCAGATCGCGGCGAGATCCTTCGAAGACGAGAAGTATTTCGAGGGTTGCCTTCCCATCGAGGTCCTTGCCCGGCGCGGTACGGACACGCTGCGCTTCGGCCCCATGAAACCCGTGGGTCTCGTCGACCCCAGGACGGGAAGGGAGCCCCATGCCGTCATCCAGCTGAGGCAGGAAAACCGCGAAGGCTCCCTGTACAACATGGTGGGCTTCCAGACCAAGCTCGCCTGGCCGGAACAGGAGCGGATCTTCCGGATGATCCCGGGACTCGAGCAAGCGGAGTTTCTGCGCCTGGGGAGCATCCACCGCAACACCTTCATCCACTCGCCCATGCTGCTGACGGACACCCTGCAGCTCCGATCCAACCCGGACCTCTTCTTTGCCGGCCAGATCACGGGCGTCGAGGGGTACGTGGAGTCGACGGCCATGGGCCTGCTGGCAGCCCTTTTCATGCACCGGATCCGTATCGAAAAGCCCTTCGCCACACCTCCGCGCACAACCGCGCTGGGTGCACTGCTGCACCATGTCTCCCGTTCCGAAGGGAAGACCTTTCAGCCGATGAATGTCAATTTCGGTCTTTTCGTACCGCTGGGCGGGAAGGTGAGAAAGAAAGATCGCGGCGAGCGCTACATGGAAAGGGCGCTCACCGACCTGGAAGAATGGAGGCGTCGATCAGGCAGCACGCCTTGATTCTTTCGCCCGGGTGAAGATCGGAACGATCACATCAAACAGAAAGTCGACTATCCGCTCTGCGCGCCTGATGCGCGCTTCGGCCCGCCCTCTCGTCGTCATGTCCATCTCCTTGTTTGCTCCGTTTTTCCGCGAATAACGATCTGCACGGCACTTTTTCTGTGGCTTCATGATATTCCTAAACGATGATCCCGGCGATGAAAATCGGTGTTCGTCTGATCTTTTCATCAGACAGAAAGACGTTCAGGCATCGGATTCTGTCCTATGGGAATCGGGGAAAGGTGGTCAGATCTGCAGTCGAATCTACCTCGGGAGGACTTCCCGGAGGGCTTCGCGGGTGCGGGGCAGCGGGTCATCCGTTTTGGCCAGGAACTCCGATAGCTTTCTCAGGTCATCGATCGTGTCGACGTCGAATGAAGGCGCCTGGCAGCGGACGGAAAGCCCCATCGACGCGGCCCTTTCGATCGTGTCGCGAAGAACGTGGTCGGTACTCATGGGGATCCTGCTGAATAGATCCGATGCGGCCGTAAGACCGATCAGGTGATAGCCGCCGTCACAGGACGGCCTGAGGACGACATCGACAGCATCCAGCAGGGAAAAGGCTTCGTCAACGGTGTCTATGGGGATGTGAGGCACGTCGGCACCGATCACGACGACCCGATTGAAGCCCTCCCCGAACAGTTCCTCGAAGATCCGGAACATTCGCTCCTGGAGGGAGGAACCGGATTGGGGCCGGCAGGGAAAACGCCTTGAGAACAGCTGCGAAAAAGGGCTTGACGCTGGAAGGTAGTACCAGATCAGGGGCCTGGAGAGGGGACCGAATTTCCCGGCCAGATCGTCGATGAAGGCACGATAAAGCCTGAGCGTCCCCTGCGGCCCCAGATCCCGCGCCAGGCGGGTTTTGACAGCCCCCGCCTCGGGGTAGCGGGCCATGATGACAAGGGCCTCTTTCGACACGGGCGTTTGCATCGGGGCTGTCTCTTTCATCCCCTCGTGCTGTCTTCAGCTACCCCAATCGATATAGATGGCCCGTGCGGGGCAGTCCTCGACGGCCTTCTCGATGAGGGCTTTGTGGCGCTCGGGTTCCTTGACCTCGAAAACCGGCCGCATGTGAAGGCCCCACTCCATGAACACCTCCGGGCAAATGTTCACGCAGAGCTCGCAGCCGATACAGGCCTCTTTTTTGATGATAATACGCACGATGTTCCTTGGGAACAGGGTATAGGGTATCGGGTATAGGGTTTAGGGTCTGGCGGTGCCAATAAAATTTCTATGATTAAAATCTTTTTCCTTCCCGATACCCGAGACCCGAGCCCCTAGACCCTATTCAACAAGTTTGTTTCGAATAGCGTAGGTCGTCAACTCCGCATTGTTCTTCATCTTCATCTTGTCGAGAATCCGGGAGCGGTAAGTGCTAACCGTTTTGACGCTGAGACACATCTCATCGGCGATGTCCGAAACGGTCTTCCCGGAAGCGATCATGAGCAGGATCTGGTACTCCCGGTCCGAGAGTGTATCGTGCGGGGCCTTCTCCGCATCGCCGTCGAGCTGATAGGCAATCTTCTCCGCAAGGGACGAGCTGATGTACTTGCCTCCCCTGGACACCTTCCGGATGGCAGAGATCAGCTCCTCCGGTGCGCTCGCCTTGGTGAGATAGCCCGAGGCCCCCGCTTTCAGGGCCCGGATGGCGTACTGCTCCTCGGGGTAGATGCTCAGGATCAGAACGGGGATTTTCGTGTTTGTGATCCTCAGCTCCTTGAGTACTTCCAGCCCGTTCTTGCCCGGCATGGAGATGTCCAGAAGAATCACGTCATAGTCCTTCCTGGCAACAAGGGCGAGCACTTCCTGACCGTTTCCCGCTTCGTCGGCCACCACGAGGTCCGCCGTTTCCGAGAGAACCTGCTTGAACCCCTGTCTCACGATCGGATGGTCATCAGCTATGAGAATCTTGATCATTCCTCGTCTCCTCTCCAATTGGGCATACGGACCGTCACGGTCGTGCCCTTCCCCTTTTTGCCGGCGATTTTCACCTCGCCTCCCCGGAAATCGACGCGCTCCCGGATTCCCAGCAGACCGAAGGATTTCGGTTTGTGGAGATCCTCTTCGCGGATCCCCCTGCCGTTGTCCCTCACGACAAGCTCAAGATCATCCTCCACTTCCCTCAGGCTCACGTTGACCCTTGTCGCCTTCGAGTGCTTCGCCACATTGGTCAGCGTTTCCTGGAGGATCCGGAATACGGTGATGGAGGCATCCTTGCTGGGCTCCATGTCCTCGGGCTCCACGTCGACGGCACACTGGATGCCCGTGCGCTTCTGGAACTCCTGGCACTGCCAGTCCATCGCCACGGGCAGGCCCAGGTGGTCGAGCATGCCGGGCCGCAGGTCCATGTAGATCCTTTTCACGGTCTGCATGGTCATGTCGATGAGGTCCTTCATGGACTGCGTTCGCTCGGACAGATGCGGCTGTTCCGGCGGGATCTTCTTTTTCAGCAGGATGATTCCCGTGTTGAGCGCCGTCAGGAGCTGGCCCAGCTCGTCATGAAGCTCCCGCGCGATCCGGGTCCTTTCCTTTTCCCTCACCGTCTGGAGGTGCATGGAGAGATCGCGCAGGCGCCCTCTCGAGAGCTCGATCTCCTTCTCGAACTGCTTGCGGTAGGTGATGTTCTCGAAGGTGACCACGATGCTCTGATTCTCGAGCCTCTCGCCGATGCGGGCCGCGCTGATCGTGCACTGGATCTCGGCGCCGTCTTTGCGGCGGCAGGGATACTCCACGGCAAAGGTCCGCCGCCTCTCCAGCGTGGAATAGAGCAGCTTGTCGATGACCTCGAACTCCTCCCGGGTGCGGCTCAGGAGCCGGGGTTCCTGGCCGATCAGTTCCTTGGGCTTCCAGCCGAATACCTTTTCCACGCCGTCGTTGGCAAAGAAGATCTTTCTGTCCCTCAGCCCGATCACGGCATGGGGGATGGACTCCAGGATTGAGGCCTCGAGGGCCTCGAGCTCCGCGAGCTTGCTCTGCGCCTCTTTCTGCTCCGTGATGTCCATGGAGTTGCCGAGAATGGCCTTCTTCCCCCGGAAGCGGATCGGCGTCACCGTTTCCATGATCCACCGGGTCTGGCCGTCTTTCGTGAGAATCCGAAACACGTGTGGGGCCTTGCCTTTTCCCCTCAGCATGGCCTTGGCCCTTCGGGCCACCTGCTCCCGGTCTTCGGGATGGACGAGCAGCATGGAGCTCATGCCGATCAATTCGTCAACGCGGTAGCCGGCATAGGCCGCCCCGATCGGGTTGATGTAGAGAAACGTGCCGTCATGCACCACGTACACCCCGACCTGGGAGCTTTCGGCCATGGTCATGTACACTTCCTCGGCCGCTTTCTGGTCCGTGATGTCCTCGTAGGTGATGACCACCTGCTTGTCGACGAGCGCATCCCCGATCCGGGACGCCGTGAGGCGGCAGATGATGCGGGTGCCGTCTTTCTTTTTGCGAATGACCTCCGCGGTGAAGGTTTTCTGCGTTTCCAGGGATCGGTAGAGGTTGTCCGCCCCGTCGGCCCATTCCTTCTTCGAGCGGTAGAAGATCCGGGTGCTCTTTCCGATGACCTCCGAGCGCTTCCATCCGAAGACCTTCTCGACGCCGTCGTTGGCGAATATGATCTGCCGGTTCTTGAGTCCGATGACGGCGTGGGGGATGGACTCGAGGATCGACGCCTCGAGGGCTTCCAACTCGGTCAGGCGGTTCCGGGCCTCCACCTGCCTCGTGATGTCCATCGACTGCCCCAGCACGGCGCGGCCCGCGCCAAACTCGATCGGGGTGACGGTCTCCAGGATCCAGTGCACGGCGCCGTCCTTGCCGATGGTGCGGAACTCGTAAGGAAGCGTGCGCTTGCCCCGGAGCATGTCCGCAGCCTTTTTTGCCACGGCCTCCCGGTCGTCGGGGTGAACGAAGTCGACGGCCCTCTTGCCGATCAGCTCCGCGGGGTTGCATCCCAGCCTCGATGCCGTGAACTGGTTGACGAAGCGGAAAATCCCGTCCTTGATGATATAGACGCCCGCCTCGGCGGTGACGGCGAGCGAGCGGTACAGCTTCTCCTCGTAGAGCTTTTCGCTCTCGGCCTTCTCGTACTCCAACACCTCCAGTCGGAGGGATTCCATTTTTTGGAGGAGTTCTTTTTTCGTCAGGTGTTCAAATGCCATGGGATCCACCCATCCCCCCTTGCATTGAGCCGGAACGCGACGCGCGGCGGTTCTGTCCGGGCAGGCTTGATCCTGTCTGGCAGGACGGCAGGGCTACTTGTTTCTCTCAAAGATGATGCGAAGCCCGTCCAGGGTGAGGAATTCGTCAACGACATCGATGCTTTTCGTCTCCGGCGCGATGATCTTGGCGAGCCCCCCCGTGGCCACGACCTTCGGGTTGGAGCGTACTTCGGCCTTCATCCGGTCGACGATCCCGTCGACGAGGCCCGCATACCCGAACATGATCCCCGCCTGCATGCTGCTGACGGTGTCCTTGGCGATGATGGTCTTGGGCCTCTTGAGCTCGACGCGCGGCAGCTTGGATGCCTTGTCGAAGAGCGCATCGCTGGAGATGGCGATGCCCGGCGTGATGCAGCCGCCCATGTACTCGCCCTTCTTCGAAACGTAATCGAAGGTCGTGGCGGTGCCGAAGTCCACGACGATCAGTTCCGTCTTGAACTTCTCGTAAGCCGCAACGGCATTGACGATCCGGTCGGCACCCACCTCCTTCGGGTTGTCGTAGAAGATGGGCATGCCCGTCTTGACCCCCGGTTCCACGATGAGGGGCTTGAGGTTGAAGTACTTCTTGCAGAGGGGCTCCAGGATGTTGAGCATGGGAGGCACGACGCAGGAGATGATGATGCCTGTGAGGGTGACGGGTTGAGACTTTGACTTTACTGTCTTGTACAGGTTCACGATCAGCATGCCGTACTCGTCGACGGTGTGATTGGCGACGGTACGGATCCGCCAGTCATAGATGAGCTTTTCTCCGTCGTAAAGCCCCAGAACGGTGTTGCTGTTTCCCACATCAATTGCCAGAAGCATGATCACAACCTCTCGATATAGAGATCTCCTGCGAGAACCTGCTGCATGCCGGTCTCCCCCTCGAGCAGAAGAGCCCCGTTTTCGTCGAGGCCCCTGACGGTGCCGTGCTGAACGGTTTCCTTGAAGACCACCTCGACCCGCTTTCCGACGAGTTCGGCATACTGGAGCCACTTCTCCCGGATGGCCGCCGCGCCCCCGTTCAGGAACACGCGATACCAGTTTCCCAGGATTTCGAAGAGCCGCACGGCAAAATCGACCCGGTCGATGTCCAGGGCGGTCTCGATCCGCAGGGACGTGGCTGTCTCGCGCAGCTCCCGGGGGAAATGCAGCTTCTGCATGTTGAGGTTCACCCCGATCCCCGCGATGATGAAGGCCACCCGGTCAGCCTTGGTCCTCATCTCCGTCAGGATCCCGCAGATCTTCTTTCCGTCGATGAGGATGTCGTTCGGCCACTTGAGCCTCACCTTTCCCGGGCAATACTGCGAAATGACGTCGGCCACGGCCACGCCTACCATCAGCGGGATAAGCGATGCCGCAGCGGCGGGGATATCGGGGCGCAGGACGACGGAAAGGTAGAGGTTCATCGAGGGCGGCGATTCCCAGCTGCGGTTCAGCCGTCCCCGGCCGGCGGACTGGGCCTCGGCAATGACGACGGTCCCTTCCTCGGCGCCCTGCTGCGCAAGGTGCAGGGCTTCGGTGTTCGTCGACTCGATTTCCTCGTGATATTCGATCCTCCGGCCGATGGTCTTCCGGATGAAATAGCCTCTCAGCTCGTCTATCATGAAATCCATGATCAGGTCTTCCTGGTGACCTTCAGGGATATGTCGGCCGCACGGGCAGAGTGCGTGAGAGCCCCGGCGGAGATGAAATCAACCCCTGTTCCCGCTATCGATTCCACCGTGTCAAGAGTCACGTTACCCGACGCTTCCACGAGCACCCGGCCCCCGATGAGCGCGACGGCCTTCTTCATCTCATCGACAGGCATGTTGTCGAGCATGATGACGTCCGCACCGGCCGCGAGGGCTTCCTCGACCTCGGGCAGGTTCTTCACCTCCACCTCGATTTTCACCATGAGCGGGGCCTGTCCCCTCACCCGGCGCACGGCCTCGGCGATGCCCCCGGCCGCCTCGATGTGATTGTCCTTGATGAGGATCCCGTCATAGAGCCCGTACCGGTGATTGCAGCCCCCACCGGCCTTCACGCTGTACTTGTCGAGGATCCGCAGCCCCGGCATCGTCTTGCGCGTATCGAGTATTTTCGCCTTCGTACCGGCCGCCGCGTCAACGAATTGCTTCGTCAGGGTGGCGATTCCGCACATCCGCTGAAAGAGATTCAAGGCGACCCGCTCGGCCGTGAGGATGCTCGCCAGCGATCCCTCTACGGTGGCCAGGAGGGTCCCGCGGGAGGCCCGGGCGCCGTCGCTCAACGCCGTTGTGAAAACCAGCGATGCATCGCGCACGCGGAAGACTTCACGAAAGACCTCCAGGCCGGCCACGACCAGGTCTTCCTTGGCAAGAGCCGTCGCCTGCCCCGTCTCGGGACCCGCGAGGGCAAACGACGTCGTCACGTCCCCCGACCGGATGTCCTCCTCGAGAGCCCTGCGGATGATCTTCTTGACAGCATCCATCTCCAGCATGGTCGTTCTCACCTTACCTTGAAAGGTCCTGTGTCTCCCGAGCCGCTTCGTGTATCTGTCAGCCTATTCACGCGGAAGTTAAGAAGCTGCGAAGTTAAGAAGTTTGGAGAAGCAATGCGCGCGCTCTGGCTTTCAAATCACCCAAGCTTCACAACTTCTCAACTTCCCAACTTCTCTTTTCACGCAGTGAAAGCGTTAGCCTGTCTATAACTTTTTCAGTGCGGCTTCCAGGACCGAATACCGCTCATTCAAACCCCTCGCCTTGGCCTCTTCCTTGTCGATGACGGCCTGGGCCGCTTTCTGCCAGAAGTCGGGGTTCTCGAGTTTGCGATTCACCTGAGCCAGTTCCTTCTCGATCTTGGCCATCTCTTTCTGCAGCCGTGCCTTCTCGCCCGATTTGTCGATTTCGCCTTCCACGATGAGAAACACTTTCAGCGGGCCGGCCACGCCCGTGGCCGCATCCTTCGGTTCCTGCCCGGACTGGATGATGGCCAGATCTTCGAGGCGGGCCAGGTTGACGATGTAGGCCTTGCCGGACTCGATCAGGGGCATGAGGGCCTTGTCGTCCACGGCAACCATGGCCTTGAGCTTCTTGGACGGAGAAATGCCCTTCTCGCCCTTGATGTTCCGGACCGTGCCGATGATCTCCATCAGCAGCCCCATGTCGCGCTCCGCCGCATCGTCTTTGAACCGCTCGTCCACAGTCGGAAACGGGGCCACCATGATGGAAGGTCCGCTTTTCGAGATCTTCTGCCAGATCTCCTCGGTGACGAAGGGCATGAAGGGGTGCATGAGCTCCAGGCTTGCGCGGAGCACCGTGATCATGGTTTCCTGCGCCGCCAGCCTCGCCCCCGCGTTGTCCTTGCTGTAGAGGACCGGCTTGATCAGCTCCAGGTACCAGTCGCAGAATTCCTGCCAGATGAAGCGGTAGATGTGGCCCGCCGCATCGTTGAAGCGGTACTCGTCGAGACTCTGCGTCACGTCGGCAATCGTGTCGTTGAGCCGCGCCCGGATCCACCGGTCGGCGAGCGAGTAGTCGTCCTTCTTCACGGTGACGGGACCTTCGGGGTAGCCATCGAGGTTCATCATGCACAGGCGCGTGGCATTCCAGATCTTGTTGACGAAGTGCTTGTAGCCCTCGATCCGCTCCTCGGACATGCGGATGTCGCGGCCCTGGGCCGTGAAGGCGGCCAGAGTAAACCGGAAAGCGTCGGCGCCGAACTTGTCGATCATCTCCAGGGGGTCGATGATGTTGCCCTTGGACTTGCTCATCTTGTCCCCGTGCACGTCGCGCACCAGCGCGTGCAGATAGACATGTTTGAAGGGCACGTCCTTCATGATGTAGAGGCCCATCATCATCATGCGGGCCACCCAGAAGAAGAGGATGTCGAACCCGGTGATGAGAAGGCTCGTGGGGTAGAAGGTCTTGACGGCCGGCTTGTCGTCCGGCCAACCCAGCGTCGTGAAGGGCCACAGGGCCGAGCTGAACCACGTGTCCAGCACGTCCTCTTCCTGCTTCAACTTCTTCCCCTTGCACGCGGGGCACCCCGACGGGTCGTCGGTCTGCACGATCACCTCCCCGCAGCCCTCGCAGGTCCACAGGGGGATCCGGTGACCCCACCAGATCTGGCGCGAGATGCACCAGTCGCGGATGTTGTCCATCCATTCGAAGTAGGTCGCATCCCACATGGCGGGAATGAGCTTCGTGTCGCCCTTGACGACGGCAGATATGGCCGTCTTGGCCAGGGGTTTCACCTTCACGAAATACTGTGCCGAGACGGCGGGCTCGATGTCGGTCTTGCAGCGGTAGCATCGCCCGATGTTGTGGCTGTATGACTCGATCTTGATGAGGTAGCCGCCCTTCTCGAGATCCCGGACGATGTTCTTCCTCGCCTCGTATCGGTCCTGCCCCTTGTAGATGCCGCCGTTTTCGTTGATCACGGCGCTGCCGTCCATGATCTTGATGATCTCCAGCTTGTGCCGCTCGGCCATGGCAAAGTCCGCCGGGTCGCAGGCGGGGGTGATCTTCACGGCGCCGGAGCCGAAGTCCATGGTCACGTAGTCGTCGGCGATGATGGGGATCTCCTTGTTGACGAGCGGCAGAATCACCATCTTGCCGATGACGTCCTTGTAGCGCGGGTCGTTGGGGTTCACGGCCACGGCCGTATCGCCCAGCATCGTCTCGGGGCGCGTCGTGGCCACGCTGATCTCGCCCCTGCCGTCGGCGTAAGGGTAGCGGATGTGCCAGAGGTTGCTCGCCTCCTGCTCGAACTCCACCTCGAGATCCGAGATGGCCGTGTGGCAGCGGGGGCACCAGTTGACGATGTAATCGCCCTTGTAGATGAGCCCGTCGCGCCAGAGCCGGACGAAGACCTCACGCACCGCCCGCGAGAGCCCCTCGTCCATGGTAAAGCGTTCCCGTTCCCAGTCGCAGGAGCAGCCAAGCCGCTGCAGCTGGTTCAGGATGACGCCGCCGTATTTTTCCTTCCACACCCAGACTCGCTCGACGAATTTTTCGCGGCCCAGGTCGTGCCGGGTCTTGCCCTCGCGGGCCAGTTCCTGCTCGACAACGTTCTGCGTGGCGATCCCCGCGTGGTCCATCCCGGGCATCCAGAGGGCGTTGTAGCCCTGCATGCGACGGTAGCGCGTCATGATGTCCTGCAGGGTGTTGTTCAGGGCGTGCCCCATGTGGAGCATTCCCGTGACATTGGGGGGCGGGATGACAATGCAGAAAGGCTTGCGGTCACTTGTGTCCTCGGCATGAAAGTAATTGTGCTTGAGCCAGAACTCGTACCACTTCGCCTCCACATCCTTCGACTCATAGGCCTTCGGCAGTGCATTCAGGTCCATCGTTCCCCCCTGCATTCCTTCGAATTTCTCGTCAAATGAACAAGTTCCCCCCTTCGCCTTCCATGCTCTCCTGCCGGGAAAGCGGGCAATGAAGGGATAGACTCACAACAGGACTGCGATGACCGGTTTTTGTATCCGGTCGGAGTGCTTAAGTCAAGGATTTTTCAAGGAATCATTGCCCCCGGGCCCGGGCCGGACCTCGTCCTGGCGGCTGTTGAGGAACCTGTCGATCCGGGCCCTGATCTGTCCGGCTTCGTCGGGGTGGAACCACTCGATATCGCCCTCCCCCCTGAACCATGTCATCTGCCTGCGGGCGTAATGACGGGTATCCCGCTGCATGGATCGCAGGGACTCATCGAGCGTCATTTTTCCTTTGATGTATTGGATGAAATATCGATATCCAAGTGATTGAAGTGGCTTTATATTTTCATCGTAACCAAGGCGGAGGATCCGTTCGGTCTCCCGGACCAGACCGGCTTCGACCATCTGTCCCGCGCGGCTGTCGATCCGGCGGTAAAGCTCCTCCCGGTCCCGGTAGAGCCCGACCTTGAGGCACTCGTATCGCACCTGCCGGAACCCGTGGCGCCTGTGCTTCTCGGATATGGGCTCTCCGGCCAGCTCGGCGATCTCCAGGGCCCGGATGATCCGCACCCCGTCGTGGGGGTGAATCCGACCGGCCGCCTCCGGGTCCATCTCTTGCAGACGGGCGTACAGGACCTCCCTGTCCTGGCTTTCAAGCCTTTCCCGGTAGAGCTTCCTCCGATCCTCGTCGGTGCCGGGTCCCTCGATGATCCCGCCTGTGAGGGCCCGGATGTAGAGTCCCGTGCCGCCCGCAACGAAGATGGTTTTCAGCCCGTGGAGATCCGCGATGATGCCTTCCGCGTGCCTGTTGAAGAGGGCCGCGCTGAACTCTTCGTCGGGATCGACGATGTCGATGAGATGGTGGGGCACACGGGCCCGTTCTTCCCGTGTGGGCTTCGAGGTGCCGATGTCGAGGTGTCGATAGACCTGCATGGAATCGGCGCAGATGATCTCGCCGCAGAAACCCGTCGCCAGATCCAGGGCAAGGTCCGTCTTCCCGACAGCCGTGGGCCCGAGGATAATGATGATTTTTGGCTTTCGTGTCTCCATTGCAGGAAAGGGTATGCAAATCAGAATCGAACTTGTTCAGGAAGCTGGGAAGCTAGGAAGTTGAGAAGCTTGGGGAAGCTGAAAGCTATTGTCAATCTCCCCTTTTTTCCGAACTTCTCAACTTCATAACTTCATAACTTCCGTCCTTTACGTTCTCTTGAACATCCTTTCGATCGCCGCGGCCGGCAGTTCGATGAAAACGGGTCTTCCATGGGGGCAGTTGGAGGCGAAGGGAATGCTGTCAAGGTCCCGGCACAGGCGGCGCACCTCATCGACCGTGAGGGCCTGATGCGCCTTGATCGCCCCCCGGCAGGCCATGCCGATCAGGATCCGGTTGCGCTTTTCATCCTGCGGCAGCCCCGAGTCGGATATCCCGTCCAGGATCTCCCGCACGAGGTCCTTCACGTCCGCTTGGCCAAGCAGGGACGGCACGGACTTGACGATGGCCGTGTTTTCTCCGAAGGGCGCGACCTCGACACCCGCCTCCTGCAGCAGTTCCCGCGACGCAACGAGAAGATGGAAATCCCGCGGGTTCATTTCCAGGAGCTCGGGGATGAGCAGGCTCTGCACCTCCAGGCCTGCATCCTTCGACCGCTTCAGCTTCTCGTACAGGATCCGCTCGTGGGCCGCGTGCTGATCGAGCAGGATCATCACGCCCGGGGCCGAGAAAACGAGGTAGGTCCCCTCGATCTGTCCCAGGTAGCCCAGTGAGGAGAAGGACACCGGCGTCCTCCCGGCGGAGGCCTGCGAAAAGAGGCCTTCCGGCCCTTCCGCAAAGTCGGGGACGTCCTCGACCGGGCCGGAAGCCGGCACGGACGGTCTGACGGCGATGCCCGATGTAATGCTGTAGCGCCTCAGCGCCTCGTAAACGCCGGTGCGGCCCGGGGCCGCATGCCATCGGTGCGTCTCAACGGCCGGGGAAGCCCCTGTCGTCGGTCTCAGCGCCGAGAGGGCCACCGACAGGCCCCTCTGGAGCAGCTCCCGCACATCCTGCGGACGGCGGAAGCGCACCTCCAGTTTTGCGGGGTGGACGTTCACATCGATTGAGTCGGGGGGCATCTCGATGAAGAGGGCGCATGCAGGATACTTTCGAGCCTCGAGCAGGTTGCGGAAGGCGTTCATGACGGCCTGTGAAAGTACGACGTCCCGGACATACCGGCCGTTGACGTAGAAGAACATGCTTCTCGTCGAAGACCGGGTGAAATCAGGCCTGGACACAAATCCCGTCAGGCGCATGCCCGGTCCTTCCCCCTCGACGGGCAGGAGGTGATTTCGCAGATCGCTTCCCAGCATCAGGACGATCCTCTCTTGGAGGTTCTCCGTGCGGGGGATCTCGAGAAGGGTCCGGGTTGCAGCCGCAACCTTCGCTCTCACCCGCCCGTGGGGTAGCAGCACACGAATGATGATGTCCAGGCAGTGCCCCTGCTCCGTGGAATCCTGCCTCAGGAACTTCTTGCGCACGGGCAGCGAATCAAAGATGCGGCTCACGGCGATCGTGGTCCCCTCGGGGCAGCCGACGGCCTCGTTTGCGAGGATCCGGCCGTTCTCCACGACGATGCGCGTCCCCGCCACGTCGCCGCGCCGCCGCGTAGCCATTTCCACGCGCGACACGGCCGCGATGCTCGGAAGCGCCTCGCCCCTGAACCCGAAGGACCGCACGTCGTAGAGGTCCGCCACGGTGAGGATCTTGCTCGTGGCATGGCGTTCAAAAGCCAGGGGGACATCCCCCGGCTCGATGCCCGACCCGTTGTCGACGATCCGGATCAGATCCTTCCCGCCGCCCCGCAGTTCGATCGTGATGTCCGTGGCGCCCGCATCGAGAGCGTTCTCCAGGAGTTCCTTGACGATCGACGAGGGCCGCTCGACGACTTCGCCGGCGGCAATCTTCGAGGCAACCTCTTCGGGAAGTACTGTGATTCTCCGATTCAAATCCATCCCTCGCATTCGATGTCATGGGCTACGTATCAAGGGCCAGAAAGAATTCTTCCCGACCCTATACCCTATACCCTGGACCCTATACCCTTTCTTTTAACGGTGGATGTGGCTCTGGCCGGTGAGATAGTCGTTCAGGGCCACCTGCCAGGGCCTCATGGTTTTTTTTGTCGCATCCATGAACTTGCGGTTGCTCAGGACCGAGTAGGCCGGTCGCGCGGCCTTCCGGTTGAGCTCGTGGGACTTGATCGGCTCCACGGTCACGCCGGACACCTGGGCATACTCGAGAATCCGCTGCGCGAACTGGTACCAGCTGCAGACGCCCCGGTTCGTGACATGGTAGATGCCGCGGCAGTCCAGCTCGATCAGGATCTTCGTCGCCTGGGCCAGATCGAGGCTGCACGTCGGCGAGCCCACCTGGTCGTCGACGACCCGCAGCACGCCTTCGTCCCTGGCTTTCGCCAGGATGGCCTTGACGAAGTTCTTCCCCTGCCTGCCGTAGAGCCAGGCCGTGCGGATGAGCACGTGGCTCTCCACGGTCTCGATCAGGCGCTCCTCGCCTTTGCGCTTGGAGGCGCCGTAGGCGTTGATGGGCCTGCAGGGGTCGTCCTCGAGGTACGGTTCCATCTTGGTCCCGTCAAAGACATAGTCGGTGCTGTAGTGGACGACCTTCGCCCCCCGGTCCCTGCAGGCAAGGGCCACATTGAGGACACCCTCGGCATTGACAGCGAAGCAGGCGTCGCGGTTTGTCTCGCAGCCGTCCACGTCGGTGTATGCCGCAGCGTTGACAACCACCGCGGGATTGAACTCGCCGATCACCCGGTGGCAGTTCGGGGCGGACGTGATGTCGAATTCCCCCACGTCGACGCCGCTGACCTCATGGTCCCTTCCCAGGACGGCCATGAGGTCGCTTCCCAGCATACCCTTGTGGCCCATGACAAGTATTCTCATTCGTATTTCACCTCCATGAGACAGAGACCCCGAGCCGGGGCAGCCTGGCCGGCCAGCCTGCGGTCCCTCGCTTCGAGGATTCGGATGATGTCATCCTCCGGGATTCTTCCCTTCCCGATGTCGACGAGGGTCCCCACGATGTTCCGGACCATGTGCCGCAGGAACCCGTCCGCCTCGATCCGGAAGACGATCATCCCCCCCTCTTCCCTGTCGAAGCCCACATCCGTCACGGTCCTCACCCGGTCTTCCACGTCGCACTGTGCCGCACAGAAGGCGTTGAAGTCGTGGGTACCCAGAAGATGCCTCGCCGTCCTGCCCATGGCCTCGAGGTCGAGCGGGCGATGAACGAACCAGCAGATGCCCCTGGCGAGCGCCGCCCGGACGGGGTTGTTGTAGATCCGGTAGTGGTAGATCTTTCCGCGGGCATGATACTGCGAATGGAACTCCCAGGGCACCTCGCTCATTTCCTTCACCGCGATATCCGGGGGAAGCAGACTGTTTGCTCCCAGGTGCAGATTGCGCAGGGGCAGCTTCGTGGATGTCCGGAAGTTCGCCACCTGATTGAGGGCATGAACCCCCGTGTCGGTCCGGCTCGAGGCGATGAGGACCACCTTGTCGTTGACGATCCGCGAGAGGGTGTCCTCCATCACCTGCTGGATGGTGATCACGTCGGCCTGCCGCTGCCAGCCGTTGTAAGCGGCCCCGTCGTACTCGATAATGAGTTTGATATTTCTCATGTGCCTCAGGCCATGTTACAAAAAAAACCGGTCCCTGATAATGGGAGTATTGCGGGTACGCGATAAAAAAAGGGAGCAGAAGGGGCTCTTCTGCTCCCTTGCAAACGTCTCATCGGATCACTTGCACGTCTTGAGGGCCTTCACGGCGGGAAGCTCCTTGCCTTCCAGCAGTTCCAGAAAAGCGCCGCCGCCCGTGGAAATGTAGGACATGTTGTCGCGCTCGCCCGCCTTGTCGATGGCCACATCCGTGTCTCCGCCCCCGACGATGGAAAGCGCGTAGGAGTTGGCTACACTGTGGGCCAGTGCCGATGTCCCGCGGCTGAAAGCATCGATTTCGAAAACACCCATGGGACCGTTCCACACGATGGTCTTCGCGTTGTTCAGGGCCTCCGTAAAGAGGGTGATCGTGGCAGGGCCGATGTCGAGCCCCATCCACTGCGGATTGATTTCCTGCACGGGTACGATCTTCGTCTCCGCCTCGGGATCCTTGCTTTCCGCGATGACGCAGTCGACAGGCAGGTAGACCTTCACGCCCAGTTTTTTCGCTGTTTCCAGAACTTCCCTGGCCTTTTCGATCAGTTCCTCCTCGACGATCGATTTGCCGACCTCGACGCCCTGCGCCTTGAGAAACGTGAAGGCCATGCCGCCGCCAATCACCATCTTGTTGACCCGCTTGATCATGTTGGCGAGGGCCTCGAGCTTGCCCGATACCTTGGAGCCCCCGACGATGGCCACGAGCGGACGCGCCGGTTTCTCGAGGGCCTTGCTGAAGTAGGTCAGCTCCTTCTTCATGAGGAATCCGGCCCCGCAAGTCGGTACGAATTTCGTGATCCCCACATTCGAAGCGTGGCTGCGGTGCGCATTGCCGAAGGCGTCGTCGATGTAGACATCGGCGTAGCTTGCCAGCTCCCGGGAAAATTCCTCGTCGTTCTTCTCCTCCCTGGCATCGAACCTCAGGTTCTCCAGCATGACAATGTCGCCCGGTTTCATGGCATCGACGGTTTTCCTGACCTCGGGCCCGGTGACGTCCTTCGCAAGGGTCACGCTCTTGCCGAGAAGTCGCGAGAGCCTTTTGGCCACGGGGGCCAGGCTCATCTTCTCGACGAACTTGCCCTTCGGCCTGCCGAGGTGGGAGACGATGATGACCTTGGCGTTTTCATCCAGGGCGTAGTTGATGGTGGGCAGTACGGAACGGATTCGTGTGTCGTCGGTGATGTTCTGGTTCGCGTCGAGAGGAACGTTGAAATCGAACCGGAACAGCACCCGTTTCCCTTTCAGATCCATCTCATCGATATATTTCATTCTTTCACCTCAACCGATATCGTTGGGGACGCCGTTGCCCCCCTTTTCTTCGAGGTTTACAGGCCGGTATTTTATAGCCCAGGTGGCGTTCGAAATCAAGGGCGATTTCCTTTCTTTTGTATTGAAAAAAACGCCGGGAAATGATATCAGGCTGCGGGTTTACAAGGAGATGGAAACGTCGAGTTTTCGACCACTAAAGAGACAGGGAGTGACAGAGACATGGGACTGACAGAAGACAGGATCAAGGCATTTGAAGCAAAACGTGAGAAGCTGATGACCCAGGGCGGCGATGCCGCCATCAAGAAGCAGCACGACTCGGGAAAGTTGACGGCCCGTGAGCGGCTTCTGAAACTTTACGACGCCGGAACGTTCCAGGAAGTGCAGCTCTTCGTCGAGAAGCGCTCCACCCTCTTCGGCCTCGGCGACAAGCAGATCAACGCCGACGCCGTCGTCTGCGGCTTCGGCAGCGTGAACGGACGCACCGTCTTCGCCGCCGCCCAGGACTTCACCAGTGCCGGCGGCAGCCTCGGCGAGATGCACGCCCGCAAGATCTGGAAGGTCATGGACATGGCCAAGGACGCAAAGAAACCCTTCATCGCACTGAACGACTCCGGCGGCGCCCGCATCCAGGAAGGCGTGCCCGCCCTCGAGGGTTACGGCGGGATCTTCTACCGCAACACCATCTGCTCGGGCTACATCCCCCAGATCACAGCCATCATGGGCCCCACGGCTGGCGGCGCCGTCTATTCGCCGGCACTGACCGACTGGGTTTTCATGATCAAGGGGAAGAGTTACATGTACATCACGGGCCCCGATGTCATCAAGGCGGTCATCGGCGAGGAAGTGACCCACGACGACCTGGGCGGCCCCATGGCCCACGCATCCAAGAGCGGTGTGTGCCACTTCATCGCAGAAAGCGACGAGGACTGCATCCAGCAGATCCAGACCCTGCTGGGCTATCTGCCCGACAACTGCCACGAGATGCCCCCGGTCGCTCCCTCCACCGACAAACCGGACCGCGAGTGCCCCGAGCTCGACAAGATCATCCCCGACCGCGCCACCCGCGGCTACGACATGAAGAAGGTCGTTGCGGCCGTGGCCGACGGCGGTGTCTTCTTCGAGCCCCACGCCAACTGGGCCAAGAACATGTTCGTCTGCTTCATCCGCGTCATGGGCCAGACCGTGGGCGTCATCGCCAACAACTCGCAGTTCGGCGGCGGTGTCCTCGACGTGAACGCCTCCGACAAGGCCTCGCGCTTCATCCGCTTCTGCGACGCCTTCAACATCCCGCTGCTGACCTTCGCCGACGTGCCCGGCTACATGCCCGGCACGCACCAGGAGTGGAACGGCATCATCAGCCACGGCGCGAAGCTCCTGCACGCCTACTCCGAGGCCACGGTGCCCAAGTTCACCGTTGTGACCCGCAAGGATTACGGCGGAGCCTACATCGGCATGTGCAGCAAGCAGCTCGGCGCCGACTACGTCATGGCCTGGCCGTCGGCCGAGATCGCCGTCATGGGCGCCGCGGGGGCCTGCAACATCGTCTACCGCCGCGAGATCACCACGGCCGCGGACCCCGAGGCCAAGCGGGCCGAACTCTGCGCCGCCTACGAGGAGCAGTTCAACAACCCCTACTTCGCGGCCAAGATGGGCATCATCGAAGAGGTCATCGCCCCCCGCGAGACGCGCAAGCGCATCGTGGCCCTCCTCGAGGCCTACAAGGACAAGGAGCAGACCCTGCCCGAGAAGAAGCACAACAACATCCCGCTGTAAGGGACACGTTCAAGAGCTGTTGACGCAGAACGGGGGGGCCGGTTCCGGCCCCCCCGTTTTTCATCCTCGATCAAATCCGTGTCCGCGGCTGCTCTCTGAATCATTCTAATGCATGCCGCCATGGAAAGTGTCCAGCACCCTGTCGATGTCCAGAAGGATCTTGACACCCCCTTCCGTCTTCGCCATCCCCAGGATGAATTCCGTGCTGGCCGTCCCCCCGAATTTCGGTGTGTCTTCGATCTCGGCGCCCCGGATATTGAGCACCTCCGAGACGGCATCCACCACGATCCCGACGGGCACTGAGCCTGCATCACCGTGGATCTCCACGACGATGATGCAGGCGCGCTTCGTGGAAGCACTGCGACTCATGGCAAAACGGAGCCTCAGATCAATCACGGGAATGACCTTGCCTCGCAGGTTGATGACCCCCTTGACAAATTCGGGCACCCGGGGCACCGGCGTGACGTTGATCATGCCGATAATCTCCTTGACCTTGAGGATGCCGATGCCGTATTCCTCGCCCTCAAGCGAAAAGGTCAGGTACTTTCCTTCCCTGTTGTCATTATTCCTCCTGCCGATCTCCAGCCTGGCCTGTTCGGCCAATGCAATCGTTTGATTTTGCATCGATGACCTCCAAAGCGTCTGAACGTGTCTCTGCTGTTGCATGCATGGCGGATCTCAGAGGGGAAACGCCGTCCGCGATTTCCCTCCAACATCCTTCTTTCAGAAGTTTTTGAAATCCTTGTCATCGAGGGGGATGACATCCTGGGGACGCACAGCCTCTGCACCGGCGTGACCCTTCTTCACGAACCCTTTGCGGGAAAATGCATTCTTCAGTTCCGCCCTCGAGAGCTCGGCGGAGGCTGCAGCCTTTGTCACGTTGCCGCCGACGACGATTCTCTGCATTTCCGCTGCAATAACCTTCATCTGCTCGGCCTGGGCATTCATCTCCTCGGAGGCCGAGGCCGATTCTTCCGCATTGGCGGCGTTCTGCTGGGTGACCTTGTCCATCTCGGCGACGGCCTTGTTGATCTGGTCTATGCCCTGGGCCTGCTCGACCGATGCCGCGGCGATCTCGGAAACCAGGTCCGCCACCTTCGCGGCGCTCTTCGATACCGCTTCAAATACCCCGTTCGTCCGTTCCACAAGCTCCGAGCCCTCCTTGACCTTCTTCACCGTCCCCTCGATGAGCACCGAGGTGTTCTTCGCGGCCTCGGCGGCCCGCATGGCAAGGTTTCTCACCTCGTTGGCCACCACGGCAAAGCCCGCGCCGGCATCGCCGGCCCGCGCGGCTTCGACGGCGGCGTTCAGGGCCAGCAGGTTGGTCTGGAAAGCGATCTCGTCGATCGTCTTGATGATCTTGGAGGTCTCGTCGCTGGCCTTCGAGATGTCCTCCATGGACTGGGTGAGTTCCGTCATGGAGCCGTTGGCCCGCTCGACCATCTGCTTCGACTCCTTCATGAGCCGGTCGGCGGCGGTTGCGTTGTCGGCGTTCTGCTTGGTCATGGAGGACATCTCCTCGAGGGACGAGGAGGTCTCCTCGATCGAGGCGGCCTGCTCCGAGGCCCCTTCGGCCAGCGACTGGCTCGCCGAGGACACCTGGCCCGAGGCCGACACGACCTGTTCGGCGGCCTCCGAGAGGCTGGTTATCGCACGGTTGATGGGCCGCGTGATGGAGCGCGCAACCAGGATGCCGGCAAACACCATGAGGGCCCCGACGATCGCAAGGATCGCCAGGATCGACCACTCCGTGTTCCTCACCGCGGCAAGCGCGATCTCCCGGTCTTGGCCGATGAAGAGCATGCCGATGAGCTTCCCCGATGCATCCTTCAGGGGCCAATAAGCCGTGGTGTATTCCTTCCCGAGGATCTCGTTGACGGCCAGGAACCGCTGGCCTTTGGCGAGGACCGTGTCGAGGACCTTCGGGTTGTCCATCTTCGTGCCGACGACCCGCTGGCCGTCCTTCATGAGCGTCGTCGTCACGCGCGTGTCGCCATGGAAAAGAGTGCACTCGGTGCCGAACAGCTTCTTGACCTCTTCGACTACGGCGTGATCTGCCGGGGTGAGATCCACGCCCGTCGTGACGGAGCCCACGACCTTGTCGCCGACCTTCACCGGGGCGCCCGCCCTCAGGGAAAACTTCACCACGGTCCCTTCCTCGATCCCCGTGGAGGCCTCGCCCGCGAGGGCCTTTTTCACGTTGGGCTGGCTCAGTACGCTGTCGCCCACCTTGTCCGAGTGGCCGCGGCCCACCACGTTGCCGTCCTTGTCGGCAATCGTGATGAAACCGGCCTTCGAGTCGCGCATGACCTCCTTGCCCAGTCTCTGGACGAAGGCCGTATCGCCCTTCTCGATTGCCTCGGCAAGGACCTTCCGGGATGCCGTCAGCTTCGCCGCGGCGGCCATTCTCGCCGTTATGCTGTCAAAGTGGATCTGGACGGCGTCGGCCTGCCTCGCGATTTCCTGCTGCGTCTGATCCTGAAACCCCTTGTCCACAAAGTAATAGGTGCTCGCGAACAGACACGCACCGACCGTAAAAACGGCGGTGACGACCAGGCCGATGATCTTCGTTGACAGAGACACTTTCTTCATACATACACCTTCTCTTGGCGACTGTATTGATCCTCAGGCCATGCGGCGGATCGCGACGAGGTCTTCGCTGTTGAGCACCTTGTCGATCTCGAGCAGGATCTTGATCCCGCCGGCCGCCTTGGCCATGCCCAGGATGAAATCCGTATCGAGCTTCACCCCGAAGGTTGGCGTGTTCTCGATGTCGACCCCCCGGATGTTGAGCACCTCCGAGACGGCGTCGACGACGATCCCCATCATGACGGAGCCGTTTGCCCCGGCCACCTCAACGACGATGATGCAGGTGCGTTCCGTGTAGGCCGCGGCCTCCAGGCCAAACCGAAGGCGCAGGTCCACGACAGGAATCACCTTCCCGCGGAGGTTGATCACGCCCTTGACAAAGGCCGGGGTCTGGGGGACGTGGGTCACGGCCATCATCCCGATGATCTCCTTGACCTTCAGGATCCCGATCCCGTACTCCTCTTCCGCCAGGGCGAAGGTCAAATATTTTCCCTCCCGGTCCGCCATGCCTTCGCCAGCCGGGGCGATGATCGCCGCTGCTTGAGACATCGTCTGTCACCTCTATCTGGTTTCGTCCTTTTTCATGCCGGTTGATTTGCGAATCCCTGGCGGACCGGACGAGGTGTCCGCGGGAGTATGATCCGTCTTAACTCCCCGCTCAAACCCGGAAGATCGACATGGACGAGGCCAACTCCTCGGCACTGGCCGCATTGCGCTGGGTCACGCCGTTCATCTCGGAGATCGCCCGGTTGATCTGGTCGATCCCCTGCGACTGCTCCCGCGATGCTTCGGAGATTTCTCCCATCAGCTGCATCACCTTGCCCGAGCGGTCCGCCACGACCTCGAAATCTTTCGCCGTATTGACGACCAGCTGCTCGCCCCTCTGGATCTTCTGAACGATCCTACCCATCTGCTGGGCCGTGTTCCTGGCCGCATCGGCCGCCGTGACCCGGGGATTTGACCGGGTTGATCGCCGACGAGAAATCTCGTTCGACGCCACTGAAGCCCCTTGCTGCTGATTGGGAAAGAAGAGTAGAAAACCCGCCCCTCACGAAGCCAGGAAGACCATGTCGCCGCTTCCCAGCACTTTGTCGATATCGAGCAGGATCTTGATCCCGCCGGCCGCCTTGGCCATGCCCAGGATGAAGTCCGTGTTGAGCTTGACCCCGAAGGCGGGCGTATTCTCGATGTCGGCCCCGCGGATGTTGAGCACCTCCGAGACGGCGTCGACGACGATCCCCATCATGATAGAACCGTTCGCCCCCGCCACCTCCACGACGATGATGCAGGTGCGCTCCGTGTAGGCCGCGGCCTCGAGATTAAAGCGCAGCCGCAGGTCCACAACAGGGATCACCTTCCCGCGGAGGTTGATCACGCCCTTGACAAACCCGGGGGTCTGGGGAACGTGGGTCACGGCCATCATCCCGATGATCTCCTTGACCTTCAGGATGCCGATGCCGTACTCCTCTCCCGCAAGTGAAAAGGTCAGGTATTTACCCTCCCTTACCGGAATCCCGGCAAGGGTGTTTTCCTGTTTTTCCATCAGTTCCGTCTGCATTTCACACATGCCTCCTTGTCATCGTCACATGTATCCCGATCGAGACTCCGCCCGAACCAAACCCTTATTGATCGGGAGGCGGAATCACCGCTGAAGCTAAGACCGCGCCTGGATTCCGTTGTTCCTTTCGACGCTGATGTCGAGGGCCTTCACGATCGTGTCATAGAGCTTCTTCACGTCGACGGGCTTCGTCATGTAGTCGAGGAACTTGCCCCGCTCGTCCTCGGTGAGGTACTCCGGGTACCCCGTCAGGATGATGATCTGGATGTCCCGGTGCATTTTGCGAATCTTCTCTGCAAGTTCGAGGCCATTGAGGTTGGGCATGACGATGTCGAGCAGGATCAGATCCGGCTTCTCCTCGCCGATTTGTAAGACAGCTTCGAGACCGTTCGCATAGGTCTTCAGGGTGCAGTGCCTGTTGAGGCCCAGGCCCTCGAAGGCGTTCTCAATGAAGGTCAGGATATTCTCGTCGTCGTCGATGGCCATGACGAGTTTCTTGTGGGACGGTCCCCTGGATGCCGTTTTGCCGGCCTCTGCCGCCCCGGGGTCTGCCCCCTGCAACTTGTCGAGGGGTATGTCGCCGAAACCGAACTCCCGCTTGAGCCGTTCCACTTCCGCCAGCGGGATCTTGAGATGCTTTCCCACCTTGTATCCCTTCACCATCCCCTCTTTCACCCAGCGGTAGATGGTGACCCGGTTGACGTTGAAGAGATCGGCCACCTCGGACGTGGAAAAGAACATTTTTGCCATTGAACACCTCTCGATTCGGGTTTGGTTCACAATACTATAGCAACATATAAATCCTGTGCAACAACTGCACTTGTTTTATCGACAGGAAGCAAAGAAACTTTAGCGGGGAAGTGAGGAACGAGGAACGAGGTTCGAGGTTCGAGGAAGGAAAAGATGGGACTGGCAACAGGATACCAGGACGGGGACATAAGTCGCAGGACGCGGCACAAATCAATAAATGATAAATAAAGACAACAGCTTAGCGGTCGAACGCCCCTCCGCTCCGCCCCTTGGTCCTAAGAGGCTGCGCGCTCCGATTCGGCCGGCTTGTGCTCTTGGCCATGGCAGTTAAGCCAATGAATCTGGCCGGGCCCTTTCTGTCTGGCGACATGCATGGCCCCGTCAGCCGTCCAGACAAGCTCCCAGGGGTCGCGGGAGGACGCGACATCGGCCTTTTTCAGGATACTGCCCCCGATGCTGGCCGTCAGGGTGATTTCCTGGTCCCCGCACGTAAATCGGTGCCCGTGGAGTTGGCTTCGGATGCGTTCAGCCGCCGTCCTGGCCGCTTTCTGCCCGGAGGAATCGAGGAGAATGACAAACTCGTCACCACCGAAACGCACCAGCACATCCTCTTTCCGACACTGGCTTCTCAGCAGCAGGGCCGCATCCCGGAGGACCTTGTCGCCGATGAAGTGGCCGAATCGGCCATTGAAGGCCTTGAAATCGTCGATATCGATGAAGAGGCAAGACAGGAACGAGCCCGACCGCCTCGCCCGCGAGAATTCCTCCTCGAGGCGGGGCTGCAGATACCAGCGGTTGTGGAGGCCCGTTGTCGGGTCGACGAAATTGATCTTCTCCAACTCCTCCGCCCGCGAGCGCAGTTTCAGGTTCTCGACCAGCAGTTCCTTATTCTTCCGGGCAAGCGTTTTGTTGTTCTCGACGAGCCACTCGAAAAGAAAGTTCTTCTCGTCGAAATTCAGCGTCCCTCGGCCTCCTTCGCCGTCATCCATGATGGGTTTGTGCACCTCCCCTGCTCAAGTTGAAATTCATTTTTCCGATATAAGGTTAGCACATTCCGTGCCACGGAAAGGCGCCTGAGCCGGTCCTGTAACAAACTGGGAGTTAAGACGTTAGGAAGCTAGGAAGCTATGAAAAAACGATAGTCGTATTCTATGGATTTCGATTCAGATCCAATTTCCTAACTTCTGCGCTTTCCGTTCTTTCATAGGGGTGACATGGACGAAGCCATCGTCAGGGAGCGAGCCTCCGAGATTTCCAGGATCCTGGGGAACTGCAAGAAGTTTCTCCACCAGGGCAACGTATACGCCTGCCTCAGCGGCTTCAAGGACGCCCTGGAGAAGACGCTCGTCACCCGCATGCTGCCCGCCGACGAAAAGGAACTAAAGGAGGCGATCAATGACTTCCAGCGGCAGCTTATGACGAGCGCCGCGTTCAAGAACACCTTCGGCCCCGTCACGTTCCAGGACGATGAGATCCAGGCATCGCTCTCCTTCGTCCGGCAGATGGTGCATGTCTCCGAGGAAGAGCTCGCAGAGAGTCTTGCCGGCGGGGGGGAAAGCCAGGAAAACCGCGCCGTCATGATCATGCGGCTCATCGACAAGGGGGAGCACGAAAAAGCCAGGGCTCTCATCGGGAAGAATGAAGACCTCCTGACTTTCATCCTGCACACCTACAACGCCGCCGGTATCCAGGCCCGCCGGGACGGGAACTTCGACAAGGCCGTCGCCGAGTTCAAAAAGGCGCTGGCCGTAGCCCCTGATGACGAGTCGCTCCTCTACAACCTCGCCCGGATTCACATCGAAAAAGTGGCCTGGAAGCTGGCCGAGGAGTTCATCCGCCAGGCTCTCAAGATCAACCCTGCCTTCCAGGAGGGACAACAGCTGCTGAACTACATACAGGTACACCACAAGACATAGAAGTTAGGAAGTTAAGAAGCTCGGAACAGCCGAAAGTACCAGATTGACGACCTGCACATCCAAACTTCTCACCGCCTCAAACCCCACAACTTCTTGTCCATTGCCGGGCAGGTATCTCCGAGAGAGCGGAAAATTTTTCCCGCCGCACCCGAAATTGCCCTGCGGAAGCCATTCACGCCGCCTTTGCCTGCACCCTCCCCGCACCCCGGCAGAAATTCGCAACTTTTAATAATTCCAATCGGTTGCCTTCTATTTTCCTCTTTCTTCCCGAAGCCCGATTCCCGATACCCGATGCCCGTCTTTCCATGGCACAACCGTTGCTACCTCTGGCAGCATCGGACGGGTCCCGTTCTGAGGGATGCCGTTCAACTTTTGCGGCCTTCGGTCGAATAGAATGTTAGCGGGACTGCATCGGAGCGACATGCCGAAAAGAAATTTCTCATGGAAAAACAAGCGCGTCCTCGTGACCGGCGCCTGCGGTTTCATCGGAAGCCACCTGGCTGAGCGGCTCGCGGCCGCCGGGGCCCGGGTGCGCGCCCTGGTCTTCTACCACCCGCAGGGCAGCTGGGGCTGGCTCGACAGCCTCCCCGGGGAAACCCTTGCGACCCTGGAGGTCGTCCCCGGCGATGTGCGGGACGCCCAGGCCGTGCGCCAGGCCGTGAAAGGCATGGACGCCGTGTTCCACCTAGCGGCCCTGATCGGAATCCCGTACAGCTATCACGCGCCCGAGTCCTACGTGGACACGAACGTCAAGGGCACGCTGAACGTCCTCCTGGCGGCGAGGGATCACGGCACGCCCCGCCTGCTGGTGACATCCACCTCGGAGGTCTACGGCACGGCGAAATTCGTCCCCATCGACGAGTCGCACCCCCTGCAGGGTCAGTCGCCTTACTCGGCCACCAAGATCGGCGCCGACCGGCTGGCGGAGTCCTTTTTCCGGTCGTTCAGCCTGCCGGTGACCACGGTGAGGCCTTTCAATACCTACGGCCCCAGGCAGTCGTCCCGGGCCGTCATACCGACGATCATCACGCAGCTTCTGGCCGGGCATCGCGAGATCCGCCTGGGTTCCCTCGAGCCGACTCGCGACTTCGTCTACGTGAAAGACACGGTGGAGGGGTTTGTCCGGATTGCCGAGTCGGAGACCGCCCTGGGCGAGGAGATCAACATCGCCACGGGGAAGGAAATCTCCGTCGGTGAACTCGCCGGGGAGCTCATCCGGCAGATCAACCCGAAGGCCCGCATCGTGTGCGAAAAGCGCCGCGTGCGGCCCGAAAACGGGGAAGTGGAGCGGCTCTGCGGATGCAACGACAAAATCCACCGTCTCACGGGCTGGCAGCCCCGAACCTCGCTGGAGAAGGGACTTGCGGAGACCATCCGCTGGTTTGGCGACAACAGCAACGGAAATGGCCGCAAAGCTCACCTGTATCACATTTGACGGATTGCCATGACGAAACCCTGTTACCTCGATGACCCCAATCTCGGCGAGCTCGAAAAGAGCTACCTGAGCCACTGCATCGACTCCACCTTCGTGTCCACCTTCGGGCCCTTTGTCCCGGAGTTCGAGGCAGCCTTCGCCCGCTTCCTCGGCGCGCCGGGGGCCGTCTCCGTGCAGAGCGGCACGGCGGGGCTCCACCTGGCACTCCACGAGCTAGGCCTCGGGCCCGGCGACGAGGTGCTGGTCCCCGCGCTGACCTTCGTCGCCTCGGCAAACCCCGTGAGCTACACGGGCGCCCGGCCCGTCTTCGTCGATGTGGACGCCGCAACCTGGAACATGGATCCCGACGCCGCGGAGCTTCGTGTCAACGAGCGGACACGGGCCATTGTGATCGTGCACCTCTACGGACGCGTCTGCGAGATGGGGCGGCTGGCGGAAATCGCTCGGCGCCACAACCTCTGCATCATCGAAGACGCCACGGAAGCCCTGGGCTCCCGATACAAGGGCCGCCCCGCCGGCACGCTGGGCGACCTGGGTGTCTTCAGCTTCAACGGCAACAAGCTCATCACGACGGGCGGGGGGGGCATGGTAGTCGGGTCAGACCCGCAGCGGCTGAGTCACATCCGGTTTCTGGCCAACCAGGCCAGGCGTGAAGAGGCCGGCTATTTCCACCCCGAGATCGGCTTCAACTACCGGATGACCAACCTGGAGGCGTCCCTCGGTCTCGCGCAGATGCAGCGTCTGCACGAGTTCATCGAATCGAAGAACCGGATCCACGGCATCTACGCAGAGGCGTTCCGCGACGTCGGGGAGCTGCAGCTCCAGGCACCCTGCGAGGGCGCCGACGACGTCGTCTGGCTCAACGCTGTCACGATCGACACGGCACACGCCGGGAAAGGGATTCCGGAGATCATGGAAACGCTGAAGCAGCGCGGGATTCCCACGCGAAGGCTCTTCATGCCCCTCGTCTGCTTCCCTCCCTATTTCGAAGGGCACCGGGAGGAGGCCTACCCGCGGGCCGTGCGGCTCTACAACGAGGGCCTCTGTCTGCCCTCTTCCACGCTCAACACCGCCGCGGGCATCCGTCGGGCCGCAGAAGGTCTCAAGGGTCTTCTGGCGAAGAGACGTCCGCGGTCTGCCCTCGTGAGCGCCCGGACAGCAGGGGCCGCAAGCGCCATGACGGGAGGTTCCCGATGACCATCGCCGAATACGAACAGGTCCTCGTCAGCAAGGACATCCCCATCATCGATGCCGTCAAGATCATGAACACGCATCCCATGCAGATCCTTGTCGTCGCCGACGAGCAGAGGAAGCTGCTCGGTGTCGTGACCGACGGCGACGTGCGCAGGGCCCTGCTGGACAGCCGGAGCTTCTCCGAGCCGGTGGAAGCCATCATGACGCGAAACCCCGTGACGTTGCGCAACCCCCCCGACAAGCACCAGGCCATCCAGCTGATGAAGAAGCACGACATCCGCCACATCCCGCTCACGGACGGCGAGGGCCGTATCGCCGGCATCCTGCTGTGGAGGGATTTCTACCAGAACGGCGACGTCGACGTTCTGGTAAAGACGAGCCCCGTATTCATCATGGCAGGCGGCAAGGGGGCACGGCTGGACGTCTTCACGAAGATCCTCCCGAAGCCGCTCATCCCCGTCGGCGACAAGCCCATCATCGAGCACATCATGGATCACTTTCACCGCTTCGGGTTCCAGCGCTTCCTCCTTTCGCTCAACTACAAGGCGGAGATGATCCGGCTCTACTTCGCCGACAACGGCCAGCGCGGCTACCAGGTCGAGTACCTGCAGGAGCAGGACCCCCTGGGAACGGCGGGGTCGCTCGCCCTGGGCCGGGGCGTTCTCAACGAGACTTTCGTCGTCTCCAACTGCGACGTCCTCGTGGATGCCAACATGGAGCGGCTGCTGCAGTACCACAAGGAGAACTTCAACGACGCCACGATCCTGGGCATCATCCGCAACGTCGAGATCCCCTACGGCGTCCTGAAGACGAAAATGGCCGACGTGGAGGACATCGTTGAGAAGCCCGAGTACCATTTTGTCATCAACTCGGGGATCTACGTCCTCGAGCCTCACCTCATCGATCTCATCGACGAAGGGCAGCGCGTCGACATGCCCGAACTGCTCCTCAAAGCCCGGAAGAAGGGCTTCAAGGTCCAGAGCTGCCCCATGACCTGTTCCTGGTTCGACGTGGGCCAGTGGGGCGAGTACAAGCGGGCCATCCAGCACATGTCCTCCCTCGAGATCGAGCACTGAAACCCGTGAAAGAAAACCGCCGCCACCCCCGTTGACGGCCTGCCGGCCCGCCCCGGTATGCTTCCTGCAAAGAACCCATGGTTGAGGCTTCGTGCTCTCCATACTGTTGAACGTTCCGGAACCGGCGTGATGAGAAAAAGCGCAAAACGATACCGGGTGGTCTTCTTCGGGCTCGGCTCCATCGGGTCGAGGCTCGCCCGTCTCGCGGCCGATGATTTTGGTCACGAGGTGTTCGCCTTCCGGTCCCGGGCCGCGGCCGATTCGCTGCCGGGTGTCGTGAACATCTCGTCGGAGAATGATCTGGCCGATCTTTCTCCCGAGGTGGCCTTCATCACGAACCCCACGTCCCTGCACGTCGAGACGGCGCTTTCCTGCGCGGGCCGGGGCATGCACCTCTTCGTCGAAAAGCCGCTCTCGGACCGCCTCGACGGCGTGGACCGGCTGCTCCGCACCGTCGCGCGCAGGGGCCTCGCCACCTGCGTGGGCTGCAATCTGCGCTTCGACCCGATGATTGCGCAGCTCCACTCGCGGCTTGCGGGCCGCGCCCCCTTCTGTGCCCGCGTGATCTGCTCGTCGCACCTGCCCTCCTGGCGGCCGGCGCAGGACTACAGGCGCTCCTACAGCGCGAGCCGCAAGATGGGAGGGGGGGTGCTGCTCGATCTCATCCACGAGCCCGACTACTGCCACTTTCTCTTCGGGCCGATCGAGGCCATCGAAGGAACGGCCGCGAAGGTGAGCGGCCTCGAGATCGAGACGGAAGACTCGGCCGACATGACCCTGAGCCACCGCTCCGGTGTGCGCACCCAGGTCCACCTCGACTACTTCGGTCTCAGGACGCAGCGCAAGATCGAGGTCTTCGGCGACGGTCTCTACGTCGAGGCCGATCTCATCGGCCGCACCCTGCTGTGGCGCGAAAACGGCCGCAAGCGCACGAAGTCCTTCGCCGCGCTGCACCGTGACGCCACATACCGGGAGGAAATCCGCTACTTCTTCCGCTGCCTGGACCGGGGCGAAACCCCCATGAACAACCTGGAGGAACACCTCCAGGTTCTCAAG
>Ga0209079_10000086_pt1 | contig 44606 bp, 37 predicted proteins | sample PPLLaktember2015_2_FD_187259 | JGI IMG/M metagenome (GOLD analysis project Ga0209079, IMG submission 187259) | Freshwater sediment microbial communities from Prairie Pothole Lake near Jamestown, North Dakota, USA - PPLs Lake P7 Core (6) Depth... | ecosystem: Environmental > Aquatic > Freshwater... | reverse complement strand
TTGCCCGCTGCGCCGACCCCAGCACCTGCCACCCGAGTCCGATGACCAGAACAGTTGCGATCGCCACCTTGACCGTCTTGCTTGCGGGATGCGCGACGACGCAGATCGATGCGCAGTGGAGCAACCCCGATTACGCGGGCCGCAGCCTGCGCAGCGCGACGGTGCTCGTCGTCTGCGAAGCCCAGGAGCCGACCCTGCAGCGCATCTGCGAGGACCAGGTGGCCGGCCAGATCGCGGCCCTCGGCGGCGTCCCGATCCGCGGCTCGCAGGCCGCGGCCGGAACCCCGGTGGCGGGGACGGATCCGTATCTCGCTGCCGCCCGCAAGATCGGCGCGCGCGCCATCGTTCGCACGACCCTCGGTGCGAGCGCCGTCGTGGCGGCACCGGCTGGGCCGACAGTCGGGATCGGCATTGGCGGCGGCGGCGGATACCGCGGCGGCGTGGGCGGCTTTGGCGGAATTTCGTTCCCGGTCGGCGGCACGCGGGTCAGCAATGCCTACGCGAGCGAGACCGCGTTGATCGACCCGGCCAACGGCGCCCTCATGTGGTCGGCCCGCGCGTCGAGTTCAGCCTCGCAGGACGCGACCGGCCAGATCGCCGAACTGGCGAAGTCGGCAGCGGACGCGCTGAGCCAGTCCGGGTTCTTCTAGCCACCCGATCGCGCCGGCGCCGGGAGCGGCGCGGGCCACCCTCGCCCGCTCGCGGCTCGGTCGCGGCGAGAACCTACAATGCGGCCCTTCCGCAGCCGGCGTCCCATGCGTCCCGATATCACCACCATCGACTGGCGCCAGACCGCGAGCGACGTCGCGCTGGCGGCGTGCGCGCTCGCAGCGAAAGGCTGGGCGCCGGCGACCGCCGGCAATTTCTCCGGGCGCATCGACGAGCGGCACGCGACGATCACCGTGTCGGGACGCGACAAGGGCAAGCTGACCGAGCGCGACTTCCTGCTCGTCGACCTCGACGGCCGCGTGGTCGACGGGCACGGCAAGCCGTCCGCCGAGACGCCGCTGCACCTGCAGTTGTACCGGCACGATCCGTCGATCAGGGCGGTGCTGCACACGCACTCGCCGAACCAGACCGTCGCCGGGCGCGTGCTCGCGCACGAAGGTTCGATCCGCTTCGAAGGCTACGAACTGCTGAAGGCGTTCTCCGGGGTCGGCACGCACGCCACCAGCGTCGAGCTGCCCGTGTTCGCGAACACGCAGGACATGGACGAGCTGGCGCGGATCGTCGACGCGCGCCTCGGTCGCCGCGATCGCCTGTTCGGTTACCTGATCGAGGGGCACGGCATCTACGCGTGGGGCGTGGACCTGGCCGACGCGCTGCGCCACCTCGAGGCGTTCGACTTCCTGCTGGGCTGTGAAATGGAACTGAGGAGATTCACCCGATGAGCCGACTGCGGATCTACTCCGAAACCGACGGCACCGCGCCGCTGCTCGAGACGAACGAGCACGCGCGCATCGCCGACGAGCTCGGCCGGCAGGGCGTGCGCTTCGAGCGCTGGGCCACCCGCACGCTGTCGGCGGCGCCGACGCCGGACGAAGTGCTGGCGGCCTATGCCCCGGAGATCGACATGCTGAAGATCGACGGCGGCTACGCGGCCTGCGACGTCATCAGCCTGAAGCCCGACCATCCGGACAAGGACACGTTGCGCCAGAAGTTCCTGAACGAGCACACGCACAGCGAGGACGAGGTGCGCTTCTTCGTCGCGGGCAGCGGCCTGTTCTCGCTGCACGTCGGCGACCGCGTGTACGAAGTCCTGTGCCAGGAAGGCGACCTGATCGGCGTGCCCGACGGCACGCCGCACTGGTTCGACATGGGCCCGCAGCCCGCCTTCACGGCGATCCGGCTGTTCACCAACCCGGCCGGCTGGGTGGCCGAGTTCACCGGCTCCGACATCGCGACGCGCTTCCCGCGCTACGAGCATTGACCGCGACCGGCATCCGCGCGCCGGCCGCCGTCGTCGTCGACATCGAAGGGACGGTCGGGTCCATCCGTTTCGTCAAGGACGTCCTGTTCCCGTACGCGCGGTCGCGGCTGCGGCCCTTCATCCTCGCGAACCGGGCGCGGCCGGAGGTCGCCCGGCAACTGGAAGCGATCGAGGCCGAGACCGGGATCGCCGACGTCGACGGACAGATCGCGCAACTCGAGCGCTGGAGCGACGCCGACCGCAAGGTCACGTCGCTGAAGGCCTTGCAGGGGCTGATCTGGGCCGGCGGCTACGCGTCCGGCGAACTGGTCGCGCACCTGTATGCCGACGCGATCGCGGCGCTGGCGCGTTGGGCCGACGCCCGGTTGCCCGTCTTCGTCTACTCGTCGGGCTCGATCGCGGCCCAAAAGCTCTATTTCGCCCACACGCCCGCCGGTGACCTGACACCGGACCTGGCGGGCTACTTCGACACGACCACCGGGGCGAAGCAGGACGCCGAGTCGTACCGGCGGATCGTCGCTGCGATCGGCCGTCCTGCGCGTGACCTGCTGTTCCTGTCCGACGTCGCGGCGGAACTGGAGGCGGCCGCGGCGGCCGGCTTTCAGGCGGTGCAGGTGCGGCGCGAACCCCCTGCCGGCGGTCTGTTCGAGCCCTCGATCGTCACGCTCGACGAGTTGCCGATTTGAAGCGTCACATCAACCAGGCAGCTTGAAGTGTCATTCACAAGCGATTGATCTTGAATCGCTTTATGCTGCCAGGCCGACGCGGCGGACTGGGTCGCGCCGAGGCTGCTGCGGAGGCGGCAATCCCTACAAAAACTTCACAAGAAAGTCGAAGAAAACTCTACAGGTCACTGAAAAGGCGAAAGAAATTGGCGCTCGTCTGCTCGGCGATCCGCTCTACCGCCACGCCATGCAGGTCAGCGAGCTTGGCGGCGACATGCGGCACGAACGACGGCTCGTTGCGCCTGCCGCGATGGGGCACCGGGGCCAGATAGGGAGCGTCGGTTTCGATCAGCAGGCGGTGCAGCGGCACGGCCTGGGCGACCGCCTGCAGGTCGCGCGCGTTCTTGAAGGTCACGATTCCCGAGAAGGAGATGTGGAAACCGAGGTCCATGGCGGCCCGGGCCACGTCCTGCGACTCGGTAAAGCAGTGCATCACGCCGCCGGCCTGCTCGGCGCCCTCCTCGCGCATGATCCGGATCGTGTCCTCGGCGGCGGCGCGCGTGTGGATGATCAGCGGCTTGCCGGACGCCCGCGCCGCGCGGATGTGAACCCGGAACCGCTCCCGCTGCCATTCGAGCGGCTCGGCCAGGCGGTAGTAGTCCAGCCCCGTCTCGCCGATGGCCACCACTTTCGGGTGGCGCGCGAGTTCGACGAGCTGCTCGACCGTGGGTTCAGGCGTCTCGGTGTAGTCGGGATGGACTCCGACCGAGGCGACGATGTTCCCGGCCTGCTCTGCCACGGCCAGCACGGACGGGAATTCAGGCAGCGTCGTGCAGACGTTCAGGGCCGCATCGACCCCGGCCTCGCGCATGCGTGCCAGGACGCCCGGAAGGTCTGCGTGCAGCTCCGGGAAGGACAAATGGCAATGCGAATCGACGTACATCGGCGGGCAACAGCGGGAGCGCGGCGGAGGGCCGCGCGGAAGACTACAGCGTGTGGGTCGGACGCGCCGACTTCAAGGCGGCGCCCAACGCGTCTTCGATGCGCCTGCGGGCGTTGAGGCCGCTCTCGTCGGCCGGGAAGTGAACGCCGATGCCCGGCGTCTTGCTGCCGCCGGAGGACGGGCTCATCCACACGACCTTGCCCGCGACCGGGATGCGGGTCGGATCCTCGAGCAGCGTCAGGATCAGGTAGACGTCGTCGCCAAGCTGGTACGCCCGCGTGGTGGGCACGAAGATGCCGCCGTTCTTCAGGTACGGCATGTACGCGGCGTACAGCGCGGCCTTTTCCTTGATCGACAGCGACAGCACCGCAGGCCGTGCCCCGGCTGCAGCATTGGATGCCTGTCCGCTCCCCGCGATCTTGCCGTCGTTCATGAGTCAGCCGGTTCCGTTTTCGATCACTGTTCAGCGGTTCGTCGCGGCCCCTTGCATCGCGTCGAGATAGCCGAGCAGAGCCTGTTCGACCGCCAGCCGCGCATTCAAGGGGTGTTCGCTCACCGCCTGGGCCTCGTCCAGCGTCGCCAGCCAGTCCGCCAGCCTCGGGGGATCGACCGCGCGCGCCAGGGTGGTCAAGGCTCGCTTGTGCCCGGGATGATATCGAACGCGCTGGGCCATCCTTTCCCCCAATAAGTCCCATCCCCAGCGCTGAAACAGACGGATCGCCGGGCCGACCGCCACTTCGCGCGGGACCGCCGCCACGACGTCGGCGGCCGTCGACGCCGCGCCGCGCGCGAGCAGCTTCAGGAGCGCTTCGCGCAGGTCGGGATCGAGGCGGCGTCGTTCGTCGACGGTCTCCTCGTCCAGGAGGCCCATGGGCGCCCCGCCCGCTTCAGCCAGCCGTGATTCTGCATCCTCCACGCCCTGCCCGCGCAGCCAGCCCAGCGCCTCGGCCCACGGCGGCGCGGGCGCGCGCACGAGCACGCAGCGCGAACGGATCGTCGGCAGCACGGCGTCGATCTGGTCGGAGACTGCGAGGAACACCGCGCCTGCCGGCGGCTCCTCGAGCATCTTCAGCAGCGCGTTGGCGGCCGGGCCGTTCAGCGCCTCGGCCGGCGCGAGCAGCACCACGCGCCGGCCGCCGCGATGCGACGAGACGCCGAGGAAATCGCCGACACGGCGCACCTGGTCGATCACGATCTCGCGGCTGGGCAGCTTCTTCGACTTGCCGCCGGCCGCGGCCGTCTCGACGGGTTCGCTGCCTTCCTCTGCTTCTTCGGCGTCGTCCGCGCGCGCAGGCAGGTCAGCCGCCGGCATCAGCCAGCGCAAGTCGGGGTGGTTGTCGGCGGCGATCAACTGGCAGCTCGCGCAGGTTCCGCACGCCTGCGCGCTGCGCGGCGACTCGCACAGCAGCAGCTGCGCGAACGCCGTGGCGATGTGGCGCTTGCCGATGCCGCGGCCGCCGTGCAGCAGCACCGCGTGCGGCAGGCGGTCGCGCCAGCCCGCCAGCTGGTCCCAGAGGCCGGACTGCCACGGCAGCGGCGCTAGCCGTTCCATCGCTGCATCAGTTCGCCGAGGCGCGCGCCGATGACCTCCGCCGGCTGCGTCCCGTCGATGACGATGAAGCGCTGCGGCTGCGAGCGCGCGCGTTCCAGGTAGGCGTTGCGCACGCGCGCGAAGAAGTCGACCTGCTCGTTCTCGAAGCGGTCGGCGCTGCGGGCGCGCGCGAGGCGCTGCGCGGCGACATCGGGCGGCACGTCGAACAGCAGCGTGAGGTCGGGCTGCAGGTCCGGATGGACCCACTGCTCGAGTTCGCCGATGCGCTCGGCCGACATGCCGCGTCCGCCCGACTGGTACGCGTAGGTCGCGTCGGTGAAGCGGTCGCACAGCACCCAGGTGCCCTCGGCCAGCGCCGGGCGGATCACGCGCTCGAGGTGCTCCGCGCGCGCCGCGAACATCAGCAGCGTCTCGGTGCCGATGCCCATCGGCTGATGCAGGATGACCTCGCGCAGTGCCTCGCCGACGGCGGTGCCGCCCGGCTCGCGCGTGATGACGACCGGCAACGCGCGCCCGCGCAATGCGTTGGAGACCACGGCGATCTGCGTGCTCTTGCCCGCGCCGTCGATGCCTTCGAACGTGATGAAGCGACCGCGCACGGTCATCGGATCCCTCGCTGGTACTTGTCCACGGCCCGATTGTGCTCGCCCAGCGAATTCGAGAAGTGCGAGGTGCCGTCGCCGCGCGACACGAAGTACAGCGCCTTCGTGTTCGCGGGCTTCAGCGCCGCCTCGATCGAGGCGCGGCCCGGCAGCGAGATCGGGGTCGGAGGCAGGCCGGCGCGCGTGTACGAGTTGTACGGACCGTCGGCCTGCAGGTCACGCTTGCGCAGGTTGCCGTCGAACTTCTCGCCGATTCCGTAGATGATCGTCGGATCGGTCTGCAGCAGCATGCCGAGCTTCAGGCGGTTGACGAAGACGCCGGCGATCATGTCGCGCTCCGACGGCTGGCCGGTCTCCTTCTCGACGATCGACGCCATGATCAGCGCCTCGTACGGCGACTTGTACGGCAGGCCCGGGGCGCGCGTCTCCCACGCGTCCTGCAGCAGCTTCATCTGGCGCCGATACGCCTGGCGCAGGACGTCGAGGTCGGAGGTGCCGAGGTCGTAGACATAGGTGTCCGGCGCGAACAGGCCCTCCGGATGCGTCTCGGTGGCGCCGATGGCCTTCAGCAGGTCGGCATTCGACATCGGACCCGACTCCGGCTTCAACTCCGGGGCGGACGCGAGCAAGGCGCGCATCTCGCGGAACGTGATCCCCTCCACCACCGTGAGCTTCTCGCGCAGGACGTCGCCGGCCTGCAGCTTGTCGAGCAGTCCCGCCAGCGTGATGCCGCGCTCGACCGCGTAGCGGCCCGCGCGCAGGTTCGCTGTCGCCCCGGTCAGTCGCGCGGCCACGACCATGGCGTCGGCCTGCACCCTGATGCCGGCCGCCTGCGCGCTCTGCGCGATCGCGCGCACCCCCGCGCCGGCTGGCACGCGGAACTCGATGCGGTCGGAGGTCATCGGCAACGGCCGCTGGTTCACGTACCAGTGCGCGCCGATCGCCGCCACGACCGCGAGGCCGAGTGCCATCAGCGCGACCTTCACGATCACGCCACCGCGTTGCCGCTCACGCGGACGGGCAAGACACCGGAGGGAACGAAGGCAATCCACGCGGTTCCTAGTTTAATCTTGGCTCTGTGAATCTCTCGATCCCGATGCCGAACGATACCTATCCTCATGCGCACGGCGCCCCGGCGGAAAGTGCCGCCGCGCCGGCCGACCGCGGGGTCGTGCCCTTGCCCGAACTCGGCGTCATCGCCGTCAGCGGCGCGGATGCGACTTCCTTCCTGCAGTCGCAGCTGACCAACGACGTCGCGCACCTGACTGCCGCCGACATGCAGCTCAACGGCTACTGCACGGCCAAGGGTCGCCTGCTTGCGAGCTTCCATCAGTGGCGCCATGGCGAAGAGGTGATGCTCCGCCTGCCGCGCGAGATCCTGCCGGCGGTGATGAAGCGCCTGTCGATGTTCGTCTTGCGCGCAAAGGTCCGGCTCGCGGATGCGAGCGACGCATGGAGCACGACCGGGCTGCTCGGCGCGGCCGACCTCGCGCGACGCGCGGGTATCGAACTGCCTGCCGCGCCCTGGACCGGCGTCGTGATCGGCGATGCGCGCGTCGATCGCGTGCCGGACGCCGATGGCACTGACCGGTTCCTGCTGACCGCGCCGGCGCAGTCGTCCCTGCCGGCGTGGTGCGGCGAGCTTCCGCGCCTGCCGTCGAGCGCATGGTGGCGCAGCGAGATCGAAGCGGCCGTGCCGACCGTGTTCGGCGCCACGCAGGAGAAGTTCGTTCCGCAGATGATCAACCTCGAAGTGCTAGGCGGCGTCAGCTTCAGGAAGGGCTGCTATCCGGGCCAGGAGGTCGTCGCGCGCAGCCAGTACCTCGGCAAGTTGAAGCGGCGGATGCAGCGCGCCCATGTCGATCACGACGAGGTGGTGCTCGCCGGCGACGTGTATCACTCCGGCGAGCAGCAGCCGATCGGCACGATCGTGATGGCGGCCGCATCGCCGCACGGGGGAACCGACCTGCTCGTCGAGGCTCCGATCGACCGGCTGCAATCGGGTTCGCTGCATCTCGGCTCGCAGACGGGTCCCGCCCTCGCCTTGCGCGGGCTGCCGTACGAGTTGTTCGATCCCACGGCCTGAGCGCGCGCCGGAGCCGCGGGACGTGGAGCATTGGTACGTGTACTACAAGCTGGCGCCGGCCGAGTGCGACGCGATGCGCGAACCGGTGCAGCGCATGCAGGAGCAGGTCGCGCGCGAGAGCGGCGCACGCACCCGCCTGCTGCAACGAACGGAACAGGGCGAAGCCGGGATGGCGACGGTGATGGAGGTGTACGAAGACATCAAGGACGCAGGCCGCTTCGCGCGCCAGCTCGATGCCGCCGTGCGCGCGCACCTGCCCGGGACGCACGTCGCCGCGCGCCGGGTCGAACGCTTCCGGGACGCCTGACATGTGCCTGCTCGTCTTCGCCTGGCGCTCGCACCCCGACTACCCGCTGATCCTGGTCGGGAACCGCGACGAGTTCTACACGCGCCGCACGCGGCCCGCGGCCTGGTGGGGCCAGGCGGTGTCGCTGCTCGCCGGCCACGACGAGGAGGCCGGCGGCACCTGGCTCGGCGTCACGCGCCGTGGCCGCTTTGCGGCGCTGACGAACGTGCGGGCGCCGACGGAGCGCAATCCGCACGCGCCGTCGCGCGGCGCGCTGGTGCTGTCGGCACTGCAGGCGCCGCAGCGCGGCGGCGACTGGCTCGAGACGCACGCGCCGAAGACCGCGGCCTATAACGGCTTCAACCTGCTGGTCGGCGACGTGCTGCCGAACGACGGCGAAACGGGATCGTCCGCCCTGCACTACTACAGCAACCGGCTGGAGCAACCGGCGCAGCCTCTCGCACCGGGCGTCTACGGCCTGTCGAACGGTTTCCTCGACACGCCGTGGCCCAAGGTCACGCGCGCCGTCGGCGCCTTCGCCTGCGAGATCGCGGCCGGCGTCACGCTCGAGCGCCTGATCCGGCTGATGGAGCCGCGCGACGAAGCGCGCGATTCCGAACTCCCCGCAACCGGCGTGCCGCTCGACTGGGAACGCGCGCTGTCGGCGATCCAGATCCGGGCCAACGGCTATGGCACACGGACGACGACGGTGCTGACGGTCCGCAACGACGCGCTGGTGACCTTCTTCGAGCGCACCTTCGACACCGCCGATCCGGAGCGCTGGACCGACCGGCACTTCGAGTTCATGGTCGACAACGAGGCGCGGCCGTCGGTGCCCGCCCGGACGTCCGGTTCGGACTGATCGGCGCGGTCACCCGGGAGTGCCCAGGTCGCACGCCATGTCGACGTGCGGGATCCCGCAGTCCATGTACTCGCCGCTGACGACGGCGTAGCCGTGGCGCCGGTAGAAGGCGATCGCGTGGGTCTGCGCGCTCAGCGCGGCCTGCGCGTGCCCACGGCGGCGCGCTTCGTCCATCAGCGCGACCAGCAACGCGCTGCCGACCCCGAGCCTGCGCGCCTCGACCAGCACCGCCATGCGGCCGATGTGCCCGTCGGGCAGCAGCCGACCGGTGCCGAGCGGACGGCCGTCGTCGCTCCAGGCCAGCGCGTGCACGCAGTGCGGATCCCGCTCGTCGATCTCGGCCTCCTCGGGGACCTTCTGCTCCTCGACGAACACCGCGAAGCGTATCGGCGCGGCGAGCGGGCGCGCCGCTTCCCAGTCGAGCAGTTCAACCCGCATCGGTGCCCGGCTCGTCGGGTGCAACGAATTCGAAGGCGCGGATCTTCGCGCGCAGGGCGTCGTCGACGCGGCGCGGCGCCTTCGTGGCGGCGTCCACGTACACGTATACGAGATCGACCGTGACGAGCGGCGCCGCCACCTGGCCGCGGCGGAACATCCCGACGCTGAACTGCAGGCTGCTCCCGCCGATGCGGACGATGCGCCCGCAGACGTCGAGTTCGTCGTCATAGAGCGCGGCCGCGCGGTAGTCGACGGTCGCCTTGCGGACGTAGAGGTCCGAGCCGAGCGGCTCGAAGTCCCCGGGATAGCGCATGCCGACGGCGCGCCAGTACTCGGTGACGCAGACGTCCGCGTACAGCAGGTAGTGCGCATTGAACACGACGCCCTGGCGGTCGACCTCGGCCCAGCGCACGCGCAACGGCATCCGGTGGCGGAAGTCCTCGGGCCGCGTCACCGGACGCCTTTCTTCGCGTCGCCTGCGATCACGAAGGTCATGCGGCCGGGGTCGACGTACTTGCGGAACGCGGCGTTGACCTGCTCGGGCGTCACCGCCTTCAGGCGATCCTCGAACTGCTGCGAGAACTCGAACGTGCGGCCGAGGTCGAGGTTGCTGACCCACGCGCCGGCCAGGATGCCGTCCTGCGAGCGGTTGACGAGGCGTTCCTGCAGCAGGCCCTTCTTCGCGTCGTCGACTTCCTTCCCGGTGAAGCCGTCGCGGCGCGCGCGCTCGAGCTCCTCGCGGATCGCCTGCTCGGCCCGCGCCGCGTTCTGCGGCGCGACGATCGCGCCCAGGCCCCAGGTGGCGACGCGGTTGCGCGAGCCGACGTTCAGGCCGGTGCCCGCGCCGTAGCTCAGGCCGTCCTTCTGGCGCAGCCGCTCGATCAGCCGGTTCGACATGCCCGCCCCGCCGCCGAAGATGTCGTTGGCCAGCGTCAGCGCCGGCGCATCGGGGTCGTCGTCGCGCAGAGCGAAGTCGAGGCGCGCGCGGATGATCGCGTTCTCCTTGTCCGGGGTGTCGAGCACGATCCGGGCGGGCTTGACGTCCCGGTACTCGCGCTCGACCCGCGCGAAGGGCGCCCGCGACGCGAAGCCCGTGAACAGTTCCTTCACCAGGGCCGCGACCTGGCCGGCGTCGAAGTCACCGACCACGGCGACCTCGCCGCGGGCGGTGCCGTGGAAGTCGCGGTGAAACGCCCGGACCGCGTCGAGCGGCAGCTGCGGCACGGCGGCGATCCGCTCCTTCAGCGGCAGGTAGTGCCGCGGATCGCCGGGCGGGTACGTGTTGAAGTGGGTCGACATCGCGTCGCGCGACAGCGCTTCCGGGTTGTCGAGCTGCGACGACAGCCCGGTCACGACCTGGCCCTGCAGCTGCGCGTACTCGTCCGCCGGGAAGGACGCCTCCTTCATCACGTGCGCGAGCAGCCGCAGCGCGTCGGGCAGGTGTTCGCGGGTCGTCTGGAACCCGGACAGGCCACCGGTCATCTGCAGCCGCGTCATCTCGTCGGCGATCTGCTGCCGCGTCATCTTCGACGTGCCGCGCGCGAGCATGCTGCCCGCCATTTCGCCGGCGAGCATCCGGCCGTTCAGGGACTTCTCGTCGCCCCAGCGGAAACTGGTCTGCACGTGCACGGTATTGCCCCGGTTCTGCTTGGGCAGCAACGCCACCTTGAGATCGCCGAACGCCAGCCGCTGCGTGCGCTTGTCGATGTTCTCCTGCGAGGGGTCGAACGCCTCCGCCACCGAAGCGGCGGTCACCGGCTTGTAGTCGGCGAGACGCTGCGCGGGCGTCGGCGCGGCGGGCATCTCCGCGCGCTTCGGCGCATCGTCGGGGAGGTAGGTGCCGACCGTCCGGTTGTCGCGGACGAAGTAGCGCTGGGCCGCCTGTTCGACGCGCGCCGTCGTCATCTGCGCGAGCTGGTCGCGCGACAGGAAGAACAGCCGCCAGTCGCCGAGCGCGATGAACTCGGACAGGCCGACGCCGAAGGCCTGCGGGTCGGCGAGCGCGCGATCGAACGCTGTGCGCTGCTGCTGCAACTGCCGCTTCAGTTCTTCCTCGGTGGCCGGGGCCTTCGCGAAGCTCCCCTCGATGGTTTCGATCATCGTCTGCGTCACCGGCTCGATCGGCTCGCCCTTCTTGACGACGGCGCCGAACAGCACGAAGCCCGGGTCGCGCGCGTCGATCGTCCACGCGAACACCTGCGCCGCCTTGCCCGGCACCACGAGCGCCTTGTACAGCCGGCCGCTCGGCGTGTCGCCGAGGATGTCCGCGGCCAGGGCCGCCGCCATGTAGTCGGGGTGCAGCGCGGACGGCAGGCGGTAGCCGACCACCACGATCTGCACCTCGCCCTTGCGTCGCACCGCCACCGTCCGCTCGCCGTCGTGCGTCGGCTCCGCCGTCCACAGCGCCGGCAGTTCGCGCTCGGGCCGGGGGATCGACCCGAAGGCCTGCGCGACCCACTCGAGAACCTTCTTCTCGTCGAACGTCCCCGCGATCGTCAGCACGGCGTTGTCCGGCTGGTAGTACGTGCGGTAGAACGCCTGCAGGTTCTCGATGCGCACGTTCTCGATGTCGGAGCGCGCGCCGATCGTCGAGTTGCCGTAGTTGTGCCAGTCGTACATGACCGACTGCATCCGCTTCAACATCACGCGCGTGGGGTCGTTCTCGCCCATCTCGTACTCGTTGCGCACGACCGTCATCTCGCTGTCGAGGTCCTTCTGAGCGATGAAGGAATTGACCATCGCGTCGGCCGACCAGTCGATGGCCCACTTGAGGTTGTCGTCGCTCGCCTGGAAGGTCGAGTAGTAGTTGGTGCGATCGAGCCAGGTCGTGCCGTTGTTCTGGAAACCACGCCGGTTGAACTCGACCTCGGGATGCGGGAAGTTCTTCGAGCCCTTGAACAGGAGGTGCTCGAGCAGGTGGGCCATGCCGGTCTCGCCGTAGTTCTCGTGGCGCGAACCCACCAGGTACGTGATGTTGACGGTGGCTGTCGGTTTCGACGGGTCCGGGTACAGGACGACGCGCAGCCCGTTCGACAGGCGGTACTCGGTGATGCCTTCGATCGAGTGTCCGCGCGTCACGCCGCCCGGCAGGGCGAAATTCTGTGCGGAGGCGAACCCGGCCGCGAGCAGCAGCGTGACGGACAGGGCCCAGCGGAGGAAGCGAAACGGCATGGAGGCTCTTGGTTGGTTGCAGTGAAGTTCGTCGAAAATTCTGCCACGCGGCACAGGCCGCCTGCGGACGCAGGCGATGGGCCCAGTCAGCGGCCGATGAAGTCGAAGATGAGGCGCGCGACCTCGTCCGGCTCTTCGTGCGCGAGCCAGTGCGTGGCGCGCGGCAACGGATGGACCGTCAGGTCGTCGACCAGTTCCGTCAGGCCGTCGAGCAGTGTGACAGGCAACGCCGTGTCGGCCTCGCCCCAGATCACCAGTGTCGGCACCTGGACGCGGAAGTCCGCGGGCTTCAGGTGCAGCGCCGTTGGGCCCGGGTCGCCATCCGTCGGCGGATAGAGCGGCGACGCGCGGTAGTAGTTCAGGCCGCCCGTAAGCCCGCGCGCCCACACCGCGCGGTACCGCGCCCGGCGCTCCCCCGTGTACCACGGCGCATCGGCGCGCTGCATGCCGAGGAAGAACTCGTCGAGCCGGACGAAGTCGTCCTGCGCCAACGCCGTTTCGGCGCCTGGCGCGCGCAGCCAGTTCATGTAGGCGCTCGCGCGCTGCTGCACGGGATTGGCGGCGAGTTCGCGCGCGAACGGCACCGGGTGCGGCGAGTTCAGGATGACGAGCTTCGACACGCGCTCGGGCCGCGCGATCGCCCACTGCCACGCGACCGCCCCGCCCCAGTCGTGCGCGACGACGATGGTCCGGTCGAATCCCAGGCGCGCCACGAAGCGCTCGAGGTCGCCGACGATCTCGCGCACGCGATAGGCCGCGACCTCCGCCGGCTGGCTCGACAGGTTGAAGCCGCGCAGGTCCGGCGCGACCGCGTAGTGCGTATCGGCGAACGACGGCAGCAGTTCCTCCCATGCGCCCCAGTACTCGGGAAAGCCGTGCAGGAACAACGCGAGTGGCCGGCGGCGGTCGCCGCAGCTCGCGTAGTGCAGCCGGATCCCGTTGCCGAGGTCCGCGTACTGCCCGGTAGTGATCACCCGGCGTTCATCCGGCCGGCGACGCCGGCCTGGCCGATGGCTTGCCGGCGAACGGATCGGCGGGCGCGTCGCCGTGCAAGGCTGCCTCGAAGCGCGCCTGCACCGTTGGAAGGATCTGCGGATGCGTGAACACGTAGAAGCGGTTCTCGCGCACGGCTTCGAACGTCAACTGCGCCACCTGCCCGGCAGTCACGCGGCCGGCCGACACGGCCTTCTCGGACGCGGCCTGCGCCATCCTCTGGGACGTCGTCGGCGGCGCGGGGTTCGCGAGGGTCTGCGGACGGTTGCGGTGCGAGTCGGCGATGCCGGTCGGGACGAAGGCCGGGCACAGGGCGGTCACGCCGATCGTCGACTGCGCTAGGCGCAGGTCGTGGAACAGCGTTTCCGAAAGCGCGACGACCGCGTGCTTCGACACGTTGTACACGCCCATCAGCGGCGCAGCGAGCCACCCGGCCATCGACGCGGTGTTGACGATGTGGCCCGGCGTGCCGTGGCGATTGGCTTCGAGCATCCGCGGCACGAAGTGCTGGATGCCGTGCACGACGCCCATCAGGTTGACCCCGAGCACCCAGTCCCAGTCCTTGTCGGTGTTCTCCCACAGGTAGCCGCCACCGCCGACGCCGGCGTTGTTCATCAGCAGGTGCACCGGGCCGAAGGCCTGGAACGCGCGCTCGGCCAGTTGCGCGACCTGCCCGCTGTCGGCGACGTCGACGACTTCGCCGATCACCCCGGCGCCCGCGCCGCCCAGTTCGGCAACGATCGCGTCGAGCGCCTCGCGCTGCACGTCCGCCAGCACGAGCTTCATGCCTTCGCGCGCGCCGAGTCGCGCGAACTCGCGGCCGAGGCCGCTGCCCGCGCCGGTGATGACCGCCACCTTCCCGTTCAGGTCCTTCATCCGACGAGCTTCACCAGTTGCTTGCCGAAGTTGGCGCCCTTGAGCATGCCGAGGAAGGCCTGCGGGGCATTCTCGAGGCCGCTCGCGACCGATTCCCTGTACTTGAGGCGGCCGGCGGCGACGTGGCCGCCGAGTTCCTTCAGCGCCACCGGCCAGACGTCCATGTGCTCGGAGACGATGAAGCCCCGCATCATCAGCCGGCTGACGAGGAACCAGGCCGGATTGCGGATCGGGATCGGCTCGCCGTCGTAGCCGGCGATCAGTCCGCACAGCGCGATGCGGCCGAACGCGTTCATCCGCGGCAGCACCGCGTCCATGATCTCGCCGCCGACGTTCTCGAAGTAGCCGTCGACGCCGTCCGGCGCGACCTCCTTCAGCCGCTTGCCGACGTCCTCGGACTTGTAGTCGATGCAGGCGTCGAACTGCAGCTCCTGCGTGACGTAGGCGCATTTTTCGGGGCCGCCGGCGATGCCGATCGCGCGGCAGCCGCCCAGCCTCGCGAGCTGGCCGACCACGCTGCCGACCGCCCCGCTCGCCGCCGACACGACGACGGTCTGGCCCTGCATCGGCTCGATGATCCGGTTCAGCCCGTACCACGCGGTCACGCCAGGCATCCCGACCGGTCCCAGGTAGGCCGGCAGCGGCACGTGCCGCGTGTCGACCTTGTAGACGCCGGCGCCGTCCGACACGCCGTACTCCTGCCAGCCAAGGTAGGCGACGACAAGGTCGCCCGCGGCGAAGGCGGGGTTGCGCGATTCGATGACTTCGCCGGCCGTACCGCCGACCATCACGTCGCCGAGCGCCTGCGACGCGGCGTACGACCGGCCTTCGTTCATGCGGCCGCGCATGTACGGGTCGAGCGACAGCCAGTGGTTGCGCACGAGGATCTGTCCCGGTCCGAGCGACGGGACGGGGACTTCCTCGAGCCGGAAGTTGGACGTGGACGCCGCGCCCTGAGGACGCGAAGCGAGCACGATGCGGCGGTTGGTGGCCATGGAATTCCCTGCGGGTTCGGAGTGGTCAATAGGCCGAGGCCCCGCCGTCGACGGCGAGGATCTGGCCGGTGATGTGGCGGCCGGCGTCCGACGCGAGCAGCAGCGCCGCGCCCTTCAGGTCCTCGTCGCCGCCGATGCGCTTCAGTGGCGCGTACGCGGCCAGCGTGTCGGCGCCCACCGCGCTGATGATTCCCTGCGTCATCTTCGACGGAAAGAAGCCCGGTGCGAGCGCGTTGACGTTGATGTCGTACCGGCCCCACTCGGTGGCCAGCGCGCGCGTGAAGTTCACCAGCGCGCCCTTGCTGGTGTTGTAGGCGATGGACGTCATCGTTCCCGGCGGGTTGCCGAGGAGCCCGGCGATCGACGCGACGTTGATCACGCGCCCGGCGCGCCGCGGGATCATCGACGCGCGCCCGATCGCCTGCGTCAGCAGGAACACGGCGCGGACGTTCAGGTTCATCACCTTGTCCCAGGCTTCCGGCGGATGCTCCTCGGCCGGCGCACCCCAGGTGGCGCCCGCGTTGTTGACGAGGATGTCGACGTGGCCGAGCCGGGCGATCGACTCCTCGGCCAGGCGCGCTACCTGCGCCGGGTCGGACGAATCGGCGGCGATCCAGCCGGCCGAGCCGAGCCTCGACAGCCGCGCAACGGCGGCCTCGAGCTCGTCGGCCTTGCGCGCGGAGACGATCACGCGCGCGCCCATCTCCATGAACCCCTCGGCGATCTGCAGCCCGAGCCCGCGCGAGCCGCCGGTGACGAGCGCCGTGCGGCCGGTGAGATCGAGCAGTTGCTTCAGCGACATGCGGTCCCCTTCTACGCTTCGTAATCCATGCACTGGCGCTCGAGGCGGACGGCGCCGATGAACGGCTTCACGGCAACGTGCTTCGGATGGTCCTGGTAGGCGTCGAGCGCAGCCTTGTCCGCGAACACCGAGTACAGCACGACGTCGTACGTGGCTTCGAGGCCGGGCTGCGCGAGCGCCACCTCGAACTCGACGATGCCCGGCACGACGTCCCGGCAGCCGTCGAGCAGCGACTTCATCTTCGCCGCGTTGGCCGCCCGGTCGGCGCCCTCGGCGTGCTCCTTCAGCTTCCACATCACGATGTGCTTGATCATCCGGGCTCCCTAGAACCACTCGTTCTTCATGTCCATGGTCGTCGTATCGAGCGCGGCGACGAGGTCGAGCCAGGCGTCGACCTTCGGCAGCTCGTGCACGAAGAAGTAGCGGCACGCCTGCCACTTGCCGTGGAAGAAGTCACTGTCCGCGTCCCGGTAGTTCCTCGAGGCGGCGAGCGACTGGTCGAGCCAGATCCACGCGAGCACGACGTGGCCGAACGCCTCCAGGTACGCCGTGGCGTTGGCGAGCGTGCGCGCCGGATCGCCCGCCGACCACACCTTGCGCGTCACCTCGTTGACCCGCTGGACCCGCTCGGTCAGCATGCCGGCCCAGCGCCGCGTGTCCTCGTGCCCGGCCTGCCCCGCCTCGCGGATCGTCTGCTCCATCCACGAGCCGAGCAGCGCCAGCGCGGCGCCGTCCTGCATCACCACCTTGCGGCCCAGCAGGTCGAGCGCCTGGATGCCGTGCGTGCCCTCGTGGATCGCGTTCAGGCGGTTGTCGCGATAGAACTGCTCGACCGCGTAGTCGCGCGTGTAGCCGTAGCCGCCGAGCACCTGGATCGCAAGCGAGTTGCCTTCGACGCACCATTGCGACGGCCAGCTCTTCGCAACAGGTGTCAGGATGTCGAGCAGCAGCGTCGCGTTGCGGCGCTCGTCGTCAGTCGGCGCGGTGCGCTCGTCGTCGACCAGCGAGGCGCACAGCAGGTTCAGCGCGAGCGCGCCCTCCGCGTACGCCTTCTGCGCCAGCAGCATGCGTTTGACGTCGGCGTGCTCGATGATCGGGATCTGCGGCTGCGCGGGGTCCTTGCCCGCCGGGCCGACCGGGCGTCCCTGCGGGCGGCTGCGCGCGTAGTCGAGCGAGTGCAGGTAGCCGCCGTAGCCGAGCATCGCCGCGCCGAGTCCGACGCCGATCCGCGCCTCGTTCATCATGTGGAACATCGCGGCCAGCCCGCGGCCCGGTTCGCCGACGAGGTAGCCGATCGCGCCCTTCTTCCCTTGCGGCTGGAACTTGCCCTCGCCGAAGTTCAGCAGGCAGTTGACCGTTCCGCGGAAGCCCATCTTGTGGTTCAGGCCGGCGAGCACGACGTCGTTGCGCTCGCCGAGCGTCACGGACGACGCCGCGCCCGTCCCCTCGACCGCGACGAGGAACTTCGGCACCACGAACAGCGAGATGCCCTTGACGCCCGGGATCGGCCGACCGTCCGGCCCCGGGATCTTGGCCAGCACGAGGTGGACGATGTTCTCCGCGAGGTCGTGCTCGCCTGCGGAGATCCACATCTTGTTGCCGGCGAGCCGGTACTGCGGTCCGAGCGGCGACTCGCCTTCGTACTCGGCGCGCGTGGCGATGTCCGACAGCGACGAGCCCGCCTGCGGCTCGGACAGGCACATCGTGCCGAAGAAGCGCCCGGCGAGTTCCGGGCGCACGAACGCGTCGACCTGCGCCGGGGTGCCGTGCGCCAGCAGCAGGTTCGCATTGGCGACCGTCAGCAGCGCGTAGCTTGACGTGGCGACGTTGGCGCTCTTGAAGCAGGCGAACAGCGCCTTCGTGACGACCACGGGCAGCTGCATGCCCCCCAGCGCCTCGTCGTGCTCGGCCGACATCAGGCCCGCTGCGCTGAACGCGTCGAGCGCCTGCCTGATCTCCGGGATCAGCCGGACCCGCTCGCCATCGAAGGCCGGCTCCTCGAGGTCGCTCTTGCGGTTGTGGGTGGCGAAGAGTTCGGCGGCGATCTGCCCGGCCGTGTCGAGCGCGGCATCGAACGTCTCGCGCGAGTGTTCGGCGTAGCGCGGCCGTTGCGTCAGGCGCTCGACGCCGAGCCACTCGTAGAGCAGGAACGCGAGGTCGCGGCGGGAGCAGATGAGTTCGGGCATGGCCGCGCTACTTCGGCCAGCGGCCGCTCTTCGCAGCCTCCACCAGCAGCGGCGCCGGCTGCCAGAACGCCGGGTCGGCGTTCGGGTTGCCGGCGAAGCGCTTCATCGTCGCGACCACGTTGTCGAGTCCCACCTGCTGGGCGTGGAACATCGGGCCGCCTTTCGCCACCGGGAAGCCGTAGCCGGTCAGGTAGACGACGTCGATGTCGCTCGCGCGCAGCGCGATGCCCTCCTCGAGGATCCTGGCGCCCTCGTTGACGAGCGCGTACACGCAGCGCTGCACGATCTCCTCGTCCGGGATCGCGCGCGGCGCGACTTCGATCTCGGCGCGGTATGACGCGATCAGGACCTCGATCTCGGGATCGGGAATCGGCGTTCGGCTGCCGGGCTCGTACCGATACCAGCCCTTGCCGGTCTTCTGGCCGAGCCGCCCCAGTTCGACGACGCGGTCGGCGATGCGCGAGTACGCGATGTGCGGCTTCTCGATGTAGCGCCGCTGCCGGATCGCGTAGCCGACGTCCATGCCCGCCATGTCGTACATCGTGAACGGGCCCATCGCCATGCCGAACTTGTAGAGCGCCGCGTCGACCTGCTGCGGCGACGCGCCCTCGTCGACCAGGAACAGCGACTGCCGGATGTACTGCTCGAGCATCCGGTTGCCGATGAAGCCGTCGCACACGCCCGAGACGACCGCAACCTTCTTCAGGCGCTTGCCGAGCTGCATCACGGTGGCGAGCACCTCCTTCGACGTCTTCGCGCCGCGCACCACCTCCAGCAGCCGCATCACGTTGGCCGGACTGAAGAAGTGCGTGCCGATGACGTCCTGCGGGCGCGAAGTCGCGGCGGCGATCTGGTCGACGTCGAGGGTCGACGTGTTGGTGGCGAGGATGGCGCCGCGCTTCATCGTCGAGTCGAGGCGCGAGAAGAGATCCTGCTTGACGATCATGTCCTCGTAGGCGGCCTCGACCACGATGTCGGCGCCGCGCAGCGCGGAGAAGTCGAGGGTCGGCTTCAGCAGCGCGACGCGCCTGTCGACGTCCTCCATCGACATGCGGCCCTTCTTCGCGGTCGCCTCCCAGTTCCGGCGGCAGGTCGCCAGCCCGCGTTCGAGCGCGGCCTGCTCCTTCTCGTAGACGGTCACCGGGATACCGGCGTTGGCGAAGCTCATCGCGATGCCGCCGCCCATCGTCCCGAAACCGATGATGGCCGCCGTGCGGATCGGCCGCGTCGGCGTGTCCGCGGGGACGTCGGGAATCTTCGCCGCGGCGCGTTCCGCGAAGAAGGCGTGGCGCAGCGCCTTCGATTCCGGCGACTGCACGAGCTCGATGAAGAGGCCGCGCTCGAAGCCCAGGCCCGCGTCGAACGGCTTCGTCGCGGCCGCTTCGACGGCGTCGACGCACTTCAGCGGCGCCGGCAGGCCGCGCGCCTGCTTCGCCACCTCGGCGCGCGCGCTGGCGAACATCGTCGCGGCATCGGCGCCGGCGGGCAGCGCGACCGCGCGGTCGCGCAGCTTCGGATGCGGCGCGCGCGCCGCCACTTCCTTCGCGAAGGCCAGCACGCCGTCGAACGAGCTGCGGTCGACGATCCTCTCCACCAGCCCGCTCGCCAGCGCATCGTCGGCCTTGACCGGGTCGCCACTGGTGATCATCCGCAGGCCCTTTTCCGCACCGACCGCGCGCGGCAGCCGCTGCGTGCCGCCCGCGCCCGGCAGCAGGCCGATCTTCACCTCCGGCAGCCCCATCGACGCGTCCGGGGTGGCGATCCGGTAGTTGCAGCCGAGCGCGAGCTCGAGGCCGCCGCCCATGCAGACGCCGTTGATCGCCGCGATCACGGGCTTGGGTGAACGCTCCACCTGGTCGATCAACTGCAGCAGGTTGGGCTCGGCCAGCGCGGCCGGGGTGTTGAACTCGCGGATGTCCGCGCCGCCCGAAAAGACCTTGTCCGTGCCGGTGATGACGACGACCTTCACCGCGCTGTCGTCGAGCGCCTGTTCGAGCCCGTCGGACAGGGTCCGGCGCGCGACGTGGCCCAGTCCGTTGACGGGCGGGTTGTCGATCTGGAGCACGGCCACGTTGCCGCGGCGTTCGTAGCGAGTCGTCATCGATGTTCTCCGGGAAGGATCCGGCGGGCTCAGACTTCGAGCCACTCCTGCCGGATCAGTCGGTTGGCCTTCAGTTCGTCCGGGGTCCCGTGAAAGACCATGTGCCCATGACCCATCACGTAGACGCGCTGCGAGATCTGCAGCGCGATGGTGAGCTTCTGCTCGATGAGCAGGATCGACAGGCCGCGCTCCTTCAGTTCGCGCAGGAAGGTGCCGACCAGTTCGACGATCATCGGAGCGAGTCCCTCGGTGGGCTCGTCGATGATGACGAGCTCCGGGTCACCCATCATCGTACGCGCGAGGGTCAGCATCTGCTGTTCGCCGCCGGACAGCACGCCGGCTTCCGTGCGGGCGCGCTCCTTCAGCCGCGGGAACAGGCGGTACATGTCCTCGAAGCTCCAGCGCCCCGGCTGGCGGCCTCTCCCGGACTTCAGGCCCAGCCGCAGGTTCTCCTCGACGGTGAGAGTCGGGAAGATGTCGCGGTTCTCGGGCACGTAGCCGATGCCGAGGTGCGCGATCTCGTAGGTCTTCAACCGGGTCAGGTCGCGCCCCTTGAAGTCCAGCGTGCCGGTGCAGTCGACGAGGCCCATGATCGCCTTCGCCGTGGTCGAGCGACCGACGCCGTTGCGCCCGAGCAGGCTGACGATCTCGCCGCGGCCGACCGCGAGGTCCACGCCGTGCAGGACGTGGCTCTTGCCGTAGTAGGCCTGCAGGTGCTCGACTCGAAGCAAGGTTTCGCCGTTCATCTCACGCGTGCTCCGCCTGCGTGCCCAGGTAGGCCTCCCGGACCGCCGCGTTGCCGCGGATCTCGGCCGGCGTGCCGGTGGCGATCACCTGGCCGTAGACGACCACCGAGATGCGGTCGGCCAGTCCGAACACGACCCCCATGTCGTGCTCGACCATCAGCAGCGTCTTGCCGACCGTCACGTCGCGGATCATGTCGACCGCGCGCCGGCTCTCGGCGCGGCTCATGCCGGCCGTGGGTTCGTCGAGCAGGATGACGTTCGCGCCGCCCGCGATCGTGATGCCGATCTCGAGCGCGCGCTGCTCGGCGTAGGTGAGCAGGCCCGCCTGGATGTCGCGCCGGCGCTTCAGGCCGACACGCTCGAGGACTGCCTCGGCGCGCTGTTCCGCATCCTCGAGCTTGTTCAGGTTCCTCCAGAACGCATACCGGTGCCCGAGCGACCACAGCACCGAGCAGCGCAGGTTCTCGAACACGCTCAGCCGGTGGAACAGGTTCGTGATCTGGAAGCTGCGCGACAGGCCGAGGCGGTTGATCTCGAACGGCTTGCGCTGCGTGATGTCCGTCCCGTTCAGCCGGATGCGCCCGGAGGTGGCATGGAAGCGGCCGCTGATCAGGTTGAAAAGCGTCGACTTGCCGGCGCCGTTGGGGCCGATGATCGCGTGGCGCTCGCCCGCGGGCACCGCGAGCGTGACGCCGCGGATGATCTCGGTCTTGTCGAACCGCTTGGTGACGCCGTCGAGCTCGAGAACGGGCGCGTTGGCGCTCATGGATTCTCCCTAATCCAGTCCTCGATCTCGACCTGCACCGCATCCCACTGTTCCTTGAAGCGGCGGCGGTAGTACTCGAACGCGGCGCCGGCCGCCAGGAACACCGAGGTCGCGAACACCCAGGTGGTGGCGCGCGTGGTGTCGAACAGGAAGCCGAACAGCCGCACGCTCGCGCCCTGCCCCACGTTCAGCGTCACGTGGTACATGAGCTCGATCAGCATCACGGCGCCGAAGGCGAGCGCCAGCGCGGCCGACAGCACGCCGAAGTACGGGTCGCGCAGCCGCCCGAACTTCCCGAACTTCATCACGCGCAGGTTCATCAGGATCAGGCTCGACAGGCCGCCCGGCGCGAACAGCACCAGCAGCACGAAAAACACGCCGAGGTAGAGCTGCCAGGCCTTGGTGAATTCCGACAGCGCCACCGAGAAGATCACGAACACGATCGCGCCGAGGATCGGGCCGAAGAAGAACGTCACCCCGCCGATGAAGGCCGCGAGCAGCACCCCGCCTGACCGGATCGCGTGGACGTTCTCCGCGCTGACGATCTCGAAGTTGATCGCCGTGAGCCCACCGGCGATGCCGGCGAAGAAGCTGGACAGGATCAGCATCAGCCAGCGCACCCGCTGCGTGTTGTAGCCGATGAACTCGGCGCGCTCCGGGTTGTCGCGCACCGCGTTGGCGATGCGGCCGAGCGGCGTGTGCGTCAGCGCGAACATCGCGATCATGCAGGCGAACGACCACGCGGCGATCAGGTAATAGACCTGGATCGCGGGGCCGAAAGTGAGGCCGGGGATGCCGAGGAACGGCGCGCCGGCGGCGCGGTCGCCGGTGATGCCGCCCTCGCCCCCGAAGAAGCCGGGAAACATCAGGGACGCGGCGAACACCATCTCGCCGATGCCGAGCGTGATCATCGCGAACGGCGTGCCGGCCTTCTTCGTCGTCAGGTAGCCGAACACGATGCCGAAGAAGGCGCCTGCGAGGCCGCCGATCAGCGGCAGGAGCGAGACCGGCCACGCGAGCGTGCCGGCGCCGATCGCCTTCATCGCGTGCATCGCGAAGTAGGCCCCCAGCCCCGAGTAGACCGCGTGCCCGAACGACAGCATGCCGCTCTGCCCCAGCAGCATGTTGTACGACAGCGCGAAGATGATCATGATGCCCATCTGCGACATCAGCGTCAGCGCGAAGCCCTTGCTGAAGAACGCCGGCATCACGGCGAACAGGAACGCCGTGAAGCCCCACACGACCCAGCGCCCGAAGTTCAGCGGCCTGTAGGCGACCTGCCCCACGTTCGGCGGAAAGGCGGAGTCCGGCGCCACGTCAGTCCTCGCGGGTCCCGAGCAGGCCCTTGGGCCGGACGATCAGGATCAGCACCAGCAGCAGGTAGGGCAGCACGGGCGCGACCTGCGACAGCGTCAGCTTCAGCACCTCGTAGCCGGGCGTGCCGGGCCCGACGTTCGCGCCGAGCGCGTTGAGCCCGGACGCGACCGACCAGTCGGACACCTTGCCGAAGCTCTCGAGCAGGCCGATGAGCAGCGCCGCGACGAACGCCCCGGCGAGCGACCCCATGCCGCCGACGACGATCACGACGAACACGATCGCGCCGACCGTGCCGGCCATCGCGGGCTCGGTCACGAACGCGTTGCCGCCCACCACGCCGGCGAGTCCGGCGAGCGCCGAGCCGCCGCCGAACACCAGCATGAACACGCGCGGCACGTTGTGCCCGAGCGCCTCGACCTGTTGCGGATGGGACAGCGCAGCCTGGATCACGAGGCCGATGCGCGTGCGGGTCAGCACCAGCCAGATGGCGACCAGCATGGCGAGCGCCACCGCCATCATGAACATGCGGTACTGCGGGAAGATCACGTTGAACGACTGCAGCCAGCCCACCGGCCCGTCGAGTTCTGCCGGCACCCGGTACGGCACCGCCGCGCGGCCCCAGATCACCTGCACCAGTTCGACGACGATGTAGGACAGGCCGAACGTGAACAGCAGCTCCGGGACGTGTCCCCACTTGTGCACGCGACGCAGCCCCCAGCGCTCGACAACGGCGCCGAGCGCGAACAGCACCAGCGGCGCCAGCACCAGTGCCGCCCAGAAGCCGATCCACGTGCTGATCTGGTAGGCGACGTAGGCGCCCAGCATGTAGAAGCTGGCGTGCGCGAAGTTCAGCACGCCCATCATCGAGAAGATCAGCGTGAGGCCGGCGGCGAGCATGAACAGCAGCAGCCCGTAGCTGACGCCGATCAGTGCCTGGCTGATGATCGATTCCATCGAGGCCGTGGACGTGAACGCAAAACCGGCCCGGGGATGCCGGGCCGGAGGTGCTCAACACATGGGCGGGACTACTGGGGACGCGCCGGGCGCTTCATGTTGCAGCTCGTGGGCTGCGACGCGACATAGGTCGGGAACGCCACCTCGGTCTTCCACGTGTAGCCGGTGCGCTCGATGTCGTGCCGGTTCGGACCGCCGACCTTCGTCCACGACGAGACCCACAGCGGCTGCAGCAGCTGGTGGTCGGCCGCGCGCATCTCGATGTCGCCGTGCAGGCTCGTCATCTTCGCGCCTTCCATCGCGTACGCCACCTTCAGCGGGTCGGTCGACTTCACGCGCTTCATGGCGTCGGCGAGCATCGTCAGCGACGTGTAGGTCGCGAGCGCATACCACTCCTCGTTGAACCGCTTCTTGAACTCGAGGTACTGCTTCTCGCCCGGATAGTCCGGGGCGATGTTCGGATGCCAGTAGGCGACCTGCCGCATGCGGTTCTCGCCCGCCGGGCCCACGGCCGTCGGCGTTCCAATGACGCCGGCGTAGTAGGTGTAGAAGTTGGCGTTCAGGCCGGCGTCGCGCGCGGCGCGCACCAGCAGTGCGAGGTCAGGCCCCCAGTTGCCGGTGATCACGGTGTCCGCGTTCGCCGCGCGCATCTTGGCGATGTACGGCGCGAAGTCGCGGACCTGGCCGAGCGGGTGCAGGTCCTCGCCGACGATCTTGACGTCGGGCCGCTTCTTCGCCAGCAGGTCCTTGGCGGCCCGCGCGACCTGGTGGCCGTGCGCGTAGTTCTGGTTGATCAGGAAGACGTTCTTCACCTCGGGCCGGTCCTTGATGAAGGCCGTCAGGGCTTCCATCTTCATGTCGGTGTTGGCGTCGAAGCGGAAGTGCCAGAAGCTGCACTTGCTGTTGGTGAGGTCGGGATCGACGGCGGCGTAGTTCAGGAAGACGATCGCCTGGCCCGGGTTGCGCTCGTTGTGCTTCTCGATCGCGTCGATCAGGGCAGCGGCCGCGCCCGAACCCTGTCCCTGCACGACGTAGCGGATGCCCTGGTCGATCACCTGCTTCAGCACCGTCAGCGTCTCCTGCGGCGACGCCTTGTTGTCGAACGAGGCCATCTCGAACTTCACGCCCGGCCCGGCCAGCTGCTGGGCATTGATGGCGTCGACCGTGAACTGGAAGTGCTTCAGCAGGTTCGAGCCCACGCCGGCGAACGGGCCGGACAGCGGATCGATGTAGGCGATCTTGACGGTCTGCGCGGTTGCGGCGGGGGCGGATGCCGCCTTGGCCGGTGCGCCCTTGGCCTGCGCCAGGGCACCGGTGGCGAACACGCTGCCGGCCGCGCCGACGATCAATGCGTTGATCCAGCGAAGGGCAAAGCGGCGGTTCATTCAGTGGTCTCCTTGTGGCTCGTGTCTTGTTTCGAGTCCGGCTCGACCGCTTCGGATGGCGGTCAGGCGGGGCAGAATACTTCAGCCGGGCGGTCCGGACCAAGAGGCGCAGGCAGGCAAGAACCCTGACGTTGCACTGCCGACATGCGTCGGCAGCGTGACCGCGTCGTCAGGCCGTGGGCAGCCGATAGTCCTTGAACTGTTCGCGCAGCCTGGCCTTCAGCATCTTGCCGGTGGCGCCGAGCGGGATGGCATCGACGAACACGACGTCGTCCGGAACCTGCCACTTGGCGACCTTGCCCTCGTAGTGCGCCAGCAGCTCCTCGCGGCTGACCGCGGCGTCGGGCTTCTTCATCACGACCAGCAGCGGGCGCTCATCCCACTTCGGATGGCGGGCCGCGATGCAAGCCGCCATCGCGACCGCCGGATGAGCCACCGCGATGTTCTCGATCTCGATCGAGCTGATCCACTCGCCGCCCGACTTGATCACGTCCTTGCTGCGGTCGGTGATGTGCATGTAGCCGTCGGCGTCGATGGTCGCGACGTCGCCGGTCGGGAACCAGGCGTGTCCCTCGGCATCGGTCTTCAACGGGTTGCCGCCCTCGCCCTTGAAGTACTCGCGCAGGACCCACGGCCCGCGCACCAGCAGGTCGCCGAACGAGGTGCCGTCCCACGGCAGGTCGCCGCCGTCGTCGCCGACGATCCTCATGTCGACGCCGAACAGCACCCGGCCCTGCTTGGTCTGGATCCTCAACTGCTCCTCGGGCGACATTCCGAGGTGCCTGGGCTTGAACGTGCACGCGGTGCCCAGCGGGCTCATCTCCGTCATGCCCCAGGCGTGGAGCACGTGGACGCCGTACTTCTGCTCGAACAGCCGGATCATCGCCGGCGGGCAGGCGGAACCGCCGATCACGGTGCGGTTCATCGACGAGAACTTCAGGTTGTTCGCCTCGGTGTGCGCGAGCAGGCCCTGCCACACCGTCGGCACGCCCGCCGAGCACGTCACCTGCTCGGCCTCGAACAGCTCGTACAGCGACTTGCCGTCGAGGTGCGGGCCCGGGAACACCATCTTGCAGCCCACCATCGCGCCGACGTACGGCAGGCCCCACGCGTTGACGTGGAACATCGGCACCACCGGCAGGATGACGTCGCGCGCCGAGACGTTGAGCGCGTCCGGCAGCGCCGCGGCCAGCGTGTGCAGCACCGTCGAGCGGTGGCTGTAAAGCACGCCCTTGGGATTGCCGGTGGTGCCCGACGTGTAGCACATCGACGATGCGGTGTTCTCGTCGAAGTCGGGCCAGCTGAACCTGTCCGAATGGCTGCCGACGAGGTCCTCGTAGCACAGCAGGTTCGGCACCCTGGCCGTCGCCGGCATGTGGGCGCGGTCGGTCATCAGCACCCAGTGCCGCACCGTCGTGCAGTGCGCGGCAATGGCCTCCACGATCGGCAGGAAGGTCAGGTCGAAGAAGAGCGCGCTGTCCTCGGCGTGGTTGACGATCCAGGCGATCTGCTCGGGATGCAGGCGCGGGTTGATGGTGTGCAGGACGCTGCCCGCGCCGGAGACCGCGAAGTACAGCTCCATGTGGCGGTAGCCGTTCCACGCGATGGTGGCGACGCGGTCGCCCATGCGGATGCCGCTGCCGGCGAGCGCGTTGGCCAACTGGCGGGAGCGACGGTGGATCTCCCTGTACGTGGTACGGTGAATGTCTCCTTCGACGCGACGCGAAACGACCTCGGCGTCGCCGTGATGCCGGTCCGCGTGCACGATCAGCGACGAGATCGTCAGCGGCATCTGCATCATCAGGCCTTGCAGCATGATTCCTGTCTCCCTGTGTGTGTTCTTCCGTGCGGTCCTGATGGTTGCTTTCGCCCGGCTTCGCCCCAACATGCTCCGGAGTCGTCCGCGGCGCGTCAAGTCGAACGTTGCGGGCGATGCGCCGCGGCGCGCGCGTCGGCCCGCCCCGTAGAATGCCCCTCCCCCCGGAGACCCCGTTGGACGCCCCTGTCGCCCTCCCGTTGACCTCGACCGATACGGCTGCTGTGCCGGGGGTCGAACTCGGCCTGCGTTTCGACAACTCCTTCGCCCGTTTACCGGGGATGTTCCACACGCGGCTGCAGCCCACGCCGCTGGCCGATCCGTACCTCGTCGCGGTCTCCGAGTCCGCGGCACAGCTGATCGGTCTCGACCCGGCCCTCCTGCGATCCGGCGCCACCATCGAGGCGCTGACCGGCAACCGGCCGGTCGCCGGGGCGGAGCCGCTTGCCGCCGTCTATTCCGGCCACCAGTTCGGCGTCTACGTGCCCCGGCTCGGGGACGGCCGGGCGATCCTGCTCGGCGAGGCGGTCGGTCCCGACGGAGAACACTGGGAGCTGCAACTGAAAGGGGCCGGGAAGACACCGTACTCCCGGATGGGCGACGGCCGCGCCGTGCTGCGCTCGTCGATCCGCGAGTTCCTGTGCTCCGAAGCGCTGCATCACCTCGGGATTCCGTCCACCCGCGCGCTGGCGGTGGTCGGCTCCGACACTCCCGTCGTGCGCGAGACCGTCGAGACCGCGGCCGTCGCCACCCGGGTGGCGCCGAGCTTCGTGCGCTTCGGGTCCTTCGAGTACTTCTACTGGACCGAGCAGCACGACGCGCTGAGGCATCTGGCCGATTACGTGATCGACCGCTTCTACCCCGGGAGTCGGGAGGCTCCCCAGCCCTACCTGCACTTCCTGGAGCAGGTCGCGCGCAGGACGGCGCGCCTGTTCGCGCAGTGGCAGGGCGTGGGGTTCTGCCACGGCGTGCTTAACACGGACAACATGTCCATCCTCGGGTTGACGATCGACTACGGGCCGTTCGGCTTCATGGACGCGTTCGACGCGGGCTACGTCTGCAACCACAGCGACTCGCACGGCCGCTACGCCTACAACATGCAGCCGCAGATCGCGCACTGGAACCTGTACGCGCTCGGACAGGCGCTGGTGCCGCTGACGGACGACCTCGACGCGACCAAGGCCGCGATCGACGCCTTCGTCGAGGAGTACTCGCGCGCGATCGACGACGTCTTCCATGCCAAGCTCGGACTGTCGACGCGGCAGGCGGACGACGAGGCGCTCGTCAGCGCCCTGATCGACCTGCTGAACGCCAGCCACGCCGACTGGCCCCGCTTCTGGCGGCGCTTGTCTCAGTTGCGCAGCGATGCGACGGACGCCGCGCAGGACGCGCCGGTGCGCGACCTCGTGATCGACCGGCCGGCGTTCGACGCGTGGGCCACGCGCTACCGCGCCCGCCTGCGCGCGGAGGGCAGCGACGATGCCGCGCGGCGCGCGCGGATGGATCGCGTGAATCCCAAGTACGTGCTGCGCAATCACCTCGCGGAAATCGCGATCGGCAAGGCGCGCGGCGACGACGGCGAGCGCGACTTCGGCGAAGTGGCGCGGCTGCTGAAGGTGCTGGAGCGGCCGTTCGACGAGCAGCCGGAATTCGAGGCGTATGCGGCGGAGCCGCCCGACTGGGCGCGCACGCTCGAACTGTCGTGTTCGTCATGAGGAAGACTGCATGGACAAGGTGAAGAAGCCCGACGCCGAGTGGCGCCGGCAGCTGTCCCCGATGGAGTACTCGGTGACACGCGAGAGTGCGACCGAGCGCGCGTTCACGGGCCGCTACTGGGACCACCACGAGGAAGGCATCTACCGCTGCGTGTGCTGCGGCACGGCGCTTTTCGCTTCCGACACCAAGTTCGACTCGGGTTGCGGCTGGCCGAGCTACTTCAAGGCGCTCGACCCGGAGAACGTGCGGGAGGAGCGCGACTCGAGCCACGGGATGGTCCGCACCGAGATCCTGTGCAACGTCTGCGACGCCCACCTCGGCCACGTCTTTCCGGACGGCCCGCCGCCCACCGGCCTGCGCTACTGCATCAACTCCGCGTCGCTGAAGTTCGAGCCGAAGCCCATCGGGCCGACGACGCCCACGCCCTCCGACCAAGGCGCCTGATGAAGCTGCTGTTCGATCTGTTCCCCGTCATCCTGTTCTTCGCGACATTCAAGCTCGCGTCGTCGTTTCCGTCGCAGTCGCTCGCGCTCGCCACGAGCGTGCTGGGCGGACTGGTCGGGGACGGACGGGTGCCGCCCGACCAGGCGCCCATCCTGCTCGCCACCGCCGCCGCCATCGTCGCGACGATCGCCCAGGTCGGCTGGCTGCTCGGGCGTGGTCGCCGCGTCGAGCCGATGCTGTGGATCAGCCTCGCGGTGATCGTGATCTTCGGCGGGGCCACGATCTGGTTCCACGACGAGACGTTCATCAAGTGGAAGCCCACGATCCTGTACTGGCTGTTCGCCGGCGCGCTCCTCGCCGGCCGGGTCATCTGGAAGAAGAACCTCGTGAAGTCGCTGCTGTCGGAGCAGATCGACGTGCCCGCCCCGGTGTGGGACCGGCTGATGGCGGCGTGGGTCGGCTTCTTCGGCGCGATGGGCGTGATCAATCTTGCCGTTGCGTTCTCCGTGTCGACCGAGGTCTGGGTGAACTTCAAGCTGTTCGGGCTGTTCGGGCTCACCCTGGCCTTCATGCTCGGCCTCGGCGTCTACCTGTCGCGTCACCTGAAGGAGGAAACGACGGATGCCTGAAGGAACCGTTGATCGGATGCGCGACCGGCTCCAGGCGCTTGCGCCCGTCGAGATTTCCATCGAGGACGACAGTGCCCGTCACGCGGGACACCCGGGCGCGGCGAGCGGCGGCGGGCACTACAACCTCCGCCTGGTCAGCCCGCGGTTCGAGGGCAAGTCGCGCATCGAGCGGCACCGTCTCGTGTATGATGCCCTCGCCACATTGATGCAGCGCGACATTCACGCGCTCGCCATGGTCCTCCTGGCGCCGGGCGAAACCAAACGCCGCGCCGGAGCGTCCAACCCCGCTCACCCTCCTGGACATTGATCACCCCTATGCAACGTACCGTCCTATTTGCGACCCTGGCGCTGGCCAGCGGCCTGGCCCTGGCGCAGAACGTCGCCGTCGTGAACGGCAAACCCATCCCCAAGGCGCGCGAAGACGCGTGGGTCAAGGAGCTGACCAAGCAAGGCCAGCCCGACTCCCCCGATATGCGCAAGATGGTCAAGGAGCGGCTGATCCAGAACGAGGTCCTGCTGCAGGAAGCCACCAAGCGCGGCATCCCGGACAAGCCCGACGTCAAGTTCATGCTCGACGTGCAGCGCCAGAACACGCTGATCCAGGCGCTGCTGCGCGACGAGATGGAAAAGAAGCCGGTCACCGACGCCGACATCAAGGCGGCCTACGAGCAGCAGAAGGCCAAGGTCGGCGGCAAGGAATACCGCGCCCGCCACATCCTGGTCGAGAAGGAAGACGACGCCAAGGCGATCGTCGCCGACCTGAAGAAAGGCGCGAAGTTCGAGGAACTCGCCAAGAAGTCGAAGGACACCGGTTCGGCGGCGAATGGCGGCGATCTCGACTGGGCCGCCCCCGATTCGTTCGTGAAGCCGTTCTCCGAGGCGATGACCAAGCTCAACAAGGGCCAGTTCACCGAGACGCCGGTGCAGACCCAGTTCGGCTGGCACGTCATCCGCCTCGACGACGTGCGCGACACGCAGTTCCCGCCGATGGAACAGGTCGCGCCGCAGATCCGCGAGGGACTGCAGCAGCAGCGGGTTCAGCAGTACGTCGAAGGCCTGCGCAAGGGCGCCAAGGTCCAGTAGCGGAAGCCTCTCGCTTCGCTGCAGCAATCAGGGCGCCTCGGCGCCCTTTTTGTTGCTGCCCCCGTTGCGCGCCACGCGGTCCGGCGCGCCCACCCAGGCATCCAGGCGTCCGGGTCACAGCGCTTTTGACCTGGGCGGGTTGCTTTCCGCCACCCACGCCGTACGCTTGTCCGCCACCGACCCGCGCGTGGACGGAACGACGGCCGATCGCGCATCGCACGCACAACGAGGAGACCCACCCCATGACTGAAAACCTCCGTGACGCCGCGCTCGAGTACCACCGCCTGCCGACGGCCGGCAAGATTTCCGTGGTCCCGACCAAGGCCATGGTGACGCAGCGCGACCTGTCGCTCGCCTACTCGCCCGGCGTGGCGGAAGCCTGCAACGAGATCGTGCGCGATCCGCGCGAAGCCCACACTCTGACGGCGCGGGGCAACCTGGTCGCGGTCGTCACCAACGGCACCGCGGTGCTCGGACTCGGCAACATCGGCCCGCTGGCCGGCAAGCCGGTGATGGAAGGCAAGGGCTGCCTGTTCAAGAAGTTCGCCGGCATCGACGTATTCGACATCGAACTCGCCGAGAACGACCCGGACAAGCTCGTCGACATCATCGCGGCGCTCGAACCGACCTTCGGCGGCATCAACCTCGAGGACATCAAGGCCCCCGAGTGCTTCTACATCGAGCGCAAGCTGCGCGAGCGGCTGAAGATCCCGGTTTTCCACGACGACCAGCACGGGACCGCGATCGTCGCCGCGGCGGCGGTGCTCAACGGGCTGCGCTGCGTGGGCAAGGACATCGGCCAGGCGAAGCTGGTCTGTTCCGGCGCGGGCGCGGCCGCCATCGCGTGCCTCGACCTCCTGGTCTGCCTCGGCCTGCGCCCAGAGAACACGCTGGTCGCGGACAGCAAGGGGGTGCTGCATGGCGGACGCGAGGGGCTCGACGCCAGCAAGGCTCGCTATTCGCGCGACACGACCGCACGCACGCTGGCCGACGCGATGCCCGATGCGGACATTTTCCTTGGTCTGTCAGGCCCCGGCGCGCTGACGGCGGACATGGTGAAGACCATGGCGCCGGACCCGATCATCCTCGCGATGGCCAACCCGACCCCGGAGATCATGCCGGAGGAAGCCAAGGCGGTGCGCCCGGACTGCATCATCGGCACGGGACGCTCGGACTATCCGAACCAGGTCAACAACGTGCTGTGCTTCCCGTTCATCTTCCGCGGCGCGCTCGATGTCGGCGCCACGACGATCAACGAGGAAATGAAGCTCGCCACAGTGCGGGCGATTGCCGACCTGACGCACGCGGAGATCCCCGACGAAGTCGCCAGCGCCTATGGCGCCGAGGGCCTGCGCTTCGGGCCCGACTACCTGATCCCGAAGCCCTTCGACCCGCGACTGATCGACCGCATTGCGCCCGCGGTGGCGCAGGCGGCGATGGCGAGCGGCGTCGCGACGCGGCCGATCGCCGACATCGAGGCGTACCGCGCGCGGCTGCGCCGTTTCGTCTATCACTCCGGCAGCACGATGGAGCCGGTGTTCGCGGCAGCCCGCAAGGACCCGAAGCGGCTGATCTACGCGGAGGGCGAGGAGGAGCGCGTCCTGCGCGCGGCGCAGGTGGTCGTCGACGAAGGCATTGCCCGCCCGATCCTGATCGGACGGCCCGACGTGATCGCGATGCGCATCGAGCGCTTCGGCCTGCGCCTCAGGCTCGGCAAGGACGTCGAGTGCGTCAACGTGCTGGACGACCCGCGCTATCGCGACACCTGGAACGAGTACTACCAGCTCGCCCGCCGCAAGGGCGTGTCGCGCTCGCTCGCGCAGGCCGAGGTCAGGACGCGGACGACGCTGATCGGCGCCGTGCTCGTCCGCAAGGGCGACGCCGACGCGATGCTGTGCGGAACGGTCGGGGCCTACCAGGACCACCTGAAGTACGTCCGGACCGTGATCGGGCTGCGGCCCGGCGTGCACGTGTTCGCGGCGATGCAGCTGCTGATCCTGCCGAACCGCCAGCTCTTCATCTGCGACACGCACGTCAATGCGGATCCGACCGCGGAGCAGATCGCGGAAATGACGATGCTCGCGGCCGATGCGGTGCGGCGCTTCGGACTGGCACCGAGCGCGGCCCTGCTGTCGCACTCGAACTTCGGCGGCTCCGACCTGCCGTCCGCGGTGAAGATGCGCGAGGCCCTCGAACTGATCCTCGCGCGCAGCCCGTCGTTCGAGGTCGACGGCGAGATGCAGGCGGACACCGCGCTGTCGCACGCCATCCTGGCGAGCTCGATGCCGGATTCGCCGCTGACCCACGAGGCGAACCTGCTGATCATGCCGAACGTCGACGCCGCGAACATCACGTACAACGCGCTGCGCGTCACGGCCGGCGCCGGCATCACGATCGGAGCGATCCTGCTCGGCGCCGCGCAGCCCGTCCACATCCTGACGCCCGCATCGACGGTGCGCCGTATCGTGAACATGTCGGCCGTCGCGGTGGTGGACGCGACGGTGGCCTGAACCCGGGACCGTCAGCCCACCCAGCGCCGTGCGTTGCGGAACATCCGCATCCACGGCGAGTCCTCGCCGAGGCCGGGCGGCTGCCACGACATCTGGACCGCCCGGAAGACGCGTTCCGGGTGCGGCATCACGATGGTGAAGCGGCCGTCGGGCGTGGTGACGCCCGTGATGCCTTCCGGGGAGCCGTTCGGGTTGTGCGGATACGTCTCGGTTGCGCGTCCGTGGGAGTCGACGTAACGCATCGCGACGAGCGCGGCCGCCCTCTGCGCTGCCGAGTCGAACACCACGCGCCCTTCCCCGTGCGCATTGGCGATCGGCGCGCGGCTGCCCGCCATGCCGGCGAAGAACAGCGACGGTGACTCGGCGATCTCGACCTGCACCAGCCGGCCCTCGAACTGCTCCGACGCGTTGCGCTCGAACCGCGGCCAATGACGCGCGCCCGGGATCATCATCCGCAGGTGACTCATCATCTGGCAGCCGTTGCACACGCCCAGCGCGAACGCGTCGCCGCGGCCGAAGAACGCCGCAAACATGTCGGCAAGCCGGGGGTTGTGCAGGATCGTCTTGGCCCACCCGCCGCCCGCGCCGAGCACATCGCCGTACGAAAAGCCGCCACAGGCGACGAAGCCCTTGAAGTCGGCGAGCGTCGCGCGGCCCTCGATCAGGTCGGTCATGTGCACGTCGACCGTCGCGAACCCGGCGCGATGGAACGCGTACGCCATCTCGGTCTGGCTGTTGACGCCCTGCTCGCGCAGGATCGCCATGCGGGGACGCGCGCCGGTGGCGATGAACGGCGCCGCGACGTCGTCGGCCGGGTCGAAGGCGAGCGCCATCGACAGGCCGCGATCGTCCGCGTCGGTCGCCCGCGCGTACTCCTGGTCGGCGCACTCCGGGTTGTCGCGCAGTCGCGCGATGCGCCACGAGGTTTCGCTCCAGAGCTTCTGCAGCTCGGCGCGCGGACGCGAGAACACCGGCTTCGCATCGCACCAGAACTCGACGACGTCGCTCGCGTTCGGCTTGCCGATGATCTGGCTCGCGGCGCCGAGTCCCGCGGCCCGCAGCGCATCCATCACCACGCTCTTGTCGGCCGCGCGGATCTGCAGCACCGCGCCGAGTTCCTCGGCGAACAGCGCCTTCAGGATCAGTTCGTTGCGGCGGACATCGACCTGCGCGGGACGGATCTTGTAGTCGCCCCAGTCGGCGGCGACCGGGTCGACCGCCAGTACGTCGAGATTGACGCTGATGCCGACGTGGCCGGCGAACGCCATCTCGACGAGCGTGGCGTACAGCCCGCCGTCCGAACGGTCGTGGTAAGCGAGCACGCGGCCGGCCTTGTCGAGGCCGCGGAGCGCGGACACGAAGGCCCTCAGGCGGGCCGGATCGTCGAGGTCCGGCGCCTCATTGCCGATCTGCCGCGTCACCTGCGCGAGGATCGAGCCGCCCATCCGGTTGCGTCCGGCGCCGAGGTCGACCAGCACCAGCAGCGTCCCGGTGTCGGCCATGAGTTGCGGCGTCAGCGAGCGCCGGACGTCGTCGACCGGCGCGGCGGCGCTCGCGATCAGCGACACGGGGGCCGCGATCGTCTTGTCGACCGCACCGTCGCGCCACGCGGTCTTCATCGACAAGGAGTCCTTGCCGACCGGGACGCTGATGCCCAGCGCCTGGCACATCTCGCTCGCCGCCCGCACCGCATCGAAGAGCTTCGCGTCCTCGCCGGGCTGGCCGCAGGCGGCCATCCAGTTCGCCGAAAGCTTCACCCGCTCGAGCGCGACGTCGGCCGCCGCGATGTTGGTGATCGCCTCGCCGATCGCCATCCGCGAGGCCGCCGCGGCGTCGATGACGGCCAGCGGCGTGCGCTCGCCCATCGACATCGCTTCGCCGGCGTAGCCTTCGAAGCTCATCGTCGTCACGGCGCAGTCCGCCACGGGCACCTGCCACGGGCCGACCATCGGGTCGCGCACGTTCATGCCGCCCACGGTGCGGTCGCCGATCGTGATCAGGAAGCTCTTGCTCGCGACCGTCGGATGACGCAGAACGTCGAGCGCGCACTGCTCGATCGACAGCCCGGCGGTCTCGAAGGCCGGCAGCTCGACCCGGACACGCCGCACGTCGCGGTGCATGCGCGGCGGCTTGCCGAGCAGCACGTCCATCGGCATGTCGACCGCCGGCGTGTCGTTCGGCCGTGCGACGACGAGATTGCCGTCGTCCGCGACCTCGCCGATCACCGAGTACGGACAGCGCTCGCGCCGGCAGAGCCACTCGAAAGCGGGCAGGCGGTCGCGCGCGATCGCGAGGGCGTAGCGCTCCTGCGACTCGTTGCACCATGTCTCGAGCGGGCTCATGCCGCTTTCCTCGACCGGAATGCGGTCGAGCGCGATGCGGGCGCCGCGGTGTGACTGGTCCGCCAGCTCCGGGAACGCGTTCGACAGGCCGCCGGCGCCGACGTCGTGGATCGACAGCACCGGACTGCCGTCGCCGAGCGCCCAGCAGCGGTCGATGACCTCCTGCGCGCGCCGCTCGATTTCCGGGTTGCCGCGCTGCACGGAGTCGAAGTCGAGTTGCTCCGTGTTGGTTCCCGCGCCCATGCTCGATGCCGCGCCGCCGCCCAGGCCGATGCGCATCCCGGGGCCGCCCAGCTGCACCAGCAGCGTTCCGGGCGGCAGGTCGAGCTTGCGCACCTGGTCGTCGCGGATGTTGCCCACGCCGCCCGCGATCATGATCGGCTTGTGATAGCCGTAGCGGCGGCCGCCGACGTTCTGCTCGTAGGCCCGGAAGTAGCCGAGCAGGTTCGGGCGGCCGAACTCGTTGTTGAATGCAGCCGCGCCGATCGGGCCGTCGATCATGATGGCGAGCGCGTCGGCGATGCGGCCGGGGAAACCGAAGTCCGCGCGGCTCGCCTCGCCGGCTTGCGTGACGTCCGCGTCGTTCTCCCACGGCAGGCGCATGTCGGGCAGTCGCAGGTTCGACACCGAGAAGCCGCACAGCCCGGCCTTCGGTTTCGCGCCGCGGCCCGTGGCTCCTTCGTCGCGGATCTCGCCGCCCGCGCCGGTCGCCGCGCCGGGGAACGGCGAGATCGCGGTCGGATGGTTGTGCGTCTCGACCTTGAAGACCGTGTGCGTCAGTTCGTCGCGCGGGGCGTAGTCGACCGCCACGGCACCCGCCGCATGGTCGCTGCGCGGGTAGAAGCGCTGCACCACGCGGCCTTCGATCACCGCCGCATTGTCGGAATACGCGACGACGGTGCCCTGCGGGGCCGCCTTGTGGGTCGCCTTGATCATGCCGAACAGCGTCTCGCCGCGTGCCTCGCCGTCGATCGTCCAGCTCGCGTTGAAGATCTTGTGCCGGCAGTGCTCGGAGTTCGCCTGCGCGAACATCATCAGTTCGACGTCGGTCGGGTCGCGTTCAAGCTTCGTGAAAGCGTCGACGAGGTAGTCGACCTCGTCGTCCGACAGCGCGAGACCCATCTCGGCGTTCGCGCGCGCGAGCGCCGCGCGTCCTTCCGCGCGCAGCCGGACCGCCATCATCGGTTTGCCGGGCAACTCGACGAACAGCCGCGCGGGATCGGTGGCCGGATCGATGACGCTCTCGGTCATCCGGTCGTGCAGCACGCCCGCGACCGCGTCGGCCTCGCTCGGGGCGAGCCCGGCGCCCGCCGTGAGCCGTCCCTTCGTCGTCACGCTGAACAGCGTGCCGCGCTCGATGCGCAGCACGGCCGCCAGCCCGGTGTTGCGCGCAATGTCGGTCGCCTTGCTGGCCCACGGCGAAATCGTGCCCAGGCGAGGAACGACGAGGAACTGCGCGGCGCCGGCCCGCGGCTCGCCCGCCGGCTCGCCGTAGGTCAGCAGTGCGGCGAGGCGCGCGTCTTCGTGGTCTTCGAGCGGACGCGCGACATGGACGAAGTGAACGAAGCGACCCTCGATCGCCTCCGCGCCGGGCGCGACGCGCCTGACCCGTGCCAGCAGCCGCTCCGAACGAAATGGGGACAGCGCGCCCGGACCCGCGAGCGCGAAGAACTTGCCGTGTGAAGTCATGAAGACGGGGGAGCGTGCGTCGTCGACGCACGGCGGCTGGATGGCGCGCGAAAGTATAGCGGGGCAGGCCTTCGCGCCCCGACAAGCCGCGCTATCCCGCTCCGTAGCCTCCGCCGCCCGGCGTCTGGATCACGTACACGTCCCCGGAGTTCATCTCGACGGAACCGATGTGCCCCATCTCCTCGATCCGGCCATCGGTCCGCTCGACCCAGTTGCGGCCGGCCTCGCCCGGCTGCCCGCCCGCCATGCCGAACGGCGCGATCGAACGGTTGTTGGCGAGGATCGAAGCGGTCATCGCCTCGAGGAAGCGCACGCGCCGCGTCCCGCCGTTGCCGCCGTGCCACCGACCCGCGCCGCCCGAACCGGCGCGGATCTCGTAGCTTTCGAGGCGCACCGGGTAGCGGAACTCGAGCACCTCCGGGTCGGTGAGCCGCGAGTTCGTCATGTTCGTCTGCACGACGTCGGTGCCGTCGAAGCCCCGCACATCCGCGCCGGGCACGACGTCCTCGATGCCTGCGCCCGAGCCACCGGAGATCGTCTCGTAGTACTGGTGCAGCGCATTGCCGAACGTGAAGTTGTTCATCGTGCCCTGCGCGGACGCCATCACGCCGAGCGCGCCGTACAGGGCGTTGGTGATGCACGACGACGTCTCGACGTTGCCCGCCACCACGGCCGACGGGTAGCCCGGGTTCAGCATCGAGCCCTCCGGGATGATGATCTCGAGCGGCTTGAGGCAGCCGGCGTTCAGCGGAATGTCGTCGTCCACGAGCGTGCGGAACACGTAGAGCACCGCCGCGACGCACACGGCGCTCGGCGCGTTGAAGTTGTTCGGCAGCTGCGGCGAGGTCCCGGTGAAGTCGATCGTCGCCCCGCGCCGCGCGTGGTGGACGGTGATGCGCACCTTGATCACGGCACCGTTGTCCAGCCGGTACTCGAACGCGCCGTCCTTCAGCCGCGTTACCACGCGGCGGACCGATTCCTCGGCGTTGTCCTGCACGTGCTTCATGTAGGCGCGCACCACTTCGAGCGTGAACTGCTCGACCATCTTCAGCAGTTCCTCGCGGCCTTTCTCGTTGGCGGCGATCTGCGCGCGCAGGTCGGCGAGGTTCTGCGCCGGATTGCGCGCGGGATACGTCCCCGATGTCAGCAACTGCATCAGTTCGGCCTCGCGCAGCCGGCCGGGCCTGCCCACGCCCTGTCCCTCGACGAGCTTGAAGTTGATGAAGCGCACGCCCTCCTCGTCGAGCGACGTCGAGAACGGAGGCATCGATCCCGGAGTGCTGCCGCCGATGTCGGCATGATGGCCACGCGAACCGACATAGAAGAGGATCTCGCGGCCGTCGCGGTCGAACACCGGCGTGATCACCGTGACGTCCGGCAGGTGCGTTCCGCCATGGTACGGATCGTTGATCACGTAGGCATCGCCGGCCTGCATGCGGCCGGCGTTCTCGCGGATCACCGTCTTGATCGATTCGCTCATCGAGCCGAGGTGCACCGGCATGTGCGGCGCGTTGGCGATCAGGTTGCCCTCCGCGTCGAACAGCGCGCACGAGAAGTCGAGCCGCTCCTTGATGTTGACCGAGTAGGCCGTGTTCTGCAGGCGCACGCCCATCTGCTCGGCGATCGACATGAAGAGGTTGTTGAACACCTCAAGCATCACCGGGTCGACGTCGGTGCCGATCGCACGGCGCTTTGGCCGCGGCCGGATGCGCGCCAGCACCAGGTGATCGAGTTCGGTGACGCGCGCCTGCCAGCCGGGCTCGACCACCGTGGTTGCATTCGCCTCGGCGATGATCGCCGGCCCGTCGATGGCGTCGCCCGGGCGCGTGTCGTCGCGGCGGAACACCGGCGTGTCGTGCGCCGCGTTCTCGCTGAACATGCGCACCCGCGCGGCGGGCGCGAGCGCCCCGGGGCGCGGCGGTCGCTGCGCGGGCCGCTCGGCGGCGGCGTCGCCGCCCCCGATCGCCTCGACCGACGCCGCCTCGATGACCAGCGACCGCCCTTCCATCAGGAACGAGTAGCGCTTCAGGTACTCCGTGTCGAAGGCGCGCTGCATGTCCCCGAGCGTTCCGGCGGGAACGATCAGCGCCGTGTCGGTGCCGTCATAGCGCAGGTGCGCGCGCCGCACCACGCGGATGCGGTCCGGCGCAACGCCCTGCGACTGCAGGTCCTGGATGGCGTCGGCACCGAGCCGGTCGAGGGTCGCGCCGAGCGCGTCCATCGCGTCGGCCGCGAGACGGCGCTCGACCGACTCCTCGCGCATCGCGGTCTGGTCCGCGAGGCCCATGCCGTAGGCGGACAGCACGCCGGCGAGCGGGTGGGCGAAGATCCGCGTCATGCCGAGGGCGTCGGCGACGCGGCACGCGTGCTGGCCCCCGGCGCCGCCGAACACCGACAAGGTGTACCGGGTGACGTCGTGGCCGCGCTGCACCGAGATGCGCTTGATGGCCTCGGCCATGTTGCCGACGGCGATGTCGATGTAGCCCTCGGCCACCTGCTCCGGCGACAGGGGGCGCCCGGTCTCGGCGTGGATCCGCGCGGCGAGATCGGCAAACCGCTCGCGCACCACGTCGGCATCGAGCGCCTGGTCGCCGCGCGGCCCGAACACGTGCGGGAAGAACGCAGGCTGGATCTTGCCGACCATGACGTTGCAGTCGGTGACCGCGAGCGGCCCGCCGCGGCGGTAGCAGGCCGGTCCCGGGTTCGCGCCGGCCGAGTCCGGTCCCACGCGCAGCCGCGCGCCGTCGAAGTGCAGGATGGAGCCGCCGCCGGCGGCGACGGTGTGGATGCTCATCATCGGCGCGCGCATCCGCACGCCGGCGACCTGCGTCTCGAACGCGCGCTCGCAGTCGCTGACGTCGCGTCCGGCGAAGTGCGACACGTCGGTCGACGTGCCGCCCATGTCGAAGCCGATCACGCGGTCGAAGCCCGCCGCGAGGCTGGTCCGCACCATGCCGACGATGCCGCCGGCCGGGCCGGACAGGATCGAGTCCTTGCCCTGGAAGCGCCGTGCGTCGGTCAGGCCGCCGCTCGACTGCATGAAGAGGAGCCGCGTGTCCGGCAGGTCGCCGGCCACCTGCTCGACGTAACGGCGCAGGATGGGCGACAGGTAGGCATCGACCACCGTCGTGTCGCCACGCGCGACGAACTTCATCAGCGGGCTGGCCTTGTGGGACACCGAGACCTGGGGGAAACCGATCTCGAGCGCGATCCGCTCCAGCGCCGCCTCGTGCTGCCGGTAGCGGTAGCCGTGCATCAGCACGATGGCGACGGCGCGCAGGCCGGCGTCGTACGCACGCTGCAGGTCGCGCCGCGCCGCCGCCTCGTCGAGCGCCTTGACGAGGTTGCCGTGGGCGCCGATCCGCTCGTCGGCCTCGATCACCTGCGAGTACAGCAACTCCGGCAGCACGATGTGGCGGTCGAACAGGCGGGGCCGGTTCTGGTAGGCGATGCGCAGCGCATCGCGGAAGCCGCGCGTGACCACGAGGACCGTGGGCTCGCCCTTGCGCTCGAGCAGCGCGTTGGTCGCGACGGTGGTGCCCATCTTGACGACGCCGAGCGCTTCGCCCGGCACGTCCCGGCCGGCCGTCACGCCCAGCAGGTGGCGGATGCCGGCGACGGCCGCATCCCGGTACTGCTCGGGATTCTCGGACAGGAGCTTGTGGGTGACGAGCGCGCCGTCCGGCCGCTTCGCGACGACGTCGGTGAAGGTGCCGCCGCGGTCGATCCAGAACTCCCAGGCGCCGTGCGCCGGCGCGGCGGTCATCGCGTCCTCCGCGTGGTCGCCGGTGCTTGTATGCTGAGCGCCGCGCAAGGCACGGAGCGGAAGCGTTCGGGTGACTGACGGGCACTGCCCATCGCGCGATCAGAATGATGTGTGGACACGATTCTCTTGACTTGCTCGGGCCGGCGCTATGTTGACACAGCGACCGATCGACCGGACCGCGCCGACTCACCGATGAGGAGACCATGAAACGACGTTCCCTGCTGCTCGGTTCCGCCTTCGCGGCTGCCGCCATTTCCTTTGCCGCGCCGACGCTCGCGCAGACCAAGTGGGACCTGCCCGCCGGCTACCCGGCCGGCAATCCCCATACGCAGAACCTCAACCAGTTCGCGGCCGACGTGCAGACGGCGACCGGCGGCAAGCTGGCGATCACCGTGCATCCGAACGGCGCGCTGTTCAAGGCGCCCGAGATCAAGCGCGCGGTGCAGACCGGCCAGGCGCAGATCGGCGAGGTGCTGATGAGCCTGCTGGAGAACGAGAACGCCGTCTTCGGGGCCGACGCCGTGCCCTTCGTGGCGACCGGCTTCGACGCGTCCTACAAGCTGTGGCAAGCCCAGCGCCCGGTCGTCGAGAAGATCCTCGCCGGCCAGGGCATCCGGCTGCTCTACGCGATTGCGTGGCCGCCGCAGGGGATCTACACGAAGAAGCAGCTGAACTCGACCGCCGACATGAAGGGCCTGAAGTGGCGTGCCTACAACCCGGCGACCACGCGCATCGCGCAAATCGTCGGCGCGCAGCCGCTGACGATCCAGGCCGCGGAATTGTCGCAGGCGCTGTCCACCGGCGTCGTCGACTCGTTCATGTCCTCCGGCGCCACCGGCGTCGACTCCAAGGTGTGGGAGAGCCTGACGCACTTCGCGACCGTCGACGCGTGGCTGCCCAAGAACATGGTGATCATCAACCAGAAGGAGTTCGACAAGCTCGACAAGGCGACGCAGGATGCCGTGCTCGCCGCCGGCAAGGCCGCCGAAGAGCGGGGCTGGAAGCGCATGCGCGACTTCACCGGCGAGTCCCTCGCTACGCTGAAGGCCAACAAGATGACCGTCTACGAGCCCAACCCCGCCTTCAAGGCCGAGCTGACGAAGATGGGCGAGACGATGCTCAACGAGTGGCTGCAGAAGGCCGGTCCCGACGGCCAGGCCATCATCGGCGCGTTCCGCAAGTAGTCGACCTCACCGGGCCGCCGCAAGGCGGCCCTTCTTCTTGCTCGCCATGCGGCGTTCCGTCCTCGATCCGTTCTACACGGCGCTCGGCGCTCTCGGCGCGCTATTCATCCTCGCGACGCTCGTGGTCCAGGTGGTCGGGATTGCCGGACGCGAGTTCGGATTCTCGATGGCGGGTCTCGACGCCTACGCCGGGTACTGCCTCGCCGCGGGATCGTTCCTCGCCATGGCGTACGCGCTGCGCCGTGGCGACCACATCCGGGTCACGTTGATCCTGTCGCGGCTGAAGGGCCGCACCCGGTACTGGATGGAAGTCCTGTGCCTGGTGGTGGCCACGCTGCTCTCCGCCTACTTCGCATGGTTCGCCGCGAAGCTGGTGTGGGGCTCGTATGTGTACCACGACGTGTCGCAGAACGTCGACGCCACGCCGCTGTGGATCCCGCAGCTGTCGATGGCGATTGGCCTGTTCGGCCTGGCGGTTGCCTTCGCCGAGCAGCTGGTCCTCACGCTCGGGACCGGGAAGCTCGCGCCCGGCACCGACGAAGCCGCGCACGTGGAGTGAGCGATGGGTACGCTGATCGCGCTGCTGCTCATCGTCGCCCTCTTCGTCATCCTCGGCGCCGGCGTCTGGATCGGCATCGCCGTGCTCGGCGTCGCCTGGATCGGCATGGAGCTCTTCACCACGCGGCCGGGAGGCGACGCGCTCGCGCTCACCGTGTGGGGTTCGCTGTCGAGCTGGACGCTGACGGCGCTGCCGCTGTTCATCTGGATGGGCGAAATCCTGCTGAAGAGCCGGCTGTCCGAAGGCATGTTCCGCGGCCTGGCGCCGTGGCTGCAGTGGCTGCCCGGCCGCCTGCTGCACGCGAACATCATCGGCTGCACGATCTTCGCGGCCGTGTCCGGTTCTTCGGCCGCGACCTGCGCGACGATCGGGAAGATCACGCTGCCCGAGCTCGCGAAGCGCGGCTACCCCGACGGCATCTCGATCGGGTCGCTGGCCGGGGCGGGCACGCTGGGCCTGCTGATCCCGCCGTCGATCATCATGATCGTGTACGGGGTCGCCGCCGACGTGTCGATCGGCAAGCTGTTCATCGCCGGGGTGATCCCCGGGGTGATGCTCGCCGCCCTGTTCATGGGCTACACGATGTTCTGGGCGATCCGCAACCGCGACAAGGTGCCGCCCGCCGACATCTCGCTGACGTTCCTCCAGAAGCTCAATGAATCGCGCCACCTGCTGCCCGTCCTCGGGCTGATCGGGGTCGTGCTCGGATCGATCTACAGCGGCATCGCGACGGCCACCGAGGCGGCCGCCCTCGGCGTGGTCGGCGCGCTGATCCTCTCGGCCGCGCAGGGCACGCTGACCCGGGCCACGTTCTGGGAGGCGCTGATGGCGGCGACGCGGCTGTACTGCATGATCGCGCTGATCCTCGCGGGCTCCGCCTTCCTGTCGCTGTCGATGGGATTCATCGGGCTGCCGCGCCAGCTCGCCGAGGCGATCGGCGCGATGAACCTCAGCCCGTTCGCGCTGATCATGCTGCTGATGGTGTTCTTCATCATCCTCGGGTGCTTCCTCGACGGCATCTCGATGGTCGTGCTGACGATGGCCGTGCTGCTGCCGACGCTGCAGACCGCGGGCATCGACCTGCTGTGGTTCGGCATCTTCATCGTGATCGTGGTGGAGATGGCGCAGATCACGCCGCCCGTCGGGTTCAACCTGTTCGTGATGCAGGGAATGACGCGGCGACAGATCAACTACATCGCGCTCGCGGCATTC
>Ga0209079_10000084_pt1 | contig 44895 bp, 36 predicted proteins | sample PPLLaktember2015_2_FD_187259 | JGI IMG/M metagenome (GOLD analysis project Ga0209079, IMG submission 187259) | Freshwater sediment microbial communities from Prairie Pothole Lake near Jamestown, North Dakota, USA - PPLs Lake P7 Core (6) Depth... | ecosystem: Environmental > Aquatic > Freshwater... | reverse complement strand
GGCTCGACACGCTGCTGCACGTGCAGGAGAACCTTCACCGCGAGCTGGGCGACAAGTACCGGCCTGCGCCGATGCTGGTGAAGCTTGTCAGGGCCGGCCGCTTCGGCCGCAAGAGCGGCAAGGGCGTGTTTGATTACACTAAAAAGTAGGGTTTCGGGTATCGGGGCTCGGGTATCGGGAATGAAGAAGATTTCATCTAGAGAACTCATTTACCGTCGGACCCTATACCCTAGACCCTAGACCCGATACCCTGACACTGGCGCTTCGCGCCAAAGGGAGGAAAGAGATGAATATCCGATTGTCAGAAGAACTGAAGATGCTGAAAGAGATGGCCTACAAGTTCGCCGTGGCGGAGTTTACGCCCCACATCCGCGAGTGCGACGAGCACGAGAAGTACACACCCGAGATCCGCAAGAAGGCCGCACAGAACGGCCTCGTGGGGGCCTGGATTCCCGATACGTACGGAGGCGCAGGCGCCGGCATCCTGGGCAACGCCGTCATCACGGAGGAGCTTTCCAAGATCGACATGGGGATCGGCCTCAATGTGGTGGCAGCCTGCTTCGGCTGCGAGTCGATCTTCCAGTACGGCTCTGAGGATCAGAAGAAGACCTGGCTTCCCCCCATCTGCGCTGGCGATTGGGTCAGCGCCGGGGCCTTCACGGAGCCCAATGCGGGCACCGACGTGGCCGGCTACAAAACCAGGGCAGTCAGGCAGGGTGATCAGTACGTCATCAACGGCAACAAGATGTTCATCACCAACGGCACGGTCTGCAACTTCATGGTGGCCCAGTGCATCACCAACCCCGACCAGAAGAAGCACAACAGCTTCAGCCTCATCATCGTGCCGGCCGACGCGCCGGGGGTGACGCGGAACAAGATACGGGGCAAGATGGGCATCCGCTCCAGCGACACGGCGGAGATCGCATTCGAGGACGTGAAGGTCCCCGTGGCAAACCTCGTCGGCAAGGAGGGCAAGGGCTTCTACGAACTCATGCACTTCTTCGACACGACACGGGTCATGGTCTCGGCGCAGGGCCTGGGTCTCTCCGAGGCCTGCCTGGAGACGGCGGTGAAGTACTGCAAGGAGCGCACGGCCTTCGGCGCGCCCCTGGGCTCCTACCAGCTCACTCAGAAGAAGCTTGCCGAGATGGCCATCATGATCGAGGCGCTGCGGGGGCTCGTCTACCAGTCGGCCGCGCTCATCGACGAGGGCACGCCGGACTACACGCTGGCCGCCATGGCGAAGTTCTACAGCGGGCAGACGGCCGTCTTCTGCGCCAACTACGCCGTCGAACTCCACGGGGGCTACGGCTACATCGACGAGTACGCCTGCCAGAAGTGGTACCGCGACGCCAAGATCCTCGAGCTCTATGAGGGCACGAAGGAAGCGGAGATCATGACGATCGGACGGTTCCTGCAGACCAAGTAACCCCCTGTTGGCTCCTTGCGGGCCTTCTGCAGGACCGTCGGCCCGCGGGGGACAGGGGACGGCCTGTCTCCCGCGGGTTCACCCCGAACCAACCATCGAAAGGAGGGCGTTCGAGCATGGCAGATTCCTGGAAGCCTCTCACGAACAGTGAAAAGCAGAAATACGACGTCATCAACAAGAAAAACCTCGAATTCCTGATGAACCGCTACAACAAGGTCAACCGATGGGTCATCGCCGACATGATCCGCCGCAGCGCCTACCGCTACCCCGACAAGCCGGCGCTCATCTTCAAGGACCGCACACTCACCTACTCGCAGCTCGAAGAGGACTGCAACCGGGTGGCCAACGCGCTCGAAGACCTCGGCGTCAAGAAGTACGACCGCGTGGCAATACTCGCCCACAACACGCTGGATCACGTCCTGACATGGATCGGCTCCGCGAAGATCGGGGCCGTCTACCTTGCCATCAACTACCTGCTGCGGGGCAAGGACATCGCCTACTGCATCAACCACTCGGAGAGCACCGTGTTCATCGTCGAGGATTCTCTCTTCGACCTGGTGAAGGACGTGCTGGAGGACATGCCCACGGTGAAGACCTGGATCTGGTCGAAGCAGGGAGCGGGCCGGATGCAGGACGACAATCGTTTCCTCGACTTCGAGAGCTGGTATCAGAGATACCCGGCCACGGAGCCGGACACGATCCTCCACATCGAGGAGCCCTGCCAGATGACCTACACGAGCGGCACCGAATCGCTCCCCAAAGGGGTCATCATCTCGAACCAGGCCCTCATGGCCCAGTACATGGGCTGCATTGTCGACGGGCAATATGACGAGACGGACATCAACGTCAACGCCCTGCCCATCTACCACTGCGCCCAGCGCGATGTGTTCATGAACCCCATCTTCTGGGTTGGCGGAACCAACATCCTCATCATGCCCGACATCGGGCAGATCCTGAAGAGCCTCGCCGATTACAAGGCCACCATGTTCTTTGCGCCGCCCACAGTGTGGATCGGCATGCTGAGGCACCCGGACCTGAAGAAGTACGATCTGTCGCACTTGAAGAAATGCTACTACGGGGCTTCCATCATGCCCGTGGAGATCCTGAAGGAGATCATGGAGAAGTTCCCCGGGACCGGGATCTGGAATTACTACGGCCAGACAGAACTGGCGCCCTACCACACGGTCCTCAAGGCCAAGGACGCCCTCTCCAAGCTCGGATCGGCCGGCATGGGCGGCCTCAACATGGAGACGCGCCTGGAAGACGATGCGTACAACCCCATCAGCCAGCCCGGCGTGCCCGGCGAGATCTGCGGCAAGGGCGCCCACGCGCTCATCATGTACTTCAAGGACCCCGTGAAGACCGAAGAGGCCATGAAGGGCGGCTGGTTCCACTCGGGCGACATCGGGGTCATGGACGAGGACCGCTACATCACCGTCGCCGACCGCAAGAAGGACATGATCAAGACCGGCGGCGAAAACGTGCCCACGCGCGAGGTGGAGGAGGCCATCTACCTGGATCCCCGCGTTCAGGAGGTGGCTGTCGTCGGCCTGCCCGACCCGAAATGGGTCGAGAAGGTGACAGCCGTCATCGTGGCCAAGGCGGGCGTGACGATCACCGAGGAGGAGGTCTTCGCCCACTGCCGCAAGGAGCTTGCGGCCTTCAAGTGCCCCAAAAAGGTCATCTTCGTGGATGCCCTGCCCAAGACGCCCACAGGCAAAATCCTCAAGCGGGAACTGCGGCAGATGTACAAATAAGGACAGGGGTCCCGATACCCGATACCCCGCCTCATCTGCTGATACCCAAGACCCTAGACCCTGAATACAGGAGAGAGACTATGAAAGACGTTGTCATCGTATCGGCCTGCCGGACGGCCATCGGCGTATTCGGCGGCACCCTGAAAGACTCGAACTGCGCCGCGCTGGCAAGCGTGGTGATGAAGGAAGCGGTCAAGCGGGCGGGCATCGACCCGGCCGCGATCAACGACATCCGCTTCGGCAACTGCATGGAGCCCGTCGACGCCCTGAATGTGGCCCGCATCGGAGCGCTCATGGCCGGGCTGCCGGACACGGTACCGGCGGTAACCATCAACCGGGTCTGCATCTCCGGGATGGAGGCTCTCATCTCCGGCGCGGCCATGATCCAGGCCGGGATGGCGGACATCATCCTCGGCGGGGGCACGGAGCACATGTCGGGCTGCTCCTACTCCGTCCCCAAGGCGCGCTGGGGCTGCCGGCTTCAGGATGCGGTCTTCGTGGACGACATGATCCACCGGCTCCACGCGGGCTCCTTCCTGGTGCCGGGGCCCGAGAACGGTCCCGTCAAGGACGGCCCCATCATCGAGCGATACCGGGGCAAGCCCTACATCATGGGTATCACGGCGGAGCTGGTGGCCCAGATGTACAACATCAGCAGGCAGGAGATGGACGAGGTGGCCTTGCGCAGCCACAACAACGTGGAGCGTGCCACCCAGGAAGGGGACTTCAAGGAGGAAATCGTCCCCATCGAGATCCCCCAGAAGAAGAGTAAGCCCCCCCTGATCTTCGACAAGGACGAGCACTTCCGGCCGAAACTGACCATGGAGGAGCTTGCGAACCTGCCGCCGGGCTTTTTCCCCAAGATTGGCAAGGTGACGGCGGGAAACGCCTCGGGGATCAACGACGGCGCCAGCGCAATGATCATCATGTCCGCAGAGAAGGCAAAGGAACTGGGGTTGAAACCCATCGCGAAAATCAAGGCCGTGGGCTACGGCGGCTGCCACCCCTCCGTCATGGGTCTCAGCCCCGCACCGGCCGTTCGTGACCTCATGAAGCGCTCGGGCCTCAAACTCGCCGACTTCGAACTGATGGAGGTCAACGAGGCCTTCGCGGCTCAGTATCTCGGTGTGGAAAAGGAGTTGGGTCTCAACCGGGAGATCACCAACGTAAACGGCTCCGGCATCGGGCTCGGGCACCCGGTGGGAGCGACGGGATGCCGGATCATGGTGACGCTGATTCATGCCATGAAGAAGCGGGGCAAGACGCTGGGCCTCGCCACACTCTGCGGCGGGGGCGGCGTGGCCATGGCGACGGCCATCGAGATGATGTAGGGTAAAAGCAAAGCCCCCCCGCCAATCATGTTGCGGGGGGCTTTGCTTTCGATGCGGAATCTCCCTTTGCCGGGCATGGCCGCCCGATGGGGGATCGGGGAATGCGGCTTGCTCAGGGCTTCGGGCAGGCCCAGAACCCCACGCTGGTCCAGACGACCTTCATGGTGGGGTCCAGTTCCCTGCAGGCTTCCTCGATGTTGTTCAGGTTACCGCAAACAATATCCTTCTTGCCGCTTTCAACTTTCTTGGTTCGTTTTGTTGCCTTGGCTCTCATGATGGTCTCCTTCGTGACAGCCCCTTGCAGGGAATGTGTTACCACGAAGGCATGCCCGAAGCTGTAGGACCCTCCCCGTTTTTTTCATCAGACGGTGTCCTGTTTTTTTTACAGATCAAGTCTGATGCGGTGCGGGAGCATCGCAACGGACGCAGGAAGATTCGCGAAGGATCGCCCTTGACTCAGCGATCCCCCCGTACTAAGTGTTTATTTGAAACGAGAGGGGGAAATCATCGATGGGCGGCTTTTTCGACTTCGGGAAAACCCTGATCATCATCGGCCTCGTCATCGCAATCGTGGGCGTCCTGCTGGTCATGGGCGGTAAAATCCCCTGGATCGGCCGCCTGCCCGGAGACTTCACCATCAAGGGAGATAAGTTCACCTTCTACTTCCCGCTCGCCACGAGCATCCTCATCAGCATCATCCTCTCGCTGATCTTCTGGTTCATTGGAAAAAAATAAAGGGGTATCGGGGATAGGGGCTCGGGGATAGGGTAAATGAAAGGCAAAAAAATCCCCCTCTTTCCCCCTTTTATAAAGGGGGATGAAGGGGGATTTGCATTTTCTGTTTTCTCCTATCCCGAGACCCGATTCCCGATACCCTTCATTTTTCGCTTTTTTCTTTTCTTACACCGGTCACTGATCACTGATCACCGGTCACTTGCTGTGGGGCATTAGCCCCACAGCACCAGCCCCAGCTCCTGCTTCGACGCGAGGCTGCGGTTGCAGGGCAGCACGCGCACGCCGTAGAGATGGGGACCGTTTTCCTTCACGATGTAGACCCCCGTGAAGGTGAGAATACCCGAGGCCTCTTTGCCCATCATCGTGAGGGGCACGCAGTCGGGCTCGCCGATGAACTCCTGGCCGTCGCGCCGGCCGATGACGAGTTCGGCCATCACCTCCTCGGGCTCCAGTTTTCCCGGATCGATCTTCACGCTTACCACGAAGGGGTTCCCCACGAAGACACAGTCGCCCGTGACCCCCTCGACGCTCACCTCGAGCAGGCGTGTGGAGGAGAATCGCATCGGGACCTTTCGCTTCCAGTCGGCCACTTCCTTCGCAAGCCGGTAGCCATGCTTCCCGAGGTCCTGTTCCCGTTCGGCCGCGGGGATGTACATGTTGGCGTAGTATTCCAGGAGCATGCGCTCCGTGTTGAACTGGGGCACCAGCGTCTCCATGGAGCGCTTGGCCATGCGGATCCATTTCTGCGGGAGCCCCGAGGAGTCCCGGTCGTAGAAGAGCGGCACCACGGATTCCTCCAGCAGGGCGAAGAGGGAGTGACTGTCGGCCTCATCGGAGACGGGGATCTCCTCCACCAGGTCCTGCACAACGGGGCCGATGGTCCAGCCGTTCGTCCCGTCGTACCCTTCGACCCACCAGCCGTCGGATACGCTCATGTTGAGCACCCCGTTGATGGCCACTTTCATGCCGCTCGTGCCGCTGGCCTCCAGGGGCCTGCGGGGGTTGTTGAGCCAGACATCCACGCCCTGGACGAGGGCTCGCGCCGACGCGATGCCGTAGTCCTCGACGAAAAAGACCTTCCCCCGGAAACGCTCGTCGCGGGTCATCTCGACGACCCTGTGCACCAGGTCTTTCCCCATCTGGTCGTTGGGGTGGGCCTTGCCGGCAAAGACGATGTGGACGGGCCGCGTTTCGTGGTTCAGGAGCCGGTTGAGCCGCTCAAGGTCGGAAAAGAGCAGGTCGGCCCGCTTGTAAGGGGCAAACCGCCTTGCGAAGCCGATCCAGAGCGCCGAGGGGTTCATCCCCCCCAGGACGTCCTCCCGCCAGGTCTTGGAGTAGCCGTAGATCGCCCTGTGCCGCGAGATGTGTTCGCGCAGGAAGTTGATCAGGTTCTGCTTGAGCTCGTAGCGCACCCGCCAGAAAACGGAGTCGGGAATGTTGTAGACGCGCTTCCAGCGATTCGGGTCGCCGATGTTCTTCTCCCAGTCGAGCCCCAGGTACGTGTCGAGAACCTCCTTCATCCGCGGCGCAACCCAGGACATCATGTGGACGCCGTTGGTGACGTCGAGGATGGGGATGTCGGAATCGTGGAAGCCTTTCCAGACGTCGCGCCACATGCGCCGGGCCACGATCCGGTGGATGCGGCTCACGGCGTTGCTGCGGTGGGAGAGCTTGAGGGCGAGGTTCGTCATGAAGAAGGGGCGGTCCTCGCCGATCTCCTTGCGGCCCAGGTTCGAAAACTGCGACCAGGTGATGCCCGTGCGCTTGACGAAGCCCGAAAAGTAATACTCCATGAGATCCTTGCTGAAGCGCTCGTTGCCGGCCTCGACGGGGGTGTGCGTCGTGAAGACGGTGCTGCCGCGGACGACCTCCTCGGCCTCGTCGAAGGTAAGGCCTTCCTCGGCCATGAGCCGGCTCACCCGTTCGAAGAGCAGGAAGGCCGAGTGCCCCTCGTTGATGTGCCAGACGCGGGCCTTGATCCCGAGCTTCTCCAGGAGCCTCACGCCCCCCATCCCGAGCAGGATCTCCTGCTCGATGCGGGTTCGCTGGTCGGCCGTGTAGAGCCGGTCCGTGATCTTGCGGTCCTGGACGGTGTTGCGCGTCACGTCGGTGTCGAGCAGGTACAGCGAGATCCTCCCCACCTTCACCTCCCAGATGCTGGCGTAGAGGGTCCGGCCGGGCAGCTCGATGGAGATCTGGACCTCGTTGCCCCGGTCGTCCTGGACGATCTGGACGGGCATGTTGGAGAAGTCGCTCTCGACGTACTCGGCCTGCTGGATGCCTTCCTTGTCGATGACCTGCCTGAAGTAGCCGCACTTGTAGAGCAGCCCCACGCCCACCGTGGGGATATTGAGGTCGCTGGCCGTCTTCAGGGTGTCGCCCGAGAGCACGCCGAGGCCCCCCGAGTAGATGGGAAGACACTCGTGGATGCCGTATTCCGTGGAGAAGTAGGCCACCGGCGCCGACCACTTGATGTTGTTGAGGCCCGCGGCCGCCTTGGCGAGCCCCCGCTCGCCCATGTAGTCGTCGAAGCGCTGCGTGACCTGGGTGTAGAGGTTCATGTAGCTCTCGTTCTCGGCCGCCTCGGAGAGCCTCTCGGGGCTCACCGTCTCGAGCATGCGGACGGGGTTGTTTCCCATCCCCTCCCAGAGCTTGGGGTCGAGAAGCGAAAAGAGATCCATGGCCTGCGGGTTCCAGGACCACCACACATTGTAGGCAAGCTCCCTGAGGCGGATGATCCTCTGCGGCAGGTTCACGACAGCCGTGAACGTCCGGAAATGGGGCTGGTTCGAGCCCGTGCTGGAAAACACGTGGCGCATCTCGCCGCGGGTCTCGCCAAGCCGGGAGGCGCGGGACCCGGCGCCCGCCAGCGCCTTCTCGAAGGCCCGCAGGTATTCGGGATAGAATGCCTCCCAGCTGGCCTGCACGGCGATGCGCCGGGCTTCTCGTCGCTGCTTCCGGATCTCCTCGTCGGCAAGGCTCGTGAAGTCATTGAGAATGTTGTAGAGGCCGTCGATGATGGCCGCCGTGTCCAGCCCGCGTCTCCTGAGGACCGTGATGGCCCGGTTCTCTCCCGCCGTGGCGAGCACCCAGGAGCCGAAGCCCGCCTGGTCCACCGTGACAGCGGGTACCGTCCAGGCGGCACACTCATGGGGGGAGTACCCCCAGGGCTCGTAGTAGGAGGGGAAGACCCCCAGATCGCAGCCCGACAATATCTCGCAGTAGGGCATGTCGAACAGTCCGTCGTGGCCGTTCAGGTAGGCGGGGTTGAAGATGACGCTGACGCGGTTCTGGGGGCTGTTCTTGAGCCCCAGGCGGCTGCAGGTCTCCAGGATCGGGTCCGAGGCCTCGTAGCTCAGGCGGTGCGTCGCGATGGGCACGGGTCCGCCCTCGGTCTTGCCGGCGCCTGACTGCAGGGCCGGGATGAGGTCCATGTGGCCCCCGATCAGGCAGAGCAGCGCGAGCACGTTGCGACCGCCCGCCATTTCCCTCTCCATGCGCCCCAGGGCCTGCAGAAATACGTCGACGCCCTTGTTGTGAAACTCGTAGCGGCCGGAGATCATCAGAATCTTCGTGTCGGCTGGCAGAGGCCGGCGCAGGAAGTTCGCCGCGGCGGCAAGGATCCGCTCGCGGGCTTTCGGCGCGGGCCCGCGCGACTCGGACAGGTCGGGGAGGCTCGCCACGTCGAGGCCGTTGGGTGTGACCACTTCGGGGGAGCGGCCGAGGAAATTCTTCGCCTCGAGGGCCGTGATGTCGCTCACCGTCGTGAGGCAGTCGGCCTCTCGGGCGCAGGCCGCCTCCAGGGAATACTGGGCGGTGCAGTTGTGGGCGCCGGCCTCGCGCTGGGGCGAGATGTGATCCATCTCGGAGTAGATGTCCATGCCCGAGGAGGCAAGGGTCCGGCCCAGGACAGTCGAGTGGAGCGTGAGGACCGTCCCGACCTCGGGGACCATCTTCTTCACGCAGAGCAGCCCCGTCCCGCTTACCGCATCGTGGAACTGGGCGACGGCCTTCAGTCCCTTCGGCTTCACCTTGAGGTTGTGGATCGTCTCAATGACCTCGCCGCAGGCGTAACCGAACATGACCCGCTCGACGTAGTCCCAGCCGCCCGAGATGGAGTCGATGCCGTAATCCTCCCAGAGTTGGAACAGGAGCTGATCCTTGTTGTACTTCTTCGTGAAGTTCACCAGGATGACCCTCGGCTCGCCCGGGACCTTCCAGCGGCCGAAGCGGCAGGGCAGGTCCTTGATGGCCGTGTTTTCCCGGATGGCCGACCAGAAGTCCTCGTCGGTCTCCTCGAACTCGAGGTTGTTCTTCAGGTCCGGCCCCAGCAGGATGTAGTGGTCCCCGAAGGCACGGGCCACGCTGGGGATCTTGCTGTGGACGGCCGTGTAGACCTCGCCCAGCTGGTTGCAGACCTCCCAGCTCACTTCAAAAAGATAGTCTTTGCGATCAACGCTCATGGACGCTCTCCCGTCTTCCCCGCGATCCTGCCGGAGAAGTCTTTCAGTATGCTCATATGGTGGATGTAGGCGTCGTACGGGGAGGCAAAGGGGTTGGAGGCTCCTTGAATCTCCCCGCCCGCCAGGTTTTCCGTGCTCATGTGGCAGAAATGGTCCGATGCCTGGAGGTTGCGCCAGACGTCGATCCGCTTGCGGCTCTTCGTCGCCCGGACCCGGTCCTCGAGGCCGTAGAGGGTCCTGGCGGCGTCAATCTGCATGTGATTTCCCGGCCAGGTCAAACCGATTTTTTCGGAGCCGGCCCGGAAGAGTTGCCCGGGCACGTCGATTTCGCCTGCCGGAGCGTGCTGGGCCACCGCTTCGGAAGGCGTCAAAAAACGCCAGTCGCGCCGCTTCAGCAGGATACCGGGAAATGTCTCCGGGAAGCCGGCCATACCCGTCGCAGTGCGATTGTTGCCGCCGAAGGTCCTGTAGTCCATGAAAAGGCTGACGATCTCATCGCCATGAACCCCTTCTGCCAGCCTCCGGGCGAATTCATCGGCGGTGCGGGGCTGCCTGTCCGCCCCCGCAGGGCGCAGGGCAAAATCATCGGAAAACCGATCGTGCCGGAAGAGAACCTTCAGCTTCCTGCATCCGGCCGGCCGGTGGAGCGCAGCCGCGTCGCAGCCGGGAAGCCGGTCTGCGCCTCCGGCGAGGATGACCCGGAAGCCCATGGACTCGGCGATGCGGGCCACGTCATTCCCGTAGATGAGTTCCGTGTTCCGGAAGGTCTGCGGCCTCCGGCCGAAGAGCGCCCGGACACGGCGCCTGTGAAGGGCGACCTGCTCCCGGAACTCCGTCTCGGAAAAAAGCGAGGCCAGGGAGTGGTGCCAGGGCCCGCTCACAAACTCCACGCAGCCCGTGTCCGCAAGTCTCCGAAAGCTCTCCAGGACGGTATTCTGCCCCTTTTCAAGTTGTTCAAGAAGCATGCCAGAGACCGAGCAGGAAATCCTGAAGCTGCCGCGGTGGCGCCGGATGAGCTTGAGCAAGGTCCGGTTGGTCGGCAGGAAGCAGTCCTTCGCCACGCGTTCGAGGACCCGTCGGCTCTCCTGCTCGTCGAAATAATCCTGCGAATGCCCGATATCGAAGAAGCCGTACTTCTTCAACCGAAGCGGCAGGTGGGCATGGAGGCAAATCACGACAGATGGCATATCAAGTACGTTCTATTGGTTCGTTGGTTCTGTTAGTTCTATTGGTTCAACCGGCGCAAGACCGGTTACTCTTCTGTAGACTTCCTCTATCTCCCGGGCGGCCCGGCCCCACGTCAGGGCCCTGAGCTCCTCGCGGCTGCGCTCGACCATCTCGCGCGTGAGCGCATCGTAGGTGAGGGCCGCGCAGATCTTGCCCGCCAGATCGTCCACATCCCAGAAATCGACCTTCAGGGCATGGTGGAGGACCTCGGAAACCCCCGATTGCCTGGAGATGATCACCGGCACATCGTAGAGCATCGCCTCCAGCGGGGCAATTCCGAAAGGCTCCGAAACGCTCGGCATCACGTAAAGGTCGCTTGCGGCGTACATCCGCTCCACCTCGCTGCCGCGCAGAAACCCCGTAAATAAAAACCGGCTGCCTATGCCGAGTTCGGCCACGCGCTCCACCATCCGGGACATGAGATCGCCGCTGCCTGCCATGACGAAGGTCACGTCGGGCAGAACTCTCAGGACCTTCGCGGCTGCCTCGACGAAAAACACGGGCCCCTTCTGATGGGTGATGCGTCCCAGAAACAGGACGATTTTCTCGCCTTGCGCCTTCACGACGCCGTAGGCCCCCGCCGCTTCGCCCCGGGATACGGCGTTGTGAACAACGGTCACCTTTTCCGCGTCGATGCCGTAGCGCTCCACGATCATGCTCTTCGTGAAGTGGCTCACGGCGATGACGTGGTCCGCCTCGGCCAGGCCCTGCCGCTCGACTGCAAAGATGCCGGGGTTCACGCTGCCGCCACTGCGGTCGAACTCCAGTGCGTGGACGTGAAATATGAAGGGGCGCCCGCTTTCGCGCCGGGCGTGAAGGGCTGCGGGGACGGAGAGCCACTCGTGGGCGTGGATGACATCGAAGGAGACCCGACGGGCGATTAAGGCCGCCGCTTCCCCGTAGCGCTGTACCTCGTCGAACAGATTGGGACCGTAATGCCCGGGGCTTGCGAGGAGACTCCCCTCTCGGAAAATCCCGTAGTCCGACTCCGCCATGTAGGGCCTCAGGGGAGAGTCTACGGGATTCACGGTGATCCCGGCCGGGAGGGCTTTCTCCGGCCCGGCCGGGAAATCGGCGGCCGAAACGAGCGCCACATGCGACGGCCGGTCAGGCCCAGGCAGGGAGGGAACGACGAAGGTGACCCGGTGCCCTCTTTCAACGAGGGCCTTCGTCATGCCGTAACATGCCGTCCCGAGGCCGCCGCTGATGTAAGGGGGAAACTCCCATCCGAACATCAGGATTTGCATCGCACGCGCCCCATCCTCCCGTTTTTCCATCCCTTCGATGTTTCTATAGGAAAAACAACGTTGCGTCAACGGCCCGATTCCGAACGGAATCGGGGAGGGACGAGGGACAAGGGTGTAGGGACGAGTGAAAAAGCATCCGATCGCTGCGTGTTCCATGAAGTATTTCTGGTACCATCCCTGGTCCCTAGACCCTGGTCCCCGGTCCCTGATTCGTTGTCACGATACTTGCATGGCATCAGCACGGTTTCTTGCGCCCGCAGGTCGACGATGGGCAGGAAGCCCGTAACGCCACCATTTCATGAGCTAAGAGGACTTCTTCCACGATGGGCATTCTGAACATCAATGATCTCAAGGAAGGCATGACTCTCGCGGCCGATGTGAAGAACAAGCACGGCAACATCATGATCAAGCAGGGCATGTCCCTCACAGAGAAGCACATCATGCTCCTCAAGGCCTGGGGCATCGCGGAAGCCGACGTGGAAGGTTTCAACAGGGAGCAGCTCCACCAGGAGGAGATGAAGACCGTCTCGCCGGAGGTGATCGAGGCCATCGAGAAGGAACTGAGCGATTTTTTCCCGCCCCTCGAAGGCAGCGAGATCATGTCGGAAATCTACCGCATCACCAAGAAGCTGAAGATCAAACAGGTCATGGAGTCGTAGAGGCGCCTGCCTGCAGGAACCGGAACTGGAGAAACCAGAAAGACCATGAATGCCAAGGAAATAGAACGGATCGTCAGCTCCCTCGACAAGATCCCCACGCTCCCGGTCATCTACTCCAAGCTGGGCAAACTGCTGCAGTCGCCCGACACGACGATTGCGGCTGTGAGCAACATCATCTCCGAGGACCAGGTAATCGCCGCCAAGGTGCTGAAATTCGTCAACTCGGCCTTCTACGGGTTTCCCCAGCGGGTCGGCAGCCTCCAGCGCGCGATCGTCATCCTCGGGTTCAACACCATCAAGAACCTCGTCTTTGCGACCTCCGTCTTCGACATGTTCCGGGGCATGGAGACGGGGAACGCCTTCGACAAGAAGAAATTCTGGAAGCACTGCATCGGATGCGCCGTGGCCTCGCGGGTACTCGCCGAGGCGGCGGATCTGCGCAACCCCGAGGAGGTCTTCACGGGGGGATTGCTGCACGACATCGGCAAGCTCGTCGTCGCCGTCCACTACCCCGAAAAATACAGCAATGTCGTCAACGAAGTCCAGCGCACCGGCACCCCCATGGTCGAAGCCGAGCGGAAGATCTTCAGCTACGATCACTGCCAGGTGGGCAGTGCTCTCGCGGTCCAGTGGCGCTTCCCGCCCGACACGGCTCTGATGATCGGCTCCCATCACCTGGCCGACGGGGCAGTCCCCACGCGAAAGGATATCGCCGCTGTGCATATCGGCAACATCCTCTGCATGGCCCTCGGTCTCGGCTCGGGCGGCGAGAAAAAGCTCGCGAACGTGAACCCGAAGGCCTGGGAGCTGCTGGGCCTGAGCCTCAGCAGCCTCGAGCTCATCATGGACAAGACCGTAAAGCTTTACGGGGAGAACACGGAAATTCTGGAGATGTAACCGCCCGGCACGCAGGGGGATCATGCAGGAGTTCACGGAAACAGCGGTCGGCGTCACCGACCACCGGACGATGCAGAAGAGGCTCCAGTACCTCGACGAGCAGAACCGCGCCCTCGTCTCGATCCAGGACAAGCTCGAGCGCCTCTCGGATTTCCGCTCGGACATGATCCTGTCGCACGACATCGCGGAGATCCTCCAGTCGGGCATCGCCAAGTTCCAGGAACTCGTCAAGACGGAGACCTGCTCCGTTTTTCTCGTCGACGAGAACGGCTTCGAATTCCGCCATGAGATCTCCATCCCGGAGCGCTTCTCCGCGCTCATGGAAAAGGAGCTGGACGCCCAGATCATGTCGGGCACCTTTGGCTGGATCATCAACAGCGGCACCCCCGCCTGCGTGCCCGCGGAGGTCTTCGGCAGGGATGACCATAGGAAGCTCAGCGTCATGATCGCACCGCTCTCGAACAAGGAGCGGACGCTGGGCGCCGTTTCCATCGTCTTCGAACAGGACGAAGACTTCATCCGCCAGCAGACGCTGAAGCTGCTCTACATCCTGTCGGGTTTTTTCTCCCTGTCCCTGGAAAATGCCTACCTCTTCCAGGATCTCAAGAAGAGCTACTTCGACACTATCCGGGCCGTGGCCAACTCCGTCGAAGCACGGGACGCCTACACGCGCGGCCACTCGAACCGCGTGGCCGAGATCTCCAAGATCATCGCCGCGGAGATGGGATGGGGCCGCAGGGATCTCGAGATGATCGACTGGGGCGGAATCCTTCATGACCTCGGCAAGGTCGGGATCAGCGACACCATCCTGAACAAGCCCGGAAAGCTCACCGACGAGGAATTTGCCATCATGAAGTCCCACCCGTCGATCGGCGCCCAGATCATCGGCGGCATCGCCTTCCTGGAGCCGCTGATGCCTTACATCGCCCAGCACCACGAACGCTACGACGGCCGGGGATATCCCGCAGGGCTCAAGGGCGAGGAAATCGCCATCCAGGGAAGGCTGCTGGCCATCGCAGACACCTACGACGCCATGACATCGGACCGTCCCTACCGCAAGGGCCTCGCGGCCCAGATCGCCTACGACGAGATTCTCAAGTGCTCCGGCAGCCAGTTCGACCCCGTCCTGGTCCGCGCCTTCGAGAAGGCATTCAAGGCGGGGAAAATCGTCTAAGAACAGGGTATCGGGTCTAGGGTCTCGGGTATCGGGTAAAGACCGGTAACGGAAATAAGAAAAGGATCGAGTGCGATTGTCTCGATCCTTTTCTTATTGATATCAGGATTCTTCCCTTACCCTATACCCGAGACCCTAGACCCGATACCCTGGCTTCTATTGTTTCATCACATCCACCCCTGCCGGGGGTTTGAAGGTAAAGAGGCTGTCGGGCAGTTCCCTGTTGAGTTCGAGCCCCGAGAAAGCGAGGGTCGTCACGTTTCCATAGGGATCGAAGAGGATGACTTTCACGATCTGGAAGCTCTCCCGGTTCACGGCAACCTGGAGTTTTTTCACCCCCTCCTCGGGTTTCACGGGAACCAGATCGAGAAGATAGTTTCCCGTCTTGTCCACCTTCTTCTCCCCGGCGAAGGAGATTCTGAAATCGTCCTTGAGCTTTCCGATCCCTGCGAGGAACCGGACGCTGACGGTGGACTTGAAGAGCCTCGCGGAGTCCTGCACGTAAGCGACCTTGTCGCCGGGGACATAGAGCCAGGCTTTCTCCGGGTTGATGACGAGTTCCTTTGCGGCCGGCTTGGTGTAAACCCAGCGCATCCGCTTGGGCTTCTTGAAATAGAAGGTACCCTCCTCGAGCTGGGTCTTCTGCATCGCCTTTAGCGTCACGGTCTGGGTGAAGTGCGCCTTGACCTGTCCGGTCTGCTCATAGGTGTCCTGGATTTTCTGGACAACCTCGTCGAGGGCAAGAAGTTCAGCCCCCCAGGCAGGGACAGTAAAAAAAAGTAAGAGCAAAAAAACAAGGATTGAAAAGGAGTTCTTCATTAGCCGTTCCACAAAGTGGGAAAAGATGATTCCGGGATGACAGGGCTGGCACGTTTTTTTAATGGTGAATAAATCGCATCCGGATGGGCCCATAAAACACGGAAATGACGATAAAATATTCAAGCACCTGATATTATTAATATATTTCAGTGCTTAATCCGTAGGCAATTTGGTAAAAAACGTCGTCATTACTGAACTTGGCGATCCTGCAAACAACTTTATCAACATATTTATCCACATCGCTGTTGATGCTCGTTTGCGGCCCTTATGCCGCCCCTGATATACTTGTTTTTCACGGCAGAGGTGCCTCGGGATGTGCTCAGGAAATGGATTTCTCTGCCCCCTCCGACGGAAAGGTGCAAGGGCGAGGGAGGATAGAGGTTCCCTCCCTCACCCTGCCCGTCATTAGGCTATTTTCAGCCGCCACCCGAACGGATCCTCGGCAATGCCATACTGGATCTCGAGGATCTGGTTGTAGAGCTTCTCCGTCACGGGCCCCGTCTTTCCTCCGTTGATCAGGAGTTCATTCCCCCTGCAGAAGATCTGGCCGACGGGGGAGACGATGGCCGCCGTTCCGGAGGCAAAGCACTCCTGGAGGGTCCCCTTGGCACCCGCTGCCAGGATCTCGTCGAGCGAGAGCGGGCGTTCGGACACATCCATCCCGTTGCGTTTCGCCATCTGGATGACGGAGTCGCGGGTAATACCGGGCAGAATGCTCCCCCCGAGCGGCGGGGTGATGAGCTCGTCGGCAATGACGAAGAAGATGTTGCTCGTCCCCACCTCCTCGACGTACTTGCGCTCGACGGCGTCGAGCCAGAGGACCTGGGTGTAGCCGCTGGCGCCGGCCTTCTGGCTTGCCATGAGGCTGGCGGCATAGTTGCCCGCCGCTTTGCAATAGCCGATCCCGCCCCGCACGGCGCGGACGTACTCCTCCTCGACCCAGATCTTCGTGGGGCTGAAGCCCTGGGGATAGTAGGCACCCACGGGCCCCACGATGATGAAGTAGAGGTATTCGTTGGCCGGGCGCACGCCCAGGGCTGGCTCCGTAGCCATCATCGTCGGGCGAATATACATGGAGGTACCCACCCCTTTGGGGATCCAGTCCTTCTCCACGATGACGATTTGCTTGAGGGTCTCGAGGGCAAGCTTCTCGTCGAGAGGGGGCATGCATAGCCTTTTGGCGGACTCATTCATCCGTCGAACGTTCTCCCAGGGACGGAACAGGAATACCGACCCGTCGGCGCCGCGGTAGGCCTTCAGGCCCTCAAAGATCAGCTGGCCGTAGTGAAGGCTCATGGCAGCCGGGTCTATCTGCAGGGTGTGGTAGGGCTCGACCTGAGGGTCATACCAGCCTTGGCCCGTCTTGTACTTCATCGTGAAGAAATGATCACTGAAGATCTGCCCGAACCCCAGTTTCGACTCGTCCGTCGGTTTCTTTTTCATCCTGTCCGCTGGGACCCTTTTCACTTTGATTTCCATGGCTCTTGCTGCTTCCTCCTCTTCTCGGATACGTCCTCCCCCTGGAGTTACAAACGTGCAACAGGCACGGTGCTTTTTGCAATACGCCTTTATGACCCGTTCGTCAAGACACAGAAGACCTTTTAATTCCCCCGGTACTGTAAGAGGTTTTCCTTCCCGATCTTCGAGATCTCCAGGCCTTTCATGGGCTCGCCCAGCGACTTGGACACCTCTGCGAGGATCTCGGGGTTCTTGTAGTGCGTGACGGCCTTAACGATGGCGGCCGCCCGCTTCGCCGGATCCTTCGACTTGAAGATGCCGGAGCCCACGAAGACGCCGTCGGCCCCGAGCTGCATCATCATGGCCGCGTCAGCCGGGGTGGCGATCCCGCCAGCCGAGAAGTTCACCACGGGAAGCTTGCGGTCCCGGGCCACGAGCCTTACGAGTTCATAGGGCGCGCCCAGGTTCTTGGCCTCCGTCATGAGCTCCTCCTCGGGAAGCACGGAAATCCTCGAGATTTCGTCGTGGATCGTCCTCATGTGGCGGACGGCCTCGATCACGTTGCCCGTGCCGGCCTCGCCTTTCGTGCGGATCATGGCGGCCCCTTCCCCGAGCCTTCGCAGGGCCTCGCCCAGGTTCGTGGCGCCGCAGACAAAGGGGACTTTGAAGTTCCACTTGTTGATGTGATATTTCTCGTCGGCCGGCGTGAGGACCTCGCTCTCGTCGATGTAGTCGACGCCGAGGGCTTCCAGGATCTGGGCCTCGACGAAGTGGCCGATCCGGCACTTTGCCATCACCGGGATCGTGACGGCCTTCATGATGGCCTCGATAATGGCCGGGTCTGTCATGCGGGCCACACCGCCTTCGGCCCGGATGTCGGCAGGGACTCGCTCCAGGGCCATGACGGACACGGCGCCGGCGTCCTCGGCGATTTTCGCCTGGTCCGCCGTGGTCACGTCCATGATGACGCCGCCCTTGAGCATCTCGGCCAGGCCGGCTTTTACGGTTAAGGTTCCAAACTTTTCCATCTATCTCCAAGCCTCCTTGTGACTCTTTAATCAGGGTACAGACTCTGGGGACCAGGGTTTCGGGTATAGGGTATAGGGTCCGAAGGTAAGAAGAATTCTATAGATGAAATCTTCTTCCTTCCCGATACCCGAGCCCCGATACCCCGCTTCATCTTCTGATACACGAGCCCCTAGACCCTAGACCCTCTTATCTAAACGATGCTTCTATCCAATGCTCTATACTGGATCGCCTCGCCCACATGCTGCGGCTGGACGTTCGTTTCGCCTTCCAGGTCGGCGATCGTTCGCGCCACCTTCAGCACCCGCGTGTAGGCCCTTGCCGAGAGCCCCAGCCTGTCGACGGCCATCTCGAGGAGCTTCTGGGACTCCTCACCCAGCGGGCAGAACTCGCGCAGCTGCCTTCCCGTCATCCGGGCGTTAAGCCGCGTCGCGTTGCCGCCGAATCGGCTCCGCTGGATCTCGCGTGCCTTTTGCACCCGCTGGCGCACAACCACCGAAGTTTCCGCCCGGCCGCCCCCTGCAAGCTCACGGTACGGCAGCGACGGCACCTCCACGTGGATGTCGATCCGGTCGAGCAGCGGCCCTGAAACCTTTGAGCGATACTGCCGGATCTGCTGGGCGCTGCATCGGCAGCTCTTTCGCGCATCGGCCAGGTACCCGCAGGGGCAGAGGTGCGGTTACAATTACAGAGCAGTTTGACTATTTCCTGCGGGTAAAGCGAATCCCACCTTTGCCGAAAGGATACCCCGAAGCACCTCTAACGCTCAGTAACCATATCAGAAAAGCCCGATTGGATAAAGGGCTTCTTCAAACGGAACTGGCCGCCATGCTGGGCGTGGACAAGACCACGATCTGGAACTGGGAGCACGGCAGGACACCCGCACTGAGGCACATTCCGGCTATCATCGGATTTCTCGGACAGATTCCCATTCCACCGCCGGATCCGGCGGATCCCCTTGCCTGTCTCCAGTATATAAGAAGAATCCGTGGTTGGACGCTCCAGGCGCTGGGAAAAAATATTGGCATTCATCACGAACTGATACAGGACTGGTTTGCCGGACGTTCCCGCCCTTCACGGCGGAATATCGAGAAAGTGGCCCGGTTTCTGGCAGAAAACCTCACAAACTCTGATCCGGAAGGCTCGTTTCCGCCGGAATGTCCCGAAAGGGAGTAACTTTCCAGCAACAGGACCCTATTTTACCTGCCTTTCAGGCAAAATGAGTTCTTCAGGCATCGGATTCCGGGAAGTTTCAAAGAAACTGCTGCGGTTAATGAGTCCACTGCTTACCGGTACAGCTTCATCACTCGGAAAATACTCAATATTTTTTCTTGAGATGACCAAGTTTATCTCAATATTGCTTCTATGTAGCCGATATCTTGTATGGTGTGTTTCGTCCTCACATGAGTTCCGGTAATTGACGAGACTCGGACACATCAAAGAAATATTTGATTATTTCGGAGTTTGGCTGGAGCTATGGATCTACAGGTAAAATAGAACTGGTGGTTGTTAGAGGATTCATTATGTTGGCAATGGTAATTCTCTTTTTTATAATCCTCTATACTCTGATTGCGTATGTCGTGGTGCGCCGTGTTCGGAGAATCACGACGGACCGACGCTTGAGAGCATTAGCCGTTACGATAGCCGTTCTTATTCCTTCCTGGGATGTAGTACTGAGCGGCGTCATCTATTATATTTCCTGCCCTTTTTTTCCAAAGGCCAGCATATACGAAACTGCCAAGACAGACGGCATATTCTACGAGGGACCTTTTCGCAATACGGTCTATATCGGCGTAAAGCTAGACGGGACATTGGTAAATAGGATGCCCTCGCAAGTAATGATGACATCAAAAGAGGCTATCAATATATGGAGTTCCTTGTAACAAAGAAGCATGACCAATATAGAGAAGTCACTACATTATCACGCCCTGTTATTTATCGATGCATAGAAGATAAATCTGACCGCATCCCAAATTATGGGGCCCAATGCTTTCCCGTTGAGGGAGCAAAAAGTGAGTACTTGGTCAAGTCCGATATCTACAATTTTGCTCTTCTTAAGATAGGTTTTGTGAAGATTTATGAGCGTACGACAGGACGTCTGATGGCAGAATATCGGGAAATGCGGAAATATTCGGATCTCCTTCCATTTTTTGTGTGGCTCAGATGGGCTGGGGAACCAAGCACTCTAGTTCGATGTCCCGTAAATTCTCAGTTTGATACTTTTCAATATGATGTTCTTAAAGTGAGAGAATCCTCACCGTAAGAGCTTTAATTCGGCGGGAGTTATATTTCAACGGACCGCGCATCGAGGTGCAAATCGCTTTAGGGGGAGACCCTATTGTTTGCCCGGGTCGAAGGCAAGCAGCCAAGTGGCAGCGGAATGCCAAGTTATGCCGGAGGGCAAGCCGGATGGCGATGCCTGATCCAGACTGATCAGGTGTCGTGTTGCTTTGCGGTGCTCCTTTGCCGCTTCCGTGAGGGCACGGGTCTCGCGCGCCAAGGTGACAGAGTCGGAGAGGTCGGAAGAGACTTGTATTAATTCCTGCCTTCCATCCGGGAATACGGCGAGAAAATCGACTTCGAAACCGCTCTGGGTACGCGCGTAGGAGATATCGGCGCCCCGTCTTTCGAGTTCCAGCATAACGGATGTTTCCAAAGCATGCCCGTCGTTGCTGCGGCCGGTGCGGTCATACAACGGGATCAATCCCGGATCGACGGGGTAGACTTTACGGGGATTGACCATTCTGCGCCGCTCCGAGGGAGAGGCAAGGGACACGGTTCGGATGAGGAACGCATCCTCCAGATAGCCGAGGTAAGCATGCAGAGTGTCTTTGGCAACATGGATGCCCTGCGATCGCAAATCTCCGTGGAATTTATTGACACTGAACGAACCGGCTGCGTTGCCGAGCAAATGCCCTGTCATCCAGCGCAAGGCGACAGGGTGGGAAACGGCGTGCCTTTCCACCACGTCGCGAAGAAGCGCCACATCCACGTATCCGCGAAGCAAATCGACGCGGTCCCGCGCAGAAACTCCAAGCGCCTCAGGAAAGCCTCCTGCTGCAAGATATTCCCGCAAATGCTTCTCCAAGGCGGACCGGATCGACTTGGGCAGGCGATCGGCCTTATGGTCAGGCTCCTGCCCGAAGTGACGCAGGTATTCCCTGAAGCTGAAAGGATGGACAAGCGCTTCCATGGCACGGCCGCGCATGCTTGTCGAGACTTCGCGCGAGAGCAGGCGCGCGGATGAGCCGGACAGAAACAACTCGACACGCTCCGTGTCGAGAAGACGGCGCACGAAAGACTCCCAGCCGGACACATTCTGGATCTCGTCGAGGAAGAATACGGCTCGCTTGCGGTCGCGCCATTCCGGGTACAGTGCGTAATACTCCTCTACCAGCAAGTGAAGGTCGGATGCTTTCATCCCGGCCAGCCGCTCGTCCTCGAAGCTGAAATAAAGCAGGCCCTCGCGGGCTATCCCTGCAGCCAGACGGTCCGACAGCACCTGCCACAGAAAGGTGGACTTGCCCGTGCGGCGCATACCGATGACGGCAACGGCTTTTCCACGCACACCGGGCAGGCGCACATCACGCCGTGTAAACGGCGGAACGGCTGAAGCCAGTGAATCCACGATTTTCTGCCGGATCAGGTCGCGCATTTGTCCCTCCTGGAAGGACAATGTTGCAAATATTTGTCCTTTTGTAAAGGATAAATATGAGTCATGCAATCGGCTGGTTCGATTGAAACTGCGACATCGTTCCGATGTCAGCAGTGCAGCAATAGACTGCATGCAGGAGGGGGATGTTGCAGCAGGAACTCAACTCCATCGGATGTCAGGAAAGATATGTATGGAAGGTATTTGACGATTTTTTCTATACAACACTTCTATCCAGCGCTCTGTACTGTATCGCCTCGGACACATGCTGCGGCTGGACGTTTGTTTCGCCTGCCAGGTCGGCGATCGTTCGCGCCACCTTGAGCACCCGCGTGTAAGCCCGGGCGGAGAGTCCGAGCCGGTCGACGGCCATCTCCAGAAGTTTCTGCGACTCCTCGTCCAGCGGGCAGAACGCGCGCAGCTGCTTCCCCGTCATCCGGGAGTTGAGCCGCGTTGGGGCCCCGTCGAAGCGCTGCTGCTGGATTTTACGTGCATTCTGCACCCGCTTGCGCACGGTCTCCGAAGACTCCGACCGGACGCTCCCTGCGAGCTCACGATAGGGCAGCGAGGGAACCTCCACATGGATGTCGATCCGGTCGAGCAGCGGCCCCGACACCTTCGAGCGATACTGCCGGATCTGCTGGGCGCTGCATCGGCAGCTCTTCCGGGGGTCGTTTAAAAACCCACATTGACAGGGGTTCATGGCCGCCACGAGCATGAACTTCGCCGGATAGGTGGCGGTGATGACGGAGCGGGTGATCGTCACCTGCCCGTCTTCGAGGGGCTGCCTCAACACCTCTAGCACGTTTCGCTTGAATTCGGGCAGCTCGTCCAGAAAGAGCACCCCGTTGTGCGCCAGGCTGATCTCCCCCGGTTTCGGCGTGTGCCCGCCTCCCACGAGCCCGGCGTCGGAAATCGTGTGATGAGGCGCCCGGAACGGCCTTGTCGCGACGATGGCCTCGCGCCGGTCCAGCAACCCCGCGACGGAGTAGATTTTCGTTGTCTCCAGGGCCTCCTCGAAGGAGAGCTCCGGCAGGATCGTCGGGATCCGCTGGGCAAGCATCGTCTTACCCGATCCCGGGGGACCGGTCATGATGATGTTGTGCCCGCCGGCTGCGGAGACCTCCATGGCCCGCCTGGCCTGTTCCTGGCCCTGGATCTCGCTGAAATCGACGGGATAGCTCCTCGCCGAGTCACAGGCCGTCGCAGGTTCACAGATGACAGCCGGGATGTCCTTCGCCCCGTTGAGAAAGTCCACCAGTTCGCAAAGAAACCCGACGGGGATCACCTCGAGCCCCTGCACCAGGGCTGCCTCGCCTGCATTGTCCGACGGGACGATGAGTCCCTTCAGCTTTTGCTCCCGGGCCGTGAAGGCCGAAGGCAGAACCCCCTGCACGCCCTTCACGCGGCCGTCGAGGGAAAGCTCCCCCATGACCAGGTAGTCCCGGAGCCGCTCGCGCTCAACGAGCCCTTCGGCCGCCAGGATGCCCAGGGCGATGGGCAGGTCGAAGCCGGTTCCCTCCTTGCGGATGTCGGCCGGGGCGAGATTCACGGTAACCCGGTTTTCGGGAAAGCGGTAACCGGAATTCTTCATGGCCGCCTTGATGCGGTCGCGGCTCTCCTTCACGGCCGTATCGGGCAGGCCCACCGTGGAGAACTGCGGAAGTCCCGTAGAGAGGTCCACTTCCACGTCGACGGGAAAGGAATCGATTCCGACTACAGCGCTGCTCAGGACCTTGACGATCAAGTCGACGTACCCGCCACAAACCCGATTTTCATTGAAGTTATACTTAGTTGCGCATATTATAACACGATTTGAAATTTGCAAGCACTTTCCACCTTAAGAAGTAACTGGTGATTAAGTAACTGGTAATTGGGTCAGGGCAAGAAAGATTTGGTTGATTAAGTAATTGGTAATTGATAATCAGCTACCCTTGATTGTTCCATTATTTAATTACCCAATTACTAATTACCAATTACTGGTTTACTGAAGGTATGATCGGTTTTTTCGACTCCGGGTTCGGGGGGCTCACGGTGCTCAGGCGCGTCGTCGAGGCGCTCCCGCAGTACGATTATCTCTATCTGGGCGACAACGCCCGTGCGCCCTATGGCAGCCGCTCCCAGAACGTGGTCTACGACTTCACCCGCCAGGCCGTCGAGTATCTCTTTCGCCGCGGCTGCCCGCTCATCATCATCGCCTGCAACACCTCCTCGGCCAAGGCCTTGCGACGCATCCAGCAGGAGTACCTGCCCGTCAGCTACCCGGACCGACGCGTCCTGGGCGTCGTCCGTCCGCTCGTCGAGGAGGTGGCCGACAGGGGAACCTTCCGTCGCGTGGGCCTGTTGGCCACGGAGGGGGTTGTCGCATCGGAAGCCTACCTGAGGGAAATCGAGAAGCTCGACCCTTCCATACGCGTGTTTCAGAAAGCCTGCCCGCTTCTCGCGCCCATCATCGAGGCGGGGGAACAGGACTGGGAAGGCGCCGAGATGATCGTCCGCCGCTACCTCGGGGAACTCATGGGCGAGGCCGGCGCGATCGATGCGCTGCTTCTGGCCTGCACCCACTACCCCATCCTCTATGACACGATCCGGCGCAATGTCCCCGCACATGTCGAGGTCCTGGAGCAAGGCCCTGTCGTTGCGGAAAAGCTGAGGGACTATCTCCGCAGGCACCCCGAGATGGAGCGAAAGCTCACCCGCGGCGCTATGCGGACATTTCTCACAACGGACCTCACTGACCGTTTCGACAGGCTGGCCCGGACCTTCTTCGGAGAGCCGGTCCACTCGCAGCTCGTCTCGCTCGAGTAGGGCCCGCACGGTTGCTGGGAGCAGGCGCGTTTCGTGATTGTAACGGCGCGGGAACATCATATTTCGCCAATAATAACAATTAGTTGAATATAAGCGTCTCTCCTTTGTCACGCTGCGGCAAGTGCCTTGACGGGCCTTTCCTTCTGTGCTACCGTACGCCATTAATTTTGCGGCGGGAAAGCCCTGCCGACGCAGGTTGAACATGCCGCAGTTCACGCACCTCGATGAAAAAGGCAAGGCCCGGATGGTCGACGTGTCGGCGAAAGACACAACCCTCCGGGAGGCCGTGGCCCGTGGCAAGGTCCTCATGAAGCCGCAAACGGCCAAGGCCATCGAGGAGCAGTCGATCGCCAAGGGAGACGTGCTGGCAGTCGCAAAGATCGCCGGCGTCATGGCGGCCAAGAAAACGAGTGATCTCATTCCTCTCTGCCACCCTCTGGAGATCACGGCCGTCGACGTGACCTTTCGCACCGATGCCCGGCGCGGCGAGATCGAAATCGAGGCCACAGTCCGAACGCTGGGCCGGACAGGCGTAGAGATGGAAGCCCTCACGGCAGTGAGCGCCGCAGCGCTCACCATCTATGACATGTGCAAGGCCGTGGACCGGGGGATGACCCTCTCGGAGATCCGGTTGATGCTCAAACGGGGCGGGAAAAGCGGAACCTTCCGGCGAAAAAAGGATTGACGACAACACTTCCGTTGTGAAACCCATGCCAGACCGGATCTACAAAATCAGCAGGGCGCTCGTCCTTCCGCTCACCCTGAATGCCCTGCTCTTGCTGGCGGTCCTGGCCCTGACGTTCATGCGGCAGGGGACGTCCACGGAGCGGTTTCTGCTCCTTGCGGCGCTGATCCCGATGGCCGTCATCGCACTCGAGTCGTCACTGCGGAAAGTGGAGGCGAGCGAATCGGGCCTTGTGCTGATCAAGTTTTTCAAGCGGCGGGCGCTCAACTGGGCTGATATCACCCACGTGGGGGCCCTCGCGGTCCGGAAGAAGGTCTACCTGGTCCTGACCACCACAAAAGGGTTCCACGTCCTGTCCAACGCCTACGGCCGGTTCGGAGACCTGGTCCGCGACGTCACGGGCCACGTGGAGGCCGAGCGGGTCGAGGAAGGCGCCCGGGAGATCCTCGAGGGATCCACCGGAAACCGCTCGAACATTGTTGCAGCCTGGCTTGCGGCGATCCTGCTTGCGGTAGTGATCGTCATGAAGATTGCGTCCTGAAAACCATTGTGCGCGCATGTTGAATCGCAGAGAAGAACGGAAGCAGCCCCCGACGGACAGGAGAGAAAAGGAAATGACAGTCATGAAGGCTCAGCAACCCCGCAGCAAGGCGGTATCCACCCTTCCCGGCATCGACGAGGTCTTCGAAAAGAAACTGGAAGAACTCGTCATCGTCCTTTCGGCGGGCCAGGGTGCCAAGAGCCAGGTTTACGACGAGATCCTTTCCCTTGTGGAACGGGGGTTGATCCGGATCGCGCTGAAGCGCAACAAAAACGTGAAGTCGGCGGCCGCCTCCTACCTGGGAATCAACCGAAACACGTTCCAGAAAAAGATGACCGCGCTGGGAATCCCCTGCAGGAAGACGAAATAGGAACTGCAGCATCCCATGCCATTTGCCACCATGTTCTGCGACCGGCACTTTATCAGCCATTCTCCATCCGACACGAAACCAGAACCTATCGGCAACGGGGCTTCCCCCCCCAGCGACCGCCGGCCCGCGTAAAAGGGAAGACAACTTATGAAAGTCGGTGTGCTGGCCCTCCAGGGGGCCTTCCGCGAACATATCCGGATGCTTCAATCCCTGGGCGTCGATGCCGTCGAGGTCCGGCTGCCCGAGGAAATCGACGAGGTGGACGGGCTGATCATCCCGGGCGGCGAGAGCACGACCATGAGAAAACTCATGGCCGACTACCGGTTTGTTGACACCGTCAAGGAATTCGCCGCGGCGGGAAAGCCCATTTTCGGCACCTGCGCCGGCCTCATCGTGATGGCCGACCGGGTCAACGGGAGAGAGCAGGACCTGCTGAACCTGATCGACCTCGACGTGGAGCGCAATGCCTACGGCCGTCAGCTGGAGAGCCGCGAGGTGGACATCCCCTGCGAGGCCCTCGGGGACGAGCCCTTTCACGCCGTTTTCATCCGGGCACCCCGGATCCGGGGATCGGGCCCCGCAGTGGAAAAGCTCGCTCTGTACCAGGGCGAGGTGGTGCTCGCACGCCAGAACAACATCCTCGTGGCCGCCTTCCACCCCGAGCTGACCGGCGATGCGAGGGTGCACAAGCTTTTTTTACAGATGCTCGCCCGCAAGGCACGATAATTGAAGCAACCCGGGGGTTAAACATACACCCCCACGAAGAGACCGGATGACAACGGAACTTCCGAAAAAGATCACCGCGCTGCTCGACAAAGGGGTATCCATCCCCTGCCCGTCGGCCGTCGTGATCGGCGATGAAGTCAGGACGGAGCGCATTTTTGCAAAAGGCACCGTCCTTTACCCCGGATGCCGCCTTGCCGGCGAGAAGACCCTGATCGGCGCCGGCGCGAAAATCGGTTTCGAATCCCCCGCGACCCTCATAGACTGCCGGCTCGGCCCGGAGGTGGAGCTCAAGGGCGGCTTTTTCACCCAGTCCGTCTTCCTGGCACGCTCCTCCATGGGATCGGGCGCCCAGGTGAGGGAATGCTGCCTCATCGAGGAAGAGGCTTCGGGCGCTCACACGGTGGGCCTGAAGCAGACGATCCTCTTCCCCTTCGTCACCCTGGGGAGCCTCATCAATTTCTGCGACTGCCTCATGGCCGGGGGCACGAGCCGCAAGGATCACAGCGAGGTCGGAAGCTCCTACATCCATTTCAATTTCACGCCCAACCAGGACAAGGCCACGGCTTCGCTCATCGGCGAGGTGCCCCGGGGCGTCATGCTACGTCAGGCCCCTATCTTCCTGGGAGGCCAGGGAGGGCTCGTGGGGCCCGTGAGGCTGGGCTACGGCACGTTGATCGCCGCGGGCACCGTCTGGGAAAACGACTGTCCCCAGGGGGGGATGCTTCTCAAGGGCTCGGCCCTGCTCTCCGAGCGCCCCCTGCACCCCGGCCTGTATCGCGAAGTGCGGCGCAAGGTCTGCAACAACCTTCTCTATATCGGAAACCTCACCGCCCTGCGGCAGTGGTATGTAAACATCCGCAGGCCCTTCCTGCAAGCCCAGGAAGGGGGCACTGCGCTCTACGAGGGAGCTCTGGAGGTCCTCGACGGCGCGGTGGAGGAACGGATCGCGAGGCTTCGCGCCCTGGCCGGCAAGATGGAGACCTCCATCGCCATCGCGGAGAAGGTCCTCCAGGGAAGGGAGAAGGTGGCTCACCTGAGACACAAACGGGAGCTCCTGCAGAACTGGCCCGATGTCCAGAATAAGCTTTCAGGTCTTGCCGACGACTCCATCGGGGAGGGCGGACGCAGCCTTTTCCTGCACGCAATCGACGAGCGGCTCTCAAAGGGGGCCGATGACTATATCGCTTTCGTCCGGGCCCTGGGCCGGGAATCCGCGGATGCCGGTTCGGCCTGGCTGCAGTCCGTAGTGGACACTGTCGTATCCCGTGCCCTGGACTCCCTTCCCTCCTTTCGGGGGTAGGGCGCAGCCACTGCGGGGAGCCGCTCCGGGGGTACGGGTCGTTGCCGCTGACAGGATGAACCCCGGAATCGACAGAGTCTGAGAGGAAATCATGATCGCAAAATCCATGAAACGCATCTTTTCATCTGTGCGGCACTGGCGCCTTTTTCTCGGCCGCAGCCCCCGGCAGGCCCCTCCCTTCTCGATCATTCTCTTCCCGGTCCACGCCACGGTGCTGTGCTGCGGGATCGCCGGCATCCTGGCCGTCAAGAAAGGCCCGAAGCCGCCTTCGATTGACACCGGCGCCGGCCTCGCCGATGGGTTCTCAGCCATCCGCAAGGCACCCCTCTCGCGGGTGATCGCGGGCAGGCTCAAGCCTGAGGGGTATCTCTCAGGCACCGGCCCGCTCGGGCAGATGGAACAGGACCTCGTGCTTCTGAGGCAGGAACCGCACTTCCAAGACCTCTTCTTCAACCCCGGCAAGGCGGAGGCCCTCCGGGCCCTTATTCCTGAGATGACGGCCTTCCTGGCCGGGGAGGAGCGCCTCCTGGAAGCCGAGGCGGGTCGCTTTGCCACGGCGCAGATGGAGATCATCAACAGCCGGATCATCCTGCTCAAGGACGTCCTCTGGGGCCTCGAGAAGGACATCCTCTCCAACATCGAAAAGATCCTGTACTTGGCCGATACCGAGCGCGTCGAGGCGCTCACGCCGGAGAGCTTCGTCAAGTACGCCCGCGTCAACTTCCTGCTCAACTGCATCGACCGGCTGGAGGTACGGGGACGGGACTCTGCGGGAATCCAGTTCTCGCTCACGCTGAAAGACCGCCAAACCCTGGGCCGCATCATCGAGGAGATCCGGGGACGGGGGCTTCACGAGGAGTTCCTCCGGCGCTCCGTCGAACGGGACCTCCTGAACGGGGTCATCCACGTGGCCGACCACCGTCATCCCGACGGCGGCGTCTATCTTTCCTTCGTCTACAAGACGGCATCCATCATCGGCAAGCTTGGCGAAAACGTCCGCAAACTCCGCGAGGCGATCCGCGCGGACGGCCTCTTCCACGCCTTCGCCCGCGAGGCCACGATTTCGGAGTCAACCTTCGCCCACACCCGCTGGGCCTCGGTGGGCTCCATCACCGAAGAGAACTGCCACCCCATCAGCAGCTACACCCTCTGCTCGCAGGGCCCCGACGGGCAGATCCCGCCGGCGGGCCTTTGCTCGATCCCCGCGCCGATCGCTGCGACGTTTGCCGACGAGATCGTCCCCGGGATGAAGTTCTATCCCGCCTACGGGCCGGGCCGATGGACCATCAACGTCGTCCTCAACGGCGACATCGACAACTACATGATGCTGCGCTCGCTCCTCGAGTCGGCCTACGGCTACGAGATCGCCCCCGAGGTCACCTCGGACACGAAGATCATCCCCCTGCAGGTCGAGCGCTACCTTGCCGCCGGAAAGACCCTCGAGGAGGCCTTCCGGCTGGCCGTGAACGACTTCGAGGGCTCACACGCCATCGCATTGACGAGCAACGCGGAGCCGGGCAGGATCTACCTCGCCCTCAAGGGCAGCGGCCAGGCGCTCTTTGTGGGACTTCGCGACGATCAGTACCTCTTTGCCTCGGAGCTCTACGGCCTCGTGGAAGGCACGTCGCGCTTCGTCAAGATGGACGGCGAGAGGCCCCGCGACCCCGAGAACCCCGAGTCCTCCGGGCAGATCTTCGTCCTCGATCAGCACTCGGCAGGCGGGCTTGCAGGCATCCGGGCGCTTTACTACGACGGGCATCCCGTGGGGCTCACGGAGTCCATGATCCAGCGGGCCGAGATCACCACCCGCGACATCGACCGGGGCGCCTTTCCCCACTTCTTCCTCAAGGAGATCACCGAGTCGGCCCAGTCGGTCCGCAAGACCCTGCGCGGCAAGTACCGCATCGAGGAGAAGAGGAACGGCAAAATCAGGGTCCACTTCAACCTCGGCCGGGACATCCTGCCGGAGAGCTTCGTGAAGAGCCTCAAGTCGAAAAAGATCCGCCAGGTCTTCGTCATCGGCCAGGGGACGGCCGCCGTGGCCGGCCAGGCCATCGCCGACGGCCTCGGCATGTACCTCAAGGGCGCACCCGTCAACATCTTGGGGAAGAAGGCCTCGGAGATGAGCGGATTTTTCATCGGCGAGGACCTCTCGGACACGCTCGTCATCGCTGTGACCCAGTCGGGCACCACGACGGACACCAACCGCGCCGTGGCCATGGCGGGCGAGCGCGGCGCCACGATCCTCTCCATCGTGAACCGCCGCCAGTCCGACATCACGACGAAGTCCCACGGGGTCTTCTACACGAGCGACGGCCGGGACATCGAGATGTCGGTCGCCTCCACGAAGGCCTTCTACTCGCAGATCGTGGCGGGCTACGTGCTGGCGCTCGCTTTCGCGCAGATCCTCAAGACCCGCCCCGACGAGTTCATCGCCGCGGAGCTCACGACCCTGGAACGGGCACCGGGCCTCATGCAGCAGGTCCTGGAAAAGAAAGACGAGATCCGCCTCTCGGCCGAGCGTCTCGCGCGGCAGAAGAAATACTGGGCCATCGTGGGAAGCGGCCCCAACAAGGCCTCGGCCGACGAGATCCGCATCAAGCTCTCGGAGCTTTGCTACAAGACCATCTCGTCGGACTTCATCGAGGACAAGAAGCACATCGATCTCTCCTCGGAACCCCTCATCCTTGTCTGCGCCGCCGGCAACCCCGAGACGGTCGCGGGAGACGTCGTCAAGGACACGGCCATCTTCAAGGCCCACAAGGCCTCCGTCGTCGTCTTCGCCGAGGAGGGCGAGACCCGCTTCGACGGGATCGCCGACTCGGTGATCCGTGTCCCGAGGGCGCCCATGCCGCTGCCGGTCATCCTGAACACGCTGGCCGGGCACCTCTGGGGATACTATGCCGCCTCCGCAATCGACGACGACGCCGCCTTCTTCCGCGAGTTCCGCAACGAGATGAGCCTCGCCGTCGTCGAGCAGGACCACAAAAACTACACCCTCTACCAGCGGCTCCTGGACCGCAACCTCCACCGGATTCTTAAAGATTTCGCAGAGCAGTTCACCGATCGCAAGAACCGCGGAGTCTTCACCCTGATGAACGCCCGCACGATGACGGACATCTCGCTGCTGACGAAGTACGTGGCGGGCAAGCTCCCCCTGGAGGACTTCTGGGGAGACTTCGGCGAGGAGGGCGCAAACATCTCGCCCATCGACCTGCTGAACATCGCCTTCGGTCATGCCATCGACGAACTGTCACGCCCCATCGACGCCATCCGCCACCAGGCCAAGACGGTCACCGTCGGCACGAGCCGCAAGGAAGAAATGCTCCGGGGCGTGCTCTTCGACCTGCTCGCGAGCCTCAAGTGCTCCGCCAAGAACCTGAAGGCCGAAAACATGATGGCCCTCGACCGGGTTCAGAAGGCCGTTGCCGGCGTGCGGGGCTACACCCTCTACGAAATCGGCAATCTCGACGTGGAGGGACACCCCGCGGACGACACGACGATCTCCATTGTAAACCGCGGCGGTGTCTCGGTCGGGATGGTTTCGCGCGCCGAGACGTCGAAGAGTCTCATGGGCACGAAGCGCACCATCGCCCGGACGGGAAATGTCTACGTGGGGCTCGGACGGGTGGACGGCAGGCCCCTGGTCATCATCCCGCTTCTCAAGGGGGGATTGGGGGTGAGCGAGCTGCTGCTGGTTCACGTGGACTTCAACCCGGCCCTGACGGCTGCGGACAAGGTGGAAATCCTGGGCGACGACCGTTACCGCGACATCCGCAACCTCATCAATGAATACAACCTCCCCTGGGACGATGCCTATCTCGGGGAGCTGCCCATCGAGATCCTGCTCGGCGAGTCCGTTGAGTTCATCGCCACCAAGATCCGCAAATTGCTGGACCCCAACAAGGAGGGATCCCCCGCATGATCGCCATTCTCGACTTCGGTTCCCAGTACAACCAGCTCATCGCCCGGCGTGTCCGGGAGTGCCGCGTGTACTGCGAGATACTCGACCACGACATCTCGCCTGCCGAGCTCAAGGCCCGGAAGGTCCAGGGCATCATCCTCTCGGGGGGCCCCGCGAGCATCTTCGACAAGGGGGTCCCGAAGTGCGATGCGGGGATCTTCGAGCTGGGCGTCCCCGTCCTCGGGATCTGCTACGGCGTGCAGCTCATGGCCTACACGCTGGGCGGCAAGGTCACCGCCTCGCCGCTTCGCGAATACGGGCCGGCGGAGCTTCAGCTCAACGACGCGGGCAAGCGATCCCTGCTGTTTGCGGGCCTGGAGGGCCGCCAGCGGATCTGGATGAGCCACGGCGACCGGGTCACGAAGCTGCCCAGGGGATTCTCCGTTGCCGGAACGACGGTGAACTGTCCCGTCGCCGTCATGGAGAACCCGCAGCGCAAACTCTACGGCGTGCAGTTCCACCCCGAGGTGCACCACACGGTCAACGGAATCGCCATCATCCAGAACTTCCTCTTCCGGGTCTGCGGCTGCAGCCCCACCTGGACCATGGGCTCCTTCATCGAGGAAAACGTCCAGCGGATCCGCGAGCAGGTGGGAAACGAACGCGTACTCTGCGCGCTCTCGGGCGGTGTGGACTCATCGGTGCTCGCCGTGCTCCTGCACAAGGCCATCGGGAAAAAACTGGTGTCGATCTTCGTGGACAACGGGCTGCTTCGGGAAAACGAGGTGGAGGAGGTCGTCTCCACCTTCCGGGACCAGTACCACCTGAACTTCCGGCTCGCGCGGGCCGGCGAGCGGTTTCTGAAAAAGCTCGCGGGCGTAACCGACCCTGAGCGCAAGCGCAAGATCATCGGCCGCGAGTTCATCGCCGTCTTCGACGAGGAGGCCAGGAAACTGGGCAAGATCAAATTTCTCGCCCAGGGGACTCTCTACCCCGATGTCATCGAGAGCACCTCCTCCTTCGGGGGGCCCTCCGTCGTCATCAAGAGCCACCACAACGTGGGCGGCCTTCCGGCAAAGCTCAAGATGTCCCTCGTGGAGCCGCTCAGGGTCCTCTTCAAGGACGAGGTGCGGGAACTCGGTCGCGAGCTGGGCCTCCCCGAGTCTCTCGTCGGGCGGCATCCCTTCCCGGGGCCGGGACTCGCGGTGCGCATCCTGGGCCCCATCACGAAGGACAAGCTCGCCGTCGTCCGGAAGGCCGATTCGATCCTCCGCGAGGAGGTCTGGAAGGCGGGCCTCTTCAACCACGTCTGGCAGGAGCTGGCGGTGCTGCTTCCCGTCAAGACGGTGGGCGTTATGGGCGACGGGCGGACCTACGAGAACGTGATCGCCCTGAGGGCCGTCACGAGCACCGACGGTATGACGGCCGACTGGGTGCGCTTCCCCCACGACGTCCTCGAGAGGATCTCGAGCCGCATCGTCAACGAGGTCAAGGGCGTCAACCGCGTCGTCTACGACATCAGCACCAAGCCGCCCAGCACGATTGAGTGGGAATGATATCAGGGTCTAGGGTTTCGGGTATAGGGTATAGGGTCGGAAGGAACAGGGGAACTTTAAAAATAGATTCTGCTTCCTTCCCGATACCCGAGCCCCGATACCCGATACCCCTCTTGCGGACCAGATAGACCAGACTGACCCAATAGACCAGATAGACCTGAAAGGTGGTTGCATGCGAACGAAATTCATCTTCATCACCGGCGGTGTTTTGTCGTCCCTGGGCAAGGGGCTCGCGGCAGCCTCCATCGGCTGCCTGCTCGAGGCCCGCGGCCTCACCGTGACGAATATTAAACTGGACCCCTACATCAACGTCGACCCCGGTACGATGAACCCCTTCCAGCACGGAGAGGTCTTCGTCACCGACGACGGGGCCGAGACGGATCTGGACCTGGGCCACTACGAGCGCTTCACCAGCTCGAAGCTTGGAAAGCTCAACAACCTCACGACGGGGCAGGTCTACTTCTCCGTCATCACCAAGGAGCGCCGCGGCGACTACCTGGGCGGCACGGTCCAGGTCATTCCCCACATCACCAACGAGATCAAGGAATACGTCCACCGGGCCGCGGAGGGCTATGACGTAGCGATCGTCGAGATCGGCGGCACCGTGGGCGACATCGAGGGTCTTCCCTTTCTTGAGGCGGCCCGGCAGTTCCGCTACGACGTGGGAAAGCAGAACGCCGTCTTCATCCACCTCACCTGGGTGCCCTTCCTGAAGACGGCGGGCGAGGTGAAAACCAAGCCCTCCCAGCACAGCGTGGCTGCCCTTCGGCAGATTGGTATCCAGCCGGACATCCTCATGTGCCGCACGGAAAACTACCTGGCCGACGACATTAAGGCCAAGCTTGCCCTCTTCTGCAATGTCGAGGTGGAGTCCGTCTTCACGGCCAAGGACGTGGAGCACATCTACGACGTTCCCCTCATGTTCCACCAGCAGGGTGTGGACGACAAGATCGTAAACCTGCTCAACATCTGGACAGGACAGCCGAGGCTGGGCGAGTGGGAGGAGATGGTCACCCGGATGAAGAACCCCAAGCACGAGGTGACGATCGCCATCGTCGGCAAGTACGTCAACCTCGTGGACTCCTACAAGAGCCTCAACGAGGCCCTTGCACACGGCGGCATCGCCAATGATGCCCGCGTGAAAATCGTCTTCACCGACTCGGAGAAGATCGAGAAGGAGGGCATCGGCGAGAAGTTCAGGGACGTCGACGGGATCCTCGTCCCTGGCGGGTTCGGCAACCGGGGCATCGAGGGCAAGATCCAGGCGATCCAGTACGCCCGGACCCACAAGGTCCCCTACTTCGGGATCTGCCTGGGCATGCAGGTGGCCGTCATCGAGTATGCCCGCAACGTCGCCGGGATGAAAAAGGCCAACAGCACCGAGTTCGACCCGGAGAGCCCCTACCCCGTCATCGACTTCCTGCCCGAGCAGCGTCACATCACGGACAAGGGCGCCTCCATGCGCCTGGGCTCCTACCCTTGCATCCTGGACAGCAAGTCCTTCGCCTTCACCGCTTACTGCGACCGGGAAATCGAGGAGCGGCACCGCCACCGCTACGAGTTCAACAACGACTTCCGGGAGGCGCTCACAAAAAAGGGCCTGAGGATCACGGGGACCTCGCCCGACAAGAACCTCGTCGAGATCGTGGAGATCCCGGATCATCCCTGGTTTTTGGGCTGCCAGTTCCACCCCGAGTTCAAGTCCAAGCCCCGCAAGCCACACCCGCTCTTTGCGGCCTTCATCGGCGCCTCGCTCAAGGCCAAGCACCAGAAGGGGAAGAATGGGAAGAAAAAGAAGGGACCGGGGACGAGGGAGTAGGGACGAGGGAAGGTACCGTAACAGAAAGGGCAGAGTCGGAAGTCGGCTCTGCCCTTTTGTTATTTCTGCTCTGCAAGCAACAGCCCATGCTCTTCAGGGCCGGTCAATCGCTGCGCAACAGAAGGCAAGAGGGTATGAAGGTAAGAAGGTTGGAGAAAGCGGAGAGCAAGCAATAGCCCGAGGCCATATCCAACGTTCTCACCCTCTCACCTTCTTAACTTCTCTTGAAGGTGACCACGATCAATCCACCTGGTGGGCTTCCAGGAACATCGCCTTTTCGAGTGAATTGAAGAAATTCTGATAGGGTTTCGCGTCCGTGACGGGGCTCCGCTGATACTCTGCGCTGGCCCGCACGAGGAGCTGTTTCTCTCCCCGGGGACGGACTGTCACGGTGATCCTCAGGGTGGCGTACACCTGCATTTGCATCGAGTCGGCCCGCGCCTTGCTGGCCGTGACGACCCCGAGGGTGTAATCGGCCCGATCGAGCATGAACCCCAGGTCCTGCAGTGTGGCGATGATGGCCCGCATCGTCTTTTCCTTGTCCGTCGTGTCGAAAGCCCGCGACTGGATGCTCCGAAGCTGGACCTGGCTCGTGTCCATGTCGAGCAGTCGGTCGTGGGTCGTCGCACAGGCCGCAAGAAGAAGGAACAAACCAAGAAGCGGGATGAGCAGGAGAATCTTTCTCTTTAATCGGTCAGATGTCATGGGCCTCCAGGAACAACGCCTTTGAGAGTTTTTCGAAGAAGGATTGGTAGATCTTCGGGTCATTCAAGGCCTCGATTTTCTTGAGGCGGTGCTCCGTGTCGAACACGGTCCGTTCAAAGACCACTCGGACAGCGACCTGCTTGCCCTCGGTGCCGACGGGCCGGGTCGTGACGAAGGCCTTCATGATCTGGTCCTTGTCGGGCGGAAGGGTCACACCGAAGAAGGCCCCGACGATGAACACGGCCCACTGAGCCGCATCGGTCGCGTCACGCTCCTTCGAAGCGATCAGGATCCCGAGCCTCGTCTCGGATTCGTCGATGGTGAACCCCGTGTCCTGAAGCAGCGCCGAGCAGGTACGGAGTATCTTCTGCTCATCCGTCGTGTCGAAGCGACGCGTCTGCATCTGCCGCTGCGCGTACATCTCCGGCGTCAGGTTCAGGTCCGCATCGAGCGTGACGGCGGCACATCCCGTCATCAAAAGCAGGACAGCCAGCACAACGCTCCCGGAGCGAAAAGAGAACCTCATAGGGATCAAAACGTCGAGGACCGATAGGCGAAATCGCGGACCTTTTTCTGCTCGTCGAACTTGACGATCACCGTGAGCGACTTCTGGGTCGAGGAGCTGGCCCCGGAGCTCTGACCGGCCAGGCCCCCTCCCCCGCCGGAGCCACCGGTGAGGATGCCGAGGATCAGGGCCGTGCTCGACGAGTAAACGTTTTCCGTCGAGATCCGGTCGTAGACCCATACCTCTCTTCCCTTTTCATCCGTTGTGACGACATTCGGGGAGCCGAGGGCTTCCACCACCTGGGCGCCCGACATGCCGACGCGGATCTCGCGCTGCACCGTCCCGACGGTGAGCTTGTCGGCCTCGCGAGCCTTCTGCACGTCCGCCGCGTGCATGGAAGCGCAACCCATCAGCAGGGCACCCGACAGAATCATCAGCAGAAGCAGTTTCCCGTGTCGCATGCTTTCCTCCCCTTTTCCGGTTTCGGCACTTGTAGACCGGAAATCCCCGGTATTTTGGGCTATTTTGCCCCGGAGCTTTAATTTGTCAAGGTCTTTTGTCGCGGCCCGTCGAATATTCTGTGGATGACAGGCCCGCCTACGTATAAAGTACGAGCAAGATGCACGACGCGGAGGTACCATGAAAGCTCCCCCCTGCCAATTCAACGAGATCGTCGGGAAGATCAAGATGCTGAACATGGAGGTCCGCACGGCGCTCTCCGCGGAGGAGCTCGAAAAGCAGCTGAAAGAATTCTTCGGGACAGGCGGGCTCGGGCTGGAGATCAAGGAGGAATGCCCCGGCCGGCTGACCTTCTCGGGCGGCGGGGGCCATGTGACGGCCACCTACTGCTCGGAAGGAGGAAAATCCCTCCTGCGGGTCGTGACGAGCGGTTGGGCCGTGCAGGTAAAGAAGTTCATCGACAAGCTGCCATGATGCTGCCCGGGTATCAGGCTCCAGGCTACAGGCCACAGAAAAAAAGGATCGGGAAGCCAAATCCCCGATCCCCTTTTTTTCATAATGATTTGTTGCCTGTTATTTGCTTATCTGAACCCTTCTCTGCGTCTTTCTTTAACTGGTCACTGGCCACCGGTCACTGATCACTGCGGGCATCGCCCGCATTCACGCCCGCACGCCCACCACCAGGCGCCCTCGCACGTTTCCGGCCAGAAGCTCCGGTGCGTATTTCGGAACGTCGCCCAGGGAGATGATCCCGGGGGTGATTTTCTCCAGAGACTCGGACGGCAGGTCTCTCACCAGACGCGACCAGGCCGTCTTGCGCCGGGGTACGGGGCACATCACGGAGTCCACCCCGCGAAGGCTCACGGCCCGGAGAATGAAGGGCATGACCGTCGTCGGCAGGTCCGAACTGCCCGCCAGGCCGCAGTTCGCCACGCATCCGCCGTAGTGCATCTCGGCCAGCACTCTCGCCAGGACCTTGCCCCCCACCGTGTCGATCGCGCCGGCCCAGCGCTGGGTCTCCAGCGGCCGTGGCTGCTCGCTCCACTCCGGTCCCGATATGAAGTCCGTGGCGCCCAGATCTTCGAGGTATTCATGGGTGTGCTCCTGGCCGGGGGCCGTGAGGGCGGCGACCCGGTAGCCCAGGTTGGACAGGACCGCCACGGCCACGCTTCCCACGCCGCCTGCAGCGCCCGTGACGAGGATCGTCCCGGTGCCGGGCTGGATCCCTGCCTCCTCGAGTGTCATGACGCACAGCATGGCCGTAAACCCCGCCGTGCCGATGGCCATGGCGCGGAGCGTGTCGAGGCCCTCGGGAAGCGGGACAAGCCAGTTGGACTTCACGCGGGCACGCTGGGTGTAGCCCCCCCAGTAGCGCTCGCCCACGCTCCAGCCCGTGAGAACGACCTTGTCGCCCGGTTTGTAGAAGGGGGATTTCGACTCCAGAACGGTCCCCGCCAGATCGATGCCGGGCACCATGGGGTATTCGCGGACGATCTTTCCGGCCCCCATGACGGCCATGGCATCCTTGTAGTTCAGGGAGGAATACTCGACGGCAACAAGCACATCGCCCTCCGGAAGGTCGTTGACGGTGAGCTGCTCGATGGCAAGCCGTACCTTATCGCCCTCCTGCCTCAGGACCAGCGCCTTGAATGTGTCAGACATCTTCATCCCTCCTTCGTCGGGATTCTGGTCTATCCGGTCTGTCCCGTCTATTCGGTCTTTTCCGTCTCACCAAAAGGGTCTCGGGGCTCGGGTCTAGGGTCTAGGAACATGAAATCTCAACTTCCTTCCCGATACCCGATACCCAATACCCTATACCCGATGATGACTACCGTCCCTTTTGAGCCCCTGGCTTGACAAATCCGCTGACGAATCGGCTCGAGGCTTGTCGCTCTCAGCCCCCCTCTTCGATTCTTTCGGGGCGCTGTTCGAACTCGTCGCTCCGGATGAACTCGATCGCGTTCTTGAAGATGGCCAGCCCCATCCCCTCCTCGGGAAGGTCTTCCCTCGTCCATCGGGGGTGGTTCGTGTAGTGCGTGTAGGCCTCGGGGTGGGGCATCATTCCGTACAGGCGCCCCGTCTCGTTGCAGATGCCGGCGATGGCGTCGACGGCGCCGTTGGGGTTGGCGGGGTACTCCAGGGTGGGCTTGTCGCTTTCCTGCGTGCAGTAGCGGGCAACGACCTGCTGCTGCCTGCGGAGCCGCCTCAGGACCGGGGCGCTTTTCGCCATAAACTTCCCCTCGCCGTGGCGAACGGGGAGATAGATTTTTTTCAATCCCCTCGTGAAGACACAGGGGGATTGGTCGTTCACCGTAAGCCAGACCCAGCGGTCCTCGAAACGTCCCGAGTCGTTGAAGGAGAGCGTCACCGTCTGCTTGAAGTACTCGCCGTCGAAGGCGGGAAGGATGCCGAGTTTGACCATGAGCTGGAAGCCGTTGCACACACCGAGGATCAGTTTTCCCTCGCGGATGAACCGGAGAAACTGGTCCCGGAGCGGCTCGCCGCTTCCCTTGATCTTCGCGTGGATGATCCGGTTGGCTCCCGCCTTGGCCGAGCCCAGGTCGTCGCCGTCCAGAAACCCGCCGGGCAGGTTCAGAAAATGGTAGTCATCGAGGCGCTTCTCGCCGTTCAAGATCTCGTGGATGTAGACGATGTCCACCTCGTCCGACCCCGCCAGCCTGCAGGCATGGGCCATCTCCCGCTCGCAGTTCGTCCCGTTCCCGGTTAACACGATACTCTTCACGATTCTTGGCATCAAATAACCCCTAAATTCATCAGCTCAAATGAGTCATCCATGTCGTTTTACGTTTTATGTTTCAGGTTTTACGCAACAGCAAGAAACCATTTTTTTCTTTACTTAAAACGTAACACGTAAAACTTAACACTAGAACCGCAAGGTTCTCTGCCACGCCTCTTTCAGATCTTCGATCTTCTCCTCGACGATCACACTTCCCTTGAGGCCCTTCACCCGGAAGAGGCCCTCCGCCGTCACCGTCCCGACGCAGGCGAAGGGACTGCCGGCCAGCATCGCCTCGAAGGCCGCCTTCTTTTCGGGCCGCACGGTGACGACAAACCGGCTCTGGGACTCGGAAAAGAGCATCTCGTCGTCCCGGGCGATCCCGCCGGCGCAAACGGCGGCCAGATCGACGTTCATCCCGAGCCCGCCGGAAAAGGCCGTCTCGGCCAGGGCCACGCCGAGGCCGCCGTCTGAGCAGTCGTGGCACGAGGCCACGAGCCCCTCGCGGATCGCCTTCGCAAGGGCCCTGTAGAGTGCCATCGCGCGTTCGGCGTCTACTTTCGGCACGTCGTTTCCGACCCATCCGTGCATCGCGTACCACTCGGAGCCGCCCATCTCCCTTTTCGTCTCGCCCAGCGCGTAGACGAGATCGCCGGCCCGTTTGGCATCCATTGTCACGGCCCTGCGCACGTCCTCGATCCGGCCGATGACCGAGAAGAGCAGCGTGGGCGGGATGGAGATCTTCGTGTCCCCGATCTGGTAGTCGTTTTTCATGCTGTCCTTGCCGGAGATGCAGGGCACGCCGTAAATGCGGGTATAGTCGTAAAGGGCGAGGTTGGCCCGCACGAGCTGCGCAAGCTTGTAGGAGCCGTCGGGTGTTTTCTCCGATTGGACGGGATCGCACCAGCAGAAGTTGTCGAGCCCCGCGAGCCTCTCCAGCGTGCCGCCCACGGCGACGGCGTTGCGAACCGCCTCGTCGATGGCGCAGGCCGCCATGTGGTAGGCGTCGATGTCGCTGTATCGCGGGCAGATGCCGTTGGCCACAACGACACCTTCGTAGGATTCAAGCACGGGCCGCACGACGGCCGCATCGCTCGGTCCGTCGTTGGCCGCCCCCACGAGCGGCTTCACCACGCTTCCTCCCTGGACCTCGTGGTCGTACTGCCGCACGACGGATTCCTTGCTGCAGATGTTGAGCCGCGCAAACATCGATTTCAGGGCCTTGCCGTAATCGGAAGGCTCGGGAATTGCCGGCTCCGGGTGCCGCGGGGGGACCCATCGGGCCGCAAGCCGCATCTGCGGCACGCCCTCGTGGAGAAATTCCATGTCGAGGCAGGCCACGGTCTTTCCGCCGTAACGGACGTGGAACTTCCCCGTGTCGGTGAATTTCCCCAGGATGGTGGCCTCCACTTCCATCTTGCGGGCAAGATCCATGAACTCGTCGACCTTCTCGGGCTGGATGGCAAGACTCATGCGCTCCTGCGCCTCGGAGAGCAGGATCTCCCAGGGGTCGAGGCCGGCATACTTGAGGGGGGCGTTTTTCAGGTCCAGCTCCGCGCCGCCCGACATGCCCGCCATTTCGCCCACGGAGGAGGAAAGGCCGCCGGCCCCGTTGTCGGTGATGGCCCGGTACAGTCCGCGGTCCCTGGCCATGAGCAGGAAGTCCGTCATCTTCTTCTGGGTGATGGGGTCCCCGATCTGGACGGCCGAGACGGGCGAGCCCTCGTGGAGCTCCTCGGAGGAGAATGTCGCCCCGTGGATGCCGTCCTTGCCGATGCGGCCCCCCGTCATGACGACGAGATCACCCGGGTGGATCGATTTGGTGTGGCTCGGCTCGCCGAGGATCTCGGCGGGCATGAGCCCCGCGGTGCCGCAGTAGACGAGCGGCTTGCCGAGGAAGCGGTCGTCGAAGACGATGCAGCCGTTCACCGTGGGGATGCCGCTCTTGTTGCCGCCGTGCTCGACGCCCTCGCGCACGCCCTCATAGATGCGCCGCGGGTGCAGGATCCGCTTCGGGAGCGGCTTGTCGTAGAAGGGGTCTGCAAAGCAGAAGACATCCGTGTTGAAGATGAGCCGGGCGCCCTTGCCCGTGCCGAAGGGGTCGCGATTGACGCCCACGATTCCCGTCAGCGCCCCGCCGTAAGGGTCGAGGGCCGAGGGCGAGTTGTGGGTCTCCACCTTGAAGACGAGGTTCCAGTCGTCGTTGAATTTGATCACGCCGGCGTTGTCGACGAAGACCGACAGGCACCAGTCGTCGGCGCCGAGGCGCTGACGGATCTCCTTCGTGGAGCCCTTGATGCAGGTGGAAAAAAGCGAATCGATCTCGAGCCGCTTTCCGTCCGGTTCCTCGTAGGTGATGAAGCTGTTGAAGATCTTGTGCTTGCAGTGCTCCGACCAGGTCTGGGCGAGCATTTCCAGCTCCACGTCGGTGATCCGTTCCCCGAGGCCGTTTCGTTTCCGGGTCTCGATGACCGACGGGTCGTTCATGTAGGCCTGGATGGCCTTCATCTCCTCGAGCGAGAGGGCGAGAGTGCGGCAGCTGCTGATCTCGGAGAGCGTGGCGTCGGGCACGTTGAGATCGATCTCCTCGACGCGGGGGTCGTCCACGCCGGCCACCTTCGGGACATAGGGGGTCATGCCCTTCTTTGCGTCCCAGCTTTTCCCGTCGACGATCTCGTAGCGCTCGATGAGGTCGTTGGCCAGCACTCCCGAGGCGATTCGTTCCGCCTCGGCCCGGCCGATGTTTCCGCGGATCACGTACTGGCGCGACGTGTAGACCTTGAGGGGCTTTCGCTTCTCGACGAGAAGCTCGATGGCCTCCGTGGCCGTCTTTCCCACGTTGTCCGTCACCCCGGGGCGGAACCCCACCTCGATGAGCCAGTCGAACCCGTCGGCGAGGGCGCGGTTGACGGCGTGCTTCTGGATCACGGGGTCCGACAGGGGACCCGTGGCGGCCTCTCTGAGCTCGGCCTTCGTGAGATTGCCCTCGATCGTGAAGACGTCGATCGTGCTGACCTCCTCCACGTCGATCCTGAGGTTATCCACGATGCGCCGCTTCACCTTTTCGCCCAGGGCATCCCGGATGTTGTTCCTGAAACCGATTTCGATTCGGTTGACCATGGTTTCCTCTTCCTTCCGCTATCCGCGCAGATTGTATTTTGCCAGTTTCAGATGAAGACCCCTGCGGCTCAGTCCCAGCTGCCGGGCCGCCTTCGAGATGTTGCCCTCGCACTCCTCGAGGACCCGGATGATCATCTGCTTCTCGATGTCCCCCGTCTTTTCCCGGATGAGATCCTTGATGGATTTTTTGTCGTCGCCCGCCGTCGTCTCGCCCTTTGCCTCGACGGCCTCGATCAGTTCGGCGGGAACGTCGCCCATGACGATCGTGTCGCCCTTCGCCATGAGGACGAGCCGCTCCGTGAGGTTCTCCAGCTCCCGGATGTTCCCCGGCCAGTCGTAGTCCCGGAAGAGTTCCATGACCTCCGCCTCCACCCCGGCGATCTGCCGTTCGAGCTTGCGGTTGAACTGATCGATGAAGTAACTCACGAGCGCGTGAATGTCCTCCTTGCGCTCTCTCAGAGGCGGGACGTGAATCGGCATGACGTTGAGCCGGTAGAAGAGATCCTCCCGGAAATGGCCTTCCTTCACGTCCTGCTGGAGGTTGCGGTTCGTGGCGGCCACGAGCCTCACGTCTACCTTGATCGTCTGGAGGCCGCCCACCCGTTCGAACTCGTGATCCTGGATCACCCGCAGGAGCTTCACCTGCATCTCCCGGGGAAGATCGCCGATCTCGTCCAGAAAGAGAGTCCCCTTGTGGGCCAGCTCGAAGCGCCCCGGCTTGCTCGACACGGCACCCGTGAAGGCGCCCTTCTCGTAGCCGAACAATTCGCTCTCGATGAGGTTCTCGGCGATGGCCGAGCAGTTGATCTTGATGAAGGGGTTGAGCTTGCGGGGGCTGTTGGCGTGGATGGCATTGGCCACGAGTTCCTTGCCCGTCCCCGTCTCGCCGGTGATGAGGATGTTCGTCGTGGTGGGGGCGACCTTCCGGATCACATCGAAGATCTTCGCCATGGACGGGCTCGTTCCCACGATCTCGCTGCGGTCGAGATCCGTGGCTGCCAGCTGGACCTCCTCCTCGCTGAGCACCCGGGTCTTCACGGCCTTGCCGATGACGTTCTTGAGCTCTTCCTGGTCGAAGGGCTTCGTAATGTAGTCGAAGGCCCCCTTCTTGAGGGCGTCCACGGCGGTGGCGACGGTGCCGTGGGCCGTGATGATGATCACCGGGATCGACGGGTACTCCTCGACCATGCGGTTCAAAAGCCCCATCCCGTCGAGCTTCGGCATTCTGAGGTCGGTGACGCAGGCGGTGATGTCATGGCGGTGAAGCAGGGCCAGGGCCTCCAGCCCGTCGGCCGCCGTCTCGACGTCGTAGCCCTCCTTTTTGAGCATGGCCTTGAGAACCAGGCGCATGTTGACCTCGTCATCGACGATGAGGATCTTTTTCGGAGGGATTTTGGGCACTTGCGATACCATGGACGGGCGATTTAATGGCTGACTTTAGTTTACTTTGCTCCGGGCGTCAAGGCTCTTTCGTTCCTCTATCAATCCACATCAAAGAAGGTCGAATATGGGGATTCCGAAAGCGCATTCGAACACGTTTTCGGGGTACCCCGCTGATCGAAGTGGAGCGGCCGCGGCGCAAACTGTCTGAGCCCGAAGGGCGAGTTTTTGCGTCCGCAGCGCAACGAGATCTAGCAGGATCGAAAACGGGTTCAGCGCCCGAGGAATTCCCATATTCGACCCGGCCCCCTCACGCCTGCGGCAAATTAATTCTGATGTAAAAAATCGACCCCTGACCCGGTATGGACTTCGCCCGGATGGAGCCGTTGTTGTTCTTGGCGATCCG
>Ga0209079_10000082_pt1 | contig 44908 bp, 61 predicted proteins | sample PPLLaktember2015_2_FD_187259 | JGI IMG/M metagenome (GOLD analysis project Ga0209079, IMG submission 187259) | Freshwater sediment microbial communities from Prairie Pothole Lake near Jamestown, North Dakota, USA - PPLs Lake P7 Core (6) Depth... | ecosystem: Environmental > Aquatic > Freshwater... | reverse complement strand
TAGTCTGTTGACTTATCGTAGCGGGCATCACTATATGGATATGTAGGCAAGTGAGTTTTGGCTCGATTTTCTAATATCTTAATCTGCTTGCGCTTATCCTCTATAGCTACTTGTATTTTAGCTACTGCCACAAGTTTGCGGCGAATTACTGCATTTTTATGTTCTGGCATGAGTTATTCTCCTTTAGGCTCTTTAGGCTTGTGATTGCCATATAATGCCAGCTCCTTGAACATATCAAAGGCAGAGAATATGCAGAGAATGCCTGCCATTAGTCTCCAATATGATATGTCAACAGGTACATTGAGCGCCCATAAGGCAATCAGGGTAAGAGCTATGATGCTGGCAATTACTACAAGTTGCTGTAGTATATATAGTGCGATATTTTTGATTGTAGTAAGTATCATGATTTATTCTCCCATTGAAAGCCATTTAGATGCGGTTATGATACGGTCAGCGCCTACTGCTTTGATTGCGGATTCTACTGCTCCAGCAGATTCGAAATATGTTGATGCAAAGCCAAGATCAGCACCACTAAACCAGTCTGCATCGCAAGTATCAGTTGATGACTGAACCTTTACGCAGTAATTAGGTTTAGTGATACAAAACTTCTTCCTCCCCGGCTGTGCGCGTAACTCTGCAATAGTCTTGCGGGTTTCACGTTCTTTGGTTACAGCTTCTTCTGTATGGAACACATTACCAAGTGCTTTTCTTTGCCAATCTAACTTATGACTATTCCAAAGATTATAAGACATAGCTCCGTCGCCTGATATAAAGTAATACTTATCACCAACTTGAGGCCACTCTTTCACCTTTGCAGATTTAAGTGCTTCAATCTCTGCGCCTAGTTCTTTAGTTGCTTCCAGCATACTACTATATTTCGCTTCTAATGCTGTTATGTCTTTCATGGATATGTCTCCTGAGTTGTTAATCTAACTATGCTGCTCTGCTGCTCTTTCCTATCTAGCTTACCTTTAAAGAACACTGCTTTCTCTGCCAATGTCTCTCCCTTAATCTTCTGCTTCTCAATACCACGAATAAAGGTATCAGGCTCACAGATAACATAGAGTGATTCTCTAGCTCTAGTTACCGCAGTATATAACAGCTCACGCTGAATCATAGAGCTATGTGACTGATGAATGATTACAAATACTTTACGTGCTTCCGAGCCTTGAGCCTTATGTACTGTTATTGCATAACCTAGCATCATAGCATTTACAGCCGCAGCAGTATTAATGGTAACTTCCTCATTGCTCTCAAGTAGGCGTAGCGTAATTACATGAGATGATTCACGCTTGCGTTCTTCCTCGCCATCACTGCCACTGAAACTCATATCAGCCAAGAGTGCATCTATATCTTCTTCGCTAGTTTCTTGTGCTGTAGCATGAACTGTCTCTGCATCAGCTGTTTCTGGAGTTCTATAGTTACCCCAACGATCTAGCAAAGGAGAGGCTTCCGCGAATCTTGTGCCGATGTAAGTTCCATTGATAGAGATATGAGTGATAATTGCGTCCTCTTTCTCATACATTACTTTATCGCCAACTGCATAATAGTGCTTGTTGAATCCAGCCACTACTTCATGCACAGTTTCACCCTTGCTAGTTGCTATGTGCTGTGCAATGTGGCGGTTAACCTCTTCTGTGCCAAATGACTTATTAAATGGGATGAGAATCATATCTGTTTCTGGATTATAAGATCCGGCATCTAAGGCAGCATGGAAGAACTTAGCTATTGTGAGAATGCCGATATCAGGACTGAGGCGCTTCTTCCATGGGTGCAGCTTTAGCTTATTCTCCACATTCCAATCAGTGAACTCTTCAGCCGCAATAGGCTTACCACTTAAGATTCTATGTGCAAGTCTTATAATGGGTGATTCCAGTGCTTGCCTATATACTTCTGTAAGTTCTACTACTGGTAACTCCAGCATCTTGTAGCCAAGAACTGCACTGCCGAATACTGGCGGAAGTTGCTGAATATCCCCAATGAATATGAATTGCACAGTATGAGGTAATGCGGTGAGAACCTCTGCGAATAGTTCTGTGCCTATCATACTGGATTCTTCAAAGATTACTGTGGTAATACTGGAAGAGAGTGGGCGCATATGATTGCGAGTAGGTTCAAAGCGCATAGTTTTAACATCTTTACCCTGCACATCATCGTATTCCTCATAATACACTGGAGCGTATTCAAGGAGCTTATGTATTGTGATGCAGTTATCTCGCATATTAGCAGGCATAACTTTGCGTATGTTATTTACTGCCCTGCGAGTATAGGCACAGATAAGTATGCTGGGAGTTCCTGGCTTTAAGTGCTTGTGGCCATCATCAGCTAAGATACCTGCTTTGTTTTCTGCTATTAGAGTACTTACTACACCTCGCTGGCAAGTACTTTTGCCTGTTCCTGCTGCACCTAAAAGCACACAGTCTTTACCGGAGGTGGCAAGAGTTATGATCTCTTGTTGCTTAGGATTATAGCTGATAGCTTCACCGTGCATTCCTACACTAGAAGTTACAGCTGGTGCGGCAGTGTTTGTGGTTACTGTAGTAGCAGCTGCCGATGGCATCACTACCTTAGTTGCTCCGGCCCTAGCTCTAGCAAGTAACTCTGCTAGTCTGGCTTTATTAAGAGTGTTAGTGGGATTAGTTGTGCTCATGTTATCACTCATCTCTTTCTAGGCAGGCTTCATACATAGCTTGTACCCAATCTTTTCTATACTGTAATCCAGCCACAAGCTGCACTTGATAGTTGTTATTGACGCCACACTCTAACCACTGGGTGACTGTATTGAACGGTGATATGGAGCGCCTAATTGCAGTTAATAACTCTGTAGTAGCAGGCCCAAAACTATGTCTATACTCATCTGAGCTGTACAGTTTATCATCTGCTTGCTTAATTACATTACATACATAAGCACAGTTAAAACGAGCATGAGTTTTCTGTAATAGGTCATTATCTATGACATATTTTAGTATCTGGTGTTTCTTAATAGGGGCCGCAGATGTGTTATTTTCCATTACAAGTCTCCATAGTATGTGATTCTGTGTCTTTAAGTGAGGGTGATACAAGAGCGAAGTTACCTACACAAGTTGCCCTAAAACTTATCATCACATCAGTAGCGTTAAATGCTTGTGATGGTGTGCAGTTACGATATATCACAGCATAGAGTTTATCACTCTCAACATCATGTATTGTGCCCTCATTAATGATAGCGCGCAAATGGTTACCGTGCCAGCGTCTTGTGAAATAGCTTGTTATTTTCAGGGTATCTCTTGCAATGAGGCCAAGACTCCAGCTATTTGTGGCATATGATAGCAGCTTACTTCTATCTAATCCTGACTTTGCGCAATCTAAAGCGCTAACTGTTGCTAATGCCTTGGCAGCGATTCTATTAGTTGGTGTCATTGCTATCTCCTATTACTGGTGCTTGCGTAGCCGTTGCTAGCATCTTCTGTGCCTGCTCATATTTGATTTTAGCCTTGAGATACAATATTTTATTAGGATACTGATGCAACATCGGCATAGTTGCAGGTGCATCACTTGCTAATATCTTGAGATTGATCTGCTCAATATCTTCGCTATAATCAATGATACTGAATCCGAGATAGTTATCGTGAGTTGCTATGCCCTTGCGTATTAGGCTCATAACTGCATGAGCATAGATACTGCCGTGCTCCAGATTCTCCTCAAGATGATCTAGTAACTCGCGCATATCATTTATATCTAAGCGCCAGATGTGTGCAGGAGTCTTGGCACAAGTTACCAGTATCTGTTTCCAGTAGTCTGCGCAAGATATATGCGCACCATTTAGATTAAGAGTGAATGTAGGGAACTGTGCAGATAACTCTGCCCAACTTGCTAAGATGCCAGCATAGTCTGTTAGTTCTTTCTGCTGTTCTTTTATTAGCCGTTGCAGTGTATCTTCTTTACGCATCATGAGTTGATTACGACTAAGTTCTTTATAGCCGTTTTCGAAATCACTTCTGGCACTGTTCCATGCAGCTATCCAATTTCTCACATTATCAAGTGAAGCTGTATCTTGTGTGATAGCCATTCTTGGCATGGATAAGTGTGGATGTTGTATTGTATTTTGCCAGTCTATTATATCTAGCAGTGCTTCCATGTTAAGTTCACACACTGATTGTGATGGCCTTGCATAAGTGCGCCACTCTACAAGATCAGTACTATGGAGAATTGCAAGGAAATATAGTTTTGTATCTATTTCTGTAAGTTCTCGCCTCACCCACTTGCCCAGAAGTGCTGGTGCCGTTAGTTGCGCATAAGTTAGTGAGAATATAGGATGATGAATTTCACCTTCACTGAAATTGTAGGGGAAGTATTGGATAATAAATTCTATGCCTGATTTATTGCATATAGCTGTGGCCATGTTATGCCTCAACTTTCTGCATATTATATACTGTATAGGTGAATTCAGGATACATGCGGTTAAGGCGTCTAGCTTTAACGCAGGCTTTACGCTTATTAGTTACCATAAAAGTAGCAATATCAGATGTATCAAGTAACTTGTATGATAGCCCAGCAGTATTAATTATTTTGGGGTACTCATATGCAGCCATATGATACTCGCCATTATTACTGCGAATCTTAGTTGTTTTAACAATTACATAATAATTCTTACTCATGTTATATAGTCTCCTGTAGTTGTGATATGATATGATATTGCTGGCTCTGTGTCTTTAAAACTGTGCTATTATCCCATAGGCCGCTAATGCTGTCAATGGCCTATTTTTCTACTGTAGTGTTATTGCGGCACATCTGGTTGCAGTGATTCTGCTGGCGCTGCCTCATAGTTATTACACGGCCAGCAAACTGCATCACTTGCATGAGTAATTAGCTCTGTGTCTTGTGCAGTAACTATGTCATCTATTAAGCCTGCTAGAGTGATATAGTCACAGTTGTTATATGGAGGTGTGTTTTGTGAGTTCATGATATAGGCTCCTACAGTTATTTAGTGATTAATTCGCGTAATAAGTTAATTTGTGATTGTTTAGCAGCACCAGCAGCATCAGCAGCAGCAGCAGAATAAGCATCAGCAGCAGCACCAGCAGCATCAGTAGCAGCAGCAGCATAAGCAGCAGTAGCAGCAGCAGCAGCAGCGTAAGCATCAGCAGCATCAGCAGCAGTATAAGCATCAGCAGCAGCAGCATAAGCAGCAGCAGCAGCAGCAGCAGAATAAGCATCAGCAGCATCAGCAGCAGCAGCAGCAGCAGCCTCGATACTTCTATCACTGCCAGCTAACCAGTTATTTGCCCACGTTACCCAAGACAACTCAAAATATACAGTCACTGCAACTCTTATTGCAAATTCCTGTGCAATCTCTTTACCTCCATCAGTTGCGCGCAGTGACCAGATACAGTCATGCAATCCGTTATTATCCAGAATAGTTTCTAGGCTAATATCCCCTGTAAACTCAATTCCTACATGATTCGCTATTAAGTTATAGCCTCTCTTACAGGCGTAATTTTCACGCAGTCTTGCCAGTGTAGTTGTTTTCATGATATATAATCTCCAGTCTATTTAGTGTTTCAAAGATGCAACATTGCATCACCTTATATCCTGTCACAATATAAGATGCTGATATGTCAGCAGTTGCGCTAGTTCTTTTCAGTTTATTGTACCCATAAGAACTAGCAAGAAAGATACTATTTATATATGTCAGGGCTGTATCACATACTATATATACATCACTACAATGTGATTACTACTATATCTTACTACACTTCTCAGTTGCCTTCCCTCAGCTTCCAGTTGCTCAAGTAATCTGTCGTGCGCATAATCACTATGCACTGTAATAACATAACACTTCTTTCTTTCATCATATTTAGCAACACTCATTATAATATCTCCTTATGTCATTCTGTGTCTGTTCCGACTTGTCACTATGCCATAGTTGCAGCACTGCCAATGGAATATCCATGTATTTACCATAATGCACTGCATATCTCAGGCCTATCTCTGCTAGATACTCCTTAAACTTCTCTTTCATCTCATTTCTCCTTTAGTTATGTCAAAATGCTGCGATCCCCAAACATCTCAAAACTTCATCAAACTTCACCAAACTTCCGGTAACTACCTAAACTACCATATTTCACGATATGCCGATTCCATTATTTCCCCTCATTTTTCGCCCTTACTCTATAACTACCATAGATGCTATATGGTGTTATAACTAGCTAGGTGCTATAGAGAGTTGATTGATGTATATCCATACCCTACGAAAAATTTATAAATTAAACATACACCCCCCTAACTAACTACCTATATATACTACTAGATGCTATCTACCCTGCTATGGTACTCAGTGCTATCCAGAATATGACCATAAAAAGGGGTCATTTATGGGGGAGGTGAAATATGGTAGTTCGTGTAGTTATGTGAAGTTTCATGAAGTTTTGAGAAGTATTGAGAAGTTTTCATGTTTGAGGGGGATACCTCAATATCACTGTAACTATCTCAATATCTCACATCACACTCATTACATACCCAGACTTGCTAACATATCATCATCACTCACTGCAATATTAAGCTTCGCGCTGATTCTCTGAGCAAAGCTATCATCCTCATTAGCACAGGCTAGTGCTGCATTCAGTGCATTACGCACCCTCTCATCAAAATGTACTGGCTTCTTGCTTGCCAGCTTCGCCAAGTTATCACGCGTTTGATTCGCAATCTGTTCCAGCCTCTTAACATCTGCATCTGTTGCACTCTCACTGATTCCGAGGCGATCACTGAGAGCCACAATCCACAAGTCACGCAATTCCGCATTGAACCAGTTAGTAATTCTTTCAGAGCTGATCTGACCAATACCACTAGCTTCATTCTCAAGCCCTGCGAATTCCTCAAGTTTCACTAGTGATAGCTCACTGTACTGAATACTAAGTGCGCCAGCTTCTGCACGGGATTTAATATATCCATTCTGCAATTGCTCCAATGATGCCAGCAAATACTCACTGATTGCTGGCTTAGTGATTGCATCAGCCAAGATACTAACTTGCATCTGTGGCACTTCCACTGCCAAACTAGCAGCTAACTTACTATTCTCTCCTTTCTTAATCAGCTTGCACCAACGATTGCCAGCTGCTACTGCCTTATCCTTACTAGCAACCATAGGAATAAATACGCTGGATTGCAGCGGCTGAGTGAGATTGCCAATTGTATTGATATTAACTGCTGATGTATTGATAGTTGATGTTGTGTTCATGTTAGGCTCCATATAAGTTATGAGGCAGCAGCGAAATGCGCCAGCTCTCACATATATAGTAAGCAGTAATCGTGCCAGCTAGCACAATATCACAATAAATAATATAATCCTCAATGCAATCAATGGCTTACACCACTATATAATCATACGCTAATATATCCATGCGCCAGCTAATACTAGCAATGTGCCCAATAGCGTCACATATAGGTGACAAATTACGTCACACTGACAATTAATGTCACACCTGCAAGGTGCAAGCACTCACACTCACAGCAGGCGAAGCCAGCACTCACTAATAGCAAGTACTTACTAGCAATTACTGGCGAAGCCTAGGGGTATAGACCCTTTTTTATTCTGTGCTGCTTCCTATACCTAAGACACCTCCCATAATTTTCTAAACTTTTTACACTCATATTACTAACAGAGTTATTAGCTGTGTCCCCCATTACATCTTTACATACTTACATTGCTATAATAGCTCATAATATAGTGAAAACTGCGGAGCTGAGATATGACACACAATACAAATATGAATCTGGATATTGCCACTGTTACTAAATACGAGGGTACTCAAGGCCGGATTCTAGAGATGCTAGGCAATGGCCTGAGTCCTGGTGTTTGCGCGTCAGCTCTAGGAGTTAGTGAATCCTATATCTCACAACTTCTGAGTGAGGAAAGTTTCGCCCAGCAAGTCACGGGCCGCCGCTTTGAGTCACTACAAGCTGCAACCGCCAGAGATAAACAGTATGATTTCATAGAGGATGCTCTAGTAGAGAAAATGAAAGACTTACTTCCAATGATGTATAAGCCTATGGAAGTACTTAGAGCCATCACAGTAATTAATGCAGCTAAGAGGCGCGGAGCTAGTGCACCTGAAAACACTGTAATTAACCAGACTATTGTGCAGCTATCTCTTCCAATCAGTATCACAAGCAAATTCGTAACCAATGCACATAATCAAGTAGTGGAAGCTGGCGAGCAAGAACTCATCACAATACCTACTACCGCACTCACTAGAAAGTTAGGAGAATATAAAAATGAGTCAAATAACACAGCAGCCGCTAAAGCTTCCAGCTCAGTCTGAGGCCGCAGCTAAGCTAATATATGAGGCTAAAGCTGCAACTACTGCAACACTTCTTGCCAATGACCGCAAGCGGGCTGAGACTTTACTACTGCAAATGCGCTATAACTTCTCACTTACAACATCATCAATAACAATAAAGTAACCTGATAAACTCATGGCCACAGACTTAGAATCACAGCTCGGCATATTAGCTCCAGTAGATAACTCTCGCGAAGAGGTGGATATATCTCAAGCTAGTTACGATCAATCTCAAGTGTTCGAACTTGCAAGGACTAATCTTGACTTCCTGGCAGCACTGGCCGCGCCATCTCTTATGCGCTACTTATTCCCACCAGTATTCATATCTGCTTGGAACTGGCTCTTAGGCTACGTGTTTAAGCCGCGTGATTTCTCTAAGTTAGCTCTGGGGCTACCTCGAGGTTTTGGTAAAACCACATTTATTAAATTCTTTATCGTATTTTGCATCCTATTTACATCTCGTCGCTACATCATTGTAATTAGTGCCAATGAAAAACTCGCAGTTAACATCATTACTGACGTATGTGCAATGCTATCTAATGCAAATATCCGAGCGGTATTCGGTAATTGGGAACTCGGCAAGGAAACTGACACGCAGGATACTAAAGTATTTGGATTTCGAGGCAGAACTATAATTCTTCAAGCTATTGGTAAGAATGGCGCAATTCGTGGTACTAACAGAGCCAACGAGCGTCCAGATATTATGATATTTGAGGACATACAGACTCGTGAGGAAGCAGAATCACAAACAGTTAGCGAGGCAATTGAACGCTGGATGATTGGTACAGCTATGAAAGCTAAATCCCCCTCTGGATGCTTATATATCTTTGTTGCTAATATGTATCCTACCAGATGGAGCATATTACGCAAGTTAAAAGCTAACCCAAGTTGGACTAAATTCATTGTTGGCGGCATCTTACAGGATGGAACCTCTCTTTGGGAGGACTTGCAGCCACTATCACAGCTACTGGAAGAATTTCAGAGTGATTTAAATGCGGGCCACCCAGAGATATTTTACTCTGAGGTACTTAATGATGAAAACGCCAGTAGTAATAATGCTATTGACCTCTCTAAAGTACCGCAGTATCCGTTCGATGCTCATGAGATTTCACTTGGCGACTATATAATAATAGATCCCTCGAATGATAAGGCTAATAGTGACTTCGTAAGTATCGGCCACTTCCAGATACTCGATGGCAAGCCAGTATTACGCCATATTATTGAAGACCGCCTAAGTCCTGGCGACACAATACGAGCAGCTTACAGCATGTGTTTCCAATATAACTGCTCACTTATAGCCATAGAAGCCAACGCATATCAGTACTCGCTACTCTATTGGTTCCAATTCATTGGTGAGCAGTTACAAGTATCAGGAATTGAGTGTGTACCGATATACTCTGGCTCGCTATCAAAGGTAACTAGAATTCTCACTATGTTTAAAGAGTTACTGCGCGGTGATGTGATAATACATCCGGATGTTAAGACTCAGGTGCATTATCAGATTAGTCAGTTCAATGCACTTCGCAGAGATAACGTGGATGGGATCTTAGACTTACTAACTTATAGTGTGAGGGTGATGGAGGAATTCGGCAGTTTCATAGCTATAAGTAACACTATGGGCGCGCAAGATCATGACTCCACAAGAGTGTATGGATCACTAGAAAATTGTAGCTGTTAACATCCGCAACTAAATACTACTTGGAGATATAACTATTATGGCAAGCGATAAAACTGAAGATAGAGACGCACTTAGAAAAGCCACTGCTGAGTTACTGGCTCTTATTAAAGCTGGTGAGGATGACGAAGATAAAGCAGAGAAAGCTACTCTTAAGGCTGCAAAAGGCGGTACTGAGGAGATTGTGCGTAAAGCCTCTAAAACTAAATTCACTAGAGAGTGAGAACTTACTATGGCTGATACTAAATCCAGTGTAGCTGACTTAATTAAGTCCATACTGCAGCCCTCAGATGTAATGAGTCCAGCAGCTCGCGCACAATACAAGAAAGATACTGGCGAGGATGTATTGTTAGGAGCTCCGAGTCAGACAGAAACCGTGTCTCCTACTACTTCTGCAACTCTGGAAGTAATGAATGCTATAGTGGAGAAAGAAAAAGCCGCAGCTCTAGCTAAAGAACAATCAGATAGATCCGCGCTATTAGAAGGAAAATATAAGCGTAAAACTATGCTTGAGGAACTTGTAGCTAAGGGCGGTGCAGCTATAGCTAAAGAGGTAAATCTCGGTAAACAAATTACTCCTGCCTATATAACTGAACTATTCGATGCAGTAGCGCAAGCTCGTAAGCCAAGTCCCACAAAACCAAAGGAAACTAAATAATCATGGCTACTCCAAATACTCCAATGTATATACCTAAGATTGCCCAGGAAGGTATCTTAGATTTTCATCGCTCTTGCTACTCTATGCTTGAAGCTAATTGGAACTTACGCCAGCAGATGAAGGCTGTGGATCTCTCCTATATGCGAGAGGAAGATCAGACTACAACACACCGCAGAGCTAAACTGGCTAATAGTTACGGCGACAGTACACAGCTCCAAAATATAACAGTGCCTGTAGTTATGCCTCAAGTGGAAAACGCGGTTGCTTATCAGTCTAGTGTGTTCCTTACAGGTATCCCCATTTTCGAGGCTGTATCTAATCCTCAGTACGAAGATCAGGCACTGCAATTTAACACTATCTTAGAAGATCAATCTATTCGTGGAGGTTGGATACGAGAGTTGCAACTATTTATTCGCGACGGATTTAAATATCCAGTCAGCGCAATTGAAGTTGCTTGGGACTGCATAGTCACACCAGCTCTGGAAACCGATCTCACCTACAGTGCTAAAGAGGCCCGCCCAACTAGTGTAGTGTGGGAAGGTAATACAATCACACGAAGTGATCCATATAACACACTACTAGATACCAGAGTATCTCCTGCACTCATAAGTACTGAAGGTGAATTCGCAGGTAATACTAAGCTAATGTCTCGCGTAGCTCTTAAGAAGTTAATCTCACAACTGGGTACCAATGTAATCCTAGACAATATTAAGCCAGCTTTTGAGAGCGGAGTTGGAGGTGTAGGTGGTACTGAGTCCTATTACATCCCTGTGATTAATCCTGGAGCTACCATTGATCGTAACATGAGAGCTAGTACTGACTGGATGTCTTGGGCTACTCAGGCTCAGTCTAAATCCAGTATCCAGTATAAAAACATATATGAGGTAACTACTCTATACGGCCGCATAATTCCTAAAGACTTTGATCTGCGAGTTCCTGGCCCAAATACTCCGCAAATCTGGAAATTCATTATTGTGAATGGCTCAGTAATTATATCTGCTGAACGCCAAACTAACGCACACAATAGAATTCCTATGCTATTTGGCCAGCCTAATGAGGACGGCTTAGGTTATCAGACTAAGACACTGGCAGAGAATGTAACTCCATTCCAGCAAGTAAGTACCACAATACTGAATCAATCACTGGCAGCATCTCGTAAATCTATCTTTGATCGTATCGTATATGATCCAAGTAGAATCCGCGAAGCCGATATTAATAATCCAAATCCCGCAAGTAAGATACCTGTACGGCCTGCTGCCTATGGTAAGTCTGTTACTGATGCGTTTACGCAAGTACCTTTCAGGGATGACCAATCTCGGGATGTTATGGCTAAAATCGCCCAGCTGTCTTCATTCACTGATGAAGTATCTGGCCGTAACCGCGCACAGCGAGGTCTATTTACTAAGGGCAATAGGACAGCAGAAGAGTATCAAGATATTATGAGCAATGCTAGTGGTCGTGATATGATGACCTCAATGCTTCTGGAGGCTCAAGTATTTGTACCACTTAAGGAGATACTGAAATTTAATATCTTGCAATATCAAGGTGGTACTACTCTGTACAATTCACAAGAGCAAACTAACGTGAAGATTGATCCAATAGCTCTGCGAACTGCAGTACTTAACTTCAAGATGGCTGATGGTCTTACTCCCGTATCTAAGCAGATAGATAGTGAGACACTTACTATGGCCTTGCAGACTTTACAAGCTGCGCCGAATCTGGCAGCTGGTTATAATGTCACCCCGCTATTCAGCTATTTACTCAAAACTAAGGGCGCTGATCTTAAGAGTTTTGAGAAGAGTTCCCAGCAACAAGCATTTGAGCAGGCTATGGGAGCTTGGCAGCAAACAGCTCAGATGATAGCTGAGGGACTCGCTAAAGGTAATATTGAGCCTAAAGATATCCAGAAGTTACTGCCGCCTCAGCCCACACCTGATCAGTATCAATATGTTCCTGGTAGCTCTGTGCAGCCTGAAGCTAAGCAGCCGCCTACAATAATGCAGCAAATAACAGCTGCCTCACAATCTACAGAAGGAGCTCCAAGTGTCTAAACTAATTCCTAATATATTCTCCACTTATGAACTTACACCTCAGGAAGAAGATGCTGGCCAAGTACTAACTTACGAACAACGCTGTGTACTGCAGAATAAATTAGCAGAAGTAGCTCAGAGTAAATTAGTCATTACCTTTGATACACTAAATCCAGCCGCATTCGCTCAAGATGAGGCGTATCTTCGTGGCCAACTAGATGTGATAAATTGGCTGCTAGACACTTCAGCTACAGTACTTGCAGAGCGAGCACAAAGAATTGCAGAGTCACAGCAATAAGGCAGCACATAGTAGCAAATAACCTCAGTATCATAATCGTAATATAACTTAACTAAGGAGCATCATCATGGGACTTTTTGATAACTTTCTACCTGCTAATAAGCAACAACAAGCAGCACCTGCTACAACTTCCGCAGCCGCTAATCCTACAGTACCTTCTGCATCTAACGTACCTGTAGCTTCCGCAACGAATCCAGACGGCTCACCAAATACAGGAGCTAGCGCAACCCCACTTGCTAACTATTCTGAACTGTGGAAAAATGATCCAACTGCAAAACCTGCTGAACCTTTCTCAGTTAATAGTGACCCAGCAAAACTGCTTGATGTTGCTAAGACTGTAAACTTCACCAAAATACTTACTCCTGAACTTAACGCAAGGATTCAAGCTGGTGGAGCAGATGGCCAGCAGGCTATGATGGAAGCGATGAATAATGTAGCACAGCTTACTTATGCGCAAACTTCACACGCCTCTGCTAAGATTGTAGAGCAAGCTATACGTGATCAGCAAGCTGCATTCGAGGCTAGATTGCCAGAAATTATCAAAAGACACACAGTTTCAGATGACCTCCGTAGTTCAAACCCGTTGATGACAAACCCAGCTATGGCACCTATGGTAGCAGCACTGCAACAGCAGTTCTCTTCTAAGTATCCAGCAGCCACAGCAGCAGAAATTAAGGCTCATGTAAATGACTATCTTAATGGAGCAGCTGATCTTATTACCTCAAATAGGCCGCAACCTAAGCAAAAGCCAGGTCGGATTGAAACAGATTGGAGCGAGTTTCTGCCCAATTAATACCTTGACTCAACACTTATAACTTTAGGAGATTCACATGAAACGAGTAATGCTTTATGATGACGCTAACTTGCCTCGCCTGTCTCAAGCTGGTGACGGTATTTTTGATAACATTAAACCAACAGCCTTAGCTACAGTTGGAGCTGGTACATTGCTTGCAGGTCTGCTTACTTCCGGTATGCTCCTGCGCACTGGCCCAACTGGTGCTTATGCAGATACTATTGATACTGGCGCCAATCTGGACACAGCTTTCCCTAATATGAAAGTTGGCGACAGTATTGGCCTGTACTATGTAAACAGTGTGGCATTTGCAAGCACAATCACAGCTGCTACCGGTGTTACTTTAGGTTCTGCCACAGCTAATAACGTGATTGCTGCAAGTACTGGCCGTCGTCTGCATCTGGTTAAGACTGGCACGGCAACTTACGTGCTGTATGTAATTTAATAGTACCCAATTCACTTCACATTATTTAGGAGATTCAAATGACTACTGGAATTTTTAACACCTCCGCGTTTACTCAGGACTTGGCAAAGAAATCATTTGCTGGTATGATTACTCGCCTGATGCCTCACGGCTCTGCACCGTTGTTTGGTATGACAAGCATGCTAGGTTCTGAAACAGCTGCTGCTATCGAACACGGTTTCTTCACTAAAACTATGCTGTTCCCACAACTGGTTCTGTCTGCTGCAGGCCAATTGGCTGCTGATACTACATTCGATGTAGTTTCTACTGCTAACATCCTGCCTAACATGATCCTGCGTGTGGACAGCACAGGCGAGAACGTTATTGTTAACAGTGTGCCTGATGCAACTCACGTGGTTGTAACTCGTGCAGTTGGTAACGTAGCTGCCGCTAATATCGCAGCTTCCATCAGCCTGTATCAAGTTGGTAACGCATTCGAGGAAGCATCTACTCGTCCAAATGCGCTGCTAATTAACCCTGTGCGTATCACTAACTTGACTCAGATTTTCCGTAATACTTGGGCGATCTCTGACACCGTTCGTGCTAGCCAGATGATTGCAGGTGATAGCAACGTAGCTGAGAGCCGTCAAGACTGTGCAGCCTTCCACGCTGCTGATATCGAGAAGGCTCTGTTCTTCGGTCAGAAGTTCCAAGGTACTCGCAATGGTCAGCCCTTCCGCACTATGGATGGCTTGGTAAGTATTGTAAGTAACTTGACTTACTACCCTTCCAGCTACGCCGCAGTTAACGTGAATGCAGCTGGTGCAACTACCAACTACACACAGCTGGAGAGCTTCCTTGACCCAGTATTTGACCAATCCACCGACCCTAAAGTTGCTAACGAGCGCGTGCTGTTTGTTGGTTCCAAGGCTCACGCTGTTATCAACAACATTGGTCGCTTGAATGGTACTTACTTCATCAGCGACGGCCAAACCAGCTGGGGCCTGCAGTTCGGTACGTTCAAAACTACTCGCGGCACCTTCCGTGTAGTTGAGCATCCGCTGTTTAACACCAATGCAAGCTGGGCTAAGATGGCAGTTGCTCTGGATACTTCCACGTTCAAAGTTGCCTATCTTGGCGATCGTCAGACTGGTAACGCCGAATTCAACGGCGAAGGTACTCCAGTTGACAACGGTATTGATGCAGTTGGCGGCACCTTGACTACAGAACTCACTGCTGTGATCAAGAACCCACCAGCTAACGCAATCATCACCAACCTGACAGCAGCTGCAGCTGGCTAATCTGGTTAGACTCCAGTATAGTGGCAAGTTAGAAATTAGCTAGCCACTATAATGTATTTTAACAGACTCACCTAACAGGAGAATATTATGTCAGTATTAAAAGTACCAGTTAATTGCGGCGGCCTCACAACTACAACTTCCGGTGCACAGGTGCCAGATGGAGCTAAGCTCACAGTAACAGCTGTAGAGATTACAGATATTGTGCAGAGCTATAACAAGCCGAAAGTGCTATCATCTAATGCCTCAACTGGCGCAGTGGTAGTTAAAATGTCCTCGAAGATTACCAGCATCACTATGAATGGTAACGTATATGCAGTAACAGCAGGTGTAAGTGCAGCAATGGCAGCAGTAGATGCAACAGAGCTGATATATGAAGGCTTCGGCTTAGTAACAGGTTAATCCCCAGCAGTATCCACCCACAGTAATATAACCAAGGAGTATTAAAAATGACCCAAGTATCCAATCAGGCCACAGATGTAGCTAATCACATCAATGCAGCTAAGACTCATGCAGATGCAATTCAGGCTAACACTAAGGCAAGTCTGCCAGTTAAAACTACAGCCCGCGTATTTCGCAGTGCTATGGCAAGTGTAAGTTACACGTTTAAAAATGGCAAACGAGCTAACTTCGTAGGCGGCCGCTATGTTACTGATATTGCTCATGAGATTGCAGAGTTGGACGCAGAGATTGAATTGCATCATCCAACTTTCAGCTCTAAACCTGAGGAGACTGTAGAAGTTACAGAACCTCTGGCAGCTTTACGTGAGCGGTTCTTTGAAGAATTTAAGGCTCAGGAAGCAGCATTAGCGGCTCGTGATAAGAATACTGGAGCTAGCACAGTTGGTTCTCTCAATGTACTCAACAGCACTCACGTAGCAGATGCTATGGCAGGTAGTAATTCAGGTGCAACTGGTGATGCAGGTGTAGGTGCTAATGCAGCTCCAGCCCCTGCACCTAAGATTGCGATTTCGCTTCCAACTAAGTAATTAGTAATATCTCATTAGTGCAATTACAGGAGTATAGAGTATGCAAAAGTATCATGATAGTGTGTTGCTTCAATATCTTTCCACAGGAACTCCCCAAATAGGCTCTGGGCTTACTGTGAAAGTGTATAAAGCAGGTACTGGTACTCTAGCTACTATATACTCCGATAATGGTATTACTGCTATAGATCAAACAGCAGCTCCAGTAGTTACAGATATTAATGGTAACTTCGCATTTTATGCAGCTGACGGTCGCTATGATATTAATATATCAGGATCAGGACTCACAACTATAGTGGTATCTGATATAGAGCTTGAGGATGATTTTACCAGAGAGGTAAATGAGCAGACTGGAACTACTTACACATTCGATATAACAGATCAGGCAAAGTTAGTTGTATTTAATAACGCAGCAGCTACTACTGTAACTATCCCGCCCGAGGCTGCTGTAGCATTTAAACCTAATAGCCAGATTGACTGCATTCAAGATGGTGCAGGTAAAGTAACTTTTGCTGAAGGTTCAGGGGTTACTATACTGAGCCACGCCAGTAATAAGAGCATAGCAGCTCAATATGCAGGAGTTACTCTGATAAAGAAGAGTGCGAATGTATGGTGGCTAGTTGGTAATTTAACTGCATAACAGGAGTTATAAATAATGTTCAGTCTCGGACTTATAGGCCATGGAGCCTACGCTGATCCGTATTTTGCCTCTGTGGTTTCATTACTGCCGTTAGATGCTGATATCCTCGATATTAAAACTCCTGTGTGGACTGCAGTAGGCTCAGCTGCTATAAGTGCTGTACAGAGTAAATTTGGCGGCGGCAGCTTAGTAATTAATGCGGCAAACACTAGACTTACTACACCTAACTTTGCAGGTTTTAACTTTGCTGCAGAGGATTTCACTGTAGAGGCTTGGATATATCCGCTGGATACTGCTGGAGGTGCTATAGTAGTAGGGCAGGCGAATCAATCTAGCGTGGCAGGTTCTAGTTGGGTTATGGGCTGCGGTACTACGTCAAGTGCGTGTGCAGTTTATGTAGGGGCTACACCGTATGTAATTGATGCGGCTCAACCAACTATAAACGGTTGGCACCATCTGGCATTTGTTAGACAGAGTGGGACTCTTACAAGTTATCTAGATGGAGTCCGTGTAGATACCAGATCTGACCTTGGAGTTAGCAGTGTTAACGTAGGAACAGCTACTTACCCGCCAGCAATCGGCTCATTAACACTTGGTGGTGCCCAGCAATTCCATGGTTATATAGACGACGTACGGGTAACTAAAGGTGTTGCTAGATATACTGGTGCCACTTATACAGTTCCAACTGCTGCACATCCATTAAGTTAAGGAAATTATCATGGCAATTATCGGTAATACAAGTATATCAATACCAGCAGCTCTGTACGCGGATATCAGAGATACAATTTATGCAAGATCAGGTCGCCCAGACTTAATCGCAGATACAGCCGCTGCTATAAGAAAAGCCACAATGAAATTACATATGGCGGATCTTTGGAAGAACGATTTAGTGGAAGTTATTTATCAGGTAGGTACTGTAGATTCCGCTAATAGCAGCTATAGATTTTCTATAGATCTCACAGATCCGCTTAAATTCGCACGCTATCGTAGAATCAGTCATATAAAAGAATATAACTCCCCACTCACTGGCCGCGAGCTAAATTTCAATGAGCTTGACGCAGATAGGCTATTTGACGGCTACGGCGCTGAGTGCATAGATTACTGGTATCAAGCAGGCCAGCAAGTTAATGTGCGCTCAAGTATATCAATTAGCAATCTGCGCATAGGTTATTTCAGTTATCCTGACGTAGTACCTGCTACTTATAGTAGCTGGATTGCAAGACAATTCCCTGACGCTATTATAGAGGAGGCACTATCCACTATATTCAAATCTATTGGTAAGGACACAGAATACCAGAGATTAGCGCAAGCCTTTAATGATAATCTGGCTATGCTCAGAACCACACAAATTTAATCCCACAATCTCACAAGGAATCCCTATCATGCCATATACCCCAGACGCTACAGATGTAAATCAACCCGTAGATACAGTAGATAGAAGCACGGCTGCTGCAGAATTCAGAACTCTCAAGACTTATATAGCAGGATTGATTACTGCCTTCGTACCTAAGCAAGCATTCACAGGTGAGATTAAAATCTGGAGCGGTAAAGTAGCCAGTATTCCAGCAGGCTGGATGATAGTTCCAACCGTAGCTACCAATATATCAAGAGTTACCTATGCTGACTTGCACACGTTTATGCAGGCTAGTGGGTATCCATACGGTGTAGGCGATGGTAGTACTACATTCGGTATCCCCTTTATTAAGCCAGGTTATTCAATACTCCCAGCTGTAGATGATACTGAGGTTGCTACTGAGTCTGTAGGTGAAGTGCTATCTCACACTCACAGATCGAAAGTGTATCTCGGAGGTGTTGGAGGCTCCGGAGGCTCACCAGTTCGTGTAGATGGTGTATTTGCTGACGATCCAGGAGTTATAGAGGCTACAGGCGGCACTGCTAACTTAGCGGCAGGCTTGAAATTATATTATATCATTAAGACTTAATAGGACTTATTGCCATGGCTCAGATGAAATTTGCGGCAGATATTATGGCAGCTGGCTTCCCACTTCTGCTAGATTGGGCCAGTCGTACAGTTCTTAATAACCAGAAGATGCCAGAGGGTAATCCTCCTATAACTACGCCTCAAATATTGTATTGCCAGAATGTATTACCTACGGCTCAAGGTTATAAGTCAGTGACATTTAGAGACTTAATTGCTGCAGCTCTTCCGGCTAATATAACATTTAGTAAGATATTCACAGTGTCAGATACTAGCCAGAATAAGGCACTGATCGGAATTACTACTAATAGCAAGATCTATATGATCACGTCAAGTAGTTATGTCTGGACTGACGTAACTCCGGCAACTTGGGCAGGCGGCGATAGTGTAAGTACTGGAAATGCCAGCGGTGTGCATTATTTATATCTTAAGCAGCTCGGCTGCTACAGTGTGAATATAGCTGGGGTAGCACTCACTCCAGTAACTCTCACAGGTATTACAGCCAGCGCTATTTATGGTATGGTTAGCGCCATGAACTATATCATATTGTATGATGCAACTAAAATATATTGGAATGCCACAGATGGTTCACTTAACTTTGTACCATCTCTTATTACTGGTGCAGGCTCTTCCACCCCTTATGACATAGAAGGCAAGATAGTAGCTGTAGTGCAACTTGGTAATGGCTTTGCCATATATACTGATACTAACATAATTCTGGCCAGTTTCAGTAATAATACTCAGTATCCTTGGATATTTAGAGCTGCTACAGGGGGTAGCGGTATAGCTAACTCCGGCAATGTAACAACTTCCAGAGATTTGGGATTCCATACAGCTATCACATTCGCAGGCATACTGCAGATAACAGCTCAAGGCTGTACACCAATAGTGCCAGAGGTTGCAGATTTTATAGCAGCCAAGATTTATGAGACCTATAATTTCACTACTAACGCAGTAGATAAGACTGAACTGGCCAGCAATGTAGTTACTAAAATAGCCACTATGGCATCTCGTTATATAATGGTATCTTACGGAGTTAGCTCATTTACTGATACTATAGTATTTGACTTGGTGCTTAAGCGTTGGGGTAGATTGCATATAGATCATGTAGCTGCATTTGAGGTAGAGGTAGATGTTAGCCAAGAAGCTAAACCTTACAATGAAGCGTCAGAAATTGGCCAGACTTATGCAGCAGCTTCGCCAAGTACCTATAACAGCACAGCAAGTAAATTCAATTTACCTCCAGCTATCGGCAGTATCTTTGGATTCTTACTTGCAGATGGCTCAATCAAATTGGCGGAATTGGATTTTGCCTCGATTGCTAGCACTGCTGTATTACTCCTTGGTAAATATCAGGCCACCAGAAACACCCTATTGGAATTACATGAGATTGATGTAGAATCCATACCTATCAGCAATACATCTTTTGACATAAGAGTACTGAGTTCAATTGACGGTAAGGATGTATCAAGCATAACAACTCCTACGGTGATAACATCTGCTGGAAATAACAGGCAATTCGGATTAAAGGTAGAGGCTAAGAATCATATATTGGCACTGCTCGGAAGTTTCAATCTTACAACTGTAGAGATAACTGCATCATTAGGTGCTAGGAGATAATAGGCCATGCCAGTAAACGCTAATATATCTAGTGCTATAGATATTAGATTACCAGCCACCCCTGAACAGGTGGATGATATGAAGGCGTTCAGAGAATTTCAGATTGTGTACGCTGCAATTAGAAGTCTCCACGCAGCTCTTAGCGGTGTAACACCTGACGGTACTATACCCACTGAGCACAATACTCTTAGCGGTATTAATGACGGGGACATAAATCATATTACTGACGTGGAGTATGGTAAGTTACTTGGTATTGAGGCTGGCGCACAAGTTAATAACATCTCTGATATAGATGCTACTGATCTCACTGATGGCGGACTTACAGAAACACACAAACACCTCAGCAGAACAATTGGCGCAGAGACACTGCCGGGAGTAACTTATAGCGGCTCAGACATTATAGTTGATGGTACTGGTGTATATTGGATAAACACTGAGACATATTACACAGGGGAGATGACACGAATAACTCCTGCTGGGGCTACCTTTACAATTGCAACTGTTGAAACAACTTATTACCTTACAGCTGACTATAACGCAGGCACTCCAATTCTCGCTTGTGGCACTACTTATCCTGATGAATCAGATGGAACCGTTGCGCTGATAGCAAAGATTATCAGGACAGGTACAACAACATTTCATACTACATGGCGCGACCATCTTGCTGTAGGCTTGCCGAATAAGATACAGAAAGCACTTGAATATATATTAGGGCCGGTTGCCACATCTGGATTGGTTATATCTGACACTGGAGTAAGATACTTAACTATTAGTGCGGGCAATATCAGCCTTGGTGGAATTGAAACACCGCTAGCTGCAATCGACACAAGCGGCGCGGATACTTACAGGTTTATTTATTATGATGGTGCAGCGTGGCAAGGCTCATCCATTACTCAATTATCAAACACACAATATCAGTCTATTACAGGACTTCAAAGTGTTACTGGTAGCCGCTACGCTATTAACTGGATATGGCGCGGGATTGAAGACCAAAAGCACGCGTATGTTTTACTTGGGGAAGGTGATTACAGTTATGCAGAGGCAATAGATTCTTCACCTCCCGTGCCCCCTGCATGGATTACAGATCACTCTGCACTACTTGGTAGGATACTTTATCAGCGCAATTCTAATACTGCTATTGTGCAACAAGTATCTTCTCTAGGTTATGCGCTTGTTGGCGCGATACAGCACAATAACACTACGAATAAGCAGGGCGGCACTACTGACGAATATTATCACCTAACAGAAGCGGAATGGACTGAATTAACTGATGGAACAGTTTTAAAAGATGCTGATATAGGCGTAACAGTACAAGCCTATGATGCTGACATACCCACCCAGATAGTATCTCAAGCAGATGCAGAGGCTGGAACAGCTACCGATCCTAGAACATGGACTGCTGAGAGAGTGGCGCAGGCTATAACTGCATTAACATCTGCAACCGGGATTAGCCTCGCCAACGTTAGAAAAGTAGCAACCTTGAGGGTTTAACCATGATATTAGATAGCACTACAAAAACCATAGAACTGATACTTGGTGCGGCGGCTACCACTAACGCTATGCCGGTGACAGTTGACTATGTGGATATTACCACAACGACTACTGTACCGGGTTCGCTTGACTCTGCTAGCAATGGTACAACCCTAGTTACGATTGTCGCAGCACCTGCTGCTAGTACACAGCGCAAGATTAATTTAATCACTGTATACAATGCAGATACAGCAAGTAAAGCTGTAACCATAAGGCTAAACAATAACACCACACTTAGGAATATTGTAGTTGTTACATTACAAGTCGGTGATACTTTATACTTCACAGACACAAACGGGTGGAGCGTATTATCAGCAACAGGACTGATTAAAAATGGTCAATCAATTGCCGCTGACATAACATTCACCCCAGCAGGTAACGTATCAGCAACGAACTTGCAGACTGCTGTAGTTGAACTTGATACAGAGAAAGTAGATAAAACAGAGCTTGGAACGTATGTCGAAACAATAGTAACAAGTGCGTCTCCTGTTACTTTAACAACAAGTGCAACAGCATACAATGTTGCATCAGTAAATTTAACGGCTGGCACATGGTTATTAACTGGGATGGTAGCAATAATTTCAGGGACTTCAGACTCTAACCATGTTGGAGGAATATCATTTACCTCTGCAACCCTACCTAGCTCATATGAATCATCTAATAACGTCGATACTTTTGGCTCTGGTATAAACGATAGGCGTCCTGTTCCCGCTGTTTTAAAAGTTGTAGCAACAACCGATACGGCATATTTGGTTGCACAGGCTACATTTGCAGGGACATCTCCAACTGCATTTGGTAAAATAACTGCTATAAGGCTAACCGCACCATGAAATATTTAACGATCAATAATGGTAGTTTTTCGATTCATATAGGCAACTCCATGCCAGAAGGTGCAATACCTTTAACAGATGCAGAATATGACCAGTTGGCATCTGGTGAGTATACATACGTAAATAATGCAATTATCCAGTATATTAAACCTGCACCATCACCAGCAGAGGTTGCAAGCAATAACTATAAAGGGGTGATACGGCGCAGAGCATCTAACCTTACACCAATTGAAGCAGTATTACTTTTAAAAACGATAGGAGAATAGCATGGCACGTATCACATATAACGCAACAACAATTGGTGGCACAATGGTAGCCGAAGGTATTGACCATATTCGCAAAGGCCGTGATCTTTTAATGAGGGCTAAAAGTCTAGCGGATAGTGTAAGCGCTGGTGGAGCTACGCCTGCATTACTTGAATCAAGCGTAGAATTTGGCGTATTGGCGTCACAAGGTGGAACTTTTTACACCGCACTAGGGAATGCAAAAACAAACGCCGCTACAGTAACAGATGCTGCGATTGCTGACTTGGATAATGGCGGTTAAGTTATATACTGGCTGAGGGCACACTTATGGAACTTATTGATATTGCCTTGCCTGCTGTAGTAGGCGTAGTTGGGTGGCTCTTAGCTAATAAAGACGCCAAGCAGCAAGAAGAAATAAAATTGCTGTTTAAAAAGCATGATGCTGACACAGAGGCTCTGAGATTACTTGAACTAAAAGTAGCTCAGAATCACTACGAGCGACCAGAACTTGATAGAAAGTTTGATAAGTTGGAGCTTGCTATTAAAGATGGATTCTCTGAGCTTGGCTCTGATCTTAGAGAGATGACGCGAGCTCTTAATAAGCACTTAAATGACCACCCACATAACACTCATAAGAAGGATTCCTGATATGTTACCAGCTCTGTTAGCCCCACTACTCTCTACTCTTGCCTCAAGCGGCATGTCCTTACTCTCTAGTGCTATACAGGCTAAAGGTAAGGAAGCTGTTGAGCGAGTTATAGGAATTAAGATTCCTGATAATCCATCCAGTGAAGATATTAAGGTATTGAAACAGGCTGAGATGCTGCATGAAGAGAAGTTATTGGAGCTGGCTATTAAGAAAGCCGAGATTGATCTGGCCTCTGATAAGGCTGCGTCTGAGGCAGTTACTGCGCGTTGGCAATCAGATATGGCTAGTGACTCTTGGCTTAGTAAGAACATTCGCCCGATGACACTTATCTTTATCCTTGCAATCTATACTATATTCGCCACGGCTTCCGCCTTTGATATTAAGGTGAATGAGACCTATGTGGAATTACTTGGGCAGTGGGGAATGCTTATTATGAGCGCCTATTTTGTAGGCAGGACTGTAGAGAAAGGTATGTCTATAGTAGGAGGTAAGAAATGAGCTCACTAGTTACTGAGCAGGCCGCATTCCTGCAAGACTATATGAAGCTAATTGCTAAAGCTACTGAGCTTGGCTTTGTAGTTACATCTGGTGAACTCTTGCGGCCTGTAGAGATGCAGCAATTATATGTTGCCAGTGGCCGCAGCAAGACTATGAATAGTTACCATATCCGAAAACTGGCTGGTGATCTTAACTTTTTCTTACCTGATACAACTGGTAAGCTGGTATATATTTGTGAGAAAGAAGCGCTGCAAGAGCTTGGAGATTACTGGGAATCTCTTAATAGTAAGAATAGTTGGGGCGGTAACTGGCGTAGTTTCAAAGATGCCCCACACTTCGAGCGTAGAGCTTAAGCCCCACATTGATAGCAACAGCTGTGGCTAGTATAGTTACAGCATATACATTAGGAGACATAATATGAGTACTGGAATGAGCGCATCTACTGAAGGTAAGAGTAGCTTAACCAATGTAGAAGAGTACATGAATGCGTGGAAAGCTAGCTCCGGCACGCAAAAAACTTCAGTTGATTTTGATGAGGCTGCTAAAGAGGCTCTTGACGCCAGTCTTGCAGACACTAGTTACAGTAAGGGCGCAGCTATATCTGATGCTAAAGCAGCTGCAGATGCTATGGCTAAATCGGTGCTGGAAGCAGGTGCTCCTGGAGTTGCAAGTACTGCAAGAGGCGGTGGCGGTTATGATAGCACAACAGAAACTATGCTGCAGAACGATTTAGCGACAAGAGCAGGATCTGCAGGCTCTCAAGTTATCCTTGATACCATAGCTAAATACTCTGCAGCACAGTCTCAAGCTATTGCTGCTAGGACTGGAGCAGTCTCTGCTACGTCAGGAAAAACTACTACTACTGATATGACAGAAACTTCTGGAACTCAAGGAGGTAAAAGCACCCGTGAAGATTCGTTTAAGCTAGGCACAGGCGGGGAAGGTGGTACTGTTATTTGCACCCAGTTGTTTATAGATGGCCATATACACGCGGATGTATATAAAGCAGATCAGTTATATGTGACTGCGCATTTCTGTGAAGCTACCATTAATGGTTATAGAGCATGGGCAGTGCCTTTCGTATATGCTATGCGAGCTAATAAGTTAGTATATGCGCTTGGAAAGTATTTTGGTACGCGTTGGTGTAATCACTGCGCTGCACACTATATAACTAAGCCAGGTGTTACAAAGAATACAGCCACTAAAATAGCTATGTGGTTTGGTGTACCTCTGTGTTTTATTCTTGGTTCTGTACTCCCTGAAGTTAAATACTATAAATTGTGGGAAGGAAGTTAATATCATGGCTGACGATTTCGCAGGACTTGATGTAGCTTCAATCACTAAGGATGCACTAGCCCGAGGTGGCGAAGCTAAGATAAGCACTGGAGGTGATCCAGATGCTATAGCTAGATTCATGGCTGATGCCTCTGCAGCTTATACTATGGGAGTAGCTCAACAAAAAGTAATAGCTAGAGCTGACCAAGAAATTACCGCGCTGAGACAGGAGAATATAGCCTCGGCTGAATCTGCAGTGGCCCAATCTGGGGCTATAAAAGGTGGCCTAGCTGAGACTAAAGTAGCTGCTGAAAGACAGGTGCAGCTACAGAATGCAGCAGTTAAGGAAGCTGCAGGTCTTGACATTGCCAGTGTGCTCGGAAACAGTATTGCAGAGATTAATGCAAGAACTGATAGTGCTGTGATTAATCTGAGCCATGCAGAAGAACAACGTAGTAAGACACTGTTAGGTGCAATTAGTGGTAAGAATACTCTAGCCGAGTGGGCGGATGCAGCGTTTGTAAACCCCGCTAAAGACTATGATCAGAAAGCGCAGCTAGATATGAAAGTTGCAGCGCTGGAAACTAAGCGCATAGCTGACTTGCAGAATTTATATAGTGGCCAAGCACAAGCTAATGCATCTAGCGCAGTTACTCTTGCTGCTGGGGCTGCTGCTGACGCTAAGACTTTAGAAGTATTACAAGCTACTAAAGAACTCACAGGTATCAGAGAATCTTCTTTAGCTCTGGGCGCAGACTTCAGTAAGCGGGCGCTGAGCCAATCTCAACATAATGTGAGTGCAGCTTCCCAGCAAGCTAGTCTTGGTATCAGCGGAGAAGTTGCTAAGCGCCAATATGCAGCATTTGCAGCTAAGACTGATGACGTGGAAATGTTATCTAAATCTGTGCGTGTAGCTTTAAGAGCTGCTGGCAGACCTGATGCTGATATCTGGACACCAGAATATGTAACTGATGTTATGAAAACTCCTCAAGGCAAGGCACAAGTGTTAGCACTAGCTGGGCCAGGAAGTCATATCATAGGTCATGCAACTCTTACTCCTGATCAACCACTGCCAGCTGCATTTGGTACTCCTGGGGAAGTTGCTAACATGCTCACTATGCTACGTAGTACTATCCCAGGAACTGAGAAATTCAAGATCAAATTTGATGAGGTCAACGCTAAGATTAATGCTGACCCTATGAATATGCAGCTTAAGCCTAATCAGCGCGCAGATGCATTTAATGGTAATGTCAGTAACTGGCTTGCTAAAGATGTTACACCTAATGTGGATGCATCACCTTATGGCCAGCCAAGTCTTGAATACATGGTAAGTATGCAGAGTATGCACACCCCAGAAGTAACTCCGTGGACTACTAAAGTATTAACTCCGCTTGCAGCTAGTGTTAAGAACGTAAGTGCTCAAGCTCTTTGGGATGCTACTGTAGCAAGTGGCCTGTCATTGCAAGAACAAGTAGCAGGGCTTAATGCTTATGGTATTAGTGCAGGCATAGCAGTAGACGCTAATAACAAGCCGCAACTTATGGGATTACCCAGCGGCCAGTCTCTTCCATACACAGGTATTATTTCAGGCACAAGTAAACTAGGTTTAGGTAGCTCTAGTGTTAATTTCAAAGATACTAAAGCTCTTGCTAACGCGCTATTCCGAGCTAATATGGGCAAGGTGAATGCAAGAGAACTTATGTTTGGTGATAGCCAGCGGGCCAAAGAATATAGAGGAGAAGTTAAGTGAGTGATATAAACTATTTTGCACCTGTAGGCTCAGAAGATTCAGGCTCTGGCCCACTGCTTCCATCTGTACCATCTTATCTGGTGGGTGCAGATAATCACCAACTTGGTAATAACAATTCCAGTATCTTCGATCCTACTACTTGGGGCGATCGCGTAGATAACGGATTCAAGTTCTCTGTATCAATGCTTACTCGTGCAGTATCCAGTACTTATAATAGCGCGGTAACTGTAGGTTCCTTAGTAGGTCTGGCAGATGAGACTGATAAGGCTGATACATATCAGTGGCTGCAAAGTATGGATGATGACTTAGCCAGATACTATGACGCGAATAAATCATCTGTGGATGTATTTGGTGATGTAGTTGGCATGTTTGCTCCTGGGCTTGCAGGTATTAAGGTATTGAATTGGGCACAAAAGGGTGTTGCAGCTGCTACTGAAGGTAGAGCGGGCTGGGCACTAGCTAGTAACTTTGGTACACTTCCAAGTAAGCAGGCATCATTTGCGCGCGCAGCTCAAGCAGAGATTGCCTCAAGCACTAATACTTATAGTCTTATTAATGCTAATCTGGCTAAGAGTCTTGGAGCTGGCTACGCTCAGAGCGCTATTGAATTTGCGGCCTTTGATGTGGCTGCAGCTTCCACTATGAAAGATTCGCCACTATTTACTGATCATGATCTTGGTGATATAGCTTATAATGCACTACTAGGTGGCGGTATGATTGGTGCGGGTATTATGGGCACAGCAGTTGCAGTATCCACAGTGGCTGCTTATAAGGCAGCAGGTAAAGTTGTGGATGAGGCTACTCACGCCTATAGAACTGTGCGTACTGAACCTACAGCAGGAACTCCAGCTAATGAAGCTCTGGCAATTCACCTTAATAACGTGGAGAGCTTACCAAGAGTTGCTGCAGATGACTTACTTAAGACTCCGAAAGAGAAGGCTGTAGCTGCAACTAGAGCTGCTGAACTTGACCGTGGCAGGGAGTCAGCTCACGCATTAGTTAAAGGTGATAGCGAGCTTGGTAATACTCTATTCGATACATTGCAAGGTGCTAACACCGTAGATGTAAGCCGTAAGATGGCAGGTGTCACTAGAATCGGCCGCGCTGGTATTGAGTTGCCAGAAGAGGCTGCTATTGCTGCAAGGTCACTTAATACTACAGCACTATCTCGCGAGGTTACAGCGCTGGAAGCTAAGCTATACGCTACTGATATTAATATCAGCGAGTATGGTAAGGTAGCACAGAAACTTACTGCAGCTAGAAATAAGCTGGGTGCTACTGAATCTAAAATCGCGGAAGCTAATGCAGCTCCTATAGAAACTCAATACATGGGATTCTTTGGAGCTGATAAGGGTGTTATATTTGATAAAGCTCCCACATTAAGAATCGCTGATAAGAGCCGTAGCGAGGCTGAAGTCTTAGTTAAGGTAAGCACATTCAAGCATGCTCAAGGTAAAGAGTGGAGTATTGCTAATGCTGCTGGCGATGCCGATAACATTGAAGCTAGATTCATTCATGCACAGGAGACAGTATTTAATCCTGAGATAGCTGTAGGTGTTAAGGATATTCCATTCCTTGAGCGTGGCTATCTTGAAATGACTCGCGGAGCTATCACTGAGATAAAATTACGTGATGGGCAAGTACTGGATAAGAGCGCACTGTGGCACCATCTGGAAGATACGAAATTAGTTGAAGCTAATAAGATTCATGAAACCAATCTGGTGGCTACAGGCGAAGCAGCACTTACCACTGAAGACATAGCTAAGATGGTTAATATATCTCCAAGCCGCTTGCAAGGTCAAATAAATGTTGCTAAGCCCGAGACTGATTTATTCGCACTACAGACTGCAGCCAGTAAATACACTGAAGAGCAAATAGCTCTCGGTAACTGGCGCGCGGGTAAGGGAGATATTAAAACTTATTTGCGCCCTCATTATGCTAAGGTGGTATTTGATACTACTGAGGCTGCTAAGATAAGTGGCCATGAAATTAACGGCATGGTAGCAATTCGGCAGCAGCAGCGTGTGTATAAGCAAGACGCTCGCAATACTACTGATGTGTATTTTGATGAAGCCACAAGAGCGCAGTTAGTGCCAGAAATTCCTGGTCATATCCTAGTAGGTGCTAATAGGCAGAGTGTGGGCGGCAGTATTATAAGTTCCCAGAATGGTGACTATAATACACTGGCATCACTCATGCAGCAAATTGGCACAGTTATGAGCAATCATATTAAGACTAAGGCTGATAATCTCGCCACTACTTTCGCTCCGAGCGGTCATAAGATTCTAACAGATAAAGCAGCTGGTACTGAGCTGTGGAAAACCGTACAGCAATTAAGAATGACCCCAGAAAAGTATACTCTTGTGGGTAATGAGCTTGTGAATATTAAGCAGGCTCGCTATGAGGCAGAGATTGCAGGAGGTGCAGACGCGGCTAAAGTAGCTAAGCCAATATTCGAGGATGCTAAAGCTCCGGTGCGCATATCTCTTGAGTCTGAAGGTATGAGAGAATTCGCTACTGAGTGGAACACTTACCATAAAACACACAGAGGTCATATTGGCAATCTCAGAGCTAGTCAGGGTCTGGAAGTTAATCGTGGGCTTGACGAAGTATTTTATGTTCCTCCCGTAGATAGCAGATCGTATCCACACTTCGCATTTGTGGTGGATGACTCACTCACAAGTACTGGCCATATCAGTATGATACATGCTAACACAGCAGCTGAACTTGAAGGACTTGCTAATAAGGTGCCAACAGATACGGGCCTTAAAGTAATCTATAAAGATCAGAGTGAGCGCTGGCACAAGGCTATGAAAGATTATGATTATGATCTTGGTATTAATGAAAACTATATTGATACAGCTCTCAGGAAGAGTGGAGCAAGTGCGCCATTTTATGCTGTAACTGATGAGAAGAAACTATGGGATGATCTCATGGGCTGGAGACAGAAGCAAGATGCTGGCTTAGCTAGAGACATGCTGGAACTAAGATATAGCAGTGAGTTTGCAGAACTGCGCAGACAAGGTGAGCAGTATAGCTTAGCTGAGACTAGCCGCAAAGGTTACGTAAGTGATATAGGTAAGGTCACAACTGCTAATCCATATAGCGATTATATCAGAACTGCTATGGATGTATCTCGTGAAGGTAGCACACCTATCTGGAGCGCAGTAAATAGGCTGGCAGAGACTGGTGTAAGTAAAGCTGTTAGTAAGCTGGATGACACATTTAAGGGTCTTAAATCCCCTGCTGAGTTAGAAGTGCTGAATAAGGAATTGCAAAGTATCGGCTGTGCAGCTTATACTGATGCAGCAACTTATGCACTGGCTAATCATACAGCGCCAAAAGAAGCTCTTAGCAGATTCATACGCGGCGCTAACTCGCTGCTATCATTTACTATGCTGCGCTCTGACCCAATGAATGCTATTAATAACGGAATTGGCCACGCTGTGTTATATGGCACAGAGCTTCCAAGACTTATTAAGGATGTAATGAAAGGCGGCGGTGAAGGTGCAGCAGTTATGAGCGCAGCTGTACACGTGACAGTTCCAGGTACTGCAAGCAAACTGGTATCTCCAAGCAAGATAGCAAGTAATGCGTATGCAGCTTGGTGGGATAAGATTGTGGGCGGCTCTGATGGCGGTGCCCTATACAGCAGATTCAAAAATATGGGATTGCTGCCAAGTTATACAGATCAGCTGAGACTTATGGCGGATAACTTAACACTGCGAGGTGGAGAGAAAGCTGCTGATTTAGATACTAGACTCTCTAAAGCATTTGCAGCTGCTAAGACTTTTGGCGAGAAAGCTGAGAAGTTTAGTGGTAATAGCTTTGCTGAGGAGATGAATAGATTCGTGTCTGCTCACACTGCTATGCAAATATCTGACATAGCTATAGCTCAAGGTAAGCTGCTTCCTGAATTACAGAATAGTGTAATTAATACATTCGTGAATAGGACTCAGGGAGTATCACTGGCATCTCAGCGGCCACTTATGTTCAGAGGCCCAATAGGTCAGGCTATCGGCTTATTCCAAACTTATCAATTTAACATGATTCAGCAGATGCTGAGATATGTAGGTGAAGGTGACAGAAAATCTGTAGCTACACTGCTGGGCCTGCAAGGTAGTATATACGGGCTGAATGGCTTGCCAGCTTTTAATGCAGTGAATAATTATCTTGTAGGTAATGCAGCTGGTAACACTAGCCATAAGGATATAGTGTATAGCGTGTATGATACTGCTGGCAAGGAGGCTGCTGATTGGCTTATGTACGGAGCCGCAAGTAATTTCATGCTACACCCAGACGCTAAGGTGAACTTGTATAGCCGCGGGGATATTAACCCAAGGCAGGTAACTGTGATACCAACTAGCTTTGCTGACGTGCCAGTTGTGGGTGCTACATCTAAGTTCTTTGGTAGTATCTGGGATACAACTCAGAAGATTAATAAGGGCGCGGATGTATGGAGTAGTTTCCTGCAAGGTGTAGAACACAGTGGTATCTCTAGGCCGCTGGCTGGATTTGCTCAAGTAATGCAGTCTACAGTATCAGATAGAGGCACTGTATTTAGTACTGACAATGCTGGTAACATTGTGATGGAGAATGAGTTATTTTCTATTATGACTGCTTCCAGACTTGCTGGTGCTAAGCCTCTTGATGAAGCTGTAGCTCTTGACGCGATTCAAAGAACTCAAGTATATAAGGCTGCAAGTAAGAGACAGCTGGCGAATCTTGGCGAGGCTATTAAGGTAAGTGTAGTTGGCGGTAATGTGCCAGATGCAGATCAGATCTCTGGATTCATTCATGAGTATGCTAAAGCTGGAGGTAATCAACAGAACTTTAATGCTTACTATCACAAGCAGATTCTGGGAGCTAATAGGAGTAAGGTGAACCAGATGATTAATGACACTAGTAATCCTGGCAATGAGTATATTCAGAAGATGATGGGAGGTTATGAGTTGCAGGATATGATGAATACTCCAGCAGAAGAGTGATATGATATAGATGTAGTTGCGGCTGTAAAGCAAAAACTCCCTAGCTATTACAGTTAGGGAGTTTTCTTTTGTGCGGCTATTGCTGACTTAATTAATCTTACTTGCGTTAATTTCCAGAATCAATTCAACTCTTGCAGCTCGCAATCGCTTAGTAATCTCTTCCGCTAATTCCAGTATCTCATCATTACCGTAATAGCCGTCAAGGATAATACCAACAAATGCAGCTACCTCGCCCATCTTATCCTCAAGTGCGCTATTAGGCGGCATCTGGAGAAGATTGCTAAGAAGGGCTGGGTGCATCTGAATCTCTTCTTGCATTGCCAGTATCTCTGGCGGGAACATTTCATGATACATTCTTAGCCACCTTTCCGTCATTATAGTGAGAGTCAATCTTAGCCATATACTCCAATATAAGAGCAAGATGCCGGGCTTCGTGCGCTGCGTCATTTATAGCAATGTGCGGAGTACCAACAAATGCAGGTGCAGCTACTTGTGGAAATAGTGCTTTAACTGTTCTGAAGCAGCGCTCTTGCTTATACTCCCAAGGTCGATGGAATTCACAGGCCTTGTAAGCAGCAGCTAAAATTGGCAGATCAAAACCCGCACCATTACCCCAGATATTTACTGGCCTGTTATGCTTAGCTGAGATATACTCCAGCCAATCTGCAAAATTGTGCAGCGCTACTCTTAGAGTCTCACGGCCTGTGAATGCTTCCAACTTAGCGACTTTATCTTGCTTACGCCACCAGTCCAGTGTTGACTCGTTATCCCATAAGCCTTCTACGTGATTGCTACTTAATGTGATCCCTACATAGAAAGAGTCAAGGCCATCAACAGTAGCTGCACCGATACTAAGAACGCTGCAGCCTGGATCTACACCCGTAGTCTCTAAATCCAGAGCTATATCTCCTGCAAGATTTGCTAAGCTCATGATATTTTATCCTCTCTGGCAATCGCTGCCTCATTACTATAGCTGCCCTTGCTATATCTCTTAAGCAACTTAGCCGTGTTAGCCCGTAATACTTGACCGCGTGTGATTCCTAAGGATGCTCTCAAGCCTTCCATATAGAACTCAATATCACCAAGTTCCTCAATCACATTTTCCAGATCAAGTTCCTTACCATATATTGTATGCTTCTTAATTGCATCCAGCAATTCACCGCTCTCACCGCTAATGCCCATAGCCATATGGATAAGATGGCATTCGGATGCTAGTAGCTTGCTAAGTATATCTGACCCACTCTTGGTTAAGTGTCTTACCAAACTTTGATGCTCCACATCAGCGGTGTTAAGTGTATCGGTGCTCATATCACATTCCCTTTTCTTCTTTAGTTAATAAACTGTAATCTACAGTGTCATTTACTATCTCCACTATAGCCTTTCTCTTACATAAGAATCCAGTACCTACTTGCTGAATCTTACCAGCTGCTCGCAGATTGCTAAGAATTTCTCCCAGCTGTAACTGCTTCTCTAAATCATGACCCACAAGTTCCCACAGTTTCGGAAACGTTACTGCCTTATTTGCGTTAATTAATATGTCCACAATCTTATTGGCCACATCACTATTCTTACCCTTACCGAATTCACCTAATGCTTTAGGCATATTGTGTTCAGTATGAGTTAGCATTGTATTAGCCAGCACTACATCCTTAGCAGATATTACTTTACTAAGCCTAGTAGCACAGCATATGAGACACAGCTTGAGAAGCTGGCTGAATCGTCTATTAAGATAACTATGGAATCTCACGTCATCAAAACCTACGAATTCCTTATATATCTTATCAAGCAGTATCTCTGCATCAGGTTCTAGTGTTGCAACTCCCTGACACTTCATTCTTATCTGCTGCATATAATCAACCATTGCTGCTGTAGCTGCTTCAGAGGGCATCTTAGGGAATGTAATTTTGCGCCCTGTACTTTCTCCATGTACCAGTATAAGTCTACTGAAGAATCCTTGACCTATAATTTCAAGAGGAAATGCGAGAGAAAAGCCAGTAGCAGTATTTCCAGCAAGGATAGAAATAGTAGGGTTATTAATGCTAACACTTGTGCCTGTTTTGATTCTATTTTGATAAATCCCATCGTAATCCCAAAGATTACCAAGCATAGAATAGAATTCAATATTACCCAAACTAGTGAATTCGTTCCACTCATCAGCCATGATAAAACACTCAGCAACTGGTCGTGTAGTGCTATTAACATCATCTTCTCCCCACAAATTTTTATCTAAGATGTCAGCCGGATTGCTGGCTACCCTATTATCCTCCTCACCTGCTAAGTCAAGTAAGAATTTCTCCTTAGTTGTCTTATCGGCCGCAATGGTATTATAACCAGCGCGCCGTACTAATTTCTTTACTGTCTTAATTGATGTTGACTTCCTAGCTCCCGGCTCTCCCATAAGCATCACGTAGAGATTAGGATATATAGTAAAGTGCCCGTGCTGCAGTCCGAAGTTACGCCCTAGCAAAGCTGCCACTGCTGTAATTATACTCCAGCGATGATATATATTAGGGCACTCAGTTTCGCCTACATAGTCTAGGTATCGAGCAAAGAAGTCAGTTGGTGCCTCTGTATTATCAGACATAGCTTAGGATCAGAGTTAAGTAATTATCGGATTGTTTTGCAGTGTATCGTTAAGGTCTTTAGCCCACTGAGGAGCTTGTTCCCAAGTATTTACAGCTCTAGCTACTAGCTGTTTGAATTCATGTAACTCCTCCGGAGACTCTAAAAATAACACAGAGCCTCGATTGTGAATAGTTCTAATGTACTCCATATTATTCTCCACTCCATCTGGTTAAGCCTATGTTTAAATCCACAGGCACAAGTAAGTCTCTCGTGATTCCCTTAATATCTGTAACTGGTACTACAAATTCCATGCAGCGTTTAACTTCCTGAGCTAAATGCTCAAAACCTATGCGATAGCCGAATAGAATTGAGTCATGAATCTGGCCATAGAGTTTAAAATCGCGCTGATTAGGCAACCACACCTCATAAAACACGCGCTTAAAGGCTATATTAAGTGTCATAGCATTAAGACTCTGCGGGTTATGAGCTACATAAGCATTCTTAGCGCGCTTATCTTGAGCTGGATTCTTAAAGCAATATCTAGTCCAGCCAGTTGCACCTACCAGCATATGCTTTGCAGCTATTGTAGCAACTACCCACTCAGGATAATCTCTGGCTACTACTGGATAAGTCTTAGCGAATACTGCTAAGAGATGGCCTGTTACTTGAATTGGGCTGAAGTATTTAGGAAGTCCAAGTAATCTCTGAGCTTCCAGTACCTTCTCAATACCCATGGTTTCTAGCATAATAGCTTCACCCATGCAGTAATTGGCTCCGTGATTAGTTCTCTTGCTAAGATCACGCAAGGCTTTATCTAGTATCTTATTGCCCTTAGCAGGGACTAACACCTCTGAGGTGGCATCCCAGTATTCTGGCGTGGCATCTCTATATATTGACTCATAGGGCACGCCGAAAAATGCGCTGGCATTAACACTGTGAAAATCTCTAGTACCTTCCACAGCATTAATAAGATTAGTATCTCCAGTGATATAAGCCGTATCCCTTGACTCCGCTTGAGCATAATCTGCCTCTCCCATAAAGAAACCATCATCAGCCATTAAGGTGCATTTAACCTCATCACCTCTAGGAATATTTTGCAGCTGCAGCCCACACCAAAAGTGGTGCTCTCTACTGGCTAATCTGCCAGTATCAGTGCCGTGAGGATTAAGACTGTAAAGAACGCGCTCATGGCCAGCAGTACCAAAATCCTTACCGAAATATGTGCTAACCAGCTTTCTATCTCCTCTGATTTCAAGTATCTCTCCTAATATTCTAGTGTTAAGTGGGTGGCGGTGCATAGCCTTTTTAAGATTAGTCTCGTCGCTGCTAGTAAGATCACCACAGCCAAGAGCTTTAAGTAATTGCAATACTTGCTTCGGGCTATTAGGATTGAATCTTGGCACAGTCATAGCCTCAAGCCCTAGCTGCCTAGTAGCGATTCTACCTTCTAGCTTAGTTACTTGAGCTGCTTGCCTAGCCATATCGCGCTTAAGTCCTGTCATCTCACTAAGGTGGCAAGGAAATAACAGCGGGAACTCTTGCAGATAGTTACTCTTTGCCCAAGCAGGCGCTTCTAGCAACCAAGCTATCATAGCATTAAGTGTGTTATGAGTATCCTTGGCATTGTAGAGATAGTATTCTTCTAAATTCTGAGAGGCTTCTGCCTCATGTTTCCAGTATCTTGCATCACGCACCATAAATGCGTTAATGAATCCTAAGTCTTTTGGCAATTCACTAAACCAGCAGTGCATAGCTGTAGCTGTATCCCAATACCAATTCTCTATTGGGAGTCCATATCTCGTAAGGTGACTAACATCGTACTTACCGTTTTGTGTAATCTTGCCTCCACCCAAGCTGTTAAATTTATCAACCCATGTGAGCAGATATTCGGAGCTAAATGGAATAACGATGCTATGAGAACTAAGGCGTCCATCAGCAGAAACAAACAGAGCGCAGTAGCCAACACAAGTAATACTGAGAGGATCCTTAATGGTTTCAATATCCACTGCGAGTAGAGTTGCTGCTTTAAATCTTTCATATATAGCTCCTACAGTTGATTCATTAACTATCTCCCAGCTAAACTCAGTGCTAGTGTACCATTTCTCAGGTGCGATTAACTTGGAGATGTAGCGAGCTAAGAGAAAAGATCCGAAAGGGACAGTAATAGTATGAGCCAAAGGATGCACCAGCACCCATTGAATCTCACCTCTTTGGAAGAAAGAGCCTGCATAATTGTCGAGACTTGGGGCTTTATTTCCATAATCTTCTCCAGTTAATTTCTCAATTAATTGTGGCTGAGTGCAGATAACTCCAGTAATATTATGGAGTTTGCAATAAGTTGTGATCTCGAATAGCGTAGTAGCCTTAGTAAGTATCACCTTGCAATGATTACTCACACCTATTATTGGCTTGAGCTTATGCAGATAGGGCTTGTCTTGCTCAGTGCCAAGAAATAGTAGATTCATATTATATGGGCCTAGTAGTGGTTATGTGAATGGCATCTCATGAGTTAACATAAAATGCCATAAGCATTACAGCACTTGCAGTGTTACAGTACTTCTATCTTATGTACGCCAAGATACTTCTTATCAGCGTTGTCACCTTTACCGTTACGAACCTTTGTAACCAGCATGATGCCAGCACCGCGAGCTGCTTCCATAGTTTCACGGGCGCTGCCAGTTCCAAAAGCTGCTTTCAGTGGAGCCAATGCAGCTTTCATACCGCCAACACCAAACTCATTGTCCAGCATGAAACTTACAGAGCACTCAGTACCAGGAGCAACAGGAGCATCAGTAGCAGAGGCCAGTTCCCGTGTTTCATTCAGCTTGAATTTCATTTCAACAGCTGGATGCTCACCGATTTTCTTTTCTTCAATACTGATAATTGTTGCATTGTAAGCACCTGCTGGCGGCACAACAAATTCTGGCAAGTCAGCAAGGTCATCCAAGTTAGCGTCAAGAAGGCTTGAGATATTATCGTTCATGATATGTTTTCTTTCTTTAAAGTTTAGGTTAAGTATTTAAGTTAAGGTGTTACATTGCTACTAGTGTCGCTTATATGATCAGCTACGACTCGCCTATTTGAGTTGCCTCGAATTATTGTGCAGCAGATGCTGCAGGAAACAAATTATCCACCAATTTCTTAATCTGAGTAAGGCGGCGCTCAGTCAATTCATAGGTGTCAATGGTGTTTGTGATGCTGTTAAAATCTAATTCTTTCTGGGCGCAGAGTGTGTTAATGTCTGTCTCCAGCTTAATCAACTGCTCTTCCAGCTTAATTACTTCGCCTTCAGCCTTAGCTTTAGCAGCGCGAACACGCAGTGGGATAAGAGCTTCATCCAGCTTTTCTTTGCTAAGTGCTACGAGGTCTTTGAAAGGTTTGATATTAAATGACATTTGATTCTCCTTAGTGGTTAGTTTGGTATTACGAAGTTGTGTTACAATGTATTGCGGTTAATTTGGTATTAGCAGTAAGAGCTTGTCAATCCTTGAGTCTGTTACCAATGGCTTAGCTCGCACGCCCTGACCAGTTAAATTCTCTCTCATAGCGGTTATAACTCTAGTTGCATTATGAGCGTTACTTAATTCTGAATGCAGCCTGTTAACTTCATGCTCAAGCCGCACTATCTTCTCTATGCACTCAGTCTGATTTAGCTTATACAGTGACTCCCGCAGGTTTGGATTACCGCGCATACCATAATCATCCAAGTCCCTGCCGATTATAGGAACCTTATAAGGCTGTAGGTCGTAAGGAATACTACTCTTATGTGTTATTGCCATAATAAAGTCTCCCAATTATCAGGCTTCCAGCTCATCAGCTCTGAATCTGTTATCAAAATCTGCATAGGCTGTAGCTCTCAACTGCTGCTCAAGAGCAAACAGAATCATGCAGCCAGCATGAGCTAAGTGATTCAATCCAGACTCCGGATCAAGTGTCTCACCTTCATTGTTAGCAAGTATGTGACGTAGTGCAGCATCAAGTAAGCGGCTGTTATCAATACCAGCGCGCCAGTTATGAGCAGCGTATTTAGCTGCACCAAAATCCAGCACTCGCGCTATTTCCAGTAGCGGCTGTGTTGGCAGTAGTGACAGTGAGGGTTTAGCTGCTTTGTCAGTGTCGTGTTTAGTGCCGCCAGTTTTCTTGGTAGAAACTCTCTTGTTAAATGCCATGTTATTTCTCCAATTCAGATTTCATGTAGGTTGTTATCTCTGTTATATCCAGAGTAATTTGTTCATTCATGGCCTTGAGCGCACTCGCGTAATCTGCGCCGCCATAAATATCAAGTTGGTTTTGTTTTGCTGTCACTTGCAACCGCTGCACTCTCTCCATACAAGCTATCATATCCTCAACAGGAATATAGCCTTTAGGCAAGTCGCGCGTAATAACTGTTTGTGGCAGTAGTGTTTTGGTAATTGCCATGTTATTTCTCCAAATTAGATTTAAGTTTATTAAGTGCCGCTGTAGCTCCAGCAGCCTGTGTTGGTGCAACCTGCTTTGCCTTAAATATGTCCAGCAAAGTAGGCACTGCTTCTTTCTCAATAGTTACATCAGTTCTTGATCCAGTTACCAGTGACATACCAAACACTGTGCTACTGCCAAATGCGTGCTTCTTATTCTGAACCTGTGCATATATCACATGGTCAAAGTATTTAGCAGTATTACGGCTGAAGTTAGTGGTTCCGGCAGCTGGCACAATCTTTTTCTTGCCATCTTCCATTTCTACCTCTACTTCATGAGTGATTACGCAGAGGTTATAGCGCGCTTGTTGCATATTACTCAGCAACTTATCCATCAGTGTGCCTTGCTTGCGGTAATCTTCCCAGTCATAGCGGTAATCATCTGGCTTGCCCTTAGTGATATTAGCAATGGCGCTGACTGCTACCTGAGTTAGAGAGTCTACCACCACTATTGTACTGGTGTCAAGCTCATTTAAACATACAGTAGTGAAGGGCTTTGCATCCTTCTTGCAGAGCATGCAGCCACACTTACCATGAGCTTCGCAGATTTCCACGCGACTTCCACTAAATACTTTTAATAATGTCTCAATAGCGATTGGGTAATCACGAGTATCTGGCAGTGAGATAATTTCTATTCTCTCTTGCTGGGCAAGTGGTAACTTAGTGAGAGTAGCATAGCCATGCTCTACGTCGAACCAAAGCAGATTGAAGTCAGTAGATAGATTACCTACCAGCTCAGTCTTACCTACTTTTGGGCCGCCATATATGATTACTCGGTGTGTTGTCTCTTGGGCTATATTACTTAGTTTCATGTCATATCTCTTTTCTATCTAATTGAGCCTGAATAATATCAAGCAGTGAAAGTTCCAGCATGTACTCTGTTTTCTCTGCCATAGTTTCCTCATTATAAGGAAGCTCCAGTAGTGATGTGCTCATCTGGCAGTTACTAAAGAATTCACAAGGCCGCATATAATCGTTGCAGCTTTCACCGTAACTAGGATAGCGGGACTCAGTCTCATAACTCTGGATTCTAGTAACATCCATCATGAGTTCCTGAATCCAAAACGCGCGATCACTATAATGTTTACGAAATGGAAATATCTCATAAGCCTGTGACTTAGTCATATAGACTAGATACCACACTTCATATTCTGATTCATGAGGTGCGATTGCATCCAGTACTATGCTATATCCTATAGCTTGTGAGCTATTCTTATATGTTGCTTCGCTGACATAATTCATGCCAGTAGTTTTAACCTCAAGCACCAGTAGCTTACCAGTAGTGCGGTGTCTCAATACTACGTCCACGAAGCCACGATAAGTAAAACCGTCAGGCAGTGAGATTCGGAAACTAAGTTCCACTGCTGGCTTGCCATTGAAATAGGCCAGTTCATACTCTGCTAATGCGCTATCTCTTATAGCTTGGAAACTCTGCACTGCGAATATAGCTGTGAAGAAACTCTTCTTACTTTTCTCTTCCTCTGCGAATAAATCTTCCAGATTCCAAGCCAGTAACATATCTATTACTATCTGCTGTATTGACTTATCTTCTAGCGAAGACTGTATGCCAAGACCCACTACTGTGCCGAATGCAAGAGTCACATTATCTTCTGGCTCGTAAGGAGTCTTAGCTATCTTTTGGAGTTGGAACTTACGCGGGCAGCGATGCAGTGTAGTACGGCCACTGTAACTTAGGCGGCGTAGTCTTGGATCAATTAGCTCTACTAGTTCTGTAGTCATGATATTATAACCCTAAGTCTTCAAGCAAGTTACTGCATGATGAATTTAATTTAATCTTAAGTGCTTGTTTTGATATAGGCTGAATAGCTGGTGTTGCAGGCCGCTGCTCAAACCATTTAGCGCTAACACTACAAACTGGAAGTGTCACAGCGCATAAGTTTCTATGATCTCTACAATATTGCATCTTATATATCTTCTGACCTGATACTAAGTCAATGTCACTTGGATTCTGAGGTGCAAAACACTTATAAGTGTCTACATTTCCGGAGGCATTAGTGCCAATATGTTTGCAATTAATACACAGTTTAATCTCACTAGTTGATGTGACTTCTTGCATTTTGTATTTCCCTCTTATATAGATCACAGCTTATAGCTATGTATCTGGATTCAATGGTTGCAACTATGCCTGCTATAGCCTTTTTGCTAGGCTGCTTTCCAGACATTAGCACTATATCACCAGTGTCTCGCACTATTTTCAGTGATATAATGTATGGATTCCTGCCAGCTGTAGCAGCTTTAATAGCATCTATAGAATCTTCCATAGTGTATTGCAGCATATTTGGGTAGCGAGAATCTGCATATACTGTGAGTTTGCAGATGTCACATATAAGTCCTTGCCACAGCACAGTGATTTCAGGAGATTCTGCCATATCACAGATCATCCAGTGTGATATTTTTCATCTTCTTAGTACTGGTTTTAGCAGCAGCTGTACTGATAACAGTATTAGTATGTTTGAGAAGTCCACCCACAAGGATACCAATTTCTTCTGGAGCCAGCAGTGTCACAGTATCCTTATCAGCCAGTAATGCCTTATGGATAGTACGCAGCATTGTAGGCATCCCAGGATTACTAGTGACAAGGGCTTGCTGGAGTTGAGCTATTTGCTCATGTAATTGGTCAGCTTGATTCATATCTCAATACTCCTGTAAGCCTTTTTTATCCAGCAGCCAAGTGGCTACATGGATAGTGTCTGGATAGTTAGAATCCACAGCTGTTGAATGCTGCACATTATTAATATAGCTTACCTGAGAGAGTGGGAACCATTCATCTTTCTCGCTCTCCTCACACTTCACAAGTATCGCCTTATCTGTTTCTCTCAGAATCAGGCAGTGAATACTTGCGTGATTCTTAATTGGCGTAGTAACTGTTGTGCTCATGTTATAATTCCTCTATATCGTGTGGTTGTGGATTCCAGCTACACAGAGCTGGCTTAGCTATCAGGCAATTAGAGCCAAAAGCTGTAAAATATACTTCACCTGCAAATAGCTCAATACCGTTAACTAGAAATGGGCTGTTCATATTAGGTCGCAGCGTATACAGAGTATCTCCTTTATATACTGGCTTACCCTCTACATGAGCTAAATAGTCGCTATCCGGTGTGCTCATGTTATAACTCTCCTACTGTAATTGGTTTAAGTAATTTAAATATCATAATGTTTGGATTCTCTGCATCTGTACAACTCTCAAGCACTGGCTGCTCATAGCCTTCTATGTCCCACTCAATCTTAAAGCCTGTATCTTTGTATTTTTCTTTGCAAACAGCTTTCCTTATCCGCCTATGTAAACTAGGTGGAGCAGCTAGTGTGCAAATGCCATCACGTTTTATGCGAATCCAAATACTTTGATACTTTCTCATAGAGGCTATTGTGATGTTGTGTCAGAAATTGGCGGTGTTACTGGTGTTATTTCCAGTATCTCATAAGAGATTAAATCTTGTTGTTGCTTACGCTCTTGCAGGAAAAATGCGGCAATGTTTGCATCGCCATCATAAGTCATGCTAAGTACTTGTGGCTCTATGATACCAAGAAGTTTAAGTTGCTTCTCAGCTCTAAATTTGTGTGTAGCTAGGCGATTCCTAAATGCTACAGCTTCATCTTTGCAGGAGAATCTCATATGAAATTTATTGCCTGCTGTCAGTGTCTCGTATAATTCTGGCAAGGTTAATGTACTCATTGGGCATAGCCCCTGTTAGTTATATTGTGTAATGCAGCTTAGCTTTATTGAGCTTAGTTACAGGGCGATCAGATTGCACGGCATACAGTGTGCCTTTGGCTAAGTCAACTATGAAGCAATCGCCACGGTTTAATACATCACTCACAATAGAGCTATTTAGCAGGAAGCCAGTAGGCTTAACTTTCATGACTATCTTGCTTGAGCTTACCAGCTTCACGGGAATTCCGTGTGATATATCTCTGAGAGTAAGTGGTGCAGCTTCTGGCTCTGTAGGAATAAGGTCTAGTTGCATGTTAGTCTCTCTTTTTTAGTTATAATATAATATCGTGCGGTCTTTGCCAGCTGTCAGCACCATAGTCCAGTGCGGAGACGCTCTCACTATCTAGGCCTTACTGAGAGCGGTACTTATACCTGTAAAGGCCAAGCCTAGAGTACACGGGAGGCTGTAAGTGGATTCGAACCACTAGTATCTTATCTGTATCCGGCCACACTCTACCGACTTCGCACCTATTCAGGCAACGTGAGCATAAAGCTACAGTGAAACTGATACTGACCAAACTACAGCCATAAACTGAACTATTTCTGTGACACCGTCACATCGGATATTAGAGAACCGGAGACTGTGCTGGTATTGATAATGAAGTGTGCTCATCGCGACGATCATAATCTCAAGTAGTGAGTTTCATACAGTAGCCACATAAACATCTATATAGCTACTGTGTGCAGCTAACTACAAGGCTATGTCCAGATTACAGATTTGCCAGCAATGCTTCATCAGAAGCAGCCAACAATGTTGCAGCCTTAGACTTCAGGAACTCATAGCAGTCAATGAATTCATCAGCCTTAGCAGTTGTGCTAAAGTACAAGTCCAGCTGGCTATCCAAGAAGTTAAGAACCTTCTTGTTAGTTTTAACAGCTGCGAACTTGTTACCCAGCAAGCCAGCTGCGCGGCCAACTTGTTCAGCGTTCTTACCAGTAGCTCCTGGCATAACTTCTGTGTAATCCAGTACAAAGGCTTCCCATACTTCTTTAGGAATACCACCGCCACGGCGAGTAGCTGGCTCCAGATTGGCAATGAATTCCCAAGACAACTTGTCACTGTCAATAGTTTCAGCAGTGATAGATTCGTTTTCATCTACTTGGGCGCGAGCTTGTTCGATGATAGGATTCTGGAGAGTTTCCAAGATCAGGTTTACTTGCTTCTCGTCGCCGGACTCAAGGATAGATACCAGACCTTGCAGCGTCAGCACTTTAACTGGTAATGTGATACTTGGGCGCTTAGTACCGAGTTCTGCATTTTTACGGAAGTTGAACTTTACTTCTTTGATACCGTATTTGCCAGCTTGTGCAGGAACTGCGATTGATTGTTGTGATTCTTGACTCATGGTTAATGCTCCTTTGGTTATGATGTTATATTATGATACTGTTTTGATACTGTTGTGTTGCAACTAATTAGTTACACTCCTGTTTCAATTGCTTGCTTTCAGAGTGTGTACATTATGCCATAAGGCAGATGCCTCGTCAAGCCCCTCTTTTTTCTACCTTAAGTCTTGCGAGTTTCTCCAGTAGTTGTATGCGATACACATTAGCTCTAGTTTCTGCATCTTTTAAATGCTCTACAGCTAGTGATAATGATACCCAGTAGTCTGTTGACTTATCGTAGCGGGCATCACTATATGGATATGTAGGCAAGTGAGTTTTGGCTCGATTTTCTAATATCTTAATCTGCTTGCGCTTATCCTCTATAGCTACTTGTATTTTAGCTACTG
>Ga0209079_10000081_pt1 | contig 45103 bp, 73 predicted proteins | sample PPLLaktember2015_2_FD_187259 | JGI IMG/M metagenome (GOLD analysis project Ga0209079, IMG submission 187259) | Freshwater sediment microbial communities from Prairie Pothole Lake near Jamestown, North Dakota, USA - PPLs Lake P7 Core (6) Depth... | ecosystem: Environmental > Aquatic > Freshwater... | reverse complement strand
TGCCAGTGATAAGTTCGATGTTCATTTCTTTCTCCTCGTAAGGGTATATATTCCACCAGCAGCAACAAGCCCGCCAGTAAGCAACAACGGGGTTCTAACCCATACTTGGTGAGCAGCCAGTATGCCACCAAAGATTGTACTTTGTGCATAATAAAACACCCAGAATATACTCACTAAACCTAAACACAGTTTGATCCAGTCGTATTCCTTCCATGGCTTTTGGAGTGCGCCAATAATTTGCGTAACTGCTGCCACGCTCCAAACAAGCATTACCCACCACTTCATAAATTCAAATAGATTTTCCATGACGTTACTCCATTAACCTTATTCCGTTGTAGAGTTCTGCGCACCACTGGTTTATCCCTACTCGGTGCCAGATTTCTCCTGGTAACACTTTCGTTTCGAGCAAATACAGGGACGTGCCCTTTCCAACCCAATCAAGAAATGGGGCAGAAATAGAATGGGTTTTTCTTACATTCAACCCAGAAGAACCGATAACCCGTTTGACAGAAACGACTTTTGTAGACCCTGTTTCAATTGGCTGTGGCGGCTCTTCATCTTCTGGGGTTGGTATTACAACAGGGGTTGTGCCGCCACAGAACTTTGACCATGACTCAACCGTACCAAGCCAGGCGTTCAGATCAAGGGCACTTGTTTCAAACCCAAGTTTCTTTCCGTCTGGCGATCCGTCGTCATCAATGTCTCCGTCACTGGCGTACTGCCACATAAGAATTTCGCCAAGCCAGCCCTTTTGCCGGCAATATTCTTTTACTCTTCCAGTTGTTGGAACACGTGTATACCACGCAACCCATAAGCGCATTTTCTTCACAGAGTTCCACAGGTTATCAAAGAAACCTGGGCTACAATAGATACAAGCCTCGGTTCCAGACAACAGTTTCCACTCTTTGAGAAAAGCAGCAAGTATTTCGTTATACGGTTTCAGCGTGAGAAAGTTTACGTTCCATGCGCCGCCGTAGTTTTCACAATCCACAAAGAGCGGAATTTCACCAGGATCACCCTTGAGTAAATCGTAACAAACGCCAGCCTGTTCCTTCCCCCAGGCTTCGTTCGATAAACCAGTCCCTTTGTTCGAGTAGTAATCCAGGTACCAATAAGCCCCACGCTCAAGGACGCCCTTGGCTTTTGACCAGAACCATCGAAACATTCTATCTTCTACAAGACCGTATCCAACACGAACGATGACTCCCATAAAACCAGCCTCTTTTGTTTTCACAAAGTCTGGCTTGCGAGGAGTATCATAATCATCTTGCCATGTACTTACATCGATCAAGCGAACAGAATATTTTTCCATTACATCACTCCATAGTCTGATAAAAACACTGGTTGATTATTTTTTTCGTAAAGGTCTGCATAACGCCTTCCAATACCGCTGTTGTAAAGCCAACTGCGCTCATCATCGGTCAGAACACGCTTGTAAATAAACACCTCGTCCAAAACACCATCAAACCATTCGCCAGCCGAACCCCCGCCGATTTGAAAATTACCGTTTGAATCAGGAATACCAGCAACCCCGCCTTGCGAATATGCGCCTCCGTTATTGACTGAAATATATGCAGTATTCCCCACTGCGTCATACCACATAAGAACGAAGTACCATGTTCCTGTTGATAACGCAGCCCCCGTATTAAAATTAATACCACCGCCACGAAACGCTGGCTTAAGTGACTCAAAGGAAAGAAGATATTCACTTGCCGTTCCGTCCCACTTGGTGATTGTTCTTGCTCTGGCAACGCTTGATTCAAGAGTGCACCAAAACCCAAAGGTGACGCTCTGCTCCGTTCCCATCGACAGACTGGCGTTATCGGCAAGTATCAATGATTCGGTATCTCCGACTTCAAAATCCCTGCCATAATTTACTTTGCCAGTGGTGCTCGGAATAGTACCGCTGTTTTCTGTCAGGTGGTTCGTTCCATGGGAGTCGTAGGCTGTGCCACCGTTTTCCTCAAGCGCCCACCAACTAACTAAATTCGTAATTCCAGGATTCGTCATTCCCATATCATCACCCTACCGGATACCATATCATCACACCCAACAGGTAAGCGTCCACCGCCAGCGTGTCATTTGTACTGTCATTGGCTTTTCTTGAGACCCTAAAGTTCACCAGTTCGGTTGACGCAGGCGTTCCCGCTATCGTTACCGACCCCGACACAGGAGACAAGTACACGTCCGAGGTCGTGCCCCCTGTGTCATTCGAGTAAATTGCTGTCCCTTGTGCCACGTCCATTGTGTCACCGCTAGCAAGGCTAACTCCCTGCAATCCCCAAGATACCTTAAAGTTCGTTGTCGTCGCTGGGTGAAACCAGTACACCCTAAATAGCACTGTTCCACCTGTGTAATCATCCGGCATCGGCACATTCGCATATGCGTATTCAATAGTATCCTTATCAAACGCCAAATAATCATAGACGTTCTTGTTCGTTCCCATCTCAATTTGAGCAGAAGAGGCACACCCGGCAGTAAGTGTTGGCTTCCATCCAGCAACCCAGATTTGTTTATACTTTGTCTCTGCTTTCCAGGCGGTTTCATTAGAGCGAATTTCCCTTGAATTACCGGCTGGTATTTTACATATAATGACTCCTGCGTCATTTTTTACGGTAATATCTTCCCATATATTACCGCTAGTATTAATAATAACAAACGAATGGTTTGTTACTGCTTCTGCAGGAAGGGTTACTATCCTGCCGGTACTATCCGGGTCTAAAAATTGGTACTTTACATCTGAATCATACAGGGTAAGGTCTCCAACCATTAAAGTACTTTCTCTTTCGAGAGAAGCGATTGTTCCAGAGGGTGCAGCCCACTTGACTCCGCTTTCTTCCGTGCTGTCCACTGTAAGAACGTGCCCATCTGTACCAACCGTAAGGTTTACTATTTGGTCGTCGTCAGTTCCAACTATAATATCGCCCTTTGCCTCTATTACTGAAAGTGGAACTGCGCCAACCCCAGTATCAAAGTCTGCGATATTGACCGTAATCTCTTTTTCTTTCGCTTCTAATATGTCGTTGCTATACTCAATAATTGTTAGTTGCATGTGTCACCTCGCCATCGTTGGGACTATGTTCATCTTGCCCATCAATAGATATGTGTTTGTTGTCGTGGAGGTATAGGTAAGTAGAATATCGTACTGCGCCTTATTGAACGTCAGCGCAAGTGTTTCCGCTGCTGTCAAGGCAAAATCAATCTTTCCTGTGGCAGCGGTAATAGACGCACTTTCCGTAAGAAGTATTTCGCCAGATTCGTTATCTCTTGCGACAAGTTTTGCCGTATACCCCGTCAGATTTTTCGCAACGCCATTGTTATCTTTTAGCGTGAGCGTGAAAGTCCACGTGGAGTTCCTCATTATTTCAAGGTCGTAATTATATGCTTTTGCCATGGTTCACCCCGTAATCATTTCTTGCCGCACTATTTGTTTGGCGGCATCAAGTGTAGGTATTTCATAATCATATACATCAACTGGTTCTTTTATCATTCCCCGCATTTCGTTCATAATGGTGTTCTTTCGCAGATCATCTTCAAGTTTTGTTTGACCAGTATGCCAGTACGCCCCAACAATATTAACTGGTGTATACAGCGGCTTTGTGAATACCATAAAGTCAAGAACCATACCTCCCCGGCGAGTTCTACCGCCAGCAATATCCATTTGATATACAAAATCAAGATCATAATACATTAGCGCCAAAGCAAAGCGCCACTCGTGAGAACTACCAATTGGTTTCCCCTGGAGAAAGGCGGGAGCCGGGGGTTCTGGTTTTTCTGGTATTTTGTATACATGACCACTTGGCTTGTGATACGAGCCGTGTTTCATCTTCGCCCTTCCGGTAAACTCAAATGGTTTTGTCATAATACCGTTACTGTTATCCTGTCCATATACCCCTCACTATATTCTTGTATTGGGTTCGTCTGTGGGGGGTCTATAAATACGTATACATCATCAAACCTTTCGTACACGCTTCTTAATTTAAGCCTCGTAATTCTTCTCGCCCAATTATCTATAACGGCATATTGTTCTTCTGCAGTTAGAACTTCTTGGTTACCATCAAGGTCGTTCCTGTTGTCTGTTGTTCTTACTCCAAATGTATATGAATACTTTACCGGAACTTTTGATACACCCTCTATAACCGTAGTCTTTACTTTTGGGCTTATTGTATTGTTGTTCGTCATAAGGCGCAATCGATACCTAATACGCTTACCATTCACGCTGTTTTCTGAAAATGGTACTTCAACCATAGGTGTTTCTTCAACAAACGTCTTTATCGGAGTCCAGGCAAGATCGTCATCAACCTGATAGTCAATTTCAACTTTTGTTCCAGTTTCGTTCACATCATCCACAAATATTTTTATACTGTTCCATAGTTTCTCTACGTCAAAAAGGTTATCGTACTGCCAAGAAGAAATTACAGAACATTCCCAATTGAACAATACATTCGGGTCTTTCGATGGGTCTACCGTAAGAGAAGGAAAAGCAAGCCAGATAACATCTTCTCCAACCGCTAACCATAATCTGTCGGGGGCGCCGCCGTATATTGTTTGGAATATTCCGTTATATATTCTCAACCCCTTCATCGGTGCTCGGTATAGTTCGTGCCACCCCAAGAGGTTGTACCCGAACAGAGAAGAATAGTTACTTGTACTTCCGTCCACTGTTGCAAAAAATCTACCGGGATAACCAATCAGGTTGTTTATAATACCTTGTCTATCAGACGGTAAGCCTGCGTCCCTATTCAACCCCATATCAAGAAGGTCTCCGTCGTAATACCTTTCGAGACCCGCCCCAATATTGAAGTACAGGTAAATATTATGTACAAGTGACGCTATACCATTTTCTGACGACATTGTTGCACGCATTTCCTTAAGCGGAATTTCGTTCAACTTATCAGAGGAGACAGTAAAAACCGTACCCTCCCTAAATAACCACGGCTGTTTTGTTGCACCATACTCCACAATACTGTTTACCTTGCCAGTATCGTCAAGTATTTTAATAGCATCCTCAAACGTCATATTTGCCCACGTTGAAGCCGCAGGCGCAACGGCGACAGACTTTAGACTTGTTGCATCAAGGGTGTTGGATTTCCAAACAACAAGACCGTCTGTTGCATCATATACAGCACAGAGTTTTTCCGCTTTGTTTGTCCCGTCGTCGGCATACTGGGGCGCCCAAGCACCAGAGTTGTTATAAAAATTTATTCGCCTTATATTTACCGCATCACCTTGCGCAAAGTAAATATTTTCGTTTACAACAAGAACGTCGGTAACGGGGGCAGAAATGCCGTGACCCGTTATTTCAGTCCATTTGTTTGAGTTAACAATTATATAGTTTGTGGCGGTAGTGTGCTCTATTTTCCAAACAGAGTCAACTGTAAGTGTTGTGTTCGTGTTTGCTGTTATTGTTCGCCAGTTTGTTGTTTCATTTGAACCAACGCCACTGGTTATAATAACAATGCACCCAATCCACTCGTCTGTAGCCCAGTTTTTTGAGGCGTCTACAAGCGTTCCTAGCGCTCCAGTATTTGCGTCTGCAGCACCCCAATCGCCATTTATCCACAGAGTTGGCGCACCGCTTTCGCCAGAGCGAACCATAAACATCTGTTGCTTATATTGAAAAAACTTCACCCTTGCTGGTAACGAGTCTGCTGCAAGTACCCTGTAGTACAACTGTGTGGTACAGGCAGACCATTCAGTTCCGTCGCTCGACTCAAGATCAGTCCCTGTTTCGTCCTTGCACCCAATTTGCCAGTAATTGTTGTCGTCAGAAGAAGCACAATAGACTTTTATCCAGTATTTTGACCCACCAACAAGCGCCTGTGAACTTATCGCAACCCGGTAAAACTCTGCCTCTGTATCGGGTATATCTGTCGTTGTAATTGTTGATGTTTTTAGAACAGTATATGGCGTAGATTCTGCTGAATTAGCACACAACTGTACAGTAAGCGCCGCCAGCGGAGTCCCCCTTCGCCTTACAAGTAAATAGGCTTGTGTAACAGTTACATTAACTGCTGGTTCAAGCAGAGCAGCCACATACTTTTTTCCACCCTCAAGCATTGAAACCCACTCAACACTTCCTGGAAGGTGTTGTAATGCGCTTCTTATTCCAGTTGCGTACGTCTCGAGCGGAGACAACATAATATGGTCAAACATTGTGTTCGCCCTTCTGGAATCATAGAACCGTTCTGGATCATCCTCGTCCTCTTGACCCCTACCGTTTCCCCAACTCTCTTGGGCAATCGCTGTCCACGGGGGTTCAAGGTCTGACCACTTCGTATTACCAGTAGATGTTTTTAGTGCGGTTCTTGGAGACGCAGAAGCGGTAATTGCCGTCGGCATAGCATCACCCTTGACATTGGCAATAATCAAACCAATTTCCGTGGTTCCGTCACTCAAAGAGATATGATGTGTTGGGTTAGGTTCTGTTGGACTGACACGTATCATACGCCACCTATGGGTTTAGTATTGGGTCTCTCGAAATAATAAGCATGTTGTTCTTTCTCTGCCTTTGACGATATTCGTTTTCTTTTTGTAAAGCCTGGTTCAATAAATCAATACTTATTGCTTTATCCTTTCCTTTTATACCAAGACTGTTCCTCAATACATGAACAACACCTGCCCACGCCAACCAACCCCTGTCTACAGACGGGGAAACAACATCACTATAATCAAACACTTCTGCGTGAGGGGCTTTGTACCATATGCGCATTTTGAAACCGTCTGTACCAGGTTTCTTTTCTGGAATAAAATATAACCAACCACTCAATTCTTTCCAAAAATAATTTGGCGCATATCCGTATGGATCAGCATCGTTCGTAGCAATTTCAACTCGCAACACGTTATAAACCCCATCTGGTAATTCGTATGCCTCGTCGTCTGGGTCGGTTGTCAGTGTAATGTCGCTGCTTACTATATCACCAAGTTCGTTTAGTGAACTTTGAACAGAGTGCCTTATTATATCCATAGGAAATTCTTGCGGTAAAACCGCATATTCCATTCCAGCAGCAATCGTTCCTGTAAGAGTTGTTGGTATAGTAATTGTGTTCCCAGAAAACGATTTAACAACAAAGCATTTTCCGGCGTGAATACCGCTTGTAATCCACAGAGTTCCGTTTTTCCAAAACTCTGCTTCTTCTCTGCGGGAAGTATCTATGAGTGTCGATGTACTGCCACCTGTTGCGACGCCACTTCTCAATCCACCGAGAAGCCTTGCAACATCAAGCATAGCAGCGCCTAACGTGTAATCAGCCATATAAGCGCCTCCTTATGACTACAAAGAAACGAGTAATCATTAGAAAAGAAAGGGGGAGGTTACCCTCCCCCTTAAGGGTTAGAAGTTGTCGTCCCGACCTGCAGGAGAAACATTGATCGCAGTGGTGAATGTCGGGGTTGTTCCACCCGTGGTAGCGTAGAACTTAACGAACTGGCGAGGGTAAGCCTTGCGGAAGTACTGCCCAACAGCAGTGATCCTCGGGAACTTCACCAGGGTGACATAGGTGCCACCAGTAGTGTCGCAATCCTGGATTTCCAAGTCCATGTACTCGGACGCATCAGCGCCCTTTGCGGTAACATCGACTACGAACACCAGGGGCTGCAAGGTACGAGTACCAAGGTTCACAACTGCACCTGTGGTTGTCGTAGTGATTGCGCCCGACGCTTTAATTACAAGGTTATTATCGTATACCATGGCAATCTCCTTAAACAGCCTGGATATTGTACACACGGGCGACTGACCGAGGGTTCGGTATGTACAGCCCGATAGTCCAGTTGATGTGAGTGCGAAGGGCGATACCGTTTTCAAGCAAGCCAACGTCCTTTACAGAAACACCTTCCTGTTGGAAACCCTTCACGTAGTCCTCGCCCATCTTGACAGCGTACATTGAGGTGAGAGTTCCACCGGTAAGGGCGGTTCCACCAGCAACTTCGGTGTCAGTTATGATCGAGGTACTCTGATCCCCAGCCAATCCAATATCGATAATGGGGATACCGTTGAAGGACGGCAGTTCACGCCCAAAAGCATCTTTGGTAGTCGCCCACAACCCGGCGATACGCAGACCAGCCAATAGACGCAGGTACAGCGTACTATTGACAAGGAACATATCAGCCATGTGTCCGTCAACGGCGTAGTTCAGGGCGTTCATAAAGTCAACGAGTTTGCCGGAGTCTGCGGTCAAAGTAGCGGAGTCGGGGGAAACATCGATCCCTCCACCATTGATACTCTGTGCAGCAGCAAAGTCATTAACGAGACGATACCAGATACCCGTCATTTCTTTCGGGTTCGAGGCAGGGGTTCCGTTAATGAACATATCGTTGAATTTGTACGCCAACGCCTTTGAGAACATCTTGGTCTGTTGGGCACGGATGTTCCCGAGAGTGTTGTTTGCAGCCGCATACTCACGAGGAACGTCGATATACGCAGACAAGATACTCACACTCTCGCTCATAGGTTCGAGCACGCCTTTACTCTCGGTCATTGTTTCACCGATGTTACGGGCGGTTATAGTGGGGAGGGTCTTGGTGCGAACGAACTCGACAGACAAAGTGCCCGTAGTTTCAATGGGTAATTTGTCCATCAAGAAAGACTCTTTACGCCAGGTCTCAATTACTGCCTTTTTCAAGGGCTGTGTTGCCTGGGCTGAAAAATCGGCAAGGGTATATGCCATAGTGATCTCCTTTGATTAGTTTGGCTTACTGTTTATAAGCCTCGTTGAATAGTGCATCTGGGTCAGAGATCGTAAGCCCTACAGCGCCTTTTGTCGGTGATGTTACAGTGCGCACTTTCGGGTCAACAACCTCTTTCGGTTCAACTTTCGTAGGAGGATTTGACTTGGCAGTATTGAGTCTGTCTTTCTTCGCTTGGAGGGCTTTTTCGTATGAAGATAGGAACTGTCTTGGAGTTCCGTCAACTTTCACCAGTTTAGCCTCAAGGTCATCGTTACTCAATTCAAGTCCGTATTCTTGTTCCATTTCGTCCCGCATATGATCTATCGGGTTCACTGGAACCGGTGCTGGTTGCGGTTGCTCAATCCCTTGTCGGGCTTGCGCATCCAATTGATTCACCTGTTCGGGGGATAATTCAACCCCAATTGTTTTTAGGCGATCAATCTGTGCCTGCACCTCTGTTCTAATACGTCTCTCTGCCTTGTCCGTCCGACTCTGGACTTCTCGTAATGTTTCTGCCGCAGCCTCTTTCGCTGCATTTCTTACGAGTTCCAAAATCTTCTGTTCTGTCAAAACTGGTTGTTCGGTTGTCGGTTGCGCTGGTTCGAGCACCTCTGCTACTTGTGCCTCGGGCTGGGCAGCCTCTGTCACATTCACTTCCGGTGAAACCTCTACTACCTGCCCAGGTAGTTGCGCCTCAACATCCTTAATTACCTGTTCGTCCATGACTCCTTCTCCTTCTATTATACCACAATTGTTTCTACCAATAATTGGTAGATTTATTTGTACGTACTCGAGACAATTTTCTTGATCCCAATAATTTCAGGGTATCTCTTTTCGTACTCGTCATCCCAGTCCCAGTATTCTTCCAGGACAGGGTATTGTTTCACGACAGCACGCCTTACAGCCTTATCTTCACTCGCATAATATAAATCTTTCGCCTCCTTTATAGTGGGGAATAACTTATCTCTCTCTGCTGCGTACTCGGCGTACATCTTCTGTTGCCGGGTATCAAGCAGGTAAAAACCACTTTCTTCTTCTGGGGGAACCCCAGTAAGCGCCGGCTGAACCTCTCGAGTCATCCACCTGGAGAACTCGCCTTGTGGTTTGCCACGCTCTTCCCAGGTCTCGTATAAGAGTTCCCAGGCGCCGGCTGACATTACTTCGCCGGTCACGTAGAAATTAGACAGTTGCCTTATCAGAACTGGATCAAAGTCTTTTATGGACGCACCCTCATACTTGGATCGTTCAACCGACTTCGTTGACTCAATCACCGGTGAAATTTCAGGGTGTTTCTTGATGTACTCGTTCTTCCAGTCCCAGTAATTTTGCAGATTTTCCTGGATCACCGGCTCTTCACCAGCGTCCTTGGCGTCAAAGTATTCCTGCTGCTCTACCCACCAGAATGGGAACAACACATCCCTGGTATTTACGAACCTCTGGTAAGCAGCGGAGGTCTCTTCAGAATACATTTCGATCTCTTCAACCGTCGGTTCGTTCGGCATATCAACGCCCTGTGGTTTCGCCGGGTACATGACGTTCAACATTCTTGCGTACGTCATCAGGGTTTCCAGTGACAAGAGTTCTGGTTTTGCGTCTGTTACCGCAAAAGAGTCCACGAAGTCCTCACCGAGAGCGTTCTTGATCGCTGACTGGTTTGCATCGGGGGCATTGTAGTACACGTCACCGATCTTTCCTATAATATACTGTTTCATTCTCTCTTCAGGATCGGCTTGGTAGAGAGCGGTTCTGGCTGCCATTTCAGGATATTTATTGTATAGATCAATAACACCAGACTTGTCGCCAGTCTGTGAGTAAATTTCCCAGGCTTTATTGAACTCCTGCTGGATACCCTTGTACTTTAGTTCGCCCTGCGGCAGTAACCCAAGAGGGAAGAACGAAAGGAAGAACGAATTGATCGTTTCAAGAGCAGACGCATTACCACGGAGCGCCTCAATGGTCAGCATGCCGGGTGTTCTCAAAGACAACTGCCTGGCTACGCTTTGTTCTGCCTCGGCATATAGATCACCAGAGTGGGTAACTATTCCATCGATAGCATCGTACACTCCAGCCCTGCCATCAAAAGCCATATTCGCAAGTTCACGCTCGATGTAGTAATCCCCATACTTCCCAAACTTCGCAACGGCGGGACTCATTCCAACCGCTTTTCTCAAGTTTGTCTCAAGCCACGAGAGACCACCGAGAACAGCGCCAACCGTACTTCCTTTACCCCAGGTCTCGTCAGCCTGTGCCTGCAGCGCCTGTGAGGTTCTGGCACCAGGTGTAAGAGAAATATCGTCTTTGTTTCCAGATATAAGTTGTGCCGGGATAGTCCAGTACATGGCAGGCGAGATCATAAGGGATGCCAAAGTAAGAGGGTCTTTATCCTCTTCTGCAGAGGCAGCAGCATAAGCCTCTTCCCATATTGCCCCGCTCATGTTGTTTATCGCCATTTCTGCCTGTTCCCGGGTGATCGCCTGGGCGCTTACCATGTTCCATATCTTTGTCCTGGCGCCGTGTTCGATATTGGAGCCTTTTCTGGCAAAGTTGTCAACAACTTGGAACATCTGGGCAAAGGGAAGTAATTGTGTGAACGGATCAAACCACACGGTATCGCCCATAAAATCTGGCAGGAATGGAACCGGGAAGGCGAGTTTTCCGTTAAGCCTGGTTGGTAGACCGTCTTTTTCAAGGCGCTCCTGCATTTCACGCCAGCGGAAGTACATATTGTACCAACTTGATTTGTCTACCGTCCTCAAGAGCCAGTTCCTCATGGTGTGAGTGAACCAGAATTGGTACGGCATAGCCAGGTTCAACTGCTCGTCAAAGTTTGTTTTCTGCTGGTAGTTCAGCATCGAGAGATCACGCATCGTCTGACCATACTTGAGGGCAGCGTACTTGGACGTAACAAAGTCGCTGTGTAATCCACGTGCCCACTCGTTGACTTTTGCCTGCACCTCTGGTGTGAGACTTGAAAACTTCGTGCCATTGTTTCGGTACGCTGCAATTGTCTCTTCTCTGATCGAGTCCAGTAATGGTAGCATGTGCTCAAAGAGGGTCTCGTGCGCAGCCTGTGTTTGAGGAGTAGGTTGCGGAGCGCTGTTGGGGGGAACTCTGTTAAATTCCTGGTCAGATACCTGGCGCTGTGCCTCTTCAAACAAGTCCTGGATAAACTGCTCTTTTGAGAGACCTTCCTCACCGATAATCGTGCGGTTCGGAGAGATTACTCGCCCGTCTTGATCCACAAGACCAGGGACTGTTTGTGCTTCATCTAAAATCTTATCCCCGTATATTGCACGGATCACGGAATCGAGTGCCATATCGTTATTGAGGACATTCATATCGACAGCCCACGGAGCATCGTCCACAGAGTGAGCCTCTTTTACCCAGTTTTCTAATCCTTTATCGAGAATAGCCTCGAGTTCAAGAACCAGTTTTTTTGCCAATTCAAAATTTCTTGATCCAACAGCAATTGCTATGTCATTGGCAAGTTTCTGTACCTTGTTTACCGGTTTCAATCTTCTGTGAGCATCAACATACTTATCAAGAGCGGTGTCTATTCGATCCCAATGTGCGTCTGACCCATCTGTAATTCTGCCCTGGTCGATCATATAACCAATGTTTTGATCCACTTGTTCCATAATCGTAAGGAGTTGTTCAGGACTATGATCTAAAACACTTATCAGAAGGTTTACTTTTTCCTGAACATAATTGTAACCAGCGGTTTCAAATGTTGGGCTTTCTGACATTCTATGGATAAGATCACCGGCTGCCTCCACTGCGACAGTCAACTCTCCACCACCAAGAAGTTTCTGAACCTCTACCATGGCAACTTCTGGCGCACCACGCTGTTCTATACCAGCCCTGGTTATCGCCTCTTCGTTTGTAAGCGGTATCTTACCGTACCCAGGGTCTTGCTGCCCACGCTCGGCAAAGTAGTCCACAACCCCGTTACGGTTATTGAATACCTTTTGGGCGCCATCTACATCAGCGAAACCAACCTGTACGTAGGCAGGGAAGTAATCTTCCATAAAGAACTTGTTCCATGCAGCCCGGCGCTCCACAGTATTACTCACTCCGGTTACCGGATCATTCAGCCCGGTTCGGAAGTCGTTGACCATCTTACCCAGGTTTCTTCGTAGTTTGCTTACACCATCACGCCACTGGCGTACCGCAGGATCGTTCCCAAGAGATCGGAACAGTGCAGTATCAACCCGTTCAGCCAGTTTTGCCTGCTCTGCCTGTACCTGCGACCACATTTTGTCTGACGCTGCCCGTACAGCATCGAGGTCGGCTACCCTTTCGGCATCGTCTGTAAATTTCTTTGCACGGTGCTCCTCGAATATCTTCTTTTTATCATCGAAGAATTTCTTGTTTCTCTTCAACGTCTGATCGAAAGCATCCATAATTGTTTTAGCGTGTGGATCATCTGCCTTTACCCCAAGAGTATCGAGTAATACCTCAAAAGACGCCTTGTTCCTGGCAGCAGCCTCTTCAAAACGTACTGTTTCCCTGGCGTTTACCCTGGAAAGTTCCCTTTCAAAGTGAGCGCCTTCCATTACTCCCTTCATTTGGTAGACATTATCCATTTCAAACATGTGATTAAACCCATCAAGTTGATCCTGGAGGATCATTTCTTCATAGATACGCCCAAGTTCAGTGAAGTCCCTGGTTCCAGCCTGCTGGGACGCCCTTACACGCAAGTCCTCCAGGTGTGCCTCCAGAGACTCTTTATTGGCTTTTGAGGCGTTCTTAAGGAAGTTCTTTTCTACGTCATCGAACACCCGAAGAATTTGCGCCTCTGTTGGGTCTTTGAGTTTCTCAAGCCCATCCTTGAGAGCCTGGGTGATCCCAGTTCTATTGGCAAGAGAGGTATAAAGTTCTTCAGCGGGAATAGACCTGTGGTGCGCATCGGCATATTTCCTCGCCACGTTCCCGATGAACTCTTCTGGGAGGATAAAGTCACCCTGGAGGTTGTGGAGGATTTCGTTCATGTTCCTGCCGGCACGAACAGCAGCCTCAACCCGCCTGGGCAGGCTTGGATCAATAGCAGCGAGTTCTGTCTTTATATCTGACGGCAACTGGGGTCTGAACAAGCGTTCACGCATATCCCGGAATGGGATAAATAGTGATTGTGTAGACTCCATGGACTCGATGTTGGCAGACCATTTCGAGAAGAACCCAACCTTGTCCTGGGCGCTACGGAAAAACCGAGAACCTCTCTCGATCCATCCCCAGTCGGCACCCACGTTCCTATTTCCGATACCTTTCTGGAACTGACCGCCGCCAATATCGCTACCCTGGGACTTCATGTTCGCTTTTACGTCCATTCGGTTTAGATCAATACCATAAGCATCGATCTCGCCCTGTATTCTCGGGACGTAACCCCAGATACCTGTTGCTACTCTCGTAACAACATTGTTGATCTCGTTATTTATCAGGTAACGAGGGTTCCAACCAAGTAAGAGGATACTCTGGGCGCTCTTCAGCATGCCAGAGAACCGCTGGAAAGTTGGATCATGTGTGATCCCGTACCTGCCGGCGATCCACTCACCCATAGTATTACCAAAGTGTTGTGCTACGCCACGCCCGAACAACTCTTCAGAGTAAAGATCAGGGGCGCCTTTCTTTGTGAACGGGGCTAATTCTGTCTTAATAAACCCGTCTATGTCACCATTTGCGATCCCGTTATCAGCAAGTAGTTGGGTAAGTAACTGGAGCCGTGCCGGGTCTTGGATTGTTTTTGCTTTAGAGCCAAAGTCTACGCCGTCTTTCGCAAAGCGGATCACTTTTGAGGTAGTTGTATCAAATATCTCTGCCAGGAGTCCAAGCGATTTTCTGTTCTTCGCAACAGCATCGAACATATTTATGAATATATCCAGGTGATTCTCAACGAAGAACTTGATCCCGTCGTGCACAGAGGCGGCTATAGGTGAATTGAAATACCTGGGGTCTGTAAGAACGCCCTGGTCTTTCATAGGATCAAGAATAGCGGATATTTGATCCATCGTGAGTTTACCGTCAGCCTGGGCTGCAGCCGTGAGGATTGTTTTTATCGTCTCTGGCTTATACCCGCCCATTTCAAAGAGTGAAATAATTGCATCCTGGGTATGGTACCCATACATAAATGCCTTTGAAACGGCAGAGAGTTCAGACAGGTACGAAAAATACTTGATTGGGTTCTTGAAAGGACTCGGTTTCTTATTAAGTAACTCAAGTCGAGTCGGTTCGAACGCTTTCATCTTACCTTCACGGGTAAGACCACCAACTACCTGTGCGAAACGAGACAGTTTAGACGGAGCGATCTTCCCGCCAATAAAGTCTGTGTGTAGAAACGACTTGTAGGCGCTCAAGGCGCCAAGAATACCGGTAGATGGTTGTATTTTACCTTTAGAAAGACCCGGTAATATAATGCTCGCCCCTGGAATAATATCAGCCACCATCCTACCAATTGTTTTTTTGTTGGAAAAGTTCCACCCAGCCTCTTTACCTGCCCTTACTAGACCAGGTTCCTTTGCGATCTTACCAACTCCCTCCATGGCTTTTGCCCCAGCAACAGGAGCCAGTGCCAGGGGATCAAATAGAGACTGGTACACAAAGTCATTTATAAGACCTTCTGCGCCAAAGTTCTCTTCATATTCTGCCATTACATCTTCAGCGTTCTCGCCGGCGATAATGCGGTTCCTCATATCATCAAGGGCGCCGCCTCCCATTTCAAAATCAACTTTTACAGGATCAGCAATACCCTTGTAGGTCTGCCACATTTCACCTTTTTTGGTTGTTCCTTTACCAGAAACGAACCCGGCAATATCGCTCAATAAGTCGCCCGTGGTACCAACCTCGTACGTCAACTTAAGGGTTTCTCGTAATTCCTTACTGTACTCTTTTCCAACATAATCGAGAACGGCTGACATATCATCGTCCTCAATAGCAACAGCGATAGCACCAATAACCTGTTCCGCAGGTCTGGAGCCAATGTCAAAGATTTTTCCGATCCTTTCCATGAAACCATCGTAAGTACTTACGTACCACTCTGGCATTTCCTGGGTCTGCCATTTGTCTACTGCATCATAAATCGATCTCTTCTCTGAAAGAGAGAGGCTATTCCACTGTTCGTCCGTCATCCTCTTATATTGAGGGAGTTTTGGTTGAACTTTTGGATCAAACGCTGGCGCCTTATAGTCCCTTTTCATTTCTATGTTTCTTGAAACTTCAGTCGCATAAACAACGCCAGTCACAGCCATAGCAGCAATCGGACTCTTCGTAATACTTAATGTAGCAAAGCCCATCATGCCAGCCTGCACCAGTGGACTCAACCAGGTCTGGGCTTTACTGGCGCTCTCGCTCATTCCAGGGGCAGTCCCCTTGTTCATTGTAAGCATTTCTATCTGCTGTGCCCAACCAAGTTTGTTGTAGTCACCGCTTATGATCGGGTTAATTGGGTTCGCAAGATCATACTCTTCTTCTATACCAATATCATCTGGGTGCACGGGTGCCGGCATAGCCCGCAGGATTTTACTGGCGGGATCATCTTCTGGCAAGTACGCCCAGGAGGTCTTTGGTGTACCTCTCATTCTGTTAGACAGATAAAGGTAGGCGCTGTCAACAACCCGACGATCAACCCAGGTTGGCGCAATTCCAGCGTCAGACATTTGCTTATAACGAACTACATTCTGTGGGTTTTCCCAGAAACCACGGAACCCTTCAGTCGCCAGTGGTTGTCTTGGCGCTGTTCTCCATGCCTCTTCCCCGATCTTGATAGGGTTACTTGGGTACCTTTCAATAACCTTCATCTGCTGTGTATATTTACGAGCAGCAGAAAGATTACTCTGGGAGTGCGCACCGCTCGCCCAACGAACGCCACCAGTTGTAGGGTCATAGACCCTAATCCTTTCTGGCTGATCGTAGTTTTCTGACCAGTGCGGCACCCCTTCTGCCGGTTTAGAGTTGTTAGGTTCGGTAGGAACGGTCACTTATATTCTCCAGTAAACGTCGTTCATCCCTCTGAAGCCTGGTTTTGAGGAGCCGTAACTACCGCCGCCACCCCACGGAGAAGTTGGATAGTAATATCCACTGTCGCCGCCCCAGCCACCACTGTCATAATATTCTTCGTAGCCTTGTTCTTGTTGCCCACCACCCCTCGGAACATAGTTGTTGTAATCTTCCTGCCAATTAGGGTCTGGAGTTCCATAAGGCATACCAAAGAACTCACTCATTCCAGGGTTGGGGTTGGCATCAAGACGCCTTTCGTCTATCCGAGGTGAATAATACGGTTTATTTGGGGGCAAAGGAGTCCCGCCGCCGCCGTAACGAGGTAAATTAGACCTGTATCGACTCGTTGCTCCTGGAGAACGGTATGGGTTGTAACCATACTGTTCTCGTGCCCATTCAGCAGTTCCATACGCTGGTTTTGTCTGCGTTTGTACAGCAGCCGGTTTTGTCTGCGGGTAACTAGGCATCCTAGTGCTAGTTCGGCGCCTCGTTGTCTGCTGCTCTCTCCTTTGATCGTTCTCTTGAGTAGTCGCTGGTGCCCGGTAACTTGTTCCCCATGTACCAGCCGCTGGTTTTGACGCCGGCGTGCTTGGAGAGTAATAAGACAGCGGACGGATTGGTTGATAGACTGGTTTTGGTGTGGTCGTTCCTGATAAAATTAGTGCCATAATAATCTCCTTTTATTTGCCCCCGTACTTCTGTACGAGGTTGTTCATCTGAATTGGGACGTTTTTCATAACGTCCCTGAATACATCAGGGTCTTTTATCAACGCCATAACGATCTTTTTTCTTATTTCAATGGCATCATCACCCTCTTTCTTGTTTTGTTTACGATCAAACGCCTTTAAGCGTGCTTGCGCCATCATAGTAGCGCTATCGATGTTCTTTGAGTGGTCTGTGGTCATCCCATACCTACCTGTCCAGGGGTCTGACCGCCCTGGGGGGGCAAACCAGAACCAGGTAACGGGTTATTCACGTCAACGGGTTCGTTCATGGGCACACCAGGCACCCCCATACCTGGTGTAGAGGTGTTTTCAGAGCCATTTAGTTGCGACGCAGCCTCATTTGGCAAACTTTGCCCATTTTGCATCATCATTTGCTGCTGTGACGCCATGATCCGAGCCTGAATTTGTGCAGCAGCGATCTGTTCTGCCCAGATTTCGGTCTGCATTTCATCAGGATTGGTGATCTTCAGCCAACTTTCCCGTGCCCACTTCTTCGAGACAAGCGGATCGGTACCAAAAGTCGCCTGTGACGCCATAACCACGTTCTGTCTCTCGTCAGTAGGCATCGATATGTCAAGGTTACAGGTCAATTCAAAGGTTTCGGGTATCTCTTTTGCGTAAAACTTGATAAGCCCTTCATTACCAACCACGTTGATCTGCCCGTCAGCCTTCTTCATAAGCCTCATAGCCATTTTCATAACATCAGAAAAGGCAAAACTGGCTGCCCTCTGGTAAGGTATAAGCGGCAACCTGCCAGACTGGGACAAGAGGCTTACCATTGAGAACGGTGCGTTTGCTCCCAGTGGTTCTCCCAGGGTCTGCTTATAGATCGTGCTCTCAATTCCTTTTGTTTCAGCGATCTCGAGAGCCTTTAGAATTGCAGGATCAATCGCCTCTTTCTTCATTGGTTCAATTGACTCGTTCTGACCGATGTAAACAACACCGCCAGGAATAGAGAAGTCCATTTGACCGGTGATCGATTTTGTTTCGTCGTTCCTGCGATACACAAAAGTCGGGTTGTTTACGATAGCATTGACGTTTGTAAAGATCGCTGTGAGTTCCAGGTTCTGTCTCTTCCACATATTAGACTTGCGCAACGTGTAGAGGAACGGTTGTCTTGTCTCCTGCGCCTCGCCAGTAAACATTTCGCTACCTTCGCATATCTGGGCAACGATGGGTATTTCGTCAAGTTCGTGCTCAACGGCAAGAATAGGAACGGCGCTGGACTCAACCAACCAAACATAGTGGTAGGTATCGTTCCAGTACTCGCAGTAGGTCACAATTTCGTAACCCTTTTTTGTTCCAAGTTGTACGTCTGCATCGGAACCCCAGATAGCCTTTACGTTCGATACCTTCATCTGATATTCCGAATAAAAAGCGGATAGACCCAGAGCATCAAACTCTGGGAACCCGTTTCTCGGATTCATCGTTTCAATAATTACCGGGGTCATCTGTTCGACCCGTGAAGCCCTGTTTTTGGCTGCTGGAGAAACGGCTTTCTCAACCATATCTTTTGTAAGAGCCACTTTCATATGGATTTCGCCATACAACAGTGCGGAAAGTACAGGATCAAAATGCAGGGGTTTTTTCGCTACCCTGGAACTCGCCCACCAGATCGCAGAGGCAACCTTCTCAATCGACGTAGAGACTTTGTGGGTCTCTGGTGTATTGAGTTCCCTCGGGATCGCCCAAACAGGATCAGCAGCAGTGAGTAACCGGGCACCGCCGAGCAAGGTATTCCTCGGGTCTGGCGAAAGAGTTTTCTTTATGTGCTGACCAGCGGGAACGTCGTCGTCCTCGAGCAGGAACATCTTCTCGTACTCGTCAAAGGCAGTATTCCTCGAGGAGAGGTTATCTTTCATAGCCTTTGCGTGCTCCGTTACCTCGCTGAAAACAGTAAGATCGGTTATATTATTTGCGGTCATAGGTTATTCATACTCCAAACTGGGTTCGTCGCCCGTTTTATCTCGAGTTGTCGATCACTTCGATAAGATGTAAGCGCATATCGAAGAGCATCGTACTGGTGATCGTCCTGATCTGTGTTTACGTCCTCTGTATCTCCGTGACCAGAATCATTAAGCATAAGGTAGCGGAACGAATCGATAAACTCCTTGCAGTTCTTGAACACGATCAACCCTGGTCTGCCATCTGGTAGGTTTTCAAGCAACCTGTCTACTTTTCTCTTACCATTCAGCCGGCTATTATCAGCCCTTGTGAGGTACACACCTTCGTGCATGTACTCATTATCAGAACTTGAGACCACATCTGCCAGGTTTTTCGTGTTCCACATGGACGGATCAGCGTAAGTGGCGGCGATATTCTCCTGTGGAGGGGTCATGTCACGGATCAAGCGAGCCTGGTGACGATCAGTAAGCCTTGCTCTCTTGACTTCTCTGGTGATGTAGACTCTACCGGTCTCTGGTTCTTTGGCGATCCACAAACAAGCCATGGGTTTAGCGTATCCCCAGTCAATTCCTCGGAACTTTACCCAGTGATCTGGAATTTCGAACGGTTCACAGGTGTGTTTATTGTCGTCCCACAAAGGAAACGCTTGTCCAGAGAACACTCCCCAGTCACCCTCTACCCAGGCTTTTCGTAGTCTTTCTGGCAAAGAGTTCAATTCTTCCCAATAAGAGTCGTTCAGGTAGTCGTTGTCGGACGGAAGGGCTTGTACAAAAGCAAACTCACCAGCACGATCCTCGAGTTCTTTCGGAAAAACTTTGTCGATCCAGTACTGTTTCACCCAAGGCATGCCGCCAGGGTTCGCTGTACCGAGGAGCCGTGGTTTCTTGACCCCAACAGACCGCATAGAACCTCGGATAACGTCAAAGGTTTCTACAGGGACTTTCTCAATCTGGTCAATACCAACCGCTGCGAACTCCGCACCCATGTATTTATTCGGTTCGTCCAGGTTGCGGAGCAGGATCGCACCACCACCAAACTCTTCCTTAAGAAAGAAACCAAGACCGTCTGTTTGAGATTTTCTGACCTCGCCCAGCCACCTCGGAAACTCAATATTGATCTTACTGATCTGCCGGTCTTGTAGTACCGGGTAACTTTCACACGCCAGCATGACACGGATATTCGACAGCCCAACCTTATAATATTCAATAAGGATTTGCAGGAGCCACCAGCGCAAAAGATAAGACTTCCCGCCACCTCTCGCCCCTCCATACAGAACGTACCTGTGCGTACGTAACGCCTCCAGGCACTCCATCTGTTTTATCGAGGGTCTGAAGAGATTAGACCAATTCATCTGTCACGTCAATCGGTTCTTCCGTGAGTTGATAATCGTCCTCAACCGTAGGAATAGCGTCAAAGTGCAAAGTAGTCGCCTGTGTACCGTCAATCGGTTGAGTGGGGTTACCATCAATCCGGTTGTGCAGCCACTTGATAAGATCGATCCACGACTCCGGGGAAAACTTAAAAACTACCCCGGTAATTAGTTCAACCTCACCCTTTGTAATGGCGCCCCGCACGTATTCTGCGACGAGTCTTTTTGTGGTAGTGGGTTCCCGTTCGGGAAAATCACGTACCTCTTCCATTACCTCGTTCAGAATATCAGTTAGGGTACTGCCTTTTTTGGGGCGTCCACGTGGATTTCCCGTAACTCCTGGTTTGAAAGCCATATGATGGGTCTCCTGTCACCGTGATCTCGAGCGTTTCAAGCAAAACTGAACTGTTCGCCAAACTCACGGCATTTTCGGCGTTCCCTTTATCCATTTCAAAGACAAAGGTAATCCCGCCGCCAATAGTAGTTCTTATTTTCCAGATTGCAGCGATCAAGTCCAGTTTCAAATTCTTGTCGCCAACAACGTGGAACTTGCAAATAACACCCTGCTCCATGAACTCGATCAGTCGTGCCATTTGATTAGACTGACCAGGTACCATCAATATCTCTACCCTTGTCTTTTGTGATCTGGAAGAGATTTGTACGCCGCCGTCCTGAACAATGCCTTGTACAACAACCGAATCCATTACGGAACCCTTATATAAAGAATTACGACGCCAACTTTTGAGTTGCCGGCATTTGCAATATTCAACCGCAACCTCGAGTTCAGGCACACACCAAGCACGCTTTCTAACTTCTGTTCCGTGTTCGCCGTATCCCTGTCAACGCCGGCGCCCATCAACACATCGTATCCATCATCGTCCAGAATGGTCACGTCGTAATTGTCAGTCGGCGCAGTAGCACCTGGGTCGGTAATCAACCTCGTCACAATACCTGTGTAGTACCCAGTGGTCTTATTAATCTCGCCAGCGGCAGTGGCGTCAGCAATCGCACCGCCTACAGAGTCGGTTGTCCAAGCCCACTTAATTTTCTTGATCTTGTACTCTTCGGCTTGATAACCTTCTGTAATTGCAACAACTTGTGCAGTCATTTATCCCTCCAATCCGTACTTGGCACGAAGAGCCACGTAGTCCAGGAAGGTCAACTTGTTCTTTGCCGTCAACCAGTCGATGATCGGTAACTCTTCTTTTGGCTTGTTGCTGTCTATAATTTCAGCAACATCGACGCCACTCACGATAACTTTTTCACTTTCTTCAACTACTTTCGGTTTTGCTCTTGGCATAATATTCTCCTTATTTTGCCGATTGTTTAGGCTTTGAATAAGCCTTGTTGAGTAACTTGTTAACGTCTGCCGGTTTCCCAGACGACTTAACGGATGATTTCATGGCAGGGGGTTTTTGTGCGGAATAAGCCTTGTGCCAAATATCAGGAGTTTTACTCTTTACACCGCTAACATTGTAAGAGTTGTCCTCATATGACCTGATCTTCAATTTCGGGTTATTCAGTACACGAGCCTCGTTTTGCTCAATCTTCGCAGTATCCAGTTGTCCCTTATTGTATTCGGGACGACCTGGTTGCCCAGGGGCTTGCGTGCGAGCAACTTTCTTGTCCTGCGCATTGTTCCCGTTGGCATGACGAAACTTCGCAACCCATTCTTTGTACGGGCGAAGTTTCATCTGTTTCTGCTTTCCCCATACACCAACGACGCCAGACGCAGGTTTATCGCTTGTTTCAGCGCTGTTCACCTTCGCACGCCTCTTGATGTATTTCTCCATGTTTTCCCGCTCGCCAGGCGCATAAGCACCGGCGTTCTTTGTCTTATTGCGTGATCCCTTTTTACCGATTTGCGGCATAATTCCCTCCCTACATTCCAGGCATAGGAGGCTGTCCACCAGCCCCACGCATCTGCTCGATCATAGCAGCCTCTTCAGGCGTGACTTCCATGGTTATCATTCCACCAGGTTGTCCACCCATCTGTGCCTCCGGGGGTAACCCTACAGGTTGACCCATAGGCGGTAAGCCCTGTTCAAACAACGCATTTATATCACTCATATTCTCTCCTCTTATTGGAATGAGCGCCAGGGGGGAATCTCACCTCTCTCTCCCAGCCGTCAACACAGACTATACCTGCCTATGACAGTTGGCGCCTTACACAAACATTATACCATATTGTTTCTTCCTATTATTCACCCAATTGTTTCTTCCGATAATTGTTTTAGGAATTTTGTAGCCCAGTTGCCGGAAACCATTTAGCAATTTTTGCCGGGCGATTTCGGACGGGTATCACACTGTAATACGCTGGTCACTCGAGGGGGTCTGGTCGGCACGTGCAGCCGCCCGCCCCCACGAGTTTTTCTTTTTGTTGCGATAGTCTGAACCCTGGCGGCTGCTATGATATGAGATCATAGATCATATGATTATTAATACCGATTACATTTAATAATCGGAACCTATTCTATAACCTGGATCAAGGCTCATAACCTGGGAACCTGGGATGATACAATCATACAATTATAAAATCACCTGGGATAATTCGGTGATTGTTTATTCGAATTGCATACCCTGGAGGATATAATCCCGGGATCATAAAATAGGATCATCCCAGGATCATAACCCGGAACCCGTGTTAACCTTACAGTAACCTTACAACTACTTGTAATCAGCCTTATATCGTATATACTGATTAGTGGAGGTTAATATATATGAATGATTATTGTCTTATGCCGGGTACACGCCGGCGCCGTCTCAAGTTTATTATCCTGGAGGATAAAATCAAATGATAGAATTATCGAACGTGGTTAAATTGTCTCATTGTGTTAAAATCCTGGTACCATCCCGGAACCTGGAGGATGTAAAATCATATGCGGCAGAATTATCCCGGGTATATGGAGGATGTACAATTTATCCTGGGATCAATGGAACCTGGGTTAATGACCTGGGTGAATTGATCGATGATCCTATAATTATCCTGGAGTCGTATTATCAGGATCAATCAATAGATCATGCTATTGAAATAGCAGCAACGATAAAAACAGAATTTAATCAGGATGCCGTTTCACTGATTAACGATAATTCACTATATTTAATATAATCCTGGAGGATAAAATGAATCAATCATTCACTACATTAAAGGAATTGCATACACGTATACTGGAGGATAAAAAACGGGATATTGAATTGCAACGTCAACGCAAACTCAAGGAATTAACCCGGGATCATGGTGATTTTCTGGATCAATGGATTAATGACCATCCCGGTTATACCATCCCGGTTAACTTTCTCAAGAAAGTAAAATCATAATAACCTGGAGGATCGTATTTTAATGATCCTGGAGGATCGTATAATACCCATGTTAATGCATGGGTATTATGCTTTAATGAACTTGTACGGAACCCTGGAGGATCGTAACCCTGGAGGTTCGTATAGCCGGGCGCGATCGCTGCCCTGGAGGAACCCGGCAGCCTGGGGATCGACGGCAGGGAGGGGAGGGAGGGGAGGGAGGGGAGCCGCTGCAGCCTGGGAGCCGCTCATATATGTATTATTATCACCATGGTATTTAACGGTTTTCAATAATCAAATGGATTCCAGACCTTACAAAATTGTAAGGTCGTTTGACCCTATTTTATGCTAATATGAACCTGGAGGTTAAATTATATGAATAACATATTGCATGCTTTCAAGATCGCTACTGATGACCAGATCGCCCGGGGTCTTAAATGGTACCTTAACGCCCGTGATTGGGCAGCATGGGCAGCGGGTGAGTATAACACCTCCCCCGTTATTGTCGCCGGCATGATCGCCGCCTTGAGTCCTCGGAACCGCTGGGAGTGGAGCCTACAGGATGTTATCAGGATATTAAATAAGATCGCCGCCGGGGATGATCCCACTACTGCGAAGAGTCATACATTTAATTCAAATAAACTCAAGGCAATTGCAATTGCGCAGGGTCACCAGGGATTAATTACCGCCCAAAAAACAAGCGCCTTTTGTGACAATATCGTTAATCCTGGATCAAGGCGGGTCACCGTTGACGTGTGGGCTTGGAGGGTCTACACCGGCGAATATAACGCCCGCCCGATTGCAGTACGGGGTAAATTGTACGATATGATCGAAGAAAAATACCAGGCTGCAGCGGATCATGTGGGATTAAAACCCTATGAATTACAGGCTGTAACCTGGGGGGTCGCCAGGGATACCGGCGCCCGGTTTAATGAGTCAATACCGACTCACACCAATTATTAGATTGTAGAAAGGAGGTTCTATAATGGGATACTCTCAAACCATGGGTTTTGCTGAACTTGTACAGGAGGGCAGCGTACAATTACGGGCTGCCGTTGAGTACCAATTGACCGCCAACCACTACCCGCCGGTACCCAGGTCGATGATCGCCCCGTGCCTTATGGCAATTCATGCATGCAACGAGGGGAATTATAACGCCCAGATCGAACTGCCCGACGGGATCACCTGGAGGGGTCAGACCACGGCGCCCGCCGCCCAGATCGTTGAGGGTCACCACCTGGAGCCGTTTTGTGACCAGGACGAGGATTAACATGCCCAGACCGATTAACGAGATCGCCGCCGAGATCAGGCAGGATTGGCGCCCGGTGAATTATGCCGCCGTGCCATACCTGCAAGCCATGGGCAGCCTGGGAACCATTAACGACAATTACGGGCTGGATCGTGCCGACAATATCATTATGTATTTTCTCTGTAATGCTGGCACCTGGCGGGGCGAGACCGCCCGGAGGATTAAGGCTGAATTGAAAGCCTTAATAAAGTAGTATAGCGGGGGAGGGTTAATCCCCTCCCCCAGAGAGGAGCATATATAATGCCACAATTACCAGAGATCAAGAATTATGGGGATTACAGCAGCGATAATTATGGCGCCCACACCTTACGGGTTGACCTGGGCGAGATTGAATTATGGTACTCATACCAAACAATCGTTGCGTACCGGGACGCCCAGGACGGGCTGACTATATCGGAAAACATCTGGGGCACCACTACCGGAAAACATCTTAACTGGATCAATTCGGATCATTCCCGGCGCCTGGATCATAGCGAATTTTCAAAGAGATTGGCTGCTGCCCTGCAGCGGCACATCATATAATCAAACAGATAATTTAATACGGGGTGCGCATGTTACACGCACAGGAGGATTAAAATGGCAAAGATTTTCAATAGTAGATTTTTCGAGATCACCCCAGACCCCGGCATGGATATAATGGACAAGCCGATCCAGTTTTACATCAACCAGGAGCGGGACGGGGACGCCGTTTGTACATACTGCGGCACCCCCGCCCTCCAAGGGGAACAGATCGCCTTTGATCCGGTACTGGATAGTGTGTACTGCACCAAAAAATGCCGGGATCAACACCTGGTATTTGAGCCTGGACTACTCAAGTTATACGAACAGGAGGAATAATTATGAAAATGACCACGTTTAACGAACTGAAAATAGGGGATTTGTTCTACAAGTACGAAACCACAAAGTCCACACCCCTGGTGAAAATTGAACCGATCTACCCAGAGGGCTGCCAGGCACTGAATTGCCACGACGACAACACGGGTGAATTGTTCACGATTGACCCAGGTAGATTGGTGTACACGGAGGATCAAAATGCCCAGGAATAACATCACGATCTACGAGGACAACGGAAACAAGACGATGCTGGGGAGGGAGTGGAACAACGGGGATTGGAACCTGCGCCTCGCCACTCGTTTAATTGACCTGGAGGGCGAAAACCCCAGGTACCAAATTGAAATAATCGCTGTGTCACCAGAGGCTGCCGGGGAAGAGAACCTTAAGCGAGCCAGGGAGTGCTGCGGGATCGATGAAAGCGATCACTACAAGCACATCGATTATGAGGTGTTGATCGATTATGGGGTTTATGCAACCCTCTGGGTTGAGACCGGCAACAACCTCCGGGTGCTGCTGAAAAAAGCCAATGCCCAGGTGCCGCTGATCCATGGGCTGTTCGGGTTCTTTATGGATCGCCAAGAAAACAGGATCGGAAATACCGGCTGGGACTTTATCGCCGGGAGCATCGGGTTCAAATGAGAAACCGCCGGGCACCCAAGAGAGAGACGCCCCAGAACCTGCAGCAGTGTTTCGGAGGGGACACCGCAGCACTGGAGGCGGCGATCCTGGCGCTGAAAACCCGCCAAGGTCTGGCAATTGAAAATGGCAAACTTTGCCATATACACGTTCGAACCAAGAGAGGAGGACTCAATGGCTGAAATTGAATTTGTGACAATGAGCACGCTCACCGGGAAAAACGAGGTTCGCCGGGTAACAATAATGTGTAACCCGAAATACGGCGATTTTGTAATGCTCGGGAACCTGGGACACAACACCATATTACTTATAGACCAGCCGTTCATCGATGATCTACAAAAAGCCCTTAACAATAACAAAAGAGGAGGATAACGTGGAAAAAATACTAAAAATGAGGGCGTACTCAAACAACCGCCCCGGCGATATGTACAACATCATAACTGTTGACCTGGTGCCGGCTGATCCAATCACCCTTGAAACCGTGCCGAACCACGCCGAGGACTTGTACTACGGGTATGAGCACCTCCGGTTTGAGGCACAGAATAACGCCTACCTGAAAGAGCACGCATGGTACGGCTGGAGCCTTCGGTGCATGGGTACCTTGAGTATTGAGGATGTGGAGCGGGTGTACAAGATCATGCGCCTGTTCAATACCCGTTACACCAGGGCGAGCGGCAGCACTGGGTTCCCCACAACCTTTGAGGAGTATGTGATGATCTCTGCCAAGGTTCTTAACGTGAAAGCATTTGAAATTGGAAACATGGCTACAGTGGAGCCGAGTTTATTTCGATCCTGCCTGTCTGCGTTTATGAAAAGGATGACAGAATGAACTGCCTCGTTATCGCCATTATCATCCTGGGCTGTTTATTCAACTGGTTCGATCAACCATAGAGAGGAGGTCTTATGAACGCAAGCGAAGAGCGGGTTTTGAGTGTAAGGGCTGAAGAGGTATACAACTACCTGGTAGACGAGACCGAGAACAAAAGCACGATCCATGACAGGACGAAAAATGACCGCCTGCACGTGCTGCTGCAGGTTCTCGAGTATATCCTGGGGAACGAGGACGAAAACCCCATGGACGAAATATTTGGAAAGGAGGTATAAATGGAACCGAAAATTACCACACGCATTAACGGGTTCAGGCTGGACTTTGAGAACGGGTACGCTGTTGAGGTGAGAGTAAAGGCGTGTATAATCGAACTGACAACCGAGAAGATCGTGTCGCCAGACGCAGAAATAACGATCTTTGACCGCCAGGGCACAAGGATCACCGGCGAGTGGAGCGGACTCGATGAATTAGTTTCTTATGACATTGAGCCGTACTGGATCGCAGACGCCATATCCTGGGCAGCAAGGCAGAGGAAACAATGATCTGTTCCAGGGAATGTAAGCCTCGCTGGGTTGCTGGCAAAGGATCATTTAATGGCTGGCGGCTGCTGTTGTGCAGCAGGCACCAGATCATACACAAAATGAAGAAGGAGGAAGAATGAACCTAATGTATATTAAGCCGATTGACATAGTAATTAACCTCGATAACGTATCCCAAGTACACTTCGAGGCATACAACGAGTTATACAACAACGATCCAAAGTACAATCTGTTGATCGACTTCAGTGACGGAGCAAGTACCCGCTTGATCCAGGGCGACCTGGCAAAAAAGGTGTATGACAGGATCAGGAACCTCTGCTCCGCTATAGTGGAGGGATAACAATGGCTATAGTCATGCACTTTGGGGACTCCGCAGAGTTTCTTCTCGAACTGGCAGACAAGTCTGTTGACGCCATCATCACTGATCCACCCTATGATTTTAATGAGGTGACCAAAGCATGGTACCAGGCACAGTTTACCCGTATATCACTGGGCGCCGTGATCGTGTTCTGTCCTCCAGAAAACCAATGGCAGCGCACGTGTGACCAGTGGTTGTTTTGGGTCAAGCCGATCTCAACCAAGAACACCAGCAAGTCCTACTCCAGATTCGTTGAAATGATCCAGGTGTGGAACGGTGAAACCTGGGACACAACCAACCACTGGAGCCAGTACACCAATGTGTTCACTGACCTTGTTGACGGTAAACTGCATCCGTACCAGAAACCGGTGTCCATGATGACACGCCTGATAAGGAACCATACCAAGATGGGTGATCTGGTGCTTGATCCATTTGCCGGGAGCGCAACCACCGGGGTCTCTTGTTTCCAGACCAGGCGCCGGTTCCTGGGAGTTGAGAAAGAACTGATCCACTACAACGAGGCAGTACTACGCCTTGAGGGACTGGGAGCAAAGGTGTATTAATGCTATCCGAACCCTTGTTTTGGAGTTTTGTGATCGGGTTCGTGATCGGGTTGATCGCCTACGACATATATGAAAGGAGGAAATAATGCCAGAAGATTTTGAATACCCCTTTGAATACACCGTCGTACCAATGTGTATCCCTGCGGTACTGCAAGCGCTCGGTTTTCACTACCGGGAAAATGAAAGGGTATGGCTATGGGGGGACGAGGCAGAGATCATCCTCGAGAACAATAAGCCTGTTGACTTCAGGAAACCTCTGTCTGTGATCTTCAGCACCTACAGAATGTGGGGGAGGGAGGAGGCGCTTGCCAATATCAGAAAAGCAATTGGAGCCAAGAGAGACGATGAATAGGTATAGTATCGTAAACTGGGACAAGGGCGTGTTTGCTGAATTTGAGACTAGGGAACAGGCAGTACAGTTCAGGCTTGACCACCAAGACATCTTCAAGCACTGCCCAGCACGTCCGGTGCTGCAGTTGTGCCCGTCAAAAGTTGAGTGTGGAGTGATCCACGAAATAGGAGTTGAAAATGAACCAGGGGTATAACCCAAGGGACGACAGGTACTACGATCCTCCAGAGGAACCCGACGAGGCGGTTTGCGAGGGGTGCCAGGTTGATTGTTTCTTTGATGACCTGGAGGAGGTCAACGGGAAATGGTTGTGTGCAGCGTGCGTAAAAAAAGAGGCAGCCATGATCGCAAAAAAGAGAGGAGGAGTAAATGGCAAGAAATAATGTAACGTACCGGATCGTGGTAAATACACCGAACCCAAACTACTCGCTCGAAATAAAAGACGAGACCGAGGCAATCAAGAAGGCAGATAAAATATCAAAACTGTTCCCCTGCACGATGGTAGTCGTGCAGCGCAAATTTGCCAACAGCGAAGATCAGTGGGTTGAGATCGATAGAACCACATTCAACTGGAAAAAAGAGGAGTAAAATGCCAAAATTAGCGTGCGTTAAATGCCAGGTCGAGTACGTCCAAATAGGAATTGGCGTATATGCCATTGAGACCTTCCTCGACAAAGAGCCGTACAAAATCTGGCGTGCTGATATGTGGGCGTGTCCAAAGTGCAGGCACAAAGTCCTGGACGGGTACGGGAAAAACCCAATTGCCATGCACTTTGAGGAAAAGTTTCAAGAGGTCTTACTCGAGGCGAAAGAGGGGACTCACGTGTTTATACACGAAAAGTAAAAAGAGAGGTGGTCAACTGACCGCCTCCTTAATTATTTCCTCGATCTGTTCCAGGATTGTTTCGATCCTCTCCCGCAGAAAACGGGGGAGGTTTATTATGTACCTCCTGATAGGCTGAAGCACAGAGTCCAGGCTTTCGCTATTTGCCTCTTTTATTGCGAACTCGGATATGCAGGCGTCCACCGTCTGGGGTCTGGAGTCCATGGAGCCTATCGCCCATTCAAGAACCCTTTCCCAGTCATCTGATCTCATAGCCACTTTGAAATGGTCAAAGGACAGGATCGGGTACCGCTCTCTTATCTGTTGCGGGTAGAATGAGGACACCACAGAATACGAGCGCACGGTTCGTGCCTGCTTGCCATAGTATGATCCAATTGCCGAATACATAAAAGCCTTGGTCACACCAAAATCCTTGGCACGGTGCGTATACTTGTTTGCCAGATCACCAACCCGGAACTGTGCAAACGTAGAGTGATCTCTCATTGAGAGTAACTCGTTTATGTCGTCTGGTTCGAGAATATCATCATAGCCTGCCATAGAACCTCTTTATCTTTGCGTTTTCCCATATCAACCGGTCTGCTTTTCGGAACTCGAGGTTATCTCCCCTGTCCCAGAACTCGCCCAGGCGGTACTTCAGGTGAGTGAAAAGCACTCCAGCCCGCTGCAGCCGCATCCAGAACTCGTAATCCCCAGCAATATCATAAGTGGTGTCATATAAACCATATTTTTTATGCAGGATCGACCTGTACATGGGGAAATGCCCAATGTAACACCCGTCATAAAGGTCATTGTCTGGATCACGTAGATCAAGAAACCCAACAGGATCACCGTGCTGCTCTTTTACGATCACGCTGTCAGCATACACCAAACCAGCATCAGGGTTTTCGTCCAGGGTACCAGCCATGACCTCAACGGCATTGTTCCTCAAGAGATCGTCCGAGTTGGCGATCATCACGTAGTCACTAGCAAAATCCAGCGCCATATTCCACGCCTCGTACACGTTCGGAACCAGGTGCGGGGGTAAATAGGGAGTGAATATCTTGCACTCTTTGTACTTACTGGCTATCTTTTCTTCCTTACTACCCATAGGGCATATAATAATAGGGGTTACCTGCCTGGTCTGTTCCAGGAGGTTTCTGATCCTGTTATCCAGCCACTCTTCACAGTAGTAAGCAGAGACAATTGCATTAACGGTTGTCATTTTGTCTCACAATCACTATCCCGTGTTCTGTTTTCTTCCAGGTTCTCCATCCCTCTCGTAGCGCAAGCGCCACAGCGAGCATTACCTCGTGGTGCGCACCATCGAAATTATCAAACATGATCGCTTTTGCTATATCCTTTACGTTCCGAAAGTCACGATATGGCATATACCCTTCGTGGTCGCCATCGATAAACACAGTATCAAAGTCCATGCCAACGAACGGGAATGGATCGCTTTTCACGCAACACAGGAGGTAATTTGAAAAAGTGAGCAAGTCCAGGTTATTAAGCACGGTCTCTGGATCAACCTTCAAGCCCGTACACGGGTCTAATTCGTTTCCGTAATCCGGGTGACCTTTGTAGTAGCCATCAAGTGGATCAATGCCAACAACCAGAGGATCATCGTCTATCGAACCCATCTGGTTAAGCAGGCTGCCGGCAAACACCAGAGAGCCGCCGAACAAAACCCCGATCTCGAGGTGATTACCGCCGCCAAGGGTTTGGATCATATCACCCAGCAAAAGCATTTCGTCGTCCTCTGTCGCTATACGCCCAACCATTCTCGCTTTAATGTCGTCCAGTATTTCTTTATGACTCGCCATAATCTTCCTCCTTTTCAAAAACATCGAGAGCGGTGCCAGGGGTGATGTTAATGATCCTCCTGCCGTCCTCTTCAAACACACGCTTTGCGATCTTGTACGCCCGCTCTGATCCTTCAAGGTCTGGAGCGTTCCAAACTTTATTGTCAGAAAAGTAGTGTGGATCAAAGTGGTTCGGGTCTGCGCCAGCAGCCACCAATTCCTGGTGAGGAGCACCGTCAAACTTGTATGAGTGATCCACTCCAACAAGAAGAACGGTAGAGAACCCCATCCAATAAGCCAACTGCAGACAAACGTAAGTGACCGTGTTCCCCTCGTTTACGCCCTTCCATGGTTCATGCGAGAAAGCCATCGTGTAAAAAGAGTGGAGGGGTATCTGCTCTATGCTCCCAGGTATCTTCACCTTTTCAGTGACAAACTTCACCGTCCCAAGGTGACCAATATCATCCTTGTATTGACTCGCAACCAACTCGTTGATACACACGTAATAGGTTGGAACAAAGTTTTTGAGGTAAATACGGTTCGTTCCAAAAGAGGTATATGAGCACAGGAACTCGTTGGTCTCGTCAGCCAGGGACTTCCCGTTCCCAATTACCAAACAAGTCTCGCCCTGGTGCAGGTTGTGGTACGCATCCCAAACCTCCTTAATGCGATCTTGCATAGTACGACCTCCAGGTTTCTTCTTTCACAGTATGGTAGTCTATGTGAGGGGATGTTACGTCTGGATCACAGAACAGCCGTATACCAGCCTCACGGCAGCGCCTTGAAAACACAGTGTCCTCGCCAGCATAATACCCGGTTTCCCACATAGAAAAATCATTCTCAAACCATGGCGGGGTCAAGTCCTCAAAGACTGTTCTATTGATAAGTATGCAGCCCGTTCCCAGCATATCAACCTCGAGCAACTTTCCCTTCTCAAACTTTGTTGGAAAAGTAAACTCGCCCTTATCGTTCTTGATCCCTATACAAGGATTGTACGGGGGGCGGCGACCATAATTTAGACCACCAACTACCTGAATATCTGGGTAGATGATCGCCCACTTCGCCAGCCTTTCAACAATATCTGCCGGGTGTACATGGTCAAGGTCAAGCATAAGAACGTGGGTAAACTCGGTTCCCAATAACTGGATCGCTGCTTTGTTTCTACTGATTGCTACCGGGGAATACTCCGACCAGATAAAATCAGCGCCCCGCTGGGCGATCTGCGTGATCTGTGGGAGTACGGAGTCTGCGTATGAGATTGTTCTTTCAAGAGGGATAAACACAAGAACCCTCGGGTAGTTCCATCCATTTATTGGAACCCTCTTCAAGTCTTGTTCAATTTGTTCGAGCCGCTCCGGGTTCTGCGTTAAATATTCTTCCATCTTCATCCTCCATGAGCAAAAAATCAGTTCCTTCTGTTTCGTCAACAATACACTGGACAGTGGGACTATCCAGCCCCGTGATAGAACTCAACTCTTCTATCGTACGACCTGGATAGTCCCTTATCACATCGTAAATACGCCTACTGTTATTCGACGCCGGCTTCAGCAAGTTCAAGTTTGACTTCGTTTTGTGCTCGCAAGGACTCGTTCTTCAATGGATTGCTGCGATTTAATTCAGTCCAGACAGCAGCCTCGATCTTTGCCACAATAACAGCAAGATCGATCTTGAACCCCCGGAACTCCAACCATTCCTGCGCCACATCAATAGCATATTCTTTCTTGTCGGTAATGAACCCGGCGAGATTGGCTTGCTCTGCAGCATTAACAGCGGCAACAACTGCCTCGTCAAGCGCCCACGCCATTTCTTCTGACAACTTCGATTTGATATTGGCGACAACCTGCTTGATCTTCGCAACGGCTAACACCGCTAGGGCAGACACAAGCACCGGCAGTACAACAGACATAAACTGCTCGGCAAATATAGATAGTACGTCTTTCCAGATTTCCATTTCATTTACTCCTTTTTGTTTTATTATACCCGACAAACAAACTGTTTTTTGGCGGGTCTTTATCGGTTCTCACGACGAGCAGGTATTCCTGCCATTTTACGGCACTTTCTGGTGTGTACCCGTACTGTTTTTCAAATTTTGCCAGAGCCTCCTCTATTGTATATGCGTTCTTTTTGATCCCGTCACCAATCCAGTACCCAACATAATCATTTGGTAAGTCGTTTACCTTTGCAGTACGGGGAAGTTCAGTTATTTTGGTTTCCAAGTTGCAATCCCTTCTTGATGAACGGGTTGTACTCCTCTATTGGGAGCATTGAGTACAAAACTCGCCGCACAGTTGCTGTGCACAGGTTGTACTTCCACGCAATCTCCTCAATTTTCATCCCGCTGCGGTACAGGTCTATCACCGCACGGTTCCTGCTCATATACCACCCGATCTGTTCCTTTGGCGATCTTTGGTACTTCCTCATACACCTCCTTAATTTTTATTCTTACACCAGGCATCTCTTTTGAGTATTCTTTGTACAAGTGTAAGCAAGCAATCTGGGCGTCATCTTTATAACACACCTTATTTAAGGCGTCCAAAATGTTCTTCGATAAATTGTCCAGGTCTACCCGGCGCCGGGTTGGTAAGAGAAACTCCAACACCACACATATCTTGCCGGTATACATTTCATACCCGCCCTCATTCATCACATTATGAGCAACGCCATTCACGGTATTGTGCCACGCAACTACATGATCCGGCGTGTACCCGTGACCGTTCGCCATGCGGAACGATTGTTTTGGTACTGGTTTTCCTTCAACGAAAAACCCTATCACCACAACCTCCACAGAAACCTTTTTATCTTTTTCAGGAGTCCAGCCGGGGGGTACACGGGCAAGTCGCCATCGACATAAATCACCTTTGTCCAGATTAATTGTTTTTCAGACTCCTCCCAGTGCCCTTTGGTGATATTGTACCTCAAGTATCTTTTGGTAATGTAAAAATTCTTGCCGTACTGGTGGTCAACTACAACATTACACCACGCCAGAGCCGGGTCTTTTGGTAGTACCATCCTGCCCATTTCGTCGTATTTGATATATAGTTCGTCCAATACTTTCATCCCTCCACCTCCTTCATCAGCGCACGTCTCGGAAAGATTTGTCACCGCCCCTGTTATTCTCCCAAGCGCCAAGCATATCCATAATGCTTACCTCGTCCGGTGTTTTGTTGCTATATTCGCCACACGTTGCGTTTGCAGCGGCTCTGATAGCACAGAAATAGACTAACTGCTTCGGAAGTTTCCAGACGAACCAAAACATAAATTTCTCAACATATCTTTTCATTTCAATTCTCCTGTTTGTTTTCTGATTGATTGTTTAGTTCCTTCATCAGCGCACGGTGAGAGTCGATTAATTGCTGATACCCACGCAAGTCGCGGCTATAACAAATCCGAGCATAAAGCGAATCGTATAAATGTGCTGCGTCCTCCACCAGCCGCTTGATGATGTCGTCACGGCGGGCAATCGTATTACTCATTACCTCGAACACGGTCTCTTTCTTTTCCTCTACGGTGGCTAATTCGACTGTCAGGCGGGCAAGGTCGGTGCGGAGAGCGTCCTCGATGGGGCGGTCATTCCATCTTGCTACAGATACACCATCAACACAATCACACCTTACAAAACCTGGGTGTTCGTGTCCAAGTAAACCAATCATTTTATAAACACCAACTTTACCGCCACAAAACGGACACGCCTTAAGTTCACTCATTCCCCCTCGCTTTCAGGGGCGGGAGGTAGGGGCAAGCCGTCAATCCACTTATGCAGGTCTATCCAGTGGGTCGTTGAAAGATGTTCAAAACCCCCTTGTTTGTCATACATACATTGGGACGGGTGCGGGTCAACGTCACGCATGTTCACCATAACAACATCAACGCAATATCCGTCGTCAACTTCCGGCAATCTCTCACTCACCGGAATCCACCTGCGCTCTGCGTTCAAGTCATCAATTACCTGTTGGCGTTCCGATATGGTTTGAAGTAGGCTTATATTCAATTCGCCCCACGTTATTGCCTCTGCGTTCAGCCGCTCGATTTCAACTCGCATGTCGTGGTATTCTCCGTAAATAGACTCGGCGGTTTTTCCAATTAACTCCCGTTGGGTATCACGCTCTGCGTTCAGCCTGTTGTTCTCTGCCTCCAACTCGGCGACATGAGCGATAATTTCTTCCCCTTCGCCTTCACGCAGAAATCCCTCGAAATCAGCGTCATCCAGTATCACTTTCAGCCGTTCGATAAACTCACTCATTTTCTCCTCCTGCAATACAACGTGGTTTTGGTGATCCGCACTTTGGACACGAACCAATATTGTCACTGACCGTGCCACAATACAGGCAGGTATCTTCCCTGTTTACGGCAGCAGCAACGTATCTCATGGCGTCTTGCTGGTGACCTTCCTCCATTGACCAGCGATCCCGAAAACCAGTGTACCCAGCCATGATCTCGCTCTTCATGCACTCACGAAGATAGTCTTTTTCTGCAAGTTCCATCTCTGTATCTTCCCGGAGCCTCCGGCGAACAATCACAAAGATATTTATAAAGATCGCCAACGTAGCAACTATTATTGAAAACATATCCCAGTTCATACGAACCTCTGTCTTATTTTGAGAGGTAACGAGTCGTTCCACTCTTCCATGTGGGAAGAACCATATACGCCACACTGTTTGATATAAAATTCTACTCGGTGCCTCCAGGAATTTACGCTGCCCCTGGCATGGCAGGCGTTACACAGCAACTCAAGGTTCTCTTCACAGTCCAGGAACGTCGCCCCTCGACGTCTATGGTATAGACAGTGGTGCAACTCCGTACCTTTTTTGCCGCCGCAATACTCACAGAACATACCACGCCTGGCAACAATCTTTTCGTACAACTCCAAAGTGGTCATTCCTTGTTTTCCTCGGGAGTCTTTTCTTTGATCTCTTTCACGTCTTTTTCTACTTTGTCCAGCCTGTCCTTTGTATCTTTTATACTTTCTTTCAATTGTTCATACTCCGATACCAGGATAACAAGTTTGTGCTGAATTTGTTCTGGGGTGCGCTTTGCCATTATATTTTCAACTCCCTTCTTGGGTACGCATATGCCGGGACGGGCAACTTTTTATTTATCATGTGCTCCTGGATGATCTTATCTGCCTCGATGTATCCCCTGTAGTAATACTCTGGAAATTCGCCAACCAGCAAAGCGTAAATATCTGGTCTCGAGTAGTTATGGATCGGAACAATAAGATCGTATTCATCACCGTGCCGGCTGCTCTGTTTTACATTTACCGTTCTTCCGTCTGGCAAAACAGCGTCATGCACAGCACCTCTAGGTCTATCTTGATCTCCCCAGACCCACAGGTTTGGGTACACGTTCATCAGCCGGCAGTAACCGATCTCTGCACCTATCGCATTGAGGTTGTTGGAATTGTTCGCCGCCCCACTCAAATTAGGTGCGATCATCTTCTTTGCTGTTTTTTCGTACATTCCCCAGCGCCAGACCAAATATTTTGCCAGTGCCTGTTCTGACTCATTGAGGATTATGTGTCGTCTCTGTCCACAATCATACATATTATCCATCCTATGATTATTGCACTTACTATGAGTACCAACAGAAACATCGCCCCACCGTGGTACTCATAGTAGTAGTGCATGCTATTCTTCCCAGCCCATGAACACAATCGCAAGCCACAACGCCGCCAAAAGTGCAATAACACACAACACGAGAAGAACAACGACAACTATTTTCATTTCAGCAATCCCTTTTTTCTTATTTCTTCAATCGCCCGGCGATCCATTTCGTGGACGTAGCGCACGGCGTATTCTTGAAACAAGGGGATAACAATAACCTGAATCACAAAGAAGAAACCTACGATACTGAACCAGGCTACCTTGATACTTGCCTCGATCTTCAATATTGTATTATCCAAGAATCTCTCCTTGACCGCCGAACAACTCTTCAGCAGCACGATCAGCCTGGTCACCAGCCGTTTTCATTACATCCTTGTAGTTGGCGATCAGAACCTTGATAGCAGCCATCTTCATGGCGTGCTCCTGGGTAAACTTGTCGGGGTTATCTTTCTTGTACTTGGTCATCGAGTTGAAACGGGTTGTCAGTTCTTCCATTTTCAACTTGCCATAAGGGGTTCCGTCCTCGGCAGTAACAGCGCTTGCCTCTTCATAGGTCAGTTCAACTTTTTCTGACTTACTTGGTACCCCGCCAAGTTCCTGGGCAGCCTCTTTCAAGCCTGCTGGCTTACCGCCTTTACTCGATTTCCGTTCCTCTGGTTGACTCTGGTCTGGATCATCACCAGTTTCGATCATAAACGCCTGGCGTAGAGCGTACTTGTAGCAGTCCGTCATGGCTTTATTGACCGCTTTGTCGCCAGAGTCAGCACCCTCACCGAGAGATTGCACCTGCATAGCGGTACCAGTGGGTGCATGAATAAACTCGATCTGTGCCGTGATAACCGCCCGCACCATAGCGGTGCCTTTGGAGGTCTCGTAGTTCTCAAGTTGAACTACGCCCATGTTTACGACACGAACAATCAACCCGTGGGTAATGAACGCCGGGCGCAACGCCCGAATGAAACCAGCCTCGCTCGCAAAGGTATAGTTCAGGTTTCTGTTTTCTTCTTTCTGCACATAACCCACCTCGCCGTAAACCGCTTGAATTGCCTCGTACACTGACTTGTGTTCTACCACTTTATCCTCCTTTATTTTCTCTGATTGATACAGTTGGATCACCAACCGTCTTGAATTTCTCGATTTCCGGGTGAGCCGTGGCGTAACCCTCGAGCGCTTTTCCGTCCCAAGACGTGCGCCCTTTTGCAAACACCGCCTGGAGGTGAGTCGACTTTACACTGACGCCAGCAAAGAGGACTTCCCTCTTGATCTCTTCCTCGAGAGCGGCAATCCCCTGGGCAAATTCCTCGTTCTTTGTGACAAATTCTTCGTCAATTTCAGCCCACTTATCCTTGATTTCCTGGGAAATAACAGTTTCTTTCAACTGTTCTTTCTGGCGTATCCGGTCAGCCAGAACCTTTTTCTTGCCGTACAATAACTCGAGTTTTTCTACTGTCTTTATAGTAAACATCTATCCTCCTTTTCTTTGTGCGTACAATCGATTGATCCTGCGGGATTTCTCTGCCATCTTCCGCTTGATCTTTGTGTGTTTGTCCTCTTTACCCCTCTCGTAAGCAGGCATTGAGAGGTGACTCAAGAGAGTCTTTTGAGGACGCCTGGGCTTGATCCAAAAGAACCTGCGCCAGAGATTACTAAACCAGTTCCTAATTGTGTAGAAAATATTCATTATCACCTCCGTAAGAGCATAGTACAACTTTTTGAAATGCTTGTCAAGTGGCAAAGTTTGCCAATTTCACCGATTGATAATGTCATGGTATTTACTGTCTGCCCCGGGAACCCAACCTCTTGGCTCATTCTTCTTCTTGATCGGATCAGGAATACCATCACGGTACCACTCAAGCCATTTGTACGCCTGTGGGTTATATCCCCTGGCGATCCATTCTGTGTAGCACTTCTTCAGCATCGGCATATCTGGACTGTCCCCAATGATCTCGATAATAAGATCAACAATCGCCTTGTTCGGTTTCCGGTTCGTCACGGAATAGAACGCCGAATAAGCCACGTGCCCAAACCTGGGGTCTGAAAACTTCTTGGGCTTGTACTCGTCAACAAAAGACTGGGGTAGATCAGCCTCGTTATTGAATGGTTCGTACTGGGTCTCTGCGACAGCAGATAGATTATTCTCTGTTGTAGTCTCTGTAGTATTCTCTGTATTACTTATTAACGACATGGGGATTCCCTTGTTCGCCACATGGTCATTCCCCATCTCCCGAGATGGGGATTCCCCATCTCGGGGATTGCGTAAGGCGCTCCATAATTCGTCAAGTACATCAATCTCTACCCTGTACCACATTTCGTGATCTATTTTTCTGTATTTTTCAACAAGCAGTCCTGCGTTCACCAGTTTCTTGCGTGCAGTTCTTTGTTCCTCGTAAGACAGGCTGGTTTCATTTTCTATTTCAAAAACGGTCTTGTATAGCCATCCGTCTTTATTCGCCTGTTTACCTACCCAATAAAGGAATTGGCAGAGAAGTATTGTCGCCGTAGCGCTGCCGGTTATCTTCCGAAGCCCAGGGTAAAACGCAACTGGTCTGCCAAGATCAAACAATATTTCACTTGGTTTCACTGTTGATCTCCTCAAATATATTCACAGCAAGAACTATCCCACGGCTATAGTAATCGCCAGTACGGAATGGGTGCTCGATCCACTCAATGACGTACTGTTTACTCTTCAGAATACAGAGGACGTCAATAAGTTTCTGGGAGACTTCTACTTTTTGCCGCCGCTGTATTTCCTTCATGTATTTTTCCTCTTGCTCAATAACGGAACTCCAGCGAAATTCACTACCAATCATCTGTACAAAGCGTAGGCGATCACTTCCCCGGTAGTAGTACACGTGAGTTCTGTCCAGGAGGTCTTTGTAGGAATATTCGTAATGATGCTTTGTAAGTCTTGGCATGCCTTTGGTATACTCGCACGAAAAACATTTGCGAGCAGCAAAGTTATATATAACCGGTTCTGGAATAACAATCTCTTGCAGGGACATGTCGCCCAAATCCAAAATCCTTTGATCTGCTATCCCTCCGTACAGAATACATTTACTCATTTTTCCTCCTATGGTAGTTTATAATTATCTCTTTGCTCGTCGTCCTCGTTGATCCCCTTTGACCAATTTCTCGGCACCCTAAACGGTTTGTCCATCCTTGTACCATCCTCTCGTAGGGTAAGTGCACTGAAAGACGTGACCATATTGTAATGACCATTCCCTGCCCATGTTTGATTTCTGGCGGTAGCGTCACACGACTCATGGTATTCGTTTCCGTCCTTGTCCTCTACAACAATTCCCTGCATAGTATTCCCCCAACTTTCGGTAATAAAGTAATCCTTGAATTTAACCTTTACCTCAAAGTCAATGACATCTGCCCAATGCTCAAACCCGTACTGGTCTGTGTACCCATTCTTTCGGTAGTCTGTGTGGTACAGCGTAAACCAGCCACGTTTCTGATACCATTCCCTTGTTTTGGCAAAGTCCTTCTCAAGTTCTTTTGCTTTCTCGATGATGTTCATATATCCTCCTTTCTCTAACCTCCAAGAACATAGTACTCCAATCAATTTCAAAAGTCAATACCCAAACCCCTTGACAATCAAAATAAAAAGTTGTAGTATGAGAGAAACCACTTGAAACGGAGGAAAAATGTATCAGACAGTAGATTTCGGTAGCATAAAGTTGTTTGGCAAGGGCATTGACTATTGGGCTGAACTGGACGCAAGAGCGCAGAACCTGAATGTTGAAAGCCTGATAAAAGAAAATGTTGAACTCAAAAAGACAATAGCCCATTACGAAAACATAATGATTGAATATGTGCCCCCCGGTAATGGAAAATTCGCTGGAATAAAGGAGGAAAAATGATTGAAAAACTGTTAGAGTACAAGCACAAAGAAATAAGGTATATGTTTTTCCGAGACGACAGGTTCACCTTCGTCCACGGAAGAATTGTTGACGATAAAGGAGACCCCCACATTATGCTCGGCGGCGCCTTTTGTACCCGTGAGGACGAGTACCGGGTTGACGTCGGGTGCCACGTAGCCCTGGAGCGGTTCTGTAAGAACTTGCACCTGGATCGAGAAGATCGTGTCGGGCTACATAAAGCCCTTGACTTCTACCTTGCAGAGGACGGGTTCAAGAAGGAACGTGAAAAGGCGATAAAAGAAATGAAGGCACGGTTTGAAAGAGAAGTTCCTTTTTGTATCGGATATCCTGGTATTCTTATTGAAAGAGAAGTTGTCAGTGCGCTATACAATCTCAATCTTGATCCAGGAAAGGACTTCAAGTTTATTGTAAGAATGGGTCTGCCACGTTTTGGAAAGAAAGGAACTCCCCCATGCCTATAAACCAAGTTCTAACTGGTTGGATACAGAAGGATTTTGCCCTTCGGTACACCCCAACAGGGAAAGCCGTAATGGGTTTTTCAATTGCAACCCCAGCCGGGGAAGAGGTAAACGAAGATACCGGCGAGAAAAAGAAAGTCTACACTTACGTTCGCTGCACCGCCTGGAATGAATTGGCAGAGGATGTGAACGATAACTACAAAGACGGTGACCTGGTTGAGATCAAAGGAATACTCAAGTACGGAAAACCATGGACTCCGAAGAACTCTGACGAACCAAGATCAAGTATCGAGTTCACCTTTTTCGAGATCATCCACGTAAAGTAAACGACAGCACATAATACAAAAAGCCCAGCGCTGCTGGGCTTTTCAATATGGGAGAGAGTGCGGAGGTCACCCACTCCCACAAATATTATAGCACAGTTTGTTTACATCTTTTGGCGAATATATACAAACTGCGCCACTTTGTATACATTGGATGAACTGATACGATCCGGCTGGCATATCGTAAAATGGCTATAAATGCGATATATAGCCTGTACGCCTATATAGGGTAATGTACATAAAGTGTCTATTATCGTACGTGCTGTTATTATCATGTGACATTTTTGCCGTTTTTGTTACATGATAATAACAAATGAACTGCAGGTCGGGTTTAATTCGGCTTCGGTATCAAATCTCGTAACCCGTCACTAATAGCGACAAAGTGACGGGACGCCAAATCATAAAACAAAACCCGTCCAAATAAGGAAATCGTGATTATTATAACCTGGATTATTATCGTACTATTCTGCTGGTCAACCTGAAATCTCGTAATCCTCCTCCGTAATTTCAACAGATGTTGAAACAGTCACTACATTGAAATCCTGGCGATAATACGCAAGTGAATAATGGTCAATATGTTGACCCGTATTATCAAAAAACACGGATAATGGTCAATCTATTGCACTTTATTATCCTTATTGATAACGTAATGCAGTGTACATGTACACCGCATTACCTATAAATTAGGTTATATCACCTAAAAATTAGGTTATGTCACTCTTCAGACTCGAACTCTGGGCACTCGATCACTGGGGTAGTGACGTTGTAAGCCAGGCACAGAGAAAAGTTGAGTTGTGCGATCTCACAATTATCTTTCTCGCCAGGCTTGAAGAATTTGCAGTGATTATGGCACAGACAAAACTCCCTGTGCCTACCCTTCGTTTCTGCAAACGTGCTGACTTCGCCATCGTGATGAACGTACTTTACCGTTTCCTTGTGTTCGTCAAGAAACCTTGCCATATTATCCTCCTTTCTACTCCATATCAGGTAGAGCCGTGTATTGGGCAGCCAAACCCATATCCTTACTCCAAAGGAATGACTCGCTCGCCCTTATTGATCTGTACCCGCTGTTGAACGTCCAGGCGTCAAACGCAACGAGTGATCTGATTATACGAACAACCATGCCGCTGCTCTCGTCTGCCATTGGGATAAGGTCTTTCTTGTGGTGCTTGTCACCAGTGTGCCATTCCCTATATTTTGTACTTGCCCAAAGATCAGGCTGATCGTACGCCATAATAAACGGGAGTTTCTCAAGTTTTATATCTGCGCCATGAGTAAACCCAAGTAGTGTGTTCCCATGACTATAATACTTTGTTCCCATAGCATCATTGTTGATCGTCACGTCCTTACTGTTGTGGTACCAGGACTCCAGGGAGTCCCCCAGATAGAAAGCCCTTTGTTGATCGTGGTTCCCGGGAATAATAAGAACATCAACCGGGGCGATCTGGCTGCAGGTGTCGATCATCCAAACACACAACTCCCGCCCTTTTCTGAATGTTTTTTGCCACCTGGTGTCCTCTTGCTGCGGAGTACCGTTGGTAGTCGTATTAAATTTATTATCAACATTGAAAAAGTCGTTCCCCATCGGGAACAGTATTCTCTCGATAGGCATTTCTTTTACGTAATATAAGAGTTTCATAAGAGAGGACTTTATTGCCTTGGTAGCCAGTTTTATATCGTAACTATCGCCGCTCTCTTCGTCCCAGGTCAACCTGCCAAAATGCACGTCAAACATGGCGATCTCGTACAACATGCCTTTTTCTTGTTTTGGGTAATTGATCTTTTTGTACACCGGTGCAAACCTTTTTGCATCCTCGATCATATCCCGGATCGCATTGTGGGCATCGGCGGTTTTTTTCTTGATAAACCGTACCTCTATTCTGTAAAGAGGAACAATCAACATCTTACCAGAATCCCTTACTCTTCCGTGAGTAGTGTGCCCGTCCTCCACGTCCCACTCTACCTGCCGATCCTTCCGGTACCCCTCTGACGTACTGACCCGGAACCGCTCTATTTCCCAAGTGTCCAGGTCTATTTTGAACTGGTTGATTATGTCGTCTTTCGACAACATTCTCTTTGAAGAACAGATTATATTTATAAACCCGTCCCCCTGGGTGTAATCTGTTTTTTCACTGTCAGGATCAACCACTGTTTTTTGTGATCCGTTTTTAGACTTTGATCCATACTCCCTTCTGTATGCGTCCCGAGCGCCTTCCCCGCTTATGCCAAATTCCTTTCCAATCTCCTCCCATGTCGTGCTCGTTGTTTCTTTTAGTTCTCTCAATTGTTCAAGTTGTGTCGATGTTAGATTTATTTTCACAATGCCTCCATGTGGAATACTATACTATACCACACATAAATGTATAGGATAAACCAACTGATTATTGTTGTTCTAAAACGATCTCTTCTTTAGTTCGTTTCTTGGCAGGAATACCACCGTAAGACTCTACCTGTTTTCCACGGCGTTCTGCCAAGTCCCTGTAGATCAAGTTCTCTTCCTCGAGGGACGAAACACGACACTCAAGACCTTTTATTGCAAACTCGTACTCTGCCTTCATATCAGCCTTCGCCTCTTTAGCCTCTTGTGCAGCCAGTTTTGCAGCCTCCATATATGACTTCGCTGCGCTGGCGTCCAAGTTTCTCATTTCAGACGGGCGTTTCAATAATGGGAGGAGAATAGCAACAACTGCCCCTGCGATACCAACTATGCCAGTGATAAGTTCGATGTTCATTTCTTTCTCCTCGTAAGGGTATATATTCCACCAGCAGCAACAAGCCCGCCAGTAAGCAACAACGGGGTTCTAACCCATACTTGGTGAGCAGCCAGTATGCCGCCAAAGA
>Ga0209079_10000080_pt1 | contig 45231 bp, 38 predicted proteins | sample PPLLaktember2015_2_FD_187259 | JGI IMG/M metagenome (GOLD analysis project Ga0209079, IMG submission 187259) | Freshwater sediment microbial communities from Prairie Pothole Lake near Jamestown, North Dakota, USA - PPLs Lake P7 Core (6) Depth... | ecosystem: Environmental > Aquatic > Freshwater... | reverse complement strand
ACCAAGGCCGCCTCGGCGAGGTTGTCGATCGGAACGACCGCGCCCGCCATTCCCTCCGCCACGGCCTGCAGCGTGAGGGGCAGTACGCCGGCGACCGGGCGAACCGCGCCGTCGAGGGCCAGTTCGCCGACGACGAGGAGAAGATCCTTGGGAGCGGGGATTTGGCCCGAAGCGATGAGAATCGCCAAGGCGATGGGGAGGTCGAAGCCCACGCCGTGCTTTCGAACGTCGGCCGGCGCGAGGTTCGCGGTGATTCGTCCGGCGGGGAAAGAGTACCCGGCGTTCCGAAGGGCGCTACGGATCCTCTCGCGACTCTCGGAGACTTCCTTGTCGGGCAGGCCGACGATCTGGAAGCACGGGAGACCGCCCGAGACGTCGCACTCGATATCGATGCGCTGCGCTTCGACGCCGAGGATGGCGCCGCTAGTCAGTCGGCCAAACATCGTCCAATGAGAAGGCCGCCCGGTGGATCCGGACGTCGTCTCCCTCCAAAGCAATCACGTCGAATCGCGCGGGGAGATCGGCATCCGTGCGGGCCATGAAGGCTTTCGCCGCCACGGCAATGCGTCGCTGCTTTGCGCGGCTCACGGCAGCTTCGGGGCCGCCGAAGCCGCTCCCCGAGCGGGCCTTGACCTCGACGAACACGAGGATGTCTCCGTCCCGCGCGACGATGTCCAGCTCTCCTCCCCGGGAAGACCAGTTCCGCGCGACGATGGCGTACCCCAAACCTCGTAGGAGCTTGCAGGCATTGTCCTCAGCCTGCCGTCCGGGAGCGTCGCGTCGATGCATGTCTTATAGTAGCTTATACGTTGGGCGTCCGTCAATCCTGCTCGATCCGGAACGAGGGAATGGAGGATCCCGCGCGATGGAGGTACAATCGGAGCAATGCAAAGGGCGCAAAGGACTGAATGGGGATCCTTCTGAGGGATGTTCGCCTTCCCGAGCGCGGAGCAGCCAGTTTCTGGATTCGCATCCGCGCCGACCGCATCGATGCCGTCTCGAGCGAGCCGCTTGCCCCGGATCTCGGAGATGAGATGGTGGACGCCGGAGGGAAGCTGGCTATACCTGGCTTCGTCAATGCTCATACCCACTTGCCGATGGTGCTCCTCCGGGGGCTGGCGGACGACGTTCCGCTGGAGGAGTGGCTCGAACGGCATGTCTGGCCTATGGAGCGGAAGCTCAGTCCGGAGGACGTGTACTGGTGCACGCTGCTCGCTCTGGCGGAGGCCGTCCGCGGCGGGACGGTGGCCGTCGCGGACATGTACTTCCACACCGACCGGGTCGCGCAGGCGGTCGAGGAGAGCGGAGTCCGAGGGGTCTTGTCGTACGGCATGATCGCCCGGTCGATGTCCGAGGGCGGCGAGAAAGAGCTTCGCACGACAGAGAGGATCGCCGCGGCGTGGCAGGGGGCCGCGGGAGGCCGGATCGGCGTTGCCGTAAGTCCACACTCGACGTACACGTGCGGAGAGGACGTCTGGAGAGCCGCCAAGGAGTTCGCCCAAGAACGCGGCCTGAGGATCCACACCCACGTCTCAGAGTCGCGCCGCGAGGTGGCCACGGTCCGAGCGCAGACAGGAGGAAGTCCGCCCGAGTACCTCGAACGGCTCGGGGTTTTCGAGGTCCCCGTTCTGGCGGCGCACTGCGTTCACGTCACCGAGTCGGACCTCGACCTTCTGGCGCGGGGCGGTGTGGTCGTGGCCCACTGCCCGAAGAGCAACGCGAAGCTTGGCAGTGGGCTCGCCCCGGTGGCGGCCATGCGCGCCCGCGGCATCCGCGTAGCCTTGGGAACGGACGGGGCGGCGTCGAACAACCGGCTGGACATGATCGAAGAGCTGCGCGCCGCGTGGCTCCTCGCTCGGGGACCTTCGGAAGATCCCCTGGCGCTGTCCGCCAAGGACGCTGTCTCGATGGCCACCGAGGAGGGGCGAGTGGCCTTAGGGCTTCCACCGGCCCGCCTCAGGCCTGGAGACGCAGCGGATGTCGTGCTGCTTTCTCTGGACGGCGCGCATACGACGCCCGCCCGCGAAGGCATCTCGACGATCGCGTTTGCGTCGCAGTCAAGCGACGTCACGGACGTCCTGGTTGCAGGGCGGTGGCTCATGCGGGAAGGTCGGCTCCTCACCATCGACGAGGAGCGGGTACAATCAGAGGTTGGACGCCTGCTGCGCAGGCACATGAACTAGCACCCCGCCTGGGAGAGTGGAGCATCCCTCGCTCGGACGTGGGAGGAGGAACCATGGGTTTGTCGACGGAGAAGAAAGCGGAGATCGTTCGAGAATTCGGCCAAGGAACTGGGGACACAGGGTCCCAAGCGGTGCAGATCGCACTCCTGACCGCCCAGATCCAGGAACTCACGGGGCATCTCAACCTACACAAGAAGGACTTCAGCTCACAGCGAGGTCTGCGACGAATGGTCGGCCAACGCCGACGGATGTTGAAGTACATCAAGCGCCGTGACTTGTCGGCGTACAAGGCGCTGTCCGAGCGCCTCGAAATCAGAGGAGTCTGAACGTTCCATGTACATTCGCGAAAGCATAGACTTCAACGGGAAAGAGCTTGCGCTCGAAACAGGGCAGCTCGCCCGTCAGGCCGGCGGGGCGGTCCTCGCCATCTGTGGGGATACCCACGTTCTCGTGACGGCCGTCACGGCGCCTGCGGCGCAGAACGCCGGGTATTTTCCGCTGCGTGTCGACTACGAAGAGCGGTTCTACGCCAGCGGCAAGATCCCTGGCGGCTTCTTCAAGCGAGAAGGGAAGCCGAGCGACAGCGCTGTTCTGATTGGTCGGATGATCGATCGTCCGATTCGGCCGCTGTTCCCGGACGGCTACAACGACGAAGTGCAGATCGTGGCGACGGTGCTGTCTGCGGAGCCGGACTGCGCGCCGGGCGTCCTCGCCATCACGGGAGCGTCGGCGGCCCTCATGATCTCCGAGGCTCCGTTCGGGGGCCCGATTGCGGCCGTGAAGGTGGGTCGCAAGGACGGACGCTTCGTCGTCAATCCGGACGCCGAGACGCTGGCGGCGAGCGGCGTCGACATCACGGTGGCGGGAACCGAGAAGACCGTCACGATGGTCGAAGGCATGATGGACGAGTTGTCGGAGGCCGAGGTCGTCGAGGCCATCGAACTCGCTCACGACGCGATTCGCGAGCTGATCGCGCTCCAAGTGCGATTCGCCGCGCGGGTCCAACCCGTCAAGAAGGCCATCGAGGCCCCCGCGCCGACCGCGGGCGAGCTCGTCGAACGCGCGAAGAGCTTGATCTGGAACGATCTGCCCGGCATCCATGACGTGGGAACTAAGCAAGGCCGCGGGGAGTTCATTGAACGACTGCGGGAGAAGGCCGTTGCGCAGCTCCTGACGGTCGAGGCGACAAGCCCCGAGGCGGTCGTGCAGACCGCGGCGATCTCCGCAGCGGTCGATGTGGTGCTCCGGGAGTACATGCGAAAGCAGATCCTCGACCGCGGACTCCGCCTAGATGGGCGCCGGCCGGAGGAGATCCGGCCGATCTCGTGTCGGGTCGGAGTGCTTCCTCGAACGCACGGATCGTCCCTATTCACGCGAGGAGAGACGCAGAGCCTTGGGATCGTGACGCTCGGCGCTGCCCGCGGGGACGAGCAGATCATCGACCAGATGATGTTCGACGGCCGGAAGCGGTTCATGCTCCACTACAACTTCCCGCCGTTCTGCGTCGGCGAAGTGGGGCGGATCGGGTCGCCGAGCCGCCGGTCGATCGGGCACGGATACCTGGCCGAGAACTCGCTCCAAGCCATCCTGCCCACCGAGGAGGCGTTTCCGTACGTCGTCCGCGTCGTGTCCGAGATCCTCGAGTCGAACGGATCGTCGTCCATGGCGACGGTGTGCAGCGCGTCCCTCGCCATGATGGACGCCGGCGTTCCGGTCAAGAAGGCCGTGGCCGGGATCGCTATGGGGATGATCGAAGAGCCGAGCTCCGGCCGCCGAGTCATCCTAACGGACATCCAAGGCGCCGAGGACCACGACGGCGACATGGACTTCAAGGTCGTCGGAACGCGGGACGGCGTCACGGGCTTCCAGCTCGACGTGAAGGTCGGAGGCATCGACAGCAACACGCTGCGGCAAGCGCTCGAACAGGCCAAGCGCGGGCGTCTCACGATCCTTGACGAGATGGAGCGCGCGATCTCCGCGCCGCGCGCGGAGCTGTCTCCGTACGCTCCCAAGTTGATCACCATGACGATCTCGGTCGACAAGATCGGCCTCGTCATCGGACCGGGAGGGAAGACCATCCGGCAGATCATCGAGGAGACGGGGGCCGAGATCGACATCTCCGACGACGGGACGGTGAAGATCGCCGCCGTCGACGAGAACTCCGCCGTCGCCGCGAAGCAGCGGATCGAGGACCTGACCATGGAACTCGAGGTCGGGACCAGGATCAAGACGCACGTCACGCGCATCGTCGACTTCGGCGCGTTCGTCGAACTTCGTGGCGGCGGCGAGGGACTTGTGCACGTCTCGAACCTCTCTTCGGGGTACGTGGCCAACGTTCGCGACGTCGTGAGCGTCGGCGACGAGATGACGATCGAGGTCATCGGCGAGGACAAGATGGGGCGCCCGGACCTTCGGAGGGTTGAGGAGGGCGAGCCTGCGGGTTCCGTCGAAGAGCGGGAGCCGAGGGAGAAACGCGGCCGCCGGGACCGCGGCGAACGCGATGGCGGACGCCGCGGCGGCAGTGAGCGCAAGGCGCCGGCCGCTGCGCCTCCGGTTGAGATCAAGGCCGGCGACATCATCGAGGGCAAGGTCTCCAATACCACCGACTACGGCGCGTTCGTCGAGCTCGCTCCGGACGTGACGGGACTCATCCACATCTCCGCCCTGTCCGACGACTACGTCCGTCGTGTCACGGACGTCGTTCGCACGGGGGACCTCGTCAAGGTCGAGGTGCTCAACATCGACGAGCGGGGACGCTACAAGCTGCAGAGGATCGTGCCGGAAGGAGAAAAGCGCCGCGAGCCGCAGCACGACGGGGGCGAAGAGCCTCGTGAGCGGGAGCGGCGTCCCGAGCGGGAGCCTCGCGGAGATCACGAGCCTCCTCGGGCGGAGCGAGAGCCTCGCGAAGATCGCGAGCCTGCCCGTGCGGAGCGAGAGCCCCGCGAGGATCGCGAGCCGCGTCGACGCTCCCAGCCTCGGAAGGAAGAGGCGCCTCCTCCGGTCGAGACCGAGCCGCTTCAGCCTGAAGAGGAGACGGCGCGGGAATTCGAGGATCGGTGGTAGTTCAGACCCTCTACGAGGGGATGAGGAGCGTCACCCTGTCGAACGGACTGCGGATCCTCGTGGAAGAGGTTCCGCAGTCCCGTTCTGTCAGTGTGAGCGTGTGGGTGAACGCCGGGTCGCGTGACGACCCGGCGCCGTTTCCCGGCCTCGCTCACTTCGTCGAGCACCTCATTTTCAAGGGGTCGACGACGCGAACCGGGCTCGCGATCTCCCAGGAGATCGACGCCGTCGGCGGGTTCCTCGACGCCGCGACGGGGAAGGAGTCGACGTTCGTCTACGCGGACGTGCCGGCGGACGGTCTGGCGACCGCGACGGAGCTGCTCCTCGATGTCGTCCTCCATCCGGCGTTCGCGACGGACAAGCTCGAACTGGAGCGGGCCGTCGTCTTGGAGGAGATCCGCGGATACGACGATGACCCCGAGCAGCGGGCGTTCGATCAATTCGTACGGGGTGTATGGCCGGACGACCATCCGCTGTCGCGCAACATCCTTGGCACGCGGCGATCGATCGAGACCGTCACGCGGGACGATATCGCGGCGTTTCACGCGCAGGTCTATCGCCCTGCGAACCTCGTGATTGCCGCAGCCGGGGCGTTGGACGCGGATCGTCTCGTCGCCGACGTCGAGCGGCTGACGGGGGCGGACGGTCGCGAGGCGACGGCGACGCCATCGAGGGTTCCGCCGCGCTTTCGGCCCGCCCGGGAGCACCACGTGCAACCGACCGGGCAGACGCACGTCTACCTCGCGCTCCCCGGTCCCCTCTCCGACGACCCGCACCGGTACCCGCTCGAGATCGCGAACGCCGTCCTCGGAGACGGCACGAGCTCCCGCCTGTTTTGTGCCATTCGCGAGGATCGCGGACTGGCCTACGCCGTGCACAGCACGATCAGCCGGTACAGCGACGCGGGACTGTGGATGGCGTACGCCGGCGTGGCCCCCGAGACGGCGAACGCCGTGGCAGACCTTCTCCTTGCGGAACTCAATCGACTGCGCAGCGAGCCGATCCCTGTCGATGAGATTGCGCTCGCCAAGGCCCGGATCCGGGGGTCCTTCATCCTCGGGCTCGAGTCGAACGCAAACCGCGCCATGCGCCTCGGGACAGCGGCGATCAACGGGCGCGAGATCCTCTCCCCGGAGCAGATCTTGGCGAAGCTCGCGGCGATCGACGTGGAGTCGGTTCACGACGCCGTGGAGCGCTTCGTGGAGCCCGAGAACGTCCACCTCGCGACGATCGGTCCGAAGGCGTAGTTTGGACGACCCCGCGAGGTCGGGTACGATCAGAACATCATGGCGATTGCGATCTACCCTGGGAGCTTCGATCCGATCACCTACGGGCACATCGACATCGTGCGTCGGGCGCGGAAGCTGTTCAGCAAGCTCTACGTCGCCATCGTCGCCAACCCGCACAAGCACCCGCTGTTCACCGCCGAGGAGAGGCAGGAGATCACCGTCGCCGCGCTGGCCGAGGAGGGCCTGAACGGACTCGAAGTGCTGAGCTTCGACGGCCTGCTCGTCGACTGCGCGCGAACGTGCGGCGCCGATGCGATTGTTCGCGGCCTGCGCGCCAACTCCGATTTCGAGAACGAGTTCCAGATGGCGCTCACGAACCGTGACCTCGCGCCCGAGTTCGAAAGCGTCTTCTTCATGACGGCGGGCAAGTACAGCTTCCTCTCCTCGTCGATGGTCAAAGAGGTCTGCACCTACGGCGGAGACGTCTCGAGCTTCGTGCCGCAATCGGTTGCGCGCGCGCTGCGGGCGAAGCTTCGCGTCGCCGGCTAGTCGATCGGCGCGCCTTCGCCTCGCCGCAAGGAACTCCTTTCCGGCACGCGTTGCCCGACTCGACCTTCCGTCCGAGCTCCTAGAGATGAAGAGGTCTTCGCGCCGCGTACGCCAAAGCGAATGTCGCCGGGATGCTGACGGCCGTCACGAGCGCGAACTTCGCCAGGGGCGGGATCGGAAGCTTCAGCACGGCGTACTGGAAGGCGAGGATCACCGGCACGTGGATGATGTAGGCCGCGTACTGACTCTTCGCGAGGGCTCGGGCGAGTCGTCCGTGTGTGTTCATCCGGTCGCGGAAGAGGACGAGAAGCCCGACGCACGCGGCACAGCAGAACACCGACTCCCAGAACACGTACAGGGTGCCCCACGCCGGCTCTCCGATGGGAAGGACGCGGTACAGTCCGAGATCGTAGACCGCGATGAGCGCCGCGAGGAGCACCGCGACGGCGAGCCAGGCCCGCCCGGCGCGCGAGGAGAATCGCGAGAGCCATTGACGTCGGTACGCAACCAGACCGAGGACAAAGAAGGCAAGGTCGCGCGGGACGTCGGCGAACGCAACACGGAAGAAACCGAGGAGGTAGACCCATCGGTCGACCGGGAACGGAATCCTGATCAGGCCGGAGATGGGGGCGAGCACGACGGCGAAGGCGAGGATGGCCCAGGTTCTGGGCGGCCGCGCCTCCGTGAGAACGGCCGGGGTGCGGCTCCCGCGGATCCCACGCCAGAGCGCGTAGACGAGGTTGAAGAGGAGCAAGTGCTCGAGAAACCACAGGTGGCCTACGTCGATCGGCCACGCCTTGGCGCCGCCGCCCGGCGCACCGAAGACGAAGATCTGAAGGGGGACCATGAGGACCGCCCACACGAGCACCGGCAGTCCCAGGCGCAGGAGCCGACTTCGGACGAACGCTCGGCCTCCCTTCGCGTCGTAGGACGCCGCGGTGAAGAACCCCGAGACGAGGAAGAAGAGGCTCATGAAGAACGATCGGTCGATCGTGAAGAGCGGTCCGAGGATCGCGGCGCGCGCGGCCTCCTGAATCGGCCACGCCCCGCCGGTCGGCCCGTACGCTTGGCCGACATGATGCGCGACGAGAAGCATCGTCAGCGCAACGCGCAGGTTGTCGAGGTAGAACAGGCGCCTCGTATCGGTCATCCCACACCCCCGCGCGGCGGCGGCGAACGTCTCAGCGCCGCGCGGACGCCAGAGTAGCAGTCGACGGCGCGGCCGACAAGAAGGCGCCGTCCTGCGAGGTGATGCCGGGCCTCGCCCAAGCTACTTCGCGGCGGTGAGCGCCCCCGGCTCCCGGAGCCGCGTTGCGAGAAGGAAGGCGAGGGCCAGAAGGCCGACGAGCACGAGGAGCGACGACGTCATCGCGCCCGTCGTCGGCGCGCGGAAGGCGTCCATGCCGACGATGAAGGCGATTCCCGACACCTGACCCGCGAGAAGCAGGAGCCCGCTTGACGTCCCTTCCGGAGCCGGGTGCGTGATCTCGGCCGCGTACTGGAAGCCGAGCGGTCCCGACGAGAGGAGGAAGGCGCCGAGGACGAAGGACGACGCCAGCAGGAGCCCGTAGCTGGTCGCGTACGTCACGCCCACGAGGCCCGGGATCGAGCCGGCGAGGGCGAGAAGGATGAACGGGACGCGTCGGCGCAGGCGGTCCGACAGGGCGGGGATGATGAGTGCGCCGACAATCCCTCCGACGACCATCATGCCGCCGGCCAGCCCGGCCTGCCCGATCGAGAAGCCGCGGGGGCGGACGATGTCCTCAACCCACGTCGTCACGGCGTTGAACGCTCCAAGACCAATGAAGAAGAGGACCATGAGGATGAGGAAGCCTCGATTGCGCAGCATCGAGCGGACGCCGTCGAGGACGAGCGATCGCTCCTCCGGGCCGACAGGGTGCGGCGGACGCTCCCTCGAGAAGACGAGAAAGGCGAGGGCGCCGGCGACGGCAGCGACGCCGTAGATGCGAAGGGTTGTCGGCAGGTCCCAGCGCACCACGAGGATCGGAGTCAGGGCGAGTCCGGCGAAGATGCCGGCGTACATCGCGAGGGAGCCCAGCCCCGTCGCCGTCGCGCGCTCGCGCACGGGGAACCAACGTCCGGAGATCTTCGCAATCGCGTTCAGGATGAACGGCTGTCCGACGGCGATGCCGACCTGCGAGACGAGGACCAAGGTGTAGTCGTGCGCCAACACCCCGCGGAGGAGTCCGAACCCGCCGGTCAGGACGGCGCCGATCCCTACCCCGACACGGATGCCGTAGGTGTCAAGGACCCACGACGCGGGAATCGAGGCGACGATGAAGACGACCATGAAGACCAGGGAGAGAAGCCCGATCGCAAGGTTGGAGACGCCGTAGAAGGCGGCGGCCTCTCCGGTCACGGGCGCAAAGCTGATCCAGAGCAGCTGGTTCATCGCAATGACCAGCATGAACAACCCGAGCATGACGAACCGATACCCGACTCCGCGAACCGAATCCTCCGCCATCTCTCTCACCCCCGAGAATCCACCGAGCGTCAGACGGGCCGCACCGTCTCCCACATCCTCGTGGGATGGTAGAGGCTTTGCACATCCCGGTCAACGCGCCGCTTCGAGAAAAGAGAAGGGCCCGTTTGCACGGGCCCCGATGAAGTCTTCCTGCGCTCCTACCAGGTGAGATCGAATCCCATCCCCACCCAGTTGCCTCCGGACTCCGTCACGCTCATGCCGAAACGCAAGTCGGCGTGAGGGCTGATCGCTGTGCGGAACATGACGCGCGTCTCCACCCAGTCGAAGATGCCGGTGCTCTTGCCGGTGTCGAACCAGGCGAAGACGGAGAGCCCATAGTCGCCGCCGCAGCATGCATCCCCCAGGACCTCGACGCCGAAGAACTCATCGTATCCGGCGGGGACCTTGCAGGGAGTGAGGTACGTGAGCTCGCCGTCCCACGTCCAGCCGTAGTCGTAGTAGGTCGAGTTCAAGTACTCCTGCCATCCGTCTTCGTCGTACAGGTGGCCGGTCTTGAACGTGTAGCCGTTCCACGAGCACTCGAGGAGAAGGGCCTTGAGGTCGATCCCGTCGATGAACGAGCCGCCGCCGGTGAGGCCGAGGTACGGAGTGAAGCAGAGGTTGTCGGCGACCGACACGCCAAAGACGACGTTGGCGGACTTCGAATCGAGCGTGTACCAGAGGTCGACCCACTCCACGTTCATCCAGGTGAGGCCGAGGTCCACGTTGAGCAGCTCGAGGAGGACGTGGTCCAGCCCGCTGTCGGAGAAGCTGACCTGCGCGAGGACGTCGCCGCAGCAGATCGGGAACTCCACGTACAGCGACAGTCCGCTGAAGAACACGGAACAACCGCCGGTCTGCACGTCGACATAGCCTGCGGGCGTGTACCAGACCCCGCAATCCTCGAAGATGAAGTGGTCCATCAGCCAGTCGAGCCCGTAGAGGTAGACGTACCTCGACGAGTCGGTCATGTTGAACTGGATCTGGGCCCAGATCGCGAGGTCGTCTCCCTCCCAGAGGACTCCGAGCGAAGCTCCGGTCCCAAACCATGGGTCGGCGGCCGTGCCGGCGTTGACGTCATCGACCATGAGAAGCCCGTAGAGCCGGACCCCGGCGATCGCCGCGCTCAAAGAGGAGAGCCAGGCGCGCAGAGCCGGCACTGTTGCGTCGAAGTCGGCGATCGAGCGGATCGCGAATCCGCCCAGCGCACCGCCTGCGTCGAAGAAGACATCCCAGAGGCCGGTTTCGTCGAGGAGGGCCGTCGAGGACAAAGCCCAGCCGCCGATCGCGTAGCCGACTGTGAGAGCCGAGTCGAACCCGCCGAGTCCAAACGCCGGCTGCAGGTCTATCTGCAGCCAGGAAGACCACGTCACGCTCGTCGAGGCGCCGTAGGCAACTCCCGTCGCCAAAAGCACGGTCGCCAGTCCGAGCACCCATGCCCGTCTCTTCATGCCTCCCCCTTGCCGATGGCCGCCACTACGCCTCCGCCACCACGACTGAGAGCGTCTTGGTCTCTCCATCGTCCGTCTGAATGATCAGTTCGTAGGTTCCGGGCGCCAGCCCACTCGTATTCACCTCGAATACGTACCCACCACTGCTCTCATCGTAGGTCGCGACGCCCCAGTAGACAACCCCCGACTCCGAGTTCAAGACCGAGATCGTGACGATCGTGTCCGTCACCGGCAGGCCGGTGGCCGGATCGAGCACCTCGACGTGACCGAGGATTGTCTCCCCGACCACGTACCCGCCCTCGACGCCGGTTTGGGAAACCGCACCGCCCCCACCGCCGGGGAGCAGGCTGGCAAGCACGGCGCCGTTGGGCGCGTCCGTGTGGAGCGCACCCGCCCCGGCAACGCCCTGGTACTCGATGTACGTCCCGACGTCTTGGCCCATCCTGCTCAAGGTCCACAGCTGGTCGATGGCGCCGTTCAGACTGCCCGCCAACCCTGCGTCGACGAGCGCCGTGATGTCGGAGTACGAATCGTCGGCGTTCTTCGGCAGGTAGGGAGCGTAGTCGATGTCGCCGATCGTCCGCGCGTCGATGACCACTTCCTCCTGGGTTCCCCAGAAGTTGTACTGGGCGTCCAGCGTGCCGTCGCCGCTGTTCGTGGCCGTCCCGTAGAGGTCGCACCAGTTGATGTGAACCGAGGCAGCGTCAACGAGGCTCGCGATGGTGATGTTGCCGTTGATGCGGAGCCCCTGCATCGGCAGTCCAATCGTGACGGAACCGCTCCCGATGTTCATCGCACCGGTGACCGTCGTGTGCGACGCCGAGCCCGGCTCGCTCACAAGGGTGACCGGCTGGGTGATGGGTTCCGATCCGTCGTACGCTCCGTGCTCGACGTAGATCGTGTCAGCGTAGGGAAGCTCGGCGCTGTTCGATCCAACGATCGCGGCGTTGAGATAGCCGCCCGTCGGTTCCGGACCCACGGGAGCAACGACGATCAGCATCGGAGCCGTCACCTGAACGCCCGGCGCGCTCGGGTCGCCGTCTGGGTCAAGGGCCAGCCACGGGCTGTAGACTACGTCGCTGCTGACGGCGTCGCCGAGCCCGGGACCCTGATCCGAGGGTCCTGTTGGGGTCCCCCACCAGTTGAGGGCCGCATCGACAAGTGATCCGGTCTCGTTCCAGAGGCCGTAAGCGTTGCCCGAAATGCTGTTGTAGCGGAATACGTTGTCCACGTTCCCGTCATACATCGCGATGCCGGCACCGGTGCAGTCCGAGATCACGTTGAGGTTCACGTCGGTGTCTGCGACCGTGTACAGGTAGACGCCAAGGTACTCGCCGGAAACCGTGTTCCCCGCAATGGTGTTCCCGTGGATCATTCCCAGTGTGTCGTGAATCAGGCCCGGAACAAGAGCGTCCGCGATCCCGGTCATGATCACGCCCATCTCGATGCCGACGCCGTTGACGACACCGCCATCGCTGATCGTGTTGCCGAGGATTCGGTTCCCAGACAGCTCCTCATTCCCAGTAAGCAAGCCGTACGCCCCGTACCTCAGATCCAGCGCGAGAACGATCCCCGGGCAGGAGTAATCCGGTGCCGTGGCATCCGAGCCGACGACGTTCCCCTGAAGCAGGTTACTGGAGCACGTCAGGTTCGTTCCCGGCCTCACGCCGAGGTAGAAACCGATGCCGCCCCCACCGGCAGCAACGGTCCCGATGATCTCATTGCCGAGGATCTGCCAACCATCCCCGCCCCAGTTCGAGATGCCCTGGACAGTGTCGTACACGACCAGGTCCTCAACCGCCACGTTGTCGACGTTCCGACTGAACACAGCGAAGTAGTACAGCGTGGCCGGCGTGCAGAGGACCGTCACGTCGTCGATCACGGTCCCATCGGCCCCCGAGTCCAGGCGGAACGCGGTCTTGTAGGTTGAGTTCGTCGGGGAGTAGCCGACGCCGCTTGTGATCACGGTCCCGCCTGCGTCGTCACCGTCGATATGGACTTGCTTGGCGATGACTGCGCCCTGGTAGTTACCCGCCGCGACGAATACCGTGCCGCTGGCCGCAACAGCGTTGAGGCCATTGGGGAGCGTCGAGTACGGCGTGTTCATGTTTCCGTTCACTTCGTTGACGGTTGTCGTCCCCGTCGGGCTCACGAAGATATGACTGCGGTTGCCGAGCGCGTTGCCGCCCGGGGCATCCCGCCGGTCTACGACGTAAGCGCCCTCGTTCGAGGCCGAGAGCTCAATGACGCTCTCGTGATAGTTGGGATCGTAGTTCGCGGAGTTCCAGACGATGTCCCACTCGTTGTGCGCCGTCCCCCAGGAGTTCCCGGACATGGTTCGGTTGGCGGCATCGGCGAGGGTGTTCGTGTAGTTCATGATGCCGCCCTTGGTCGAGTAGATCGTGTTGTCCGTGAGGGCGACCGTGTTGTTGTACTGCACGACGATGCCGTTGCGGGTGTTGTACACGGTGTTGTCTGCGATCGTGACGTCCGTGCAGCCGTTGCCGCCGATCGTCAGCGCGCGCGCAACCCACGTGGACATCGCGCCGTTCTGTGCCGGCAGGTAGATCGTGTTGCCGATGATGACGACGCCGCTCAGATTCAGGTTCGCCGGGATCCGCACTAGGCTGTCGGTCAGCTCCGCTGCGGCCGGCGCTGACTCAAGGAGCGTCGCCCACGTAATCCCGAGACCAGAGATCGTGACGTTGCTGGCCGCGACCTCAAGGACACACAGGGCACTTGCCGTCGTCCCCTGAAGCGTGGCGCCCGCGCTCGAGATCGTCAGGGCCTTGTTGACGACGAGCGTCTGCGCGACGTTGTAGACCCCGGCCGATAGCACGATCGTGTCGCCCCCGCTCGCGGCGCCGATGGCCGCCTGGATGTCATCACCGGGACTCAAGTTGATGGTCGCAGCCTGGACCAGAAGCCCAGCTGCTCCGGCAACCACAACCGCCAATAGCGCGATCCACAGCCGACCGCGCAGCACACCCGCCTTCATGCCTGCCTCCTTGCCCTCCGCTCGCTTCGTCATTCTCTGCTTGCCCCCACGACACTCGCCTCGGTCTCTTGATACGCCGCGGCCTGCAGTTCGGCCGCCTGCCGAATCGCTTGCTCGCTGGCCCACCCGAGGTCGATCAAGATCTCTCCGAGCAGCTTCCCGTTTTCGCTCGCCGCCTGCACGCCGAGCGCATCCGTCAGGCGATTCTCGTCGACCGCCCCCATCTGCCTAAGCACGTCGCCGAGCCGACAGGGAGTCGGGACGCTGCGAAGCTTCTTCCGGAGCGAGTCAAGTTGCCGCCCGTATCGCTCGTGAACCGACATCGGAATCCCATGCGCGCACTCAGACCGGTAGGACGAAGCCAGCTCGTCAAACTCGCGTGCGATGGACTTCGAGACAGGGCGCTCGCCGATTGCCACCATGACCCTCCGCCTTCCTTGCCGCACGTCCGCCGGCTCGAGGCCTCGGGAGAAGACGACGGAGGACGCCGCCAAACCTGGCGGCGTCCTCCGTCGTCATGCCCCAAAGAGCAGCCGAGCCACCACAGCCTGTCTACCTCCCAGCTCTGGCAGCCCGGCCGACCCCGACTTCCCCCTCGTACTTGCCGTTTCGTGGTCCCGTAGCTTTGTGCCCCTGCGTCGCGGCAGGTTTACCCTTTTCAGAGCCACACCTTGTGCTGCCGTTAGTATATGCGGGGAGATGTTCCTGTCTACGAAGAAACCTCCTATGTGTGCCCATCTCGCTCTTATATCGGACATGGTTCTGTAGTTGCCGTGCATTGAGGGCTTGAGTGTGATGCGCGTCACCGAATCGCCCGCGAATGGACCACGCCGCCGGCCGGAGGCGCAACCTCCTAAGCAGCGGAGCCATCAGGTTCGCGGGGATGCCCCGCCGATCGTGCCCGCGGGTCCGTTGAGCGACCGCGAACCGGTGGACCCGGGATGAGCGACATATGGGTGAAGCGAAACGATGGGTGAGAAGAGGGAGCCTGGAGGCATAGGGAAGCTGGGAAGAGATGCGAGGTGGTTGCCCGCGCGACTTCCTCGCGAGTGCAGCAGGAGGAATCTATGTACGACACACATCTGATTCACGGGGCTACCGCGACGCGGTCGATCGAGGAGAGACTCGACGAGGCGGAAAGGCTTCGCCAGATTCATCGAGTGGAGGTGCAGCGCAAGGCGTGGATTCGGGTCAAACGAGCGGTCGAGCTCAGCCTGCGGGACGGCCTTGACCAGGGAGAGCTGGCGCACGAGCTGAGCACGAAACTCGGCGAAGAGGTTCGGAACTAGCCGGCCTGGCAGGGCAGCGCAGAGGCTCCGGAGCGTGGCCGTGGGCTCGCGACGAGGACAGCGCTCAGGATAGAATGGCGACCACTATCCTGGAGGAGACCGAACGGTCTGCCCGGCGGCGAGCCGGCCCTCCACAACCTGGAGTCGCGATCATGAGAGTGTTGGTCACGGGTCTATTCGAGCCGGCTGCCGTCCACGTCGTTCGCCGGCTCGGGGAGTTGGGGCACGAGGTCTACGCCGCCGAGGGCCATCGGCTTGCCTACGCAGGGTTCTCCAAGCACGTTGCGCGCAGGATCGCGCTTCCCAACATGCGCTACGCCCCGCGGGAGTACGCGGTCGCTCTTCTCCGGGAGCTCGAGTCCGGGAGGTACGACTTCTACTTCCCCTCCTACGAAGAGATCATCCTGATGAGCCACTACCGGGATCGCGTGGCGGCGGCGACGAAGACGTCGATGATGGACACGGAGACGCTGATGACGCTCCACGACAAGACGCGGCTCGGCGTCCTCGCGGCGGAGCTTGGCATCGACTCGCCTCAGACGCTCGCGCCGCGCAGTCTGGCGGAAGCGACCGACGTGATGGCCTCCGTCAAGCTTCCTGTCGTGATCAAGATGCGCAAGACCTCGGGGGCGGCGGGGTTTCGCAAGGTGTACGACCGCACGAGTCTCCAGAAGGAGTACGAGGAGGTCGTGCGCGCCAACAAGCTCGAGGACGACGACCTTCCGATGATCCAGGAGCTCATCGAGGGGCCGACGACGTGCACCCTTCACCTCTGCGACCGCGGCGCCGTCATCGGCGAGGTGATGTACCAGGGCGTGCGGACCATGCCGCGGACGGGGGGAACGACCGTGTGTCGCGAAAGCATGGCCGATCCGGCCTGCCAGGCGGCGGCGGCCAAGATTGTGAGTCGCCTCGGATTCAGCGGGTTCTGTGGGTTCGACTTCGTGATCCAAGAGGGTACCGGGAAGCCATTCCTCGTGGACGGCAATTGCCGGATCACCCCGGCGGTCGCCATGGCGTACCACGGCGGTTGCGACATGGTGCCGGCGTGGCTCCAGATTGCAGCGGGCGATGGTCCCGCGAAGCTTCCGACGACTCGAATCGGAACCCGCACGAAGATGGGTTTCGGCGACCTCGTCTGGCTTCTCGAGAGCTACCTCGGAAGCTTCAAGAACTGGTCCGGCGAGCGCCGACTGCGAAAACTGTGGTGGGCCGATCGTGGAGTTCCCGACGACATCGCGAGTCGTAGAGATCCTATGCCGATCGTGATGCTGTGGGTCTACATCTTCGCCAACCTGTGGAAGCTCGTCTTCACGGACTTCGACTCGGCGCAGCTGTTCATCTTCCACAACCAGTACGTCGGGGATCCGCGGGCGTAGGAGACTACGGCGCGGCGTCGTAGTAGATGGTGACGCCTCGCGCCGTGAGCGCGGCGATGGCCTGAGCTGCGGACGAGCCGCAGAGGGCGGAGGGCGTCCCGCGGAGATCGATCGCGGTCTGCGGACCGAGGCCGGGGTTCGCCACGAGGGGAGCGAGGTCGTCGACCAGCGTCTCCGAGAGCCCGACGATGCGGAGGTCCCGCATCCCTTGGAGAGCCGAGATGTCGCGGATCGGGTTCTGGTCGAGCCAGAGCTTCTGGAGCAAGACGAGCTTCCGGAGTGCCGCGACGTCCTGGATCTCGTTCTTCCACAAGCTGAGCCGCTCTAGGTTCGTCAGCCCCGCCAGGGGGCCCACGTCGCCGATCTCGTTCTCGCTCAGGCCTAGGCCTTCCAGAGACACCAGGCCTGCGAGAGGGCGGAGGTCCGAGATCCGGTTCTCGCCCAGGCTCAGCTTCTTCAACTCAGTCAACGTCGCGAGAAAGCCGATGTCGTCAATCCCTGTGTTCGGCAGCCCGAGCCACTCGAGGTGGGTCAGCCGGCCGAGAGGGCGCGGGTCCGCGATCGGACACCCGCTCAGTCCAAGCTCGCGCAACTCCAAGAGGTTTGCAAGAGGGGCGACGTCGCGGACCCGGCTGTCCCAGAGCCCGAGGAACCGGAGCTTGCCCAGGCCGGAGAGCGGCGCGACATCGGCGATCGAGTTCCAGTCCAAGTCGAGCTTCACCAAGCGAACGAGTCCGGCAAGCGGAGCCACGTCCTCGATTCGGTTGCTCTTGAGGATGAGCGTCTCAAGCTTCGTGAGGCTCCGCAGCGGTGCGAGGTTGCTGACGTGGTTCTCGGCGAGGTTCAACTCGCGAAGGTTCGAGAACGCTTCAAGTCCGTCAAGGCGCGTGATCTCTGCGGCTACGGCGTCGAGCCGCTCCAGGCGAAGCGCGTCGGCGGTGAGGATCGGCGCGGACTCGATGCCGAGGGCTTCCCGAACGACGCGCTCGAGGCCGGCGTCGAGGAAGGTCACGGCGTCGCCGGGGCTCGATGCTCCTGCCACGGCGATGAGAAGAACGGCCAGCATGAGGAGGCCGCCCCGTCGGGACCAGCGCGCTTGAACGTGCATAGGAAGCGAGTCTATCGACATGCGCGCCGCTCGCAAGGGAAAAGGAAGAGGAGGGAGGGGAACGGCTCTCGTTTCGTTTCCCTCCCCCCGGGAGTCAAGGAGGCGTCGTGGTTCTCCACGTATCTCTTAGGGCTCAGCCTAGTCGCCGCAGCGGCGCGCGCCTACGGATCGAGTCCCCTTTGCGAAGGACAGGCGTTCCATCGGAAAAGGGCACTCGTCCGTACTTGAGGCCCGGCCCGTGGAGGCCTGGGACTACGGCGCTCCGGTCCCCGAAGACCCGAAGAGCGAGAACACGCAGCCGCAACAGCAACCCAGGTACTCACCCGGTCGGAGGATGAGGTAAGCCTCACCGCACGCGGGCCGGCAGGCGGGAATCCGTCCTGTGCATCCACAAGGGTTGCAGCAGGACGCCACCAGCACGGTGCTCGCGATGTCGCCCGCGGACGTCGTCTCGACGACAATCCGGTAGAACCCGGCGGCCACGCGTGCGCCGACGTCGTCACTGAGACGCCACTCAAACCTCGTCACCGTCCCGAGAGGGAACCCGAAGATCACTCGATGGACCAGGGCGCCGTCGAGCGTCTCGACGCGCCAGCCGGTGACGAACGGGGTCTCCGTCGTGGCGTGGGCGGCGAAGTAGTCGACCGGGACCTTCAGCGTGAACTCGACCGTCCAGCCCGGAGAGAACGTCGAGTAGCAGGAGGGGTTTCCTGCGGGGGCACAACCGCAATCGCCGAACGCCGCCATCCCGGAACCGAAGACCAGAAACGCCACAAGCCAACCAACGCGATTCATCGCCACCTCCACGATCCGGACAACTGACGAGGGATTCCTCCAACCAGACGATTCACGTACACCCTCGGCCGGCGGAAGTGTCTTCCGCGGCGCCGAACTCAGTGAGCAGGATGCGTCGGTGACGCAGTTCCTCGGCGGCGAGCGAAGAGAACAGGGCGGCAGTCTCGCCGCCCAAGCCGGCCAGAAGCTCGTAAAGCGCGGCAAGGACCTCCTCCCGCCGAACGGCGGCCGCGATGCCGTCGCACGACAGAAGATCCGTTGGGACAGGAATGTCGACAAGCAGCTTCGCAAGGGCGGCGCCGCTGACCGGCTGGGCGCGGCGGGCCGCGATCTCGCGGGGTGATATGTGCAGAAGCATCTCGTGGTGGCCGCGCTCAGCGGCTCCGAGCTCGGCGAGGATCGACTTCAGCCGTGCGGACGCCGCGTGCTGCACCCAGCGCTTGTAGGCAAGCTCGGCGACCTTCTCGTTGGCGCCGGCGAAGTCGAGCGCACGCTGCAGGGGATCGATCAAGTGGCCTCCTCTCGAGTCGCAGTGACCGGGCCCGGCGGCCGGCGAAGGCGTCTGCCGCCACTCCCTCCACTCGGGATCATGCCGCAGAATCCGCGCGCTCACCAACCGGCAGGCTCGGGAGGCAGGCGTCGCGCCGGCATGCTCCGGGGGCGCATGGATGCCACTTGGCAGCGGGACGGTGAGCCGGTACGGTGGACGGCGGCGGAGGACGTTTCGCGGGCCGGGGTGCCGATGGACGATTCCAGAGCGAGCGGGCAAGGACTCGAGGACGCGGGAAGCGGGAGGAAGCGCCTGCGCATTCCGCTCCAGCTTGCTCTCGTCGCCCTTCTCGTCGCGGAGGTTCTGCTGGCGGTAGGCCTGGTCGCGTATCTGTCGCTCCGCAACGCGCGCGCGGCCGTCAACGACGTGGCGAAGCAGCTGCGGAGTGAGGTGACGGTGCGCGTCGAGGAGCGCCTGCGGGAGTTCCTGGCGACGCCGCACGTTCTGAACGACGTCAACGCCGAGCTGATCGGACGCGGCGTGCTGGACGCCGACAACGCCGAGGCGCTCGCGGCCCACTTCTGGCAGCAGGTGCAGGCAGCGCCGACGGTGAGCAGCGCCTACTTCGGCAACACGAAGGGCGGCTTGGCGGATGCGGGACGAGAAGGAGCGGGCGGCCCTCTCTACGTCATCGTGACCGACGGCTTCGCAGCAGGCACGTTCCGCAAGTACGCGACGAACGACGCGGGCGTCCGCACGTCCCAGCTCCAGGCCGTGCCCGGCTTCGATGCGAGGACACGGTCTTGGTACGCGCGGGCGATAACCCAGGGGGGACCCACGTGGAGCAGCATCTACCTCCTCTTCTCCGGCCAAGACATGGCGATCTCCGCCAGCCGGCCGGTCGTGAACGGCCGAGGGGAGCCGATCGGCGTCGTGGCCGCCGACCTCTTCCTGTCGCAGGTTGGCGACTTCCTTCGCGACGTCAGGATCGGGACGAGCGGGCGGTGTTTCATCATGGAGCGGTCGGGCCTTCTGGTCGCATCGTCGGCCGACGAGAGGCCGATCGCGTTCGGGGAAGGGGGCCAGGCGCCGCGGAGACTCGCGGCGCGGGAAAGCTCCTCTCCGATGATCCGAGCCGCCGCCGACACGATCGAGGATGACGCGGGAGTCGTCGCCGGCGGGGTCGGAGGGCAGTGGGAGTTCGCGATGGAGGGGGAGCGCCACTTCCTTCAGGTGGCGACGATTCGGGACGGCTACGGGATCGACTGGCTCGTCGGCGTGGCCATTCCGGAGCGGGCCTTCATGGCCCGCGTCGATGCCAACACGCGAACGACGATTGCCTTAATTCTGGGAGCCGCGCTCATTGCCGTGACGTTCGGCCTCGTCGCGTCGCGGTGGGTGACTCTCCCCATGAGCCATCTCGGGCGCTCCGCTCGGGCCCTCGCCGGCGGAGAGCGGCAGGTCGTGGCGGAAACGAGCCGCATCGCGGAAGTCGTGGACCTCTCTCGGTCGTTCAACGCGATGACTCGGCAGCTCGAGCGAACGGTCGACAGCCTCCAGACCGAGGTCGCCGAGAGAACACGAGCGGATACAGAACTCCGTGCGAGTGAAGCGCGCTACCGCCTTCTCGCCGACAACTCGAGCGATGTCATCTGGACCATGGACTTGGAGGGACTCATCACGTACGCCAGCCCGTCGATCGAGAAGCTCCTTCGCGGCGCCACGGTCGCGAGCGTCCTAGGGCTCCCGTTCATGTCGAAGCTGACCCCGGAGTCGGCGGCTGGCGCCCAAGAGCGGTTTGCGGCGATTCGGGACCTGATTGTGCGCGGGGTGGCGGTTCCCCCGCAGGAGCACCTCGAGCTCGAGCTGACCTGCCTTGACGGCTCGACCGTGTGGACGGAGAGTGTCGTCAGCCCTCTGGTCGACGACGACGGGCGAGTGCGCGGGTTTGTCGGGATGTCTCGAAACATCACGGCGCGCAGGCACGCCGAGCAGGAGCGCCTTGCCCTGGAGGCGCAGCTGAGGCACAGCCAGAAGCTCGAGTCGATCGGCACGCTCGCAAGCGGAGTAGCCCACGAGATCAACAACCCGCTGACCGGCGTCATCAACTACGCGGACCTCATCGAGCGGCGCGTCGGGGACCCGCAGCTGCGCGAGTTTGCGGAGGGCATCAAGATCGAGGGGAACCGGATGGCCGAGATCGTCCGGGGCCTCCTCTCGTTCGCACGCCAGGAGACGGCGGAGAAGCGGAAGGAGCAGATGCCCGACATCGTGCGCGCATCGCTCACGCTGGTCGGGTCGATCCTCAAGAAGGACCGGATCCGCCTCGAGCAGCGAATCGCCGAGGACCTTCCCCGCGTGCGCTGCAACGCTCAACAGATCGAGCAGATCATCATCAACCTCGTAACGAACGCCCGCGATGCGCTGAACCGCAAGTACCCCGGAGAGAACGACGACAAGATCGTCGAGATCGTGATCCGGACGATCGAGAAGGGGGGCGAGCCATGGGTTCGGACGACGGTCGAGGATCACGGCTCCGGCGTGCCTGTCGACCTCATGGCCCGCATCTTCGACCCGTTCTTTACCACGAAGCCTCGTGACATGGGAACCGGGCTCGGGCTCTCGATCAGCTACGGAATCGCTCAGGACCACGGCGGCGACCTGAGCGTCGAGAGCGAGGAGGGCCGATCCACGCGGTTCCACCTCGACCTTCGCGCCGAGCTAGAGTGAGGCCCGCGGATGCCTGGGGTTTCCGCCCTGCCGGGCAGCAGCTATGCTCTCCGCGGGAGCTTCCCGGAGGCATGATGCAGACTCCAGAACGTTCGAGGGGATGAGATCGATGATGCGGTTCAAGGTTCTTCTTGTCGTGAGTGTGGGCGTGCTGGCCGTCGCCCTTTCGGGCTGTGACTGGCTGTGGCCGGACGCTCCGGACGATGCCGTGGCGCAATCGAACCTGGCGCGGGACCTCGACCCTGATGTGAGCGAAGACGACGCGGCGGCGCTCGCAGCGGGGAACGGGGCGTTCGCCTTCGCCCTCTTCGGCAGGGTCGTCGCAGGCGAAGAGAACGTCTTCTTCTCGCCGTTCAGCATCTCTTCGGCGCTCGCGATGACGTATGCCGGAGCCGGCGGCGAGACGGAAGCGCAGATGGCCGACGCGCTCCGCTTCGACCTCGCCCAAGACGCGCTGCATCCCGCGTTCAACGCGATCGATCTTGAGCTCAACGGCCGCGACGAGGTTGGGGAACCCTACGAAGGTGACGGGTTCCAGCTGTCGATCGTCTATGCGGTGTGGGGCAAGCGCGGCTTCCCGTTCCTCGACAGCTACCTCGACGTCCTCGCCGTGAACTACGGTGCAGGGTTGCGTCTCGCCGACTTCTCGGGCGACCCCGAAGGCTCGCGAACGACGATCAACGACTGGGTCAGCGACCAGACGAACGACCGCGTCAACGACCTCCTGCCGGAAGGGAGCATCAGCGCGGGCACGCGCCTCGTCCTCACGAACGCCATCTACTTCAAGGCGCCGTGGCTCTACCCGTTCGACGAGGACGACACGAAGACGGAGATGTTCGCGACCCTCTCCGGATCCTCGGTCTCCGTTCCGATGATGCACGAGAGCGTCGACGCGGCGTACGCGGAGGTCGGCGACGTCCAAGCCGTCGAGCTGCCGTACAACGGCGGAGAGCTGGCGATGCTCTTGCTCGTCCCAGACGCCGGGACGTTCGAGTCGTTCGAGGAGAGCCTCGACTACGAGACGTACGAGGAGATCGTCGGACAGCTCGAGGAGCGCCGGGTTCACCTCGGCCTGCCGCAGTTCGAGTTCGACTTCGCCCTGTCGCTAGTGGACGCGCTCCGCTCGCTCGGGATGGAGGACGCGTTCGACCCCGACGCGGCCGACTTCTCCGGCATTGACGGCGCGCACGACCTCTACATCTCGAACGTGCTGCACAAGGCGTTCGTCTCGGTCGACGAGATCGGAACGGAGGCCGCGGCGGCGACGGCCGTCGTCGTCGACGTGACCGCGATTCCGGGCGAACCCGTGACGCTGACGATCGATCGGCCGTTCCTCTTCGTCATCCGCGACATCCCGACGGACACGATCCTGTTCATTGGACGCGTTGTGGAGCCGTAGGGCCGGGGCTCAGGCGGGGTGACCGGTGCAAAGCGGGCGAGGCCCCGCGTTTCCGCGGGGCCTCGCCCGCTGTGTGCAGGGAGTCCTAGACTCCCCCGATCTCGCTACGGTTTCTTGGCACCCGCCTCCGGGGTGACCCCAACGGCGGCCAGGACCTCGCCCAGCTTCCCGGCTCGCGCAAGACCGGTCAGCGAAGCGAAGAACGCGCTCATCGCGCCTTGATCCCCGCCGCTGCCCCCCGAGACGTTGACCTCGGGAACGAACGGCTGCTGGCTTGCCGCCAGCGCCTGGACGACGTTGACGAGCGTCGTGCCATCTCGCCCCAGCGCCTCCGTCTGCCGGATGTATCCGTCTGCCTTGGCCAGCGCCACGGCCCGAACCTCGGCTCCCTTTGCGGTGCCGACCTTCTCGAGGTAGGTCGCTTCGCCGTCCGCCTCGCGCATGCGGGCAGACGCTGTGTTCTGGGCGATGTCGATGCCGACGCTCGAGCGCGCCAGCGCCGCTTGCTGGTCGGCGAGTCCGCGCTGCTGCTCGGTCGAAATGCGCGCGGTCTCCGCCGCCTGTTGCTTCTGCAAGGTCAGGATCTGCTGGTTTGCGATCTCGCGCTCCGTGAGGACCTTGGTGAGCTCCTCGGGCAGGATGACGTCCTGGATGAAGACGCCGCGCGTGTCGACGTTGTACACCTTCAGCTGATTCATGATGTGCTGGAACGCCTCTTCCTGCACCTTCTGGCGGTTCTCGATGAACTGGATTGCGGGCATGCTCTGGAGCTTGTCGCGGAAGTGGTTGCCGACGGCCGCCTGCAGCACCTCGTTGACGAGGTTCTGCATGGTGCCCACGGCGGAGATGACCCGCGACGCCATGGTGTCCGGCACGTGGATCTGGACCTGAAGGTCGATCTTGAACACGAACCCCTCGCGGCTCTTCGCGACGATCTGGCTCAAGTGGCGGTCCAGCCGGTGGGCCTCGGAAACCTGCGTCGCCCAGTTGAGCGTCAGGATCGAGGTCGGAACGATCTCCGCGTCGTAGCACCGGGGGTTGATCGCGTACTTCCCCGTGCGCAGCGTCTCCTGCCAGATCCCACGGTGTCCGGGCCGCACAAGCGTTCCGAAGCGAAACTCCTCGCCCGACGTATCCTGGGGCACGAGCCCGACGTACGACTTGACTACGGCCACCTGACCCTGCTCGACGACGAGCATCGGGACCAGCTCCACTTCGACCAGGTAGGGATTCAGGTTGAACGTTCCGTAGAGCAGCGGATCATGCTGCAGGCCGATCTTGCCGCCCGCGTCGAGGAACGCCTGGAAGTCCTGGTAGTTGTCGTGGAGCTTGACCTTGCTGTCGAGGATGAGGTCCGACAGCTGCGCGTCGGTCGCGCCGGTTTCCTCCCGCTTGCGGATGTCGTCGAATCCCCCGATGCGGCATGCGATGTCGCCCGGATCGAGCGGCGGACCCTCGTGCACGCGCACGATGCCGATCACGTCGACGAGCTTCACCTTGCCCTTCATCGGATCCTCGAACGCGCGTCCGCCCACCTCGGCCGTCGCCTTCTGGCTCGTGTGCTCGGAGGTTGCGGCTTCGCCTCGACCGCCTCCGTCGACGGCGAACACGTTCCGCTTCTCGACGTTCTGGAACAGCTGATCGTGGACGTGGAGCGCGCCGACCTCCTGCTGTTCGGATCCGACAACGACCTGCGGCCGGATGACAACCTGTTTGAACCGATCCGACGGAAGCGCTCGCGCCTTCTCGAGCGCCTCCTTGGAGATCGGAACCCCGTACGTCCCGCTCGCCGTGCGGACGATGAACGCCGCCGGGTGGATAGCAAGGACCGAGCCTGGGCGCAGCGTCGGCCGCTGCGGTCCCTTCTGGCCCCCATTGTCGACAAACGCTCGAACGTCGGAGAAGTCGCCGAAGACGGGCTTGTACACTCCGGACTTCTGCCCCTCCTTGAGGCTCCCGCCGACTTGGGCGATGACGACGCCGATCTCGCCGGCGGGCACCTGAACCATGGGATGGCGAGTGACCTTGTAGATCGGCCACAGCTTGAACCAGAGGCCGGCCCGGAGCAGCTCGGCCTGGTATCCCGCCTCTCCGTGGAACGCGATCGGGTCGTCGCCCTTCAGCTTCCTGAAGCTGACGCGCTTGAGGACAAGGCCCACCTGGGTCGGTCCGATGCTCCGAATCGAACGGAGAAGCACGATCAGGAGAAGGATGCCGCCCACAAGGGCCACCAAGGCTATCGATAGGTCTGACACGTCGTCCCTCCTCGACCCCGCGGGTCGCGCTTGGCAGGCGGGGTCATCCGCCGCGGCAGGACTTGAGTTTGTCTGCCTGTCGCGCTTCCGGCCGAATGAGACGGATCATAGTATGGAAGGAATAACGCGGCAAGTGGTGACATCTTCCTCTACGCCCCTCGGGTCCGTACGCTCGATGAGTCTTCGAGCCCGCCCGTAGCGCAGGGCCGTCCGCCGAACGCCGAGCGTCGGAGACGCTGCCGAGACTTCCGTGCGCATGATGGTGCTGCAGACCCCGGCGCCGGGACGTGCGCGGAGCGGAGTTCTGCAGGGAGGATCGATGGTTCGGCTCGCGGGCGTTTCCGAGAAGCAGGTTCCGCCGATTCGCATCTCAGGTGTCCGGTGGTTCGGCAGAGTGGACGATGCCCCCGCCCGGTTTGCCGCGCTGCGCGAGCGGGTCGGGTCGCTCATCGCCGGTCCCGCGCTGCTCCTCGTTCACGGGGACTCGCCCGTGCTCGGAAGGGATCTCGAAGCCGCCTACCCCGTCTCCGAGGCGGCCGAGAAGGCGGGGGTGTCGACGCGTGTTCTGGACGGTGGAAACGTCCTTGCAGTCCAACACGACGGCGTGTTCGCGCCCCCCGAGGCTCCGGATTCGTGGCAGACGCGGATGGCGGCAATCCGCGACGAGGTCTTCGACCGATGGTTCTTCGGCAACGGTCCCCGGCGAACGGTGTACCTTGACGTCGGCGGCGAGCTCCGGCCACTGACGGAGAGACAGCGCGTCGAAGTCCAGTTCTCGCTCGGATTCGGGGCGTGGGCCGACGGGCTTGCCCGAGGTGTCGAGGAAGAGGCGGGGCTCGACGCGCGAAAGCGAGTGCTCGAAGGCGCGGCGTGCCCGGCGGAGGACGCGCCGGCGGCCCAACGAGCCGCGTGGGTTCGCGAGGCCGTCGACCGCCTCGACCGCGCCGTGCCCGATGGGAAAGCCCGCTGTGCGATCCTCGGACGATGCTCCCATCGCTCGCCCGACGCGCGGAACGAAGAGATGCGCCGGATCTATCAGGAGTCTGCGAGCATCGACGTCTTGCTCGCGCACATGATGCAGGACAAGACCGCGGGCGGGACCTCGTGGTTCGAGCACCCGCAGCGGGTGGGGAATGTGATCTACATCACCAAGATCCCCTACGACCCCGAGGGGTTCCTGAAGGCGAAGACGCCGCTCGAGCGGCGGATCAGCTACTGCCACTGCACGTTCGTCCGGGAGGCGTTCCGCGCGGGCGAGGCGATGTCGCCCACCTTCTGCGGCTGCGGCCTCGGCTGGTTCCCGCCGATCTGGGAGTCGATCCTCGGCGTTCCCGTTCGAGTCGAGCACGTGCGCTCGCTCCTCACCGGCTCCGACTCCTGCCAGGTGGCCATCCACCTGCCGGAGAGTCTCGTATGGCGAGGCGCCAAGTTGCCCAGTGAACCGTCCGACCTCTGAGCCGGACTAACAAACAGGGGCAGAGGCAGGAGGATAAGCTATGGTGAAGCTCCATCGACCCACGCAGGACGAGTTCGATCGCTGGCTCGCGTTCTCCGCCGAGCGTCAGGCCGAGGACCGCGCGTGGGTGAACGGCACCGACCTGAAGAGAGAGCGTGAGCAGCTCGAAGCGATGATCCCCGTGCTTCTGCCGAAGGGCATGGACTCGCCCGGCCACGCGTTCCGGATTGCCCGGGACGAAGCGGAAAAGGAACTCGGCTTCGTCTGGGTCGGCGTCGCTCCCGGGATGCCTGCGGATACGTGCCTGCTCTTCGACATCTACGTTCACGAGGCGCACCGCGGCCGCGGAGTCGCCCGCGCGATCCTCGAGCAGATGCTTGTGTCTCTGAAGGGCGACGCCAAGACGGTCGTCCTCTACGTGCGCGCCGACAACGCCCCGGCGCGGGCCTTGTACACGAAGCTGGGCTTTGTCGAGGACGAGGCTCCCGAAGGAGCCAAGGATCTCCAAATGCGAAGGACCCTCGAGCCCGACCCCGAGGACGAGCGCGCCCACACGTTCGAGCGTCAGCACGTCGTCGTGAGCGGCCTGCCCTCCGCGGGAGCGATCCTCGACATCGGCGGCGGCGGTGAGGGCGTCATCGGTCAGATCGCCGGCGACCGCGTCGTCGCCATCGACCGCCTGCGAGAGGAGCTGCAAGAGGCCCCCGCCGGACCGCTCAAGATCGTCATGGACGCCCGCGAGCTCGGGTTCCTCGACGGCACGTTCAAGACCGTGACCGCCTTCTTCTCCCTCATGTACATGAAGGCCGAGGACCATCCGCGCGTGTTCGAGGAAGTCCTCCGCGTCCTCGCCCCCGGCGGCCGGTTCCTGATCTGGGATGCCGTCATCCCGCCACGCAGAGGCGACAAGAAGGACGTCGCCATCTTCCCCATGACGATAGAACTGCCCGACGGCAAGGCCGTCTCCACCGGCTACGGCGTCCGGTGGCCGGACGAGGGGCGCGACGCGGCCTACTACGAGCGCCTGGCGGAGGAAGTCGGGTTCAAGGTCGTGTCGACGCGCATAACGGGGCAACACCTCGCCGTGGAGTGGGAGCGCCAGGCTGGAAGCGACGAGGGCCTCTGTGGCTGACGGGCGAACAAGCTGGAGACGCAGGGTCTAGTCTTGGTTTTCGGCTGTGGGTCAAGGCAGCGGGGTCTGGTCTTGCAATCCAGCACGAGGTTCTAGAGGCGGCGGAGTCTTGTCCTGCAGTCTAGCACTAGGTTCTAGCGGGGATCGCCGGGCTGCAGGGTTGTGCTTGCGAGACGGGAGTGAGGTCCGACCGTGAGTCCGGTGGCAGGATCCTTCGGGACGCTCGCTTGCGACCTGAAGGTGCTCGGCGATTGCGGCAGCGGTGGCGGTCGACATCGGCCTCTGCGCGATTGAGGACCATCGCAGGATCGGGGAGACTGCCGCTCGCTCCAGGCGGTGGAGTCGGGACCGCGTTAAGGGCGCTGAAGAGGCCGCATGCGTTGGAGCCTTTGAGCAGAGAGCGGGAGGGAACGGGCGATGGCGCCGCGAGATCGAGAGATAGTCGGCCGCGGACGAACGGCCGAAATCCTGGCGTGGGACGACGGCCGGGTGATGAAGCTCTACCTCGCGGGGAGCAGCAGGGACTACGTGCGGCGAGAGGCGGAGGTGTCGCGCATCGCCCATCGCGCCGGGCTTCCGGCTCCCGCGGTGTACGACTCAGACGCGTCGGACGGCGTCTACGAGGTCGACGGACGTCTCGGCATCCTGTTCGAGCGGATCGACGGCCCGACGATGATGCGCGATCTGGGGGCGCGCCCCTGGATGCTGATCGCCCATTCGCGCCGGCTGGCGGTTCTGCACGCCGAGATCCACTCAGCGCCAGGCGAGGGGCTTCCGCCGATGCGCGAGCGCATCGAGTGGAGCATCGAGCGCGCGAGCGGTGCGATCGGCGAGCGCGCACACCAAGCGGCGCGGGAACGGCTGCAAGCGCTGCCAGACGTGCGGCAGGTGTGCCACGGCGACTTCCACCCCGACAACGTCATCCTGCGAACAGGCTCGCCGATGGTCATCGATTGGGGACCCGCATCGGCCGGACACCCGGCCGCGGACGTTGCGTGGACCTACCTGTTGTACCGATTCGCCGGCACGCCGCCGGGGACGCCGACCGCCCTGCGGGTGCTCCTGGCCGTCGTCCGGAGGTGGTCGCTCCGCATCTATCTCCGGACGTACTTCCGGCTGACCGGCCGTTCGTGGGCCGACGTCGAAGCGTGGCTCGGCCTGATCGCCATCCTGCGCCTCGCCGACCGCATTCCCGAAGAGCGCACGAGGTTGCTCGGCCTCATCGAGCGCGAGTTGAGAGAGGCGTGCTGCGAGCAGAGAGACGCTAGTCGTCGACGCGGCCGCACGTAACGCGCCAGCGATACGTCAGAGCGCCGGCGGGCTGGAAGCCCAAGCGCTCGTAGATCGTCTTCGCGGAGATCGAGGCGTCGGTGTAGAGCGACATCCTCTCGACCTCGTTCTCGCGGCATGTGACCATGGCGTCGTAGAGCAAGCGCTGCCCGTAGCCGCGCCTGCGGCTCTCGGGAAGGATCCCGATCCAAGCAAGGTGAGCGGCGGCCTCGTCCCACCCGGCGACGAGGGTGAAGCCTAGTAGCCGATCGTCGTCGAAGAGGGCGAGCGAGCCCGGATGGCCGAGCGTGTCTTCGAGAAGTGACTCGAAGTACGCGCGCCGCTCGTCGGCCGTCTGCTTCGCGACAAGCTCGATCTCGCCGTGCGCGACGCAGGCGGAGTAGTTCTCGTACAGCTCCTCGGGGGTCGCCGATGCGACTGGCGCGATCTCGAGAGCGGAGTCGTCGCACTCCGGAAGCTGGTCGAGGTCGCGGGTCATCGCGAAGTAGAACCGCTCGAAGCCGAGGTGCCCCAGGAACGCGTCGAGGCGCTCGTCGCGCTTCCAGTTCGCCGATCCCATCGGCAGAAGGATCTCGAGTCCCTTCTCGCCTTCGCGCTCGATCCACGCAGTCGCCTCGAGGAGGAGCGCCGCATGGATCGACGCGGCTTGCTCGTCGAGCGGGAGGATGGGATTCCCTCCGAGAAGGTCGGCGGGCGCTCCCCACGTCTCGAGGAAGCCGGACGTGAGGACGAGAAGCCCGAGCGTAGTCCTACCATCCGATGCGACGAAGACCTGACGAGGCTCCGGCAGCTCGCGGAGGACCTTGGGCGTCCACTCACCCGGGTCGGCGTACGGATGGCCGTTCGCGGCCAGCAGTACGAGGAACTGGGCAAGCGCCACGGTAGACGGAGGTTCCAGGCGGGTCACGCGGATCGGCATTCCTCTCCTTGGACGGGCTTTGGGATGCCGGGTTTGTAAGCGAGAAGCCTCATTTCGTCAAGCCTGTGGCCGTGCGCCGGAGATCGCCTATATCAGAGCCCTCAGCAGATCGTCTTCGGCGCCGACGAGGAAGATTCTCGGCCCCGCGAGCACGGACGCGAGGAACGGGTCGCGGTCTTTCGCCCGACGCGCGACTTCGCCAGGCGAGTAGAGCGAGACGTTGATCTCACGGCCGAGCGATCGTTCGAGCTCTGAGAGCGTTGGAGACAGCGCGCTGAGGGGCGCCTCACCGAGGATGAACAGATCGATGTCGCTCTCCGCAGTGTCGGCATTCGCAGCCGTGGATCCGAAGATGAACGCGACGCGGATGTCCTCTCTGCCTGTCAGTGTTTCGCGGATGCGGTCTCCCACGGCTACGGTCTTGAGCACCATGGCGCGTAGGTCGGGGACGATCGGATTGGCTCGATTCACTCGCAGGTAGACGCGATTGCCCCGCTTCTCTCGTTCGAGGATGTCGATGCCGGACAGTCGATCGAGCTCCCTCTGGACGGCTCTCGGGAGGAGCCCTGTAAGCCTCCCGACCTCGCGTCCGTAGAAGTCGCTGTCGGGGTGCGTCAGGAACAGAGCCAGCACCCGTACCCTCGCTTCGGAACCAAAAAGCTCGGCAAGCATAGCTCACTCCGTATACAAAGTGTATTCGATTGTATACAGATCGTATCCGTATGTTAACTGGACTGGCTGCTTCGGACGAGCGATGCCAAGACACCTGCGAGGAAGCTCCGTCCTGAGGTGGCGCCGAGGGCAAGGACGCGGGTTGCGGCGGCCGCTAGATTCGCGCCTGGGTCCGCGTCGCCAAGCGCGCTCACGAGGTCGACAAGGGGTTCGGGGAAGGAGCCGTCTGCCGCGGCGGCGAGCATCTGCCGCGCAGCGGGGTGTGTTCGGAGGCTCACTCCGGCGAGGGTTTGCCGCGACGCGTCGAGCTGCTGCTTGGCCGCGGAGAGCGCGGACAATGCGGTGAGCCCAGCGAGGATGCCGACGAGGACGTCGTCGCCTGACGGCGTCGAACCGGACCCAAGGCCGACGATGCTGAGGAGAATCTCGGGATCGCCCGTCGTCTGCCACTGCGCGACGACGGCTCGGATCTCGCCCTCGAACGCCTCGACGCTCCGCGGTCGGCGCTCGTCCAGCAGACGGTTGAGGCTCACTCGGTTGTCGGCGGCCGTTTCTGCGCTCGCCAAGCTGTATGGAGCAATGCGGAGAGGCTCGCGTGCTGCGGTGAGGAGCTCGAAGCGCGTCCCAGCCGTCTCCACCGCGAACTGCGTACCGCGCACCGCGTACCCGACGCCGGACCGAGGTGGCATTCCGGGCACCTCGATCGCCCAGGGGTGGAGCGGGGCGGCCGGGGTCTGGATGGAGACGTAGGTGGGCGCGCTCTCTTCCCCGAAAAGCGCATTGAGCCCGTGACGGAATGTGGAGGTAACGCGGCCCTCGCGCGTGCCCGCAGCGAAGTACCTCCACGCGTGCCCGCCGATCCGCGTGGCACTGATGGCGGGCTTCATGCTTGCGGCTCCGTCGCCATGATGTCCGGAGATGCCATAGTCCAGACCGCACAGCCTCGGCTGGTGGAGAGTGTGATGTACATCACGTCGTTCCGCTGAGCGTGATCCATATCACAACACTCCTCGGCCATGCAGACGAGGAAGGAACCTCGCGGAGGCGATGCCCACAACTACAACCCCAGGAGGATCCGAACGAGGTCGGCGACCTGTTCCATGGTCTCGGGAGCGACGGCGCCCAAGCACTCTGTCAGCCGGTCCGTCGAGATGCATCGTGGCTCCTCGCACTTGATGTAGCTCCTCTTGTCCAATCCGCCCTCGGGTGGATCAACAGGAACGTGGAACGGGATTCCCTTGGCCTTGGTCGTGATCGGTAGGACAACCACGAGGCCGGCCGGTCCGTGGTTGAATCGATCGACGGTGATGACAAGACAGGGACGGGTTCCGCGCGTCTCATGGCCCTGCGTTGGGCTGAGGTCGACCTGCCACACTTGGCCGCGGGAAGGCTGCGCCACGCGCTAGTCCTTCTCCTGCCCGTCGCTGAGTGTGGCGTCCCAGACGGCACGCTCTGCTCGTTCGCTCTTCCACGCCGCGCTGTCCTTGCGAAGAGCGGCGTACGCCTCGTTGGCCCGATCGAGAAGAAGCTGCCGGCGATAGGCCTCGACGGCTGCGTCGACAACGTCTTGTTGCTTCTTTCCGGTCGCCTCGGAGATCTGCCGCAGGGCTTCGCGAGACTGCCTGGTCACTCGGATGGTCGTGCTCTCACTCGTCACCGTCGCTCCTTCGCTGTAGACGATTCAGTATACGAAGCAGCAACGAGCTGGTCTACGGGTCGCGTGAAGCGCGCGCCCTCGAGCACTCGGGAGGGATTGCGGACGTATTGCACATCACACTCCCGGGGTGGCAAGCTCCCGGAGCCGCCGACCGGATGAATGTGATGCGCATCACACACGGACGCGCACGTGCCCAGCCGAATGTATCCCCAAGCGGAAGCGCTCTTCTCTAGGTTACAGCGCGCACGGAGGTTTCGTCTCAAGCCGCCTCGGCCCGGGCGCTCTCGCCGTCAAAGCGGGTCCCAACGCGGACCCGCAGGCTCGATTCGCGAAGATCGTTGACGCGCCCAGCGGAAGCAGCCTCGTACGGGCTTCCGCCCTAGGCGAACGAAGCCGCCGTCAGAATCGGGCTACGTGCGCCCCACCTCGTGCAGCTGGGGATTCTTGGCTCCTGCGACGTCGCCGAACTTGGTCAGCGTGCATTCGCCCTTGACCTCCATAAGCTCGTCGTACCGGTCGTCCTCGACCATGGCGACGATGCGGGCGATGGAGCTCTCGCCGTCGACGAATCGCCACGGGAAGCAGCCAATCGTCGCGCGCTGATTCAGCAACAGGTCGATGTCGCCGCCGAGACACTCGGCGTGGATGATGCCGTGGCAGAAGAGATCGATGTGCATGAGCTGGTACTTTGTGGAGTCGAACCGCTCGGCGAGCGGCTGGCCGTACTTGGCGCGGAAGTGGGCGTCGGCCTCCTTGGCCTGCCGCGGCATCCAGTCGCGGATGATCGTGTTCATCGGGTGGTCGGCGGAGCCGCAGTCAACGCCGATCCAGCGGAGCTTCTTCCGCAGGCACCACTGCGCGAACTCGCGGTCCGGCCCGGGGTGCTTGACCATGTAGCGGATCTCGTCGGCGGTCGGCTGGTCCCATCCGTAGTGGTGGTACCCGGTGTGGATGATGAGGATGTCGCCCTCTTTGACCTCGACGCGGTCCTCGATCATCTCCGACGTGTAGACATCGTAGTCGCCGGCAGCGTCCGACAGGTCGACGATGACGCCCTCGTGGACGAGGAAGTCGAGACTGAGCTCGGCGATGTCCTTCCCCGGCGTGTAGAAGTGGATCTCTCCGTCGAGGTGCGTGCCGACGTGGTTCGAGTGGGTGACGAGCTGGCCGTTGGCGCCGTTGGGCGCGAGGCGCTTGAAGTACTTGACCTGCAGCGGCTCGTACGTCGGCCACGGCGGGGTCGCAATCGACAGCGGAACGGTTAGGTCGATGAATCTCATCGGATTACCTCCTTGGGGAGTTCGCAGTGCGCGGTGCGCTGTGCGCGGTTCGTGGTCCAGAGTCCATGGTCCGTGGTCCGCGACGGCCGTTCTTTGGGTTCATTGAGTTCGTGGGGTTCGTGGCTGCTCGACGGTCTTTGTTGTCGAGCAGCTCGGGAGTTCCCGGAGTGCGGCGAGGGAACTCCAAGTCCTGGGTCCGCAGTTGAGACCGTCTGTTCGTGAGGTTCTTCGCTCCGGTGAGGAGGTCTCTGCGCGCTGTGCGGTTCATTCTTGACTCTTGTCCAGCGTCTGCGCGAGAGCGCGGGCGGCCTGGGCGAAGCAGTTGAACGGGGGCTCGACGAGGCCGGCGCCGACCATGCCGACGCCCGGCTCTTTGTGCGCAATGCCGGTGTTGATGGCGGGAAGGATTCCGGTGTCGACGACCTTGAGAACGTCGATGCCTGTGGGAGTGCCGGCGAAGCCGAGGGCGGGAATGCGGTACGCGGGGCTCTCGGCGAGGGTGATGCGGCGCATCCGGCGCGTGGTCTCGAGCGCGCGCTCGGGGCTCCCGCCGACGAACTGGACGATGGCGGGCGCGGCGGCCATGGCGAACCCGCCGTACCCGGCGGTCTCCGTGATCGCCGAGTCGCCGATGTCCGGCGCGGCGTCGGCCTCGGAAAAGCCGGGGAGGTAGAGGCCTGCGACCTTGGGCGCCGGCGCCGTGAACCAGCGATCGCCCGTGCCGGAGACGCGGATGCCGAACTCGGTGCCGTTCCGCGCCATGACCGTGACGAGCGAGCTTCCGAGCACATCGGCCGCGGCGTCGAGCGAGCACTTCCCCGCCGGCATCGAGAGGTTGAGGGTGAAGTGGTCGTTCCCGTTCAGGAACTCGAAGATGCGGGCGACGGCGTCGCCAGGCTCGGAGATGCGGGCGAGGTGTGGGGCGAGCCCGCGGATGAAGAGCGACGTCGCGGCGCGGTTGCGGTTGTGGCCCTCGTCGCCCATCTGGAGCGCTTGGGCGATGAGGGTTCGCAGATCGAGCGGGCCGTGCTTCCGCAACGCTTTGGCAAGGATCGGCGCGAGGACGTCGCGCATCCAGACGAGACGGTCGATGACCTCGTCGGAGTACGCGCCGTAGCGGAGCACCTTGCCGAGGCCCTCGTTCAGGGTCGCGAAGGCGCGGTTGCCGAACGCGACGTTCTCGACGATCCAGACGGGCATCGTCGCCGTGATGACGCCGGCCATCGGCCCAACGGCTTGGTGATGATGACACGGGTCGAAGCGGATGTCGCCCGACGCGGCGAGGCGTTCGGCGTCCGCAGGAGACGCGGCGAGGCCTTCGTAGAGGAGGCCTCCGATGACGGCGCCTCGCATGGGTCCGCACATGCGCTCCCACGCCACAGGAGGCCCGGCATGAAGGATGGTGTCCGACGTCATGCCCGGGATGACATCCTGGGCGACGCCGATTCCGATCAGCGTGGGCTGTGCAGCGAGGAGCCTCTCCATGGCCGTCCGGTTCGCGCGCTCGATCTCTTCGACCCAGCCGTCGCCGCTCTCGGCGCGCAACCCGTCGAGGAGGCGCGCCAGCTCGGGATCGCCGCCCGCCGGCGGCCTCCAGTCGACATCGACGACCGGGCAGCCGGCGGCGCGCAGCGCCTCGCCGAACGAGGCGAGCCCCAGATTCGCGACGCGTAGCTCGCCTGCGAAGAGGCTGCGGATCGGCTCGTTCGTTCGGCGCCTCATCGGGCGTCTCCTTGCGCGACCTTGGCTGCACATTGCGCGGCGAGGGCATTGGTTTCCGCGACGACGATCCCGGCGTTCTCGAGGGTTCGCCGCTGCGCGCCGTAGTCCTGTGGGTCGCGGCGAGTGCCCGTGACGGAGGCAATGATGAGGAGCCGCCGCTTCGCCTTGCGAGCCGCCGCGAGCGCCTCCGTTGCGGTGTTGGCAAGGCTTCGAGCGGGGTCGGGGTGCGCGCCGTAGCCGATGACGCAGTCGGCGAGGACGACGGCGACGGACGGATCGGCGCCCGCAGCGGCCACGTACCGGTCGCGGAGGTCGGGCTCGATCATCGGGTGAGGGCGGCCGACGGTGAACGCGTCGTCGCCGAGGTCCCACAGGACGTGGCCGCCTGCGGCGGGGCCGCCCGCCGTGGCCGCTTCGGCGCCGACCCGAAATCGCTTGTCCGCGGCGACGTTCGAACGGACGTCGAGCCCGGCGGCGCGGAGGATGGCCCACGCCTCCTGGCAGAGCGTTCCACCGCAGAAGAGGCCGCGGATCGAGCGCTGTTCGGGCGGGAACGCGACGGGGGGCAGCTTCGGCAGGCGTGGCTCCTCCGAGACGTCGATGCCGCCGAGCCGACAAGCGCGGCGAGCCGCCTCATCGAGGGTCGCGGCAAACGTAAGGTCCTGCTCGGCCTTGCGCGCCGCCGCCGCGACGAACTGAACGACCGCCGGCTTGCCCGTGTTGCGCAGGCGGGCGAGGACGAGGTCGGCGACAACCGGGCTCGGGGACTTCGACACGACGACGAGAACCGCGGTCCCGGCATCCTCGGCCAGGGCGTCGATCGCCGCGAGGGTCGATCGCGCGGCCACGGGCTCCGAGAGGTCTCGCCCGCCGCTGCCGATCGCCTGGGAGACGCCGCCCCCGAGGCGATCGATGAGCGAGGAGACTTCTTGGATGCCGGTGCCCGAAGCGCCGACGATGCCGATGGAGCCGCGTCGGACGACGTTGGCGAAACCGACGGGAACGCCGTTCAGGATGGCGGTGCCGCAGTCGGGACCCATGAGGAGGAGGCCGCGGCCCGCCGCCTCGTCCTTGAGCGCGATCTCGTCATCGACGGAGACGTTGTCGGAGAAGAGCATCACGTGGAGCCCGCGGCGAAGCGCCTGGCGCGCCTCACGGGCCGCGTACGGGCCGGGAACAGAGATGAGAGCAAGGTTGATCTGGGGATCGACGTCGAGAGCCTCGGCGAGCGTCGAGGGTCGAGCGACGGCCGCAGGAGTGGAATCCTGAGACCCCGCAAGCAGTCCCGCGAGACGGATCCTCGCCTTCGCGAGCGCATCTCCGGACGCCGCGTCGACGGCGATCACGAGGTCGGTTGGAGTGATGCGCTCTCCGGAGGTCTCGGCGACGAAGCCGACGCGCTCAAGGCTCTCGAGGTTGGCCGGCGTACCCATTGCGACGACGGCCTTCGCGATCCCCGGAACGTCCTCGAGTTCGCGGCTGATCCGCAAGAGGAAGACGGAGTCGAAGTAGCGGTTCTTCTCGACGAGGACGTCCTTCATGGCTTCACGCCTTTCTCGGCGAGCCGGGCGAGGACGTGCTCGGGAGAGAGCGGGAGGGACGTGAACTCGATGCCGAGCGCGTCGTAGAGCGCGTTTCCGATCGCTGAGGGGACCGAGATCATCGGGTGCTCGGCGACGCCGCGGGCGCCGTACGGTCCGTCCGGCTGGGGGTTCTCGAGGAGGATCGGCACCATCTCCCGCGGCAGGTCCTTGGCCGTCGGGATCTTGTAGTCGACGAAGCTCGGGTTCTTCAGGCGCCCTTCCTTGTCGAACCGGAACCCCTCCCACAGGGCCGAGCCGATTCCCTGAACGACGCCGCCGATCACCTGCCCGCGGGCAAGCCCCGCGTTCAGCACCTTCCCGGCGTCGACGGCGGTCGCGATCCGCAGGATCTCGATCTCGCCGGTCTCCGCGTCCACTTCGAGCTCGACGCCGTGTGCGCCGTAGGTCCAGAACTGCGCAGGACGACCCTGGCCGGTGTCGGGATCGAGGTGCGTCAGGCCGTGGGCGATGAACCGGCCGTGGCCGATGACCGGCCCGCCGATCGCGTTGCCGTTCGGATACACGTAGCCGAGCGCTAGGAGCCTGTAGGGAATGGCGCGCTTCGGCTCGCCATCCGGATAGGCGGACGCGTTCTCGCAGACGATCTTCTCGGGCGCGACGCCGAAGATCTGCGCCGCGACGGCGCGGATCTGGCGCAGGCAGTCGGCGGCGGCCTCGATCACCGCGTGCCCTCCCATGTACGAGAACCGGCTTGCCACGGTCTGCCAGTCGTAGGGCGTGAAGGCGGTGTCGCAGTCGGAGTTGATGTGCACCGCATCGATGGGAACACGCAGTTCCTCGGCCGCGATCTGACGGAGGACGGTGTACGTCCCCTGCCCGTAGTCCACGCCGGAGACGAGGATGTCGGCCGCGCCGTCCTCGTCGAGCTTGATGATCGCCGAGCAGGACGTCGACGTCGGCATCGCCGGGGCCTTGTGGAGCATCGCGATCCCCTTGCCGCGACGCTTGGTCGATGACGCAGGGGAGGACGAGGGCGTGCCCCAGTCGATAGCCTTCGCCACCGCGTCGAGACACTCAACCGGTTTCCCGTGCCCGGCCGTGAACGTCTCGCCGGTGATCGTCGCGTCTCCCAACGTGAGCAGGTTTCGGCGGCGGAACTCGGCGGGGTCGAGGCCGAGCTTCCGCGCCGTCTGATCGATCGCCCGCTCGATCCCCCACAGAACCTCGAGGTGGCCGAAGCCGCGGTACGCGGTGCCGTAAACCTTGTTCGTGTAGACGACGAACGAGTCGATCCAGCAGTTGGGAACGGCGTACGGTCCGGCGCCGGAGTACGCGGCGGCGCGCCCGACGTTGACGCCGTAGTCGGCGTAGGCGCCGGCGTCCCAGACGTAGGTCGCTTTCAGCGCCACGATCTTGCCGGCTCGCGTCGCGCCGATCTTGATCGTCGAGTGAAGGCCCTGGCGGGAGGGGAGTGTGTTGAACTCCTGCTCCCGCGTCGCGACGAACTTCACCGGTCGTCCACCCGCGGCCTTTGACAGGACGTAGACGAGCGGCTCGAGGTTGAGGCCCGCCTTGCCGCCGAACCCGCCGCCCACGTACGGAACGTGCACGCGGATCGCCGCGTGTGGAAGGCCGAAGGCGACGCTCATCAGGTGGCGGACCGTGTACGGCGACTGGCTCGACGTCCAGATCTCGACTCGCCCATCGGGGAGAGCCTGTGCGATCGAGGCGTGCGTCTCCATCGGAACGTGCTGAACCGGCGGGTTGTCGAAGCGAGCCTCGAGCAGGACCTCGGCCGAGTCGATCGCGGCGTCGAAGTCGCCCTTGCGGATCTTCTGATGGTGGGCGATGTTCGTGTTCGGTCTTGGGAAGAAGACCCCCTCCAGGTGGGCGTACGAACCGAGGTCGGGGTGAACGAGGGGGGCTCCGCTCTTCATGGCGTCGCGCGGATCGAAGACGGCCGCCGTCGGCTCGTACTCGACGCGGACCCGGCGGCAGGCGTCGCGGGCAATGTCGAGCGTATCAGCGGCGACGGCGACAACCGGCTCTCCCTGGTACCGGACGACGTCGCGCGCGAGGATCCGCTTGTCGCGCATGTAGAGGCCCAGGCGGACATCCAGGTTCGCACCGGCCAGGACCGCGCGGACTCCGGGCAAGGCCGCGGCGTCCGCGACGTCGACCCGCACGATGCGCGCCGACGCGTGCGGCGACGTCACGAGGGCCGCGTGGAGCATGCCGGGAAACGCGAGGTCGTGCGTGTAGCGCGCGGAGCCTGTGACCTTCTCGACCGAGTCGTCGCGGGGCACCGACTTCCCGACGTAGACGAGCGCGCGCGTCATAGCTCGCCTCCTTCCTCGGAGGCCGCACGGATGGCAGCGAGGATCGCCTCGTAGCCGGTGCAGCGGCAGAGGTTCCCCGCGATCGCTTCGACGATCTCCTCGTCGGTCGGATGCGGAGATCGCAGCAAGAGGGCGCGCGCGGACATGATCATTCCGGGAGTGCAGAAGCCGCACTGCACGGCGCCGGCGTCGACGAACGCGCGCTGGAGCGCCGACAGCTCGCCGTCCGTCGCCTCCCCCTCGATCGTCCGGACGTCGAGGCCGTCGGCCTCGACGGCGAGAACGAGGCACGCCGTGACGGGCCTTCCGTCGAGGAGCACGGTGCACGCGCCGCACTCGCCGATGCCGCACCCTTCCTTGGCGCCCGTGAGGGCGAGGCGGTCGCGCAAGAACTCGAGAAGCGTCATCCCGGCGGGAACCGAGGCGCGCTCTGCTTGGCCGTTGACGCGGAGCTCGATGTCGACCATCAGACGGCCCTCCGTGCAGACACCACGTCGGCGAGAAGCCGGCGCAGAAGGGCCGGCAGCACGGCGCGACGGTAGGCGGCCGAGGCGCGAACGTCGTCGATCGGCGCCGTCGCCGCGGCGGCGGCGCGAAGGACCTCTGCAGCGAGAGCCAGAGGCGAGGTTCCCTTTGTGTCGAAGGGCTCGAGAAGCACGGGCGTGGGGGCACAGCTCCCGACCGCGACGCGCAAGGTTGCGCGAGACGGCGCATACGCGGCGGCGGCGTTCACGACGGCGAGGTCATGTCCGCGGATCCGCTGCTGCTTCCGGAACGCCGTGCGCAGTTCGCCGTCGAGGGGCGGCATTCGAACGTCAACCACCACATCGCCGGGGGCAAGGCACGTTCGTTTCACGCCGGTGAATAGCTTTGCGACGGGCACGGCGCGGGTTCCCTGTGGGTTCTGCACGGTGAGCTTCGCGTCGAGGACGAGGAGAATGGGCGCCATGTCGGCGGCCGGCGAGGCGTTGCACAGGTTCCCGGCGACGGTCGCCCGATTCCGGAGTTGGTACGTGGCGATGGACAGTGCTGCGTCGGAAAGCCCCGCGTAGGCTTTCCGCAGCTCCCGGTGTTCCACCACCACGTTCAGCGGCACCGCGGCGCCGATGACGGCCTCGTCGGGTCCCGTCCTGAGCGCCTGCAGTTCTTCGAGTCGCTTCACGTCGACGAGCAGCAATGGGGAGCGGGAGCCGTTGCGCAGATCGACGAGGAGGTCGGTGCCGCCGGCGAGGATGGCGGCATCGCGGCCAGCCTCTGCGAGGAGGCGGCACGCCTCGTCCACGGTCTTCGGGCGGGCGTACTCGAATCGACCTAGCACCGGAGAACTCCTTCCTCCTGGAACGCCATCGCGAAACACAGGACGGCGCGCTCACCCTTGGGGAGTTCGACGCCGTCGGCTCGATGATCATAGGGGCGCGACGTCTGTCTGCCAAGCCGCCTGACAGGGAGAGAGCCTCGGCTGCGAATCTTCTGACGAGCGAATCGGCAGGCGCTCGGTTACACGAGGAACGTGAACGCCGTCATTTCCCCCGGCCGGAGGTACTCGATCTCGACGCGCGTGATGCGGAACAGGGCGAACTGAGGGTCGTCGCTACCGGTCCAAAACTCCCGCAGGAAAGGAATCTCCTTCCCGATCGCCTCGCGGGTCGAGGGATCGGTGACCGACGCCGCGAGCCCCGCGATCCGCAGGTAGCCGTTGCCGCACTCGGCGTCGAGGGGGAGACAGAACTCCACGTTCGGATTGCGGCGCATCTGGCGGGCCTTGGCGCTCCGCGTGCTCGTGGCGATCCAGAACTTCTGATCGATGTTGAGGAGCGTCACGGGGCGGACGCGCGGCTGCTCGGCTTCGGCCGTCGCGAGGTAGACGCACTGGCTCGGCTTCAGGCGCCTCCAGACCTCTTCCTGGATCTCGGAGAGCGTGTTCGGCATTCCTTCCTCCTTGGGTTTGGGAGTGAACGGTCGGTTATAGGGCGGAGCGAGGCCGTCGGTCAACCCCGGCGCTTCGCACCCGGCGTCCCTTCCGGGCCGGACGGTCACAGCCCTATCGGGCGTGCGTCCCGAACGCCTCTCGAATCCACGCATCGATCTCGTCGCGAACGCGGCGGAACGCGGCGAGGCGGTGCTCCTTCGAGCCGATCACCGTGCTCGGATCGTCGAACGACCGATGGATCTGGCGACCGCCCGGGAAGAACGGGCACGTTGGCTCGTCGTGTCCGCACACGGTGACGACAAGGTCGAAACCATGTCCGACGAGTTCTTCGACATGCTTCGAGCGCAACTCCGACGTTGAGACGCCGATTTCCTCTAGGGCGAGGATCGTCAGCGGGTGGACTTCCGCGGGCTCCGTGCCGGCGCTTGCCGCATCGTATCGATGGGGGAACCGCGTGCGGAGAAGAGCCTCCGCCATTTGCGACCGAACGGCGTTGTGGCGGCAGAGGAAGAGGACCGTCTGGCGACCTTCAGGATCGCGGTCTCCTTGTTCCATGGCGCGGAGTATACCCGGGCATCGGCGGCCCTGGGGCCCGGCTGGAAGCGCGCAGTATAGTTTCTCGTAGCGCTTGCGTATTTTGTGGAGGCACTATATACTCTGGCCGCATAATTAAAAGTTGAAAGGTGGTCAACGTGAAGAAGTTCTGCACCTGGTCGATGGTAGTTCTCGCTGTCGTCGGGTTGGCCGCTACGGCTCTCGCCGATGCCAACTACAAGGGCTCGACGACTGTCCTCCCCATCGCTCAACTCCTCTCGGAGGCCCTCGCGCCGAGCATTGTCTTCTCCGTGCAAGGCGGCGGTTCCGGCACAGGGATCGCGGCGATCATCGATGGGACGACGGACATCGCGGGCTCATCCCGATTCATGAAGCTGGAGGAGTTCGAGAAGGCCGTGGCGAATGGCGTGGTGCCGTACATCTGGGAGGTCGCCATCGACGCCTTGTCGATCGTCGTACACCCCTCGAATCCCGTCGGCCAGATCACATACGAAGACCTCCGCCGCGTCTACCTAGGCGAGGTCACGAACTGGCGCGAGCTTGGAGGTCTCGACCGGGAGATCGTCGTGGTCTCGCGCGACACGTCCTCGGGCACGTACGGAACCTTCAAGGACCTTGTTCTCGAGAACAAGGAGGCTACGCCCAGAGCGCTCTTCCAGGCGTCCAACGGCGCTGTCGCCTCGACCGTCGCTTCGACTCCCGGAGCGATTGGGTACGTAGGCCTCGGGTACTTGCAGCCCAGCCTCAAGACTGTGGCTCTTGCGAAGACCGCGGCGGGCCCCTTTGTCATGCCAAGCGTCGAGACGGCCATCTCGTTCGAGTACGCACTAGCCAGACCGCTCTTCTTCATCACGAACGGCTACCCGACCGGCGAGATCGCCGAGATCGTCAAGTACGTCCTTTCTGACGAGGGTCAGTGGCTCGTCGTTGACGCGGGCTTCGCGCCGATCCGCCCCCTGCCGGGCATGTAGCCGGCCGCGCCTCCTCTACCCTCAGAGGCCGGTCTCCCTAAGCAGGACCGGCCTCCAGCTCGGTCTGACCTTGGCAACATCCTGGGTGTAGTTGCGGAGAACGGGCGTCGAATATATAGTAACGACAAGAGATATGAACGGAACGTCGTCAAGTGGTACCAGTCCCACGCGGCACCGGTCGCGGCTCTCGCGTCTCGCGGAACGAGCCGATCGGCCGATCTTCTTCGCGTTCGGCCTCGTCGGTCTGTTGACGCTCGGCGTCATTCTCTTCTTCGTGATTCGCGAGGCGCTCCCGATCTTCCAGTACGTCTCGCTGCACGAGTTCCTCGGCCCGAGGTGGTACCCCACGAGCGAACCGCCGGCGTTCGGCGCCCTCCCGATGATCGTCGCCAGCCTGGTGGTGACGTTCGGCGCGCTTGTTCTCTCGATTCCGCTTGGCTTCGCCGCCGCGGGCTTTGTTGCCGAAGTTGCGCCGCCGGCTCTTCGGGATCTAGCGAAGTCCCTCTTGGAGTTGCTGGCCGCGATCCCTTCGGTCGTGTACGGCTTCTTCGGCCTGACGGTACTCGCTCCGTTTGTGCAGCGGGCCTTTGGCCTACCTACGGGGCAGAACGCCTTCACGGCGTCCGTGATCCTCGGGTTCATGGCCTTGCCCACCGTGGCGAGTCTGGCGGAAGACGCTCTTGCCGCCGTGCCGAAGACGCATCGCGAGGCATCGCTTGCCCTGGGAGCGTCGCGCTGGGAGACGACGTGGCGGGTGGTCTTCCCCTCGGCCGCGTCGGGCCTGTTCAGTGCCGCCGTCCTTGGGATGGGGCGCGCCGTGGGAGAGACGATGGCGGTCCTGATGGTGGCGGGGAACTCGCCCGCCCTTACCTGGTCGTTCCTTCGCCCTGTGCGCACCCTCACCGCGGGGATCGCCCTTGAGATGGCGGAAGCGCCCCAGGGCGGCGCGCACTACCACGCGCTCTTCATGCTGGGCGCGATCCTTCTTCTCATCGCGCTCGCGACGAACGGGCTGGCCGAGTGGTTGAGCGGGCGGGTCGCGCGGAGGGGTGAATGAAGAGCCACCGCAGTACCTGTGTGAGGCGAGTGACCGAGATCGTCGCGTTCTCGCTGCTTGGCGCGGCGATGCTGGTCGGGCTCTTGGCCCTTGGCGTGATTCTCTACTACATCCTCTCTCGCGGGAGCGGAGCCATCTCCTGGGAGTTCCTGACTGCGTTCCCGCGCAAAGGGATGACGGCGGGGGGCATCTACCCCGCTCTCGTGGGAAGTTTCTACCTGACCGTCGGGGCTCTCGCGGTTGCCCTCCCGCTCGCCCTTGGGGCGGCGATCTTCCTGGTCGAATACGCGCGAGAAGGAGTCTGGGTGCGCGCGATTCGGGTCGGCGTGAACACTCTTGCCGGAGTGCCGTCGATCGTCTTCGGGCTCCTGGGTCTGGCCCTGTTCGTGAAGGCGCTAGGGATCGGCGTCTCCCTCCTCGCGGGAGCGCTCACCCTCGGTATCCTGATCCTGCCGCTGTTGATTCGAACCACGGAGGAGGCACTGCGCTCGGTGCCTCGCAGCTTCCGTGAGGGCGGGCTTGCCCTCGGAGCGACGCGCTGGCGAACCATCCGTTCGATTGTGCTGCCCGCCGGCCTACCGGGAATCCTCACGGGGATCGTGCTCAGCCTTTCTCGGGCGATCGGGGAGACGGCGCCGATCATGTTCACGGCGGCCGCGTTCTTCACGCCGAGGCTGCCCAGGTCCCCTCTGGACGAAGTCATGGCCCTTCCGTACCACGTCTTCGTCATGGCCACCGAGAGCCCGAACGCGTGGAAGACGCAGGACTTGCAGTACGGAGCGGTTCTCGTCCTTGTGGGACTTGTCCTGATTCTGAACCTCGGCGCGATCTTGCTGCGCGCGTACAGCCGAAGGAGGAAGGTGTGGTAGCGGAACGTTCCTCGGTGTCGCTCGGCCCCCGCTCGACGCTGGGCCCAACGTGTCTTGTGGAGCCGATTCTCCGCGTCTCCGGGCTCTCCCTCTGGTATGGGAAGCAACAGGCGTTGCGCGACGTGAGCCTCTCCTTTCCCGTATGTCAGGCGACGGCTGTCATCGGGCCCTCCGGGTGCGGAAAGAGCACGCTGATTCGAGCGCTGAACCGGATGAACGACCTCATCCCTCACCTGCGGCTGGAGGGGCAGGTCCTCTACCACGGGCAGGACATCTACGGTCGTGACGCCGATCCGGTCGAGATCCGCCGCCGTATCGGGATGGTCTTCCAGAAGCCGAACCCGTTTCCGAAGTCGATCTACGAGAACGTCGCCTTCGGGTTGCGGGTCAACGGCATGGCGGACCGCCTGAGTGAGCGTGTAGAGATCGCGCTTC
>Ga0209079_10000079_pt1 | contig 45780 bp, 52 predicted proteins | sample PPLLaktember2015_2_FD_187259 | JGI IMG/M metagenome (GOLD analysis project Ga0209079, IMG submission 187259) | Freshwater sediment microbial communities from Prairie Pothole Lake near Jamestown, North Dakota, USA - PPLs Lake P7 Core (6) Depth... | ecosystem: Environmental > Aquatic > Freshwater... | reverse complement strand
CCTGACGATGCGCAAGCCGCAAGCGGCGGCGGCTGCCTCGTCCAGCGGCGCCCCGCTCTCCGCGTAGATCGACCCTTCGGCGGAGACCAGCCGCGCCGCTGCCCGCACCGCCGGCTCGAGCAGGTCCGAATCGAACGGCGGGTCAAGGAAGACCACATCGAAGGACTGCTCGCGCGCATTCCGGGCGAATGCGAGCGCTTCGCCCCGGACGATCGTGACCGAGTCCGCGACGAGTTTCTGTTTCGTGCGCCGCAACTGCGCCTCGAGAACAGGGTTGCGCTCGACCAGCGTGACGCTCGCCGCGCCGCGGGAGGCCAGTTCGAATCCGAGGGCACCGGTTCCGGCGAACAGGTCCAGCCCGGAGACGGCTGAAAAGTCGGGAGTGAAGTGCGCGAGCCAATTGAAGACCGTCTCCCGCACACGGTCGGGCGTGGGGCGCAGCCCGGGCGCATCGACGACGGCGAGCTGGGTCCGCTTCCACTGCCCGCCGATGATCCGGACAGCCGCCGGGGCGCACGACAACCGCCCGCCGGGACGCGAAGTGCCCTTTGATACACTGGCCTCGACCCGTCGCGCTGCTCGTGTTTCGCGCCGCGGCCCGCCCGGCTCCTCCGGTTTTCCCTCTCGCTTCCCCCGCATCGTTCGATGATAAGCCCCGCGTCCGGCGCCAAAGGTGGGTGGCTGTCCCGTCTCAAGGACGGACTGACCAAGACCCGCGTCAACATCGTCGGACTGTTCTCGGGCGGCGTCGTCGACGAGAATTTCCTCGAGGAACTCGAGATGGCGCTGATCGGCGCCGACGTCGGCGTCACGACTTCGGCCCGCCTCATCGAGTCGCTGCGGCAGCGGATCAAGCTTGCCGGCCTGAAGACGCAGGACGAGGTGCGACTCGCGCTGCGCGACGAGCTTGCAGCACTGCTGGCGCCGGCCGAAGGCCACTTCGATTTCACCAAGGGCCATCCACTCGTCGTGATGGTCGCTGGCGTCAACGGAGCGGGCAAGACGACCTCTATCGGCAAGCTCGCCAAGTGGTTCGCCACCCAGGGCAGGAGCGTGTTGCTCGCGGCCGGGGACACTTTCCGTGCGGCCGCGCGCGAGCAACTCGCAATCTGGGGCGCGCGCAACAACGTGGAGGTGATTGCCCAGAGCGGAGGCGACCCGGCCGCCGTCGTGTTCGACGCAGTGTCCGCCGCCAAGGCGCGCAGGATCGACGTGCTGATCGCCGACACCGCGGGCCGCCTGCCGACGCAGGCGCACTTGATGGAAGAACTCAAGCGCGTGAAGCGTGCGCAGGACAAGGCGATGCCCGGCGCGCCGCACGAGGTGCTCCTGATCATCGACGGAACGAACGGCCAGAACGCGCTGGCGCAGGTCAAGGCATTCGACGACGCCGTCGGCCTCACCGGGCTCGTCGTCACCAAGCTCGACGGCACGGCGAAGGGCGGCGTGCTGGCGGCCATCGTCGACGCGAGGCGCGACAGGCCATTGCCGATCCTGTTCATCGGCGTGGGCGAGGCAATCGACGACCTGCAGCCCTTTGTCGCGCGCGACTTCGCCGACGCGCTCGTCGGCCTGGCGTAGCGGGGCCGGCGACTTGGCGCCCGTACAATCCGGGACGCCGCCGCGCGCAAGATGACTCCAGCGACTTCGCCCGCCCGCCCCCATCCGCTCGTCTCGTTCGACCACGTCACCAAGCTCTACGACGGTGGCCGGGCCGCGCTCAACGACGCCACCTTCACGCTGAACCGCGGCGAGTTCGTGCTGCTCACGGGGCCGTCGGGTGCGGGCAAGTCGACGATCGTGCGCCTCGCTTGCGGCCTCGAAATGCCGACGAGCGGGCAGGTCATGGTGGCTGGCGAAGACATCGCGCGGATGCGCGGCCCCGCCCTTCCCTTCCTGCGTCGTTCGCTCGGCGTCGTCCTGCAGAACCTCATGCTGCTGAACGACCGGAGCGTGCTCGACAACGTGGCATTGCCGGCGCTCGCCGCTGGCCTGTCGCACACGGAAGCGCGCCAACGGGCCCAGGCCGCACTGGCGCGCGTCGCTCTCCCGCCCGACGTCGGACGCGTGCGACCCGACGCGCTGTCGGGAGGCGAGCAGCAGCGCGTCGCCCTAGCCCGGGCGATCGTCAACCGACCCGCACTGGTTCTCGCGGATGAACCGACGGCCCACCTGGATGAAACGGGCGCACTGCATCTGCTTCAGCTGCTCGAGCAGTTCGTCGTCGCCGGCGTCGCGGTGATGATGGCGACGCACGGCGAAGCGGCGCCGCTGCCGGCCCGCGCCCGCGTGCTGCACATCGAATCCGGGCGGATTCTGCGATGAGCGCCCTGACACCGCAGCGCTACGCGCTGGGCCGCGCGGTGGCGATGGTGCGCGATCGACCCTTTGTCTTCCTGCTCGGCGTCGCACTTGCGGCGATCGCTCTCGCACTGCCGCTGGCAATCGCGAGCGTGCTCTGGGCGGCACGTCCCGCGCTTGCCCTGATCCAGCCTGTGCCCGAGGTGAGCGTTTTCGTATCGACCCGCGCCACGTCCCGCGACGTGGACGTGTTGAAAGGCCGTCTCGAGTCCGTTCCGGGAGTCGCGGGAGTCACGCTCCAATCCAAGGACGCTGCCCTCGCGCAACTGATCAAGCGATCCGGTTTCGTCACGACCCCGGCCGAGCTCGGCGCCAACCCGCTCCCGGACGTGCTGATAGCGCGACTGGAACTGCCGGCCTCTGAACAGTCCCTCGAGGCCGTGACGACCACCGCCAAGGGGTGGCCCCTCGTCGACTCGGTGCGAAGCGACCTCGACTGGTACCGCAAGGTCCGGGGCCTCGGGACCGTAGGCATCACGGCCGTGGCGGTCTTCGGCGGGCTGGTCATCCTGTTGCTGACGCTGATCCTCGCCGGGACTGTCCGGTTGCACGCCAGCACGCGGGCCGACGAACTCGCCGTCCTCAGGCTCGTCGGCGCCACGCCGCGTTTCATCGTCCGACCCTACGCCTACAGCGCCGCCCTGACCCTGGCGCTCGCGTCCGTGCTGGCCATCGCCGCCGTCTTCGCGGTACATGCGGCGCTGCGGGCACCGATAGCCAACCTCACCGTGCTCTACGGGGCGCCCTTCACCCTTCCGGACCCTGAACCGATCCAACTTCTCGCGGTCCTTGCCGGGGCGGTGCTCATTGGTTGGGTCATCGGGGTCGCAGGCGCCCGAGCAGCGGTTTCGGGCCGTTGAGGCCAGAACGTTTGGGACGTGAGCTTGCGCTCACACTCTTGCTCCCCCGTTCGCCATCGAATGCCCAACCTGCTTGCTCGGGATTGAACTCACCGGGTTTCCTCCCCTCTAAGTGGTTAGCACTCGAAACGTCTGAGTGCTAACATTTTTATGTATGGAGACGAAACGAGTGACAAAGGCAGTGGCGAAAGCGAGCACCCCTTCCCGGAACGCGCTGGTTCCGTTCAGCGCTCACGCGCTTGCGCTGCATCCGGGCAACGTCGGCAGCATCGACGCCTACATCCAGGCCGTCAATCGTGTGCCGATGCTGACCCCGGAAGAGGAATTGCGCCTGGCGCGGACCTACCGCGAATCCGATGACCTGGACGCCGCCGGCCGTCTGGTCATGTCACACCTGCGCCTGGTGGTTGCCGTTGCCCGCAACTACCTCGGCTACGGCCTGCCCCATGCGGACCTGATCCAGGAAGGCAACATCGGCCTGATGAAGGCGGTGAAGCGATTCGACCCCGAGCGCGGGGTGCGGCTGGTTTCTTTCGCCCTGCACTGGATCAAGGCCGAGATCCACGAGTACATCCTCAAGAACTGGCGACTGGTGAAGGTGGCGACCACCAAGGCCCAGCGCAAGCTCTTCTTCAACCTGCGGAGCATGAAGCAGGGCCTCGGCACGATGTCGCCGGACCAGATCGAGGGCGTCGCGCGGGAGTTGAACGTCAAGCCCGAGGAAGTGGCAGAGATGGAGACGCGGCTCTCGGGCGGTGATGTCGCTCTCGAGGGCCGGATCGACGACGGCGAAGAGGAGTTCGCCCCGATCGATTACCTCGCCGATGCGGAGTCGGAACCGACGCAGGTGCTGCAGCGTCGCCAGTACGACGTCATGCAGACCGAGGGGGTCCGCGAGGCGCTGGAGCAACTTGACCCGCGCAGCCGCCGCATCATCGAGGCGCGCTGGCTGAACGAGGATCGCGACGGCCGGGTCGGTACCGCAACCTTGCACGACCTTGCGGACGAGTTCGGAGTGTCAGCGGAACGAATTCGCCAGATCGAAGCCAAAGCATTGCAGAAGATGCGCGGTTCGCTGGCCGAGTACGCCTAGCGCGAACCCCGTCTTCCCGGTCAATTCGAGCAAGGTCCGCCTCTCTTTCTCCCCCTCTCCTCCGATGAGGCGGACACTCCGCCCCAGCACAAGCTGGGGCGACTTTTTTTCAGTGGCGCGAGCATCGCGGAAGGCGGCTCGCTCCTGCGGGAGCGTCCGCGGGACCGTGCGCTCGAGCAGCCACGATCAGCGCAGCAGCTTCCTGAGGTCAGCGACGATCGGATCGACTGCGCCCGCATGGCGCAGGAACAACCGCACCCGCCCTTCGGTGTCGAATGCGTAGCTGCCCGCCGTGTGGTCCATCGTGTAGGACGTCTCGGTCTTTCCCGGCACCTTCTGGTAGAAGACCTTGAAGTCCTTGGCGATGGCCGCGGTCTCGTCCCTCGTGCCGCGCAGGCCGAGGAAGGTCGGATCGAAGCCCGGCACGTACTGCGAGAGCACCTCCGCCGTGTCGCGATCCGGATCGAGCGTCACGAAGATCACCTGCAACTTGTCGCCGTCAGGCCCGAGCCGCCTCTTCACCTCGGCCATGTCCGTCATCGTCGTCGGACAGACGTCGGGGCACTGCGTGTAGCCGAAGAACATCACCACGACCTTGCCTCGGAAGTCCGCGAGGGTCCGCGGCTTGCCGTTGAAGTCGGTCAGGCGGAAGTCCCGTGCGTAGCTGGCGCCGGTGATGTCTACATTGTTGAAGCGCTCCGCGCCCGGGTCGCAACCGACCAGCAGGCCAATGAGGACGACAAAGAGCAGGCGGGCGAGCATGGCGGCTTTCCCGGCGTCAACCGGTCACGTAGTGATCTACCAGCAGCGCCGCGAACAGCGCTGCGAGATAGACGATCGAGTAGTTGAACGTGCTGCGTGCCAGGCGGTCGCTGTAGGCGCGGAACAGGCGCCACGCGTACCAGAGGAAGATAGCGCCAAGGGCGAGAGCGGACACGAGGTAGATCCACCCGGACATCTGGATCACGAACGGCAGCGCGGTGGTCGCGACCAGCACGACCGTGTAGAGGAGGATGTGCAGCCGGGTGAGCCGCTCGCCATGCGTCACGGGCAGCATCGGCAGCCCCGACTTGCGATAGTCGTCCAGCCGGTAGAGCGCCAGCGCCCAGAAGTGCGGCGGCGTCCAGACGAAGATGATCAGCGCAAGCAGCCACGCCTCGGCCGGCGTGGTCCCGGTGATCGCGGCCCAGCCGAGCACCGGAGGCATCGCCCCGCTCATCCCGCCGATCACGATGTTCTGCGGCGTGTACGGCTTCAACAGCACCGTGTAGACGACCGCGTAGCCGACGAAGGTCGCGAACGTCAGCCACATCGTCAGCGGATTCACGAACGAATACAGCACCCACATGCCGATGCCGCCGATCAGTCCGGAGAAGAGCAGCGCCTGGAACGCCGAAAGCTCGCCGCGAGGCAGCGGACGCATCCGCGTTCGCGCCATCTTCGCATCGATGTGCTGCTCGATCAGCGAGTTGACCGCGAACGCGGCACCGGCCAGCAGCCAGACGCCCAGCGTCGCGACCGCCACCCGGCCCAGCGGCGGCAGTTCGCGCGTCGACAGGAACATGCCGATCACCGTGCAGAACAGCGCGAGCTGGGTCACGCGCGGCTTGGTCAACGCCCAGTACTGGGACGCCATGTGATTCAGCGTTCGTTCGGCGGCGGACAGCTCTCGCATGAGGGGGCGAAGGGACGGGACTGCAGGGAAACGCGTGATTTTACCGGTCCGCGCGAAGCCGGTATGTGACCGCGACCAGCAAGGCCACCAGCAGGGCGGCACCGCCGCTGTGCGCCACGGCCAGCAGCAGCGGCCACTGCAGCACCACGTTCGACATCCCGGTGGCGAACTGCAGCAGAACGAGCACTAGCAGGGCGCGCGCCAGTCCCTTCAGCCCCGGTGCACTCCAGACCTGCCACAGCAACGCGCCGAGCGCGAGGATCACGACTACCGCGAACAGCCGGTGCGTCCAGTGGATCGCGACCAGCGACTGGAAGGGGATGGCCTCGCCGTCGCTGGTCATGCCGAGCGGACGCCAGAGCGTGAACGCGTGCGCGAAGTCCATGGTCGGCACCAGCTGCCCCTGGCACAGCGGAAAGTCCGGGCACGCCATGACCGCATAGTTGGTGCTGACCCAGCCGCCGAGCGCGATCTGCAGCACCACGACCGCCAGCGCGAGCACCGCCAGCCGTGTCGCCGACGCCGGCGCCCGCACGTGCACGACCTCGCCCTCCCGCAGCGCCAGCCATACGAGCAGCGCCAGCAGGCCGACTCCGCCCAGCAAGTGGATCGTGACGATGACCGGCTGCAGCTTCATGGTGACAGTGAGCGCCCCGAAGGCGCCCTGCCCGATCACCCACGCCAGCGCACCGGTCGCCAGCCACGGCGACCGCCCGCCCTCGCGTCGCCAGCGGGTCCACGACTGGACCGCCAGGATGATGATCAGCAGGCCGACGCCCATCGCGAAGTAGCGATGGGCCATCTCGATCCAGGCCTTCGTCATCGTGACTGGCCCGCTCGGCAGCGCCGTCTCGGCGGCTCGAATCGGCTCACCGGCGGACAGCGGATTGGAGTGCCCGTAGCAGCCCGGCCAGTCCGGGCAGCCGAGCCCGGAGTCGGTCAGCCGCGTGAAGCTGCCGAACATGATCAGGTCGAGCGTGAGGAACGCCGTGACCCACGCGAGCTTGCGGAACTTGTGCGGATCGCGCGAATAGCGCACGTACGCCAGGGGAACCGCGGCGACAAGCGCGCCCTTGAGCGCGAGCAGCAGCAGGGCCTCGACGGTCACGTCAGTCCTTGCCGCGCTCGACGCGGGTCCACAGCGAGGCGGCCTTCATCAGGCGCACGATGTCGCCTTTCGTGCCCTTCGGATCCGGGTTGCGGGGCCAGCGCAGCATCAGGTTGCCGAGCGGATCGACCAGCCAGATGTGGTCGCGCAGGCTCGCGTCCGGCGTGTCGGGCAGGGCGAGGAACGCGCGGAGGTCGCGCTCGTCGACCCGCACGAAGTGCGTGCCCTCGTATTCACGGATCAGCATGTTGGACAGCGGCTCGCGATCGGTGATGAGCCAGAGTCGCTCGATCTCGTCGCGCTCCTTGCCCGTCATGGTGCGCAATTGCCGCATGTGGAAGAGCTTGGCCTGGCAGTGCTCGTCGCAGGCGCCACCGTCGGCCATGACGAACACCCACTTGTCCTTCAGCGAACGGAGGTCGAAGGCCGTGCCGTCGAGGCTGGTCGCGGAGAGCGCGGGCACCGGCTGCTGCGGCTCGACCAGCGCCCCGTAGTTGACGCGGCCGGATGGCGGCATCACGTAGTACGCGAAATACGATGCGAGGATCGGCGCGAGCGTGACGGCGATCAGGAGGTACAGCACGCGGTTGCGCCGCCAGTGGCTCACCGGTTTCGTTGGGGCGTCGTTCATTTCCGCCGCAGGGCCTTCCCGCCGAAGTACAGCGTGAGCACGCCGATCAGCGCCGCGAGCGAGTACCACTGGAACGCGTAGCCGCGGTGCTTGTCCACTCCGGCATCCGGTCGCGCCCAGGCGCGGCGCAGACCATCGCCCGTGTCGTTCGTCTGCTGCACCACGAAGCGCGCGACCTTGCGGCCGCTGGCCTGCTCGTACGCCTCGAAGTCGAGGTTCTGCCAGATGCCGCCGAGCGCACCGCCGCGCTCGCCGAGGTCGAGCGCGCGCGGCACGTGCGGGACGGCGACGCCCTCGACGCGCAGCGGACCGCTCGCGATCGGTGCCGAGGGCAGCCGCGTGCGTTCCGCCATGCTGCGCGCCGCCCACCCGCGATTCACGAGAATCCACGGCATGCCTTCGGCAATCACGACCGGCGTGACCACCTGGAATCCCGCAACGCCGTCCACGAGCCGGTTGTCGATGTAGACCGTCGCTTCGGGCACGAACGCTCCCGTCATCTCGACGCGCTGCGGCAGGTTACCGGCGACTCCGGAGGCCTCGTCGAAGCCGGCAATCGGCGAGGGGGCGCGGGCCAGCGCCTCGTCCCACTGCGCCTGCCGCGCCGCCTTCTCGTCCCCTCGGCGGGTCTGCCAGTTGCCGAGCGACGCCGTCAGCACGACGCCGGCAATGCCCGCCAGCAGCGCGACGACGACCCTCGGGGTCAGCATTGCACCGGGTGAGATAATCGAACACCCCTCGAGTCCAGATCCATGCGCATCATTATCCTGTTCGCCCTCGCCGGCATCCTGCTGTCGCTTGGCTCTGCGCTCGTCTACCTGGTCCGCGACAAGGGGACCACGAACCGCACCGTCAACGCGCTGACGGTCCGCGTCGGCATCTCGGTCGCGCTCTTCCTGTTCATCCTGTTCAGCTATTGGATGGGCTGGATCCAGCCGCGTTCCTACTGATCCCGCTTCCGCGAATCCGGTCATCAAGCAAAAGCGGCGCCGAGGCGCCGCTTTTGCTTCGAGCCGGGGGCGGCCCTTACAGCCAGTACACGACGATGTAGAGGCCGATCCAGACCACGTCGACGAAGTGCCAGTACCAGGCCGCCGCCTCGAAGGCGAAGTGGTGGTTCGGCTTGAAGTGGCCTTTCAGCAACCGCACGAGCACGACCGCCAGCATGATCGCGCCGACGAACACATGGAAGCCGTGGAAGCCCGTGAGCATGAAGAAGGTCGAGCCGAAGATGCCCGAGTCCAGCCTCAGGTTCAGGGCGCTGTAGGCGTGCATGTACTCGTAGATCTGCACGCCAAGGAAGGTCACGCCCAGAAGCACGGTGATCGCCAGCCACAGCGCGGCCTTGCTGCGGTGATCGGCGCGCAGCGCGTGGTGCGAGATCGTCAGGGTGACGCCCGAGGTCAGCAGCAGCGCGGTGTTGATCGTCGGCAGCCAGAACGGCCCGATCGTCGAGAACGCGTCGACGACGCCCGCGGGTCCGGCGTGCGGCCAGCTGGCGACGAAATCGGGCCAGAGCAGCCTGTGGTCGAAGTCGCCGAGCATCGGCGCCGTGATCACGCGCGCGTAGAACAGGGCGCCGAAGAACGACGCGAAGAACATCACTTCCGAGAAGATGAACCAGCTCATCCCCCAGCGGAACGAGACGTCGACGTCACGGTTGTAGCTGCCGCGCTCGGACTCCGCGGACACCGCGCTGAACCAGCCGAACATCATGTAGACCAGCGTGGCCAGGCCGATGGCGAGGCCGACCCACCCGGCCGGGTTCCGGTTCACGACCATCGCCGCACCGAACATGGTGAAGACCATGGCGATGCTCCCGACCATCGGCCACCGTGATGGCGCCGGGATGTAGTAGTGCGACGAGGCACCCGCGTGTGTATCAGCCATTGCTGCTCCCCTCTCCTTGCGTCCCTGCGTTCAGCTCGTCACGGCGCGAACGATCATGATCAGCGTGAACACGAACAGCGCCGCCGCCATGATGCCAGCGATGATCACATGCACCGGATTCAGCCGAGCTGCGTCCTTTTCGTAATCCGACTTGCCCCGAACGCCGAAGAACGACCACAGCACCGCGCGCACGGTCTCGAGGAAACCCGCCTCGCGCTTCGCTTCGTCCTTGCGTTCGCCTTCACCCTTCATCCCGTCAACCGCGCCGTCAGCTGCGCGGCGCGGCCGTCACCGCGGCCTGGTCCTTGACCGCGCCCGCCACCTCGAAGAACGTGTACGACAGCGTGATCGTCTTCACGTCGGAGGGAAGGTCCGGGTCGACGAAGAAGACGACCGGGAACCTGCGCGTCTCGTTGGCGGCCAGCGTCTGCTGCTTGAAGCAGAAGCACTCCAGCTTCTGGAAGTACGACGCCGACTGCATCGGCGCGTAGCTGGGAATCGCCTGCCCTGCCATCGGGCGCGACTCGAGGTTGACCAGGTCGTAGTCCACGTGCACGAGTTCGCCGGGATGCACTTCGACGTGGTTCACGTGCGGACGGAAGCGCCACGGCCCGTGCGAGTTGGCGTCGAACTCGACGATCACCTTGCGGCTGGTGTCGACCTGCGTGTTGCGCGCGGCGCGCTCGGCGTCCGCGTCCCGCGCCGTCACGACGTTGATGCCGGTCACCTCGCAGATCTTCCGGTACAGCGGCACGAGCGCCCAGCCGAAGCCGAACATCAGCACCGCGACCACCACCAGCTTGCGCAGGATGGTGCGGTTGTCCTGTTCGGTTTCCGAGCGGTTCGTCATCTAGTTGCCGATCAGCCAGTACTTCGCCACCACTCCGAGGAAAAACGCCAGCGCGATCGACAGCAGGATCAGCGCGGTGCGCATGTTCGCTCGACTGCGGTCGCCCTTCATCTCCAAGTGGCCGGCCGCGCGAGCGGCCGGCGCCCCCGAACTCATTTGACGACCGGCGGCGTCTCGAACGTGTGGAACGGCGCCGGCGACGGCACGGTCCACTCGAGCCCGCCGTCGGCGGCTTCCCACGGGTTGTCCGCCGCCTTCGGTCCGCCCTTGATCGACTTGATCACGACGATCACGAAGAGCAGCTGCGACAGGCCGAAGCCGAACGCGCCGACCGTCGACACCATGTTCCAGTCGGCAAACTGCATCGCGTAGTCCGCGTACCGGCGCGGCATGCCGGCCAGCCCGAGGAAGTGCTGCGGGAAAAAGGCGATGTTGAAGAAGATCACGGAGGTCCAGAAGTGCAGCTTGCCGAGCGTCTCGTCGTACATGTGGCCCGTCCACTTCGGGAGCCAGTAGTAGGTGCCGGCGAACAGCGCGAAGAGCGAACCCGCCACGAGCACGTAGTGGAAGTGCGCCACGACGTAGTAGGTGTCCTGCAGCTGGATGTCGATCGGCGCCATCGCGAGGATCAGGCCCGTGAAGCCGCCGATCGTGAACACGAAGATGAAACCGACGGCGAACAGCATCGGGGTCTCGAAGGTCATCGAGCCCCTGAACATCGTGGCGATCCAGTTGAAGACCTTCACGCCGGTCGGGATCGCGATCAGCATCGTGGCGTACATGAAGAAGAGCTGCCCGGTCACCGGCATGCCGGTCGTGAACATGTGGTGCGCCCACACGATGAACGACAGGATCGCGATCGAGGCCGTCGCGTAGACCATGGACGCGTAGCCGAACAGCGGCTTGCGCGCGAACACCGGGATGATCTGCGAGACGATGCCGAACGCCGGCAGGATCATGATGTAGACCTCGGGATGCCCGAAGAACCAGAATATGTGCTGGTACATCACCGGGTCGCCGCCGCCGGCCGCGTTGAAGAAGCTCGTGCCGAAGTGGCGGTCGGTCAGCGTCATCGTGATGGCGCCCGCGAGCACGGGCATCACGGCGATCAGCAGGTAGGCGGTGATCAGCCAGGTCCAGACGAACATCGGCATCTTCATCAGCGTCATGCCCGGCGCGCGCATGTTGAGCACCGTCGTGATGATGTTGATCGAACCCATGATCGAGCTCGCGCCCATGATGTGCAGCGCGAAGATCGCGAGGTCCATGCCCGGGCCCATCTGCACCGTGAGCGGCGCGTAGAGCGTCCACCCCGCGGCGGTGGCGCCGCCCGGCACGAAGAACGACACGACGATCAGCAGCGCGGCGGGCGGCAGCAGCCAGAAGCTGAAGTTGTTCATCCGCGCGAACGCCATGTCGGGCGCGCCGATCTGCAGCGGGATCATCCAGTTCGCGAAGCCGACGAACGCCGGCATGATCGCGCCGAACACCATGATCACGCCGTGCATCGTCGTGAGCTGGTTGAAGAACTCCGGCCTCCAGAACTGCAGCCCCGGCTGGAAGAGTTCCGCGCGGATGCCCAGCGCCAGGATGCCGCCGATGAAGAACATCGTCATGCTGAACCACAGGTACATCGTGCCGATGTCCTTGTGGTTGGTCGCGAACACCCAGCGGCGCCACCCGTGGGGATGGTCGTGCGCGTGGTCGTGGTGGCCGGTGTGGCCTGCAGCGGGATTCGGGATGACAGCGCTCATCGGTGCTCCTGGAACTGTATTGGTCTTCGCTGCGTCGCGTTACTTGCGCGCCGCCTTGAACTCGGCCGGCTGGATCTCGCCCGACTTGTTGCCGAACGCGTTCTTCGTGTAGGTCGCCACCGCCGCCAGTTCGACGTCGGAGAGCGTCTTCCACGAAGGCATCGCGTTCTTGCCCTTCAGCAGGATCGCGATCTGGTCCGCCTTGGCCTCGACGACCTTGCTGCCTGCGAGCGCCGGGAAGGCGCCGGCGACGCCGAGGCCGTTCGCCTGGTGGCACGCCTGGCAGTTGGCCTGGTAGACCTTTTCGCCGCGCGCGATCAGCTCGGCCGGCGTCCACTGCTTGTCGGGATCATCGGCCAGGGCGGCCATCTGCTTCTTGCGGCCGTCGACCCACGCCGTGTACTCCTGCGCCGTGACCACCTTGACGGCGATCGGCATGAACGCGTGGTCCTTGCCGCACAGCTCGGCGCACTGCCCGTAGTACGTGCCGGTCTTCTCCGCACGGAACCAGGTGTCGCGCGCGAAGCCGGGAATCGCATCCTGCTTCACGCCGAAGGCCGGGACCCACCACGCGTGGATGACGTCGTTGGCGGTGGTGATGATGCGGACCTTCTTGTCGACCGGGACGACCAGCGGCTCGGTGACCTCGAGCAGGTAGGTGGGGCCCTTGGCTTCCGCGCCTTCGATCTGCCCGCGGGGCGTGGCGAGCTCCGACAGGAAGGAGATGCCCTCGCCCTCGCCGCGGATGTAGTCGTAGCCCCACTTCCATTGGTAGCCGGTGACCTTGATCGTGAGGTCGGAGTTGCTCGTGTCTTTCATCGCCACCACGGTCCGGGTCGCGGGCAGCGCCATGATGATGACGATGATGAAGGGGATGACGGTCCAGACGATCTCGACCGTGGTGCTCTCGTGGAAGTTGGCCGCCACCGCGCCCTTGGACTTCCGGTGCTTCCAGATCGAATAGAACATCACGCTGAACACCGCGACGAAGATCAGCGCGCAGATGATCATCATCATGTCGTGCAGGCCGTAGATCTGCCGGGCGATCTCCGTGACCGGGGTCTGCAGGTTGAAGCGGGACGTCGGCGTGTAGGGGGCCGGCGTCGCGGCATGGACCAGGCCGGAAGCGGCGGCCGCGAGGGCGGCCAACGCGAGCTTGTTCAACTTGGATGTCTTCATTGCGTGTTTCGTCCCCTGGCTTGCCCTTGCCCTACGTTTCCCGCCAAGACCGGCCCCGTTGCCGGTCAGGCCTGCGTGCCCTTCAATGCCGTCCGCAGTTCGCGCGCCAGCACTGCGCGCTTCTCGTCAATCAGGTGGCTGCCGATCTCGACCTGCTCGCCACGCGACGCCAGCCGAACCCGCACGCTGGCGCCCAAGCCCTTGCCCCGCTCCTCCACCTCGACCCGCACCCGCCGTGGATCGAACTCCCATCGGCGGTGCCGGTCCGCCTCGACGCGCTCCACCGTGAGCCGGTCGCCCGCCAGCTCGATCCGCTCGACGTCCGCGGCGTGCCGCCCATGGCAAAGGAAGGCCGCCGCAACGGCCACTAGCTCGAGGCCGACGAACGGAAGAACCATCCAGAGCCCCAGCGCGGCGAACACCGCGCCGAAGACGAGCGAGACGGCAACCAGCGATCCGAACACGGCCGCCAGTTGCGTTGGACTGGCCGAACAGTTTCGCTTGATCAACCACGTCATCCCGGCTCCCGCGACCCTCAACCGGCCATCCGCCGGCGTTCGCCGGTCTGAACATGCGTTGACCCAGCGCAAGCGGGCCGCATTATAGCCACGGGGTATTCGCCGACGGTACGGTTTTGATGCGCCTGCCCCGCCCGCTGCACCCGCTGCCGCGCGCCCCGCGGAGAACGCGCGCTCAGCCTAGGCCTTCGGAGGAATGCGAAGGTTCTGGCCCGGATAGATCTTGTCCGGATGGGCCAGCATCGGCTTGTTCGCCTCGAAGATGCGTGGATACTCATTGGCGTTGCCGTAGAACTCCTTCGCGATCTTCGACAGCGTGTCGCCCTTGACCACCGTGTAGAACTGCGCCGGCGGCTGGGAGAGGTCGACCGTCATCTTGTCCTCGACGCCTGCCACGCTGTGCACGTTGCCCGCGGCGAGGATCACCTTCTCCTTCGTCTCCTGGTCCTTCGCCACTCCGTAGACCTTGGCGATGCCTGTGGCGCCGTCGAACGTGACTGTGAGCGCGGTCACAGTGAGCCCCAACTTGTTGATGTAGTTCTCGATCGCGCCGCCTGCCTCGCGGTTCGCCTCGGCCAGCACCGCGGGATCCGCCTTGGCCGGAGCCGCCTGCACCTCCTGCACCTTCTTGCCGAACAGTTTCTCGCCAGCATCCTTGAAGAAAGAAATCAGGCTCATTGCTACCTCCGTCCAGTGATCACTTCTGACATGGTGCGGTCAGCGCCGCGAGTTCCTGCGCCCCGCCAGATCCGCCCGCAGCGCTTCGACGCTTACGCCTGTCGTCTTCAAGCGCGGCGCCGGCTTCCACGCATGGCCGTATACGACTTCGAACGTTAACCGAATTCGGCCATCTTCCCCGGCCTGGGCGTTCAGCGCGTCGAGCAGGCTTCTCGCCAGTCGCCCCGGCGGCAATCCGCCGGCGCGGTCGTCCCTCGGATTGCCTCCGAGCGCGCGGACTTCGGCGAGCAGATCGCGGGCGGAACGGTACGTGAGCGTCAGCACTTCGGCGTCCATCACGGGGTTGGCCAGTCCGCTGGCCGCCATCATGTCGCCAAAGTCGTGCATGTCGATGAAGGGCATCGGCCGGACGCCGGGCAGCGCACTGCGGCAGGCTGCCCGCAGTTCCTTCAGCGTGTCGGGCCCGAAGCACGAGAAGAGCAGCAGTCCGTCGACGCGCAGCACCCGCCTCCACTCCGGAAACAGCGTGTGCGGTTCCGGGTGCCAGTGCAGCATCAGGTTCGAGAAGACGAGGTCGGCCGACTCGTCGGCCAGCGGCAGGCGCCCCGCGTCAGCGGCGACGAAGAGCGAGCTCTGCCCGCCCAGCCAGCGCGGCAGCCAGTCGCGTGCTCCGCTGTCGCGCTGCCGCAGCATCCCTTCCGACAGGTCGAGCCCCACGACCTGCGCCGACGGGTAGCGCGTGGACAGGAGCCCGGTGGCGCCGCCGGCGCCGCAGCCGACGTCCAGCACGCGTTGCGGCGACAGCCGTATGTACTGCAGCCGGTCGAGCAGACGCTGGCCAATCTCGCGCGGCAGCGCGTCGTGCTCACGGAAGCGACGCGCGCGCAGATCGAATTGCCGGCGGACGGTTGCGACACGCGCCGGCACGCGCGGCAAGGCCGCCGGTGTCGGGGTCAGTGCGGAAGTGCCGGGGCCGGGAGCCATGGGCCGGCCAGTATAGGCATCGGACGGCTATCGTCGCGTCACCTCCCGCCGCTGGTGCGTGTTCCGCATGCCTTTCTTCACCCGGCTGTTCCGGCCGTCCTGCGCCGTGTGCTCGCTCGCGCCCGGACCGATCTGCGTCGACTGCGAAGCGGACTTCTTTCCCGCCGGTCGGCGCCGGTGCGCAGTGTGCGCGATCCGGCTGCACGGAGGCGGCCTCGTCTGCGGACGCTGCCTGGCGTCCCCGCCGAGCTTTCACCGCGCGACCGCTCTAGCCGACTACGCGCCGCCCGTCGACGCCATGGTGATGGCGCTGAAGTTCCGGGCGCGGCTCGAACTCGCCTCGGTATTCGGCGGCCTCCTCGCGCAACGCCTTGCCGTCACCGAGAGTGCCCTCGTCATCCCCGTGCCCCTCGCATTCGAGCGCCTGTCCGAACGCGGCTTCAACCAGTCGCTGCAGATCGCGCGGGCCTTCTGCCGGGCCAGCGGCGCGCGCCTTGGAGCGGACGTCGTTCGCCGCATCAGGCATGCCCCGCCGCAGCAGACCCTGGCGCTCGACGAGCGCCGCCGCAACGTCCGCGGAGCCTTCGACCTGGCCGGCGACGTGCGCAACCGCGACGTGCTCGTCGTCGACGACGTGATGACCAGCGGCAGTACGATGGACGAAGTCGCGCGGCTGCTCGCATCCGCCGGCGCGGCACAGGTCCACGCGCTCGTGGTCGCTCGCACTCCCTGACCCATGTTCAACATCGTCCTCGTCGAACCCGAGATCCCGCCCAACACCGGAAACGTGATCCGGCTCGCGGCCAACACCGGCGCGCAGCTGCACCTCGTCGAGCCGCTCGGGTTCGGCATGTCGGACAAGCAGCTGCGCCGGGCGGGGCTCGACTACCACGAGTTCGCGAGCGTGAAGGTGCACCGGGACTTCGACAGCCTGCTGCGCGCGGAGCAGCCGCCGGCTGACCGGCTATTCGCCCTCTCCACCCACGGCGCGCGGCGGGTCGACGACGTCGCTTGCGCGGCGGGCGACTGGTTCATCTTCGGCTGCGAGACGCGCGGCCTCGATCCGGCACTCCGGCAGCGCTTCCTGCCGGACCGGCTTCTGCGCCTGCCAATGCGGCCGGGCAATCGCAGCCTCAACCTGTCGAACGCCGTCGCCGTCGTCGTCTACGAGGCGTGGCGCCAGCTGGGCTATTCGGGGGGGCGCTGACGCTGCTAGGCGCGGCCGGTGTCCGCCTGCGCCGGGTGCGTCTTCGCGATCGCCGCCCCGTGCAGCTGGAGCAGATCGAACAGCAGCGCCGGCGAGCGTTCGACGATCAGCAGGTCCCAGTCGGCGCGACGGATGAACCCCTCCTGCGCGCAGTGTTCGAGGAAGCGCAGCAGCGCGTCGAAGTAGCCCTCGACGTTGACGACACCGACGGGCTTGGCCTGCAGGCGCAATTGCAGCCAGGTCACCATCTCGAACATTTCCTCGAGGGTGCCGTAGCCGCCGGGCAGGACGATGAATGCGTCGCTGCGGTCCGCCATGATGCGCTTGCGCTCGTGCATCGAGTCGACGACGATCAGTTCGGTGAGATCCTGATGCGCGACCTCGGGCCGCATCAGGTGGTGGGGGATGACGCCCGTTACCCGGCCGCCGCGGGCGAGCATCGCGTCGGCGAGGGCGCCCATCAGGCCGACATGGCCGCCACCGTACACAAGGCCCACGTCGCGTGCGACGAGCACCCTCGCAAGCTCGCGGGCGGCCTGCTCGTACTCGGGCAGCTGGCCGGCCTGCGAGCCGCAGAACACGCAAACTGACTTCAGGGTCATCGCTGCACTGCTTCCCTCTTCGGCTCGCGCGCGAGCAGGCGATCGAGCGCCTGCGGCGGCGAGAGCAATCCGTCCAGTACCGCGCACACGGCTTCGGTGATCGGCATCTCGACCCCTGCCGCCCGCGCGCGTCCGCGCACGGCGTGTGCCGAATGCACGCCCTCGGCGACGTGGCCCAGCCTTCCAACCGCCTCGTCCTTCGTGGCGCCTCTCCCCAGCTCCAGCCCGACGCGGCGGTTGCGTGACAGATCGCCCGTGGCCGTCAGGATCAGGTCGCCGACGCCGGTCAGCCCCATGAAGGTGTCGGGCCGGCCGCCGAGGGCGCAACCGAGACGAGTCATCTCCGCGAGGCCCCGCGTGATCAGCGCGGCCCGCGCGTTCAGTCCGAGTTCCAGCGCATCGCAGATGCCGGTCGCGATCGCGAGGACGTTCTTCACGGCGCCGCCGACTTCCACGCCGACGACGTCGTCGGTGGAATAGATCCGCAGCGCGCCGCCGTGCAGCGCGTCGGTGACCAGGCGGCAGAACCCGGCCGGGCCCGCCGCCGCAAGCGCGGTCGGAAGGCCGCGGGCGACTTCCTGCGCGAAGCTCGGCCCGGACAGCGGTCCGGCGCTCTCGTGATCCCCGATCTCCTCGAGCACGATCTCGTGCGCGAGCCGGCCGCTGGCCCTTTCAAAGCCCTTGCAGAGCCAGACCACCGGAGGCAGGCGTCCTTCCGCTCGGCAGGCCTGCAGGATTCCGCGCAGCGCGTCGGTCGGGGTGGCGATGATCAGCAGGCCGCCGCGCGCGTGATGCAGGGCTGCGCCGAAGGAGGACGTCAGGCCGACCTGGTCCGGCAGCGAAACGCCGGGAAGGTAGCGCCGGTTCTCGCGGTCGGCGCGCATCGCGGCGCACTGCGCCTCGTCCCTCGCGTAGAGAAGGACCGCGTGGCGCGCCGCCGCCGCACAGGCAACCGCGGTGCCCCACGCGCCTGCGCCGAGCACCGCGATGTTCATTTCAGCCTGCGAGTCAGGCGTTGGCGGCGGCGCCGTTGCCGCTGGCGCCCGCAGCCTGCTGCGCCAGGGCAGCCATCTTCTGGTTGTAGAACGCCTCGAAGTTCACCTCGGCCAGGTGGACCGGCGGCAGGCCGGTCCGCGTGATCAGGTCCGCGATGTTGGAGCGCAGGTAAGGGTAGATGATGCTCGGGCAGACGACGCCGAGGATGGGGCCCATCTGCTCGGCCGGGATGTTGCGCATCTCGAAGATGCCGCCCTGCTTGCCTTCCACCAGGAACAGGACCTTGTCCTTCGACTTGGCGGTGGCCGTGACCCGGACCACGACCTCATGCACGCCTTCGATCACGATCGAGTTGCTGACTTCGAGCTGCACGTCCACCGCCGGCGCCTCCGCCTCCAGGAAGATCTGGGGCGCGTTCGGCATTTCGAGCGACGCGTCCTTCAGGTAGACGCGTTGAAGCTGGAACACCGGGGCGTTGCCGGCGGCGGGAGTCGTGTCCGTCATTGTTCTTCCTTGCGTGGGGGCGCGCGACATCGGCCGCGAGCCCGGTTTGAAAAGGTCGGCGGTGAACCGATCGATGCGGTCAGCCCGCCAGCAGCGGCACGAGCTTGCCGTCGCGGTCGAGGGCGGACAAGTCGTCGAAGCCGCCGACGTGGGTGTCTCCAATGTAGATCTGCGGAACGGTCCGTCGACCGGTGCGCGCGACCATCTCGTCCCGCCGCGCGGGTTCCAGGTCGACGCGGACCTTCTCGATTTCCGTCACGCCTCGCGCCTTCAGCAGCGCTTCGGCGCGCTGGCAGTAGGGGCAGACCGCGGTGCTGTACATCACCACCCGTGCACTCATGAAAACTCCCGTCAGCTCCGGATCGGAAGGCCTGCCTCGCGCCACGCGGCCACACCGCCGGCAAGCACGTAGACCTCGCCATAGCCGCTCGCACGCAACTGGGCGGCCGCCCTGCCAGCGCGACTGCTGGTGGCGCAGACGACGATCAGAGGCTTGTCCTTCTTGATGTCACGCATCTTCTGGTCGAACTTGTCGGCCGGAATGTTGCGTGCGCCCGGCAGCGAACCCGTCGCGAACTCCTCGGGCGTGCGGACGTCGACGACCACGGCGTTGCGGCTGTTTATCAGTTGCGTGGCCTGCAGCGTGGAGAGCGCAGGTCCTGCCGCGCGGCTGCGCACGAACGGCCACACGAGCATGGCGCCGCTGATGAACGCGATCGCGATGAGAAAGATGTTGTCGAGGAGGAACTGCACGGGAGGCCGTTCAGAGAAAGAGGCGAATTATAGAATAGGCCTTCACCTCTTCCCGAGTTCCCGCCGCTCCCATGTACAAGCTCGTGCTGCTGCGTCACGGCGAAAGCCAGTGGAATCTCGACAACCGGTTCACCGGCTGGACCGACGTCGACCTGACCGAGAACGGGTGTCGCGAGGCCCGGGCCGCGGGCGAGCTGCTGAAGCGCGAGGGCTACGCCTTCGACATCGCGTACACCTCCGTGCTGAAGCGGGCCATCCGCACGCTCTGGATCGGTCTCGACGCGATGGACCTGATGTGGCTGCCCGTCGTGCACTCCTGGCGGCTCAACGAGCGCCACTATGGCGCGCTGCAGGGCCTGAACAAGGCCGAGACGGCGGCGCGTTTCGGCGAGGAACAGGTGCTGGTCTGGCGACGCGCCTACGCGATCGCGCCCGAGCCGCTGCTGCCGGGCGATCCGCGCTGGGCCGGCAGCGATCCCCGCTACAGGCACCTGAAACCCGAGGAGATTCCGGCCACGGAGTGCCTGAAGGACACCGTGGCGCGAGTCGTTCCGTTCTGGAAGGACTCGATCGCACCGGCGCTGACGCGCGGACGCCGCGTGCTCGTCGCCGCGCACGGAAACTCGTTGCGTGCGCTGATCAAGTACCTCGACAGTGTTTCCGATGAGGACATCGTCGGCATCAACATCCCGACGGCGCGCCCCCTCGTCTACGAACTCGATGCCGATCTGCGCCCGCTCAGGCACTACTACCTCGGCGATGCCGCCGAGATCGAGCGCGCCATGGCCGCAGTTGCGGCGCAGGGCAAGGCGAAGCGCTGAACTCGCGGATTGACGCGGAGCCTCTTGTCTCCCTTCGTCCGCGCGCTTCTGCTTTGCTGGGTCGTGGCATTGGTGTCGCCCGCCGGCGCCGCCGACGCCCCTGCGAAGGGCGCCCGCAAGGCCGAACGGCCAGCGCCGAAGGCGCCCCCCCGGAAGGTCCCCAAGCCCCCAGGGCCCGACCTGCCCGCAAGCCCGCAGCGCCAGCGCGAATTGCGGGGAGAGCAGCAGGACCTGAAACAGCAGCTCGGCAGGCTCAAGCGGCAGCTGATGGCGTCGGAAGCATCGCGCACGGAGGCGGCGGACGCGCTCGCCGCGTCCGAGGCAGCCATCTCGAAGACCAACCGGCGCCTGCGCGAACTCGGCGACGAGCGAGCGCACGTGGAACGACAGATCGAGAGCCTTCAGCAGCGCAGCCGGTCAGTCACGGCTGACCAGACCCGTCAGCAGGCCCAACTCGCCGAGACCCTGCGCCAGCATTACCAGCTGACGCTGCGCGATCCCTTGCAGGCGTTCCTGGCGGGAGACAACCCGGCCGACCTCGCGCGCGATGCCGAGTACTACGGTTACCTCAGTCGAGCTGCCTCGGCCAGGATCGGCGAGTTGCAGCAGCGCCAGACGGAGCTGGAGCAACTGGAAGAAGAATCAAAGCAGAAGCGCGATGAACTGGCAAAAATCGCCGACGATGAGAGCAGTAACAAGGCGGCGCTGGTCGCCGAGCAGGCGCGCCGGAAGCAGGCCATGGAACGCCTGTCGAAGCAGATCGCCGCGCAGCGCCAATCGATCGACAAACTGGAGCGGGATGAAAGGAGGCTGGCGGCACTGATCGACCAGTTGTCCAGGGTGCTGGCGGAGCAGGCCCGCCGGGACGCCGAGCGCGAGGCCGCGCGCAAGGCCAGGGAGAGCACGCCCAAGGGGAGCGCCGCCCCACGCCCGCCGGTCCCGCCTCCGACCCGGACGGCGCCGGCGCAACCCGACGCCGAGCCGCCCGCCGGCAGCCAGTTCGCCCAGATGCGCGGACGCCTGCCAATGCCCGTCGCCGGCGAGGTCACGGGCCGATTCGGTGCTCCGCGCAAGGTGGAGGGCGCGGGCACGGCCCCGACTTGGAAAGGGATATTCATCCGGGCTGCGGCCGGCACCGGGGTGCGGGCAGTGGCCGTCGGGCAGGTCGTCTTCGCCGACTGGCTGCGCGGCTTCGGCAACCTGATGGTGATCGACCATGGAGAGGGTTTCCTCTCGGTCTACGGAAACAACGAGAGCCTGCTACGGAACGTCGGCGACCGGGTTGCTGTCGGAGACGTTGTGGCTGCAGTGGGTAACACGGGTGGCATCGAGCAGACGGGCCTATACTTTGAACTCCGTTTTCAAGGGCGCCCTTTTGATCCGCTCAGATGGGTTGCCGCGCGCTAGCGTGGTTCGGTGGGTTCCCTTATTTCCGGTTTCCCGGGGGTGGCATGGCTGGTAAGGCTCGCAGTGTTGCGTTGATCGGCGTTGGCGCGGTCGCCGGCGTCCTCGTGTCCCTCGGGATTTCCGCCTACGCGTTCCGCGACTCCCGCGGTCCCATCCCGCTGGAGGAGATCCGGGCATTCACCGACGTCTTCGGTGCCGTCAAGGCCAACTACGTCGAGCCGGTCGACGACAAGAAGCTCATGCAGGAAGCCATCTCCGGCATGCTTGCCGGGCTGGATCCGCACTCCGCCTACCTGGACGCCGACGCGTTCAAGGACATGCAGAGCAGCACGCAGGGCGAGTTCGGCGGCCTCGGTATCGAGGTCGGCGCAGAGGACGGCATCATCAAGGTCATCTCTCCGATCGACGACACGCCGGCTTCGCGCGCGGGCATCAAGGCCGGCGACCTGATCGTGAAGATCGACGACAAGGTGACCCGCGGCATGACGCTGCCCGAGGCCGTCAAGCTGATGCGCGGCAAGCCGCGCACGCCGATCGTGCTGACGATCGCCCGCAAGAACGAGGACAAGCCGCTCGAGTTCAAGCTGATCCGCGACGTCATCCGCGTGCAGTCGGTGAAGGCGAAGATGATCGAGCCCGGCTACGGCTTCGTGCGCGTTTCGCAGTTCCAGGAGCGCACGACCGACGACTTGGTCAAGGCCATCAACGACCTGTACAAGCAGGGGCCGCTGAAGGGGCTGGTGCTCGACCTGCGCAACGACCCGGGCGGCCTGCTGCATACCGCCATCGGCGTGTCGGCCGCGTTCCTGCCGCCCAAGGCGCTGGTGGTTTCCACCGACGGCCGCACCGACGAGAACCGCCGCAAGTTCCTGGCCTCGCCGGAGGACTATCTGCGCGGCCGCGGCGAGGACATGCTGGCGAAGCTGCCGCCGCAGATCAAGAGCGTTCCCTTGACCGTGCTGATCAACGGCGCATCGGCGTCCGCTTCCGAGATCGTCGCCGGCGCGCTGCAGGATCACAAGCGGGCCACGGTGATCGGCACGCAGAGCTTTGGCAAGGGATCGGTGCAGACCATCATTCCGCTGCGCATGGACCGCGACAATCCCGCGGCGATCAAGCTGACGACGGCGCGTTACTACACCCCGAGCGGACGTTCGATCCAGGCCAAGGGCATCGTCCCCGACCTGACGGTGGAAGACACGGCGGAAGGCAACTTCGCCGGATTCAACGTGCGCGAGGCCGACCTGATGCGCCACCTGGAGGACAGCAAGGCCCAGGATGCGGTCAAGCGCGCGACCACGCCATCGGGTGCCGCGACGCCAGCCACCCCTGCGGTCCCGTCGACGGAAGCCAAGACACCGGCGCGCCGATACGACTTCGGCAGCCCCGAAGACTTCCAGTTGCAGCAGGCGATGAATCACCTGAAGGGCAAGACCGTGCAGGTCGCGAAGCCGAAGGAAGCCGTGGCCACGGCGCCGGCACGCTGACGGGCGTTGCTCGACCCGACGGGCCGCCGAGCGGCCCGTTTTTCTTTCCATGACCGACCAGGAACTGCTCCGCTACTCGCGCCACATCCTGCTCAACGAGATCGGCGTCGAGGGGCAGCAGCGGCTGCGCCAGGCTTCGATGCTCGTGATCGGCGCCGGCGGCCTCGGGTCGCCCGCCGCCTTCTACCTGGCCTCCGCCGGCGTGGCGCGCATCACGCTGGTCGACGGCGACCGCGTCGATCTCACGAACCTGCAACGGCAGATCCTGCACACGACCGAACGCATTGGGGCGCCGAAGGCCACCTCCGGGCAGGCCGCACTCGCGGCGATCAACGCCGACGTGCAGGTGGTCCCGGTGACTCAGCGCGCCGACCAGGATGCGCTGGCCGATCTCGTGAGCACGGCGACCGTCGTGCTCGATTGTTCCGACAACTTCGCGACCCGGCACGCGCTGAACCGGGCGTGCGTCACGCATCGCAAGCCGCTCGTGTCCGGCGCCGCGATCCGCTTCGACGGCCAGGTCGCTGTGTTCGACCTGCGGCACGATGCGTCGCCCTGCTACGCGTGCCTGTTTCCGCCCGGGGACGGCGAAGACGAGCTCTGCGCGGTGATGGGGGTATTCGCTCCGCTGACCGGAATCATCGGCACCACCCAGGCGGCGGAGGCCCTGAAGCTGGCCGCCGGCATCGGCGAGTCGCTCGAGGGGCGCCTGCTGATGCTCGACGCGCTGTCGATGCGCTGGCATTCGGTGCGGGTGAAGCGCGACCCCGCCTGCCCGGTGTGCGGCGGACGATGAAACGCGCGGTGCGGAGGGATGGCTAGGCCAGCAGCGCCGGCAACTGGGCTTCGAGCCCGTCGGCGGGGGCCTTGCGGAAGCCGGTCTTGGCGAAGCGGTGCCAGCGCCCGATCACGAAGGCGACGACCAGCGACGCGCGCGATGCCGGATCGAACGACTCGGGCAACTCGCGCTCGGTGACGGCGAGCCGGTAGCTCTGCTTCAGCGACGACTCGATCCGCTCGAACATCTGGTTCATGCGCTCCTGCAGGCGCTCGTTCTCGTTCACGAGCGCGTCGCCGATCAGCACGCGGGTCATGCCGCGGTTGGTCTGGGCGAAGTCGAGCAGCATCGCGATGATCGACCGAGCCTGCTTGAGGCCCGACGTCTCCTTCGCGCTGATCTCGTTGATCAGTCCGAAGACCGTGGTCTCGATGAATTCGATCAGGCCTTCGAACATCTGGGCCTTGCTCGCGAAGTGCCGGTAGAGCGCCGCTTCCGAGACATCGAGGCGAGCCGCCAGCGCCGCCGTCGTGACCTTCTCTGCCTTCGGATCCTCCAGCATGGCGGCCAGCGTCTGCAGGATCTGCAGCTTGCGCGCACCGGGCTTGCGCGGGCTGGCGAGCGGGCTGGCAATGTCCATCAGGGGGTCGGGGGAGGTGGCCGCAAAGTACGTCCGGCCGGAGCCGGACGTGAATGCATACTATCCCAGAAGCGCTCCGCCGGGTGCGGCTCTGCGGTTCGTGCAACGCCCGAACAAGGCCCCGTTTTCCGTCCTGTTACGGGCTTTGAGGCAGCTCGCAGAAGCAGTACGAGAATGCGGTCAGGGGCTGCCGGCGCGCCGTCGCCAGCATCGCCAGTTCGCGCCGCACCTGCGCGGACGATGACCCAAGCAGAGCCTGCGCCGCGCCCTCCCATCCGAATTCGGACCGCGCGAACGCCGCGATCCGACCGAACAGCAGCGAGAGATAGCGGTTCAGGCCGCGCGGCTCGTGCTCGATGTACTCGATGCGGTAGCTGTCGCCGAGCGACGCGCGGCGTGCCGCGCTCTTCACCGCGTCGTCGATGCCCCCGAGCCCGTCGACCAGCCCGCGCTCGCGCGCCTGCGCGCCGGTCCACACGCGACCCTGCGCGACCTCGTTGATCTTGTCCGGTGTCGAGTTGCGGCGCTCGGCCACGAGCGCCAGGAAGTCACGGTAATTGGCACCGATCATCTGCGAGATCACCTGTTCCAGCCGCTTGTCGAGCGGCCTGGTGAGGTCGGTCGCCTCGCCGAGCCACGTCGTCGCGACGCTGTCGGTCGTGATGCCGACCTTCTCCGCCGCGCCCTCGAAGGTCGGGATGATTCCGAAGACGCCGATCGAGCCCGTGATCGTCGCGGCATTGGCGAGGACCTCGTCGCCGCCCATGGCGATCCAGTACCCGCCGGAAGCGGCGACATCGCCCATGGAGATGACGACCGGCTTGCCCGCCTCGCGCGTCAAGTCGAGCTGCTCACGGATCAGGTCGGATGGCTGCACCATGCCGCCCGGCGAGTCGATGCGCATCACCAGCGCCTTGATACTGTCGTCCTGGCGCGCGCGCTGGATCAGCGCCGCCGTCGAGGTCGAACCGACGCGGCCCTGGCGCGCGTCGCCGCCGACGATCTCGCCCTGAGCGACGATCACGCCGATGGCATCGCCCGTCTGCGGCGGGCGCAGATGTCGCAGATACGAGTACATCGAGATCTGGCGGAAAGTCTCGTCGTCCTCGTCGCTGGCCGGCGCGCCCGCGTCGAGCAGGGCCTGGCGAAACTCGTCGCGCGTCTTCAGGCCATCGACCAGCTTCTCCTCCGCCGCGAGCTGGGCGAGATCGCCGTTCGCCGTGGCCAGTCGCTGCGGCAAGTCTTCGATCACGGCGTCGATCGCCCCGGCCTGCAGCCTGCGGGCCCGTTCGACGTCACGCGTCCACACGGACCAGAGCCCGTTCTGCAGGTAGCTGTCCGCCTCCCGGGCCTCAGGCGTCGGGCCGGTGCGGGTGAAGGGCTCGGCGAAGCTCTTGTAGCGCCCCGCCTGGAACGTGTTGATGCGCACGCCGAGCTTGTCGAGCAGGTTCTTGTAGTAGGTTCGCGTACCGCCCATCCCACGCACCGTCAGCGTGCCGCCGGGGTGCATGTAGACCTCGTTGGCCTGCGCGGCGAGGTAGTACTGGGGCTGGCTGAAGCTCTCGCCCCAGGCGATGACCGGTTTGCCTGCCGCCTTGAACTTCTCGAGTGCAGCGGCGACTTCTCGCAGTGTCGCCTGCCCCCCGGCACCCATCTCGTCGAGCACGAGCACCGCGCGCGCGATCTGCGGGTCGCCCGCGGCGTGGTCGATGACCGCGAGGATGTCCCGAAGCCGGGTCTCGAAGCGCTGCTCGCCGAGCACCTCGGCGAGCGCCACTTCGCGCGGGCCGATCGTGTATTCCTCAACCAGGTCACCCTGCAGGTTCAGCACCAGCGCCGTGTCGGGCTCGAGGGGGCGCGGCCGGTCCGAGGAGAACCAGGCGATCAGCAGCACGGCCACGACCGCCACGAACAGCACGTTCAGCACGAGCCGGCGGCTGAAGTCGAGCAGCCGCCAAATGCCCACGAAAAACCGGCGCAGGAACCCGGGACGATCGGGCATGTTCACTCCAGGGAAAGGGATCCGTAATCTGAAAGCTTAGCGTGGGCGACGCGCCTGCCTCAGCGACGCAGGCGCTCGAGGCCTTGCGGGAGCTGGTGCAGCGACCGGATCACGAGGCCGGCGCGGGCCACCCGGCGGCGCGGCATGCAGCCGGAGCCACGATCCATCCGCGCTCCGTGCCCGGTCATCAGGACCGTGCGAAAACCGAGCGCGCGGGCGGCCTTCAGGTTGGCGGAGCTGTCCTCGACGAGGACAGCGTGCGCGGCAGGCACCCGCTCGCGCGCGAGCATCGCCCGCAGCATCATCCGCGAAGGCTTGGGCCGGAACGTGCCGTGCAGCCGCATCGTCTCGATCGTGTACCGCGACCCGAAGTGCCTGTGCACCGCGAGGGCACGCAGCACCTGGCTCGCATAGGCCATCGGCGCGTTCGTCAGCAGCACCTTGCGCCCCGGCAGCCGCGCGAAGAGCCGCGTGAGCCCGCGCTCGGCTCGCACGAGCGCGGCAACGTCGAAGTCGTGGGTCTCGCGCAGGAAGTGCTTTGCGTCGACCGCGTGGTGGCGCACCAGCCCGAGCAGGGTCGCGCCGTAGCGATGCCAGTACAGCATGCGCAGCCGGTTCGCCTCGCCGCGATCGACCTCCAGGTGCCTCTCGACGTAGTCGGTCATCCGCGTGTCGATCTGGCGGAAGATCGCGTGGGACGCGTCGTGCAGCGTGTCGTCGAGGTCGAAGAAGAAGACCAGGCGGCGACGGGCCGGCCGGGAGAACTCAGCAACAGCAGTGGAACGGCGCGAGCCGGCGCGTCCGCGAGGGCGCGGCGCCGTCATCACGTCGCGGATCACTTCGACTTGATCATGGTGCCCACGCCCTGATCCGTCAGGATCTCGAGCAGCAGGCAATGGTCCACGCGGCCGTCGATGATGTGGACCGCGTTGACGCCGCTCTTCGCGGCCTCGAGCGCCGAGGAGATCTTCGGGAGCATGCCACCCGATATCGTGCCGTCGGCAAACAGTTCGTCGATCTGCCGCGCGGACAGCCCGGTCAGCAGGCTGCCGTTCTTGTCCAGCACGCCCGGAGTGTTCGTGAGCATCACTAACTTCTCGGCCTTGAGGATCTCCGCAATCTTCCCGGCGACGACATCGGCGTTGATGTTGTAGGTCAGGCCGTCCTCGCCGAAGCCGATCGGGGAGATCACCGGGATGAAGGCGTCGTCCTGCAGTGCCTTCACGACGGCCGGATTGATCGCTTCGATCTCGCCGACCTGGCCGATGTCGTGGCTCTTGGTCGGATCGTCCTTGTCCGGCATGCGCAGCTTCCGCGCCCGGATCAGACCGCCGTCCTTGCCTGTCAGGCCGACGGCCTGGCCGCCGAAGCGGTTGATCATCGTGACGAGTTCGCCCTGAATCTCGCCGGCGAGCACCCACTCGACGACTTCCATGGTCTCGGCGTCAGTGACGCGCATGCCCTGGATGAACGTGGACTTCTTGCCGACCCGCTCCAGCGCCTCGTCGATCTGCGGGCCGCCGCCGTGGACGACGACCGGGTTCATGCCGACCAGCTTCAGCAGCACCACGTCGTGCGCAAAGGCTTCCTTCAGGTCCTGGTCGACCATCGCGTTGCCCCCGTACTTCACGACGATCGTCTTGCCGTGGAAGCGCCGGATGTACGGCAGCGCCTCGGACAGGATTTCTGCCTTCATCTGCGGGGCGATCTGCGTGCTGTCCATGGCTGGCGATGCTCTGTGGGGACGTGGGGCGATGGGCCGCGAGGGGCGACCTGCGGGGCGCGCGCATCTTACACCCCGGGTTGTCCCGGATGGCGCGATTCGCGCGGGCACTTGCGCCGCCCTGCCACGCGGACCTGCGTGGCATGATCGCGCAGGACATTCAGCGAGGAGCGCCCATGCAGCAGGCATTCAGGATCGACGGCATGCACTGCAACGGATGCGTGGCGCGCGTGACCAAGGCGCTCGAGTCGGTCGCCGACGACGTGCAGGTGACGCTGGACCCGCCGCGCGCGACGCTGGAGTCGCCCGATCCGCTGTCGATCGACGAGGTGCGGGCCGCCGTGAAGAAGGCCGGCGACTACGTCGTCACGCCCGCCTGAGGCGGTGCCGGGATCCTAGTGCTTGTGCATGTCCTTGCCGGGCGCGGTCGACCGCACTTCGACCTCGACCGGCTGGGTCACCCGCTTGCCGTCCCGCGTCTCCAGGCGAAGTTCGATCTGCACCTTTTCGCCGACCTTCAGGGGGCGCTTGAGGTCGAGCAGCATCACGTGATAGCCGCCGGGCTTCAGCTCGACCTCGCGTCCGGCCGGCAGGTCGAGCGCGGGGATGGCGCGCATCTTCATGACGTTGTTTTCCATCGCCATTTCGTGAAGCTCCACGACACCGGCGACCGCGCTGGCCGCGCCGACCAGTTTCCCGCCGTCCTTCGAGACGATCGTCATGAAGGCGCCGGTTCCGCCCTGGCCGGGCACCGTGGACCGCGCCCAGGCAGAACTGACGTTGACCTGAGCCAGGGCGCTGCCGGCGGCAGCCCAGACCAGGGCGGCGATCAGAATGCGTTTCATCGGGAGTTCCATCTTCGTCGTTGGTGTCGCTGAGCCCCGATTCTAGAGGCCCGCGACAGCCTCAGCGCGGAGCATCCCGGTTCCGTTCTCCGGCTGTGGCTCCCGTCACAGTCGGAGGATCCGGGGGAACGAGCCGGGGATCGAGGCGCATGGCCGCCTTGACGAGCAGATGCGCCGACACCGGCGCGGTCAGGAACACGAAGAGCGTGATCAGCAGTTCGTGCAGCGTCGCGTCGCCGCGCGCGGAGAAGTACAGCATCGAGGCGATCAGCACGCAGCCCACACCAAGCGTGCTCGCCTTGGTCGGGCCGTGCAGCCGCTTGAGGAAGTCGGAGAGCTTCGCGAGACCGAGCGAACCGACGATCGCGAACGCGACGCCGACGACCACGAGCACGGCGGCAAGCCGGTCGAGCCAGGCAGGTAGTTCCGTCATTCGACGATGTCTCCCCGAAGCAGGTATTTGGACAGCGCGATCGTTCCGACAAAGCCCAGCATCGCAATGACGAGCGCGGCCTCGAAGTAAAGGTTGGTGTCGAAGCGGATCCCGACGAGGATGAGCAGCGCCATCGAGTTCACGTACAGCGTGTCCAGGGCGAGGATGCGGTCCGGCAGCCCCGGCCCGCGCAGCAGGCGCCAGGTGGCGAGCAGCATCGACAGGGCCAATCCCCCGATCGCCCACGGCACGACGGCAGCGAGCCAGCTCATGTTGCCCCCTTGGCGCCCCAGCGAGACGCGAAGCGAATCGCGATCCTGAGACTGCCGTCCGCGCACGCATGCGCGGACGCGGCGGCCGGCCGGCATGCCGCAGGGCATGCCGACCTATCGGCCGCCGGCCCCCCAAGGGGGAGTGAGCGCCTTCGGAGCGGCCGGGCGGCACTCATGTCGTCCCCTCGAAGATTCGCCTCAGCGGCGCTTCGTAGCGGGTCTTGATCGATGCAACGAGCTCGGCCTCATCCGCGACATTGAGCGCGTGGACCAGCAGGAAGCGTCGGTCCTCCGTCAGGTCGGCGGACAGCGTCCCGGGTGTCATCGTGATGATCCCTGCCAGCGTGGCGATTCCGTGCGGATCGCGGATGTCGAGCGGCAGCCAGACGAAGCGCGGATGGATGCGGCGCTCCGGGCCGATGATCAGCATTGCCACCTGCACATTCGAGACGACGATGTCCCAGAGCACGGTCACAGCGAGTGCGGCGAGCGTCGGCCACGACCGCAGACGAAACTGGTCGGGACGGAACCGTTCCGTGAACCACGGGATCACGATGCCGAGCACGGCAGCCAGCACGACGTGTCCTGCCGAGAGGCCGTTGAGCAGCAGCCAGGCCCCGAAGAGGACCGCGCTCAGCAACGGCGCTGGAACGAGTCGCGAGATCACGGCTTCTTCATCCCTTCGCGCGGCGTCCACGCGGGCGGGACCGGCTGAGCCCCGAGAACGGCACCCACGTAGGCGCGGCGATCCAGCAGTTGCGCCGCGGTCGCCTCGGCGTACCGCGTCATCGGACCGGCGTTCAGCACGACGAGCAGCATCGCGAACGTCAGCCAGCCGATCGCAAGGCGTTCGGTGTACGCGGGTCGTGCAGCCGCCACCTGCATGCGATTCGCGTCGGCAGCCTTCCAGAAGACGGTGGATCCAGCGCGCGCAACGGCGATCATCATGCCGAGGCCGGAGACCAGCAGTGCGGACCACGTCGCGACCATCAGCGGCTGGTCGGCGGACGCCTGCAACAGCAGGGCCTTGCCAATGAAGCCGCCCATTGGCGGCAGGCCGGCGGCCTCGAGCGCGAACAGGAAGAACAGGGTTCCATACGCTGCACGGTAGGCGAGCGGCGCGGGAGTCATTGCGTCGTCCGATTCGCCACGGCCGCTCGCGATCGAATCGACCAGCAGGAACAGCGCGGCAGCAACGAGCGTGCTGTTGACGAGATAGAAGAGGGCCGCGCTCAGCGTCGCTGCCGACCCGAGCCCGATCGCCAGCAGCAGAGTGCCGGCCGAGGCGATGACGAGGTACGCGACCAGGGTGCGCAGCCGGACGGCCGCCAGCGTCCCAAGCGCCGCCAGGGCCAGCGTGCCGATGGCGAGCCACGGCAGCCAGGGATAGGCGACGTCGGTCGCCACGCCGGCGTCGCCGCCGAAGATCAGGGTGGTGACGCGCGCGACGCAATAGACGCCGACCTTGGTCATGATGGCGAAGAGCGCAGCAACCGGCGCCGGCGCGGCGCGATACGTGTCCGGCAGCCAGAAGTACAACGGCAGGAGCGCGGCCTTGACGCCGAACACGACGATCAGCAGCAGCGCCGCCGCGCGGACGAGCGACGCCTGATCCGGGCCGAGCGTGGCCACGCGTTGCGACAGGTCGGCCATGTTCAGCGTCCCCGTGATGCCGTACAGCAGCGCGACCGCCACGAGGAACAGCGCCGACCCGGCGAGGTTGAAGCCGACGTAGTGGATCGCCGCTTTCAGCCGCGCGGCCCCGCCACCGTGGAGCAGGAGACCGTACGACGCGATCAGCAAGACTTCGAAGAACACGAACAGGTTGAATAGATCGGCCGTGAGGAACGCGCCGTTCAGGCCCATCAGCTGGAACTGGAACAGCGCGTGGTAGTGAAGTCCCTGCGCGTCGTGTGCGCCGCGCGCCCCGCCTCCGCGCGCATACAACACGCTCGCGATCGCCACGACGGCCGTCAGCACAAGCATCAGCGCGGACAGGCGGTCGAGCGCCAGCGCGATGCCGAACGGCGCCCTCCAGTTGCCGAGCAGGTAGGGATGAACCGTTCCGCTCGCCGCGATACTGGCCAGGTACAAGGCCACGGCGAGCAGAACGAACGTCGTTCCGATCGACAGGGCGCGAGCGACCCCGGCCGCGCGCCGCTCGACGAGCAGGCAAGCCGCACCGGCGATCAGCGGCAGCACCACGGGAACGATGATCCAGTGCTGCCAGTTCACCGACGCTCCTCCCTTGCCTGCGGCTCCTCGCCGTCGACGTGATCGCTGCCTGTCTCCGCACGGGTCACGAGCGCGATAACGAGCAGCAGGGCGGTCATCGCGAAACTGATCACGATGGCGGTCAGCACGAGCGCCTGCGGCAGCGGATCGGCGTAGTTCGCCAGGGTGGACGCGTGGCTGCCGTCGAGGATCGGAGGTCGTCCCACGGTCAGGCGTCCCATCACGAAGATCAGCAGGTTGACGGCGTACGACAGCAGGGTCAGTCCGAGCACCAGGTCGAACGTGCGCGCGCGCAGCGTGAGGTAGATCCCCGTGCCGGTGAGAACGCCCACGAAGATGGCGACCATAAGTTCCATCACGCCTCTCCCTTTCCTGCGGCTGGTCGCAGGCGGCCGATGGCGGTGAGCATCACCATGGTGCCACCCACGACCGTGAGGAACACGCCGAGGTCGAAGAGGCTGGCGCTCGCGAGCGGCACGGCGCCGACCAGCGGAAGCACCGGATAGTCGTAGGTGCTGGTCAGGAAGGGATGTCCAAGGATCCAGCTCGCGACGCCGGTCAGCGCCGCGATCAAAAGTCCGGCGGCGATCCAGTGGCGGAAGTCGGAGCGCAGCCGCTCGCTCACCCACTGTTCTCCCTGGGCGATGCTGAGGAGCACCATCGCGATCGCGAGCACCAGTCCCGCGATGAAGCCGCCGCCGGGAAGGTTGTGGCCGCGCAGGAACAGGTGGAGGGCCACCAGCACGGCAAGCGGCAGCAGCAGCCGCGTGACGAGCTTGAGCATCAGCGGGTGCGCGTTGCGCTCGGTCGGCGCCGGGCCGGGCACGCGCTGCATCTCCGGCGGGCGCCGTCCGTGCAGGAGCGCGGCAATGATCAGCGCCGCAATGCCGAGCACCGTGATCTCGCCCAGGGTGTCGAAAGCCCGGTAGTCGACGATGATCACGTTCACGGCATTCGCGCCGCCTCCCAGCGGAACGGCGGTCTGCAGGAAGTACGGCGAGATCGAGTCGAAGGGCTGCGTCAGCACCAGCCACACCGCGGCCATTGCGCCCAGCCCTGCCGCGCAGGCGACGATCGCGTGCAGGGCTCGCCGCGCGACCGATCGCTCGGGCAGGCTCTCCTGCGGCAGCCAGTTCAGCGCGAGCATCATCAGGATGACGGTGGCCATTTCGACCAGCAGCTGCGTCAGCGCGAGGTCCGGGGCCGAGAGGTACACGAACACCAGCGCGACGACGAGTCCGACGGCGCCTAGAACCGTCAGGGCGAGCAGGCGGCGCCGGAACTCGACCAGCGTCGCGAAGGCGGCTGCGATGCCCACGAGCCACAGCAGGATGAACGCTGTCGACGGCGCCGTCGACGGACCCGGCGTCGCGCTGAAGGCGGCGCCGAGCAGGAAGGGCAGCAGGCCCGCCGTCAGTGCCATCGCCACGAGCAGCAGCAGGTAGCGCTGCAGGCTGCCGTTCTGCAGGCCAAGCGTCAGGTCGCGCGCCGATTTCACCGTCCTCGCCAGGAGAAACATGAAGGCCTCGCGCCCGCCGCGCGGCACCTGGACGACGCGGTGCAGGTCGATGAAGCGATGCAGGCCGAAGTACAGCGCGACGCCACCGGCCAGCGCGATGAACGACATCACGAGCGGCGTGTTGAGCCCGTGCCACACCGCCAGGCTGTACGCAGGAAGCGGCGCGCCCAGCGCCGCGCGGGCGCCGGCCGCGAGGATCGGGCCGACGGTCAGGCCGGGCGCAATGCCGACGAGCAGGCAGGCAAGCGCCAGCACTTCCACCGGCACGCGCATGAAGCGCGGAGGCTCGTGCGGGGTCTTTGGCAGGCCCACGGGCTCGCCGTTGAAGAACACATCGTGAATGAATCGCGTGCTGTAGGCGACGCTGAACACGCCCGCCAGCGTCGCGGCGACCGGCAGCAGCCACCCCATCACCGGGCGCGCGTTGCTCTCGAGCGCCTCGGCGAAGAACATCTCCTTCGACAGGAAGCCGTTCAGCAGCGGCACGCCCGCCATCGCAGCACTGGCGATGATCGCGAGCACCGCGGTCCACGGCATGTACTTCCACAGGCCGGCCAGCTTGCGCATGTCGCGCGACCCGGTCTCGTGGTCGATGATCCCCGCGGCCATGAAGAGCGAGGCCTTGAAGGTCGCGTGGTTGAGGATGTGGAAGACCCCGGCCACGACGGCCAGGGGCGAATCGAGGCCGAACAGCAGGGTGATCAGCCCCAGGTGGCTGATCGTCGAGTACGCGAGCAGCCCTTTCAGGTCGTGCTTGAAGATCGCGAAGTACGCGCCGAGCAGCAGCGTCGCGAGGCCGACCGGGGCAACCATCCAGAACCACGCGTCGGAGCCGCCGAGCGCCGGATACATCCGCGCGAGCAGGAACACGCCCGCCTTCACCATCGTGGCCGAGTGCAGGTAGGCCGACACGGGCGTCGGCGCCGCCATGGCGTGCGGCAGCCAGAAGTGGAACGGGAACTGCGCGCTCTTCGTGAACGCGCCGAGCAGCACCAGAACGAGCGCGGGCACGTACAGCGGGTGCGCGCGGATCGTCGCACCGGCCGCCAGCACCGCGTCGAGCTGCACGCTGCCGACGATGTGCCCGATCAGCAGCACGCCGCCGAGCAGCGCGAGTCCGCCGGCACCGGTGATCGCCAGCGCCATGCGCGCGCCCTCGCGCGCGTCCTTGCGGTCCTTCCAGTAGCCGATCAGCAGGAACGACGACAGGCTGGTGGCCTCCCAGAACACCACGAGCAGCACCAGGTTGTCGGCAAGCACGACGCCCAGCATCGCCCCCATGAACAGCAGCAGGAACTGGAAGAAGCGCGCCGGCGGATCCTCGTGATGCAGGTAGTACGCCGCGTACAGGACGACGAGCGCGCCGATGCCGAGGATCAGCAGGGCGAACAGCCACGCGAGGCCGTCCATGCGGAATCCGAACGACAGCCCCAGCGCGGGCACCCAGTCGACCGACCAGCGCAGCACCTCGCCGGCGAAGATCGAGGGCGCGCCCATCAACGCGAGCGCGAGCCCCGTCAGCGGAAAGACGCCGGCCAGCCAGGCGCTGAGACGCCGGCGCTCGTTCGGCAGCAGCGCCAGCAGCAGCGCGCCCGCGAACGGCAACAGGGCAATCAACGCAACCATCAGCGCTTCGCGGCGTTCGAGTGCAGCAGGCTGACGACGAGCACGATCACGGTCAGCGGCAGGACGTATTCGAACAGCGTGTCCGAGAAGCCCTGCAGTGCGGCATGGTGAGTCGCGGCCAGGATCAGGAACATGACGTAGGCGGCGTAGTACAGCAGGAAGAGCAGGCCCTCCCAGCGGGCGATCTCACGACCGGTCACGAAGATCGGGAAGCACGCGACCGCGGCAGCGAGCATCACCCAGAGATCGAGCGAGAGCAGCGGCGCCGCCACGGCGAGGCCGCCGGGCGCCACGAGGCCCGAAATGCCGAGGCAGGCGAGGATGTTGAAGGTGTTGCTGCCGACCACGTTGCCGACCGCGATGTCGCGCTCGCCCCGGATCGTCGCGACGATAGACGTCGCCACCTCGGGCAGCGAGGTGCCCGCGGCGACGATCGTCAGTCCGATGACGAGATCGGAGACGCCGAGCGCCCGCGCGAACTCGACCGCCGCGTCGACCAGCCATTTGGCCCCGATGACGAGCATCACCAGGCCGACGATGACCAGCAGCACCTGGACCGACCAGTGGCGGTCCCAGCGGGAGGCTGCGGGAAGTTCCGCGAGGGCCGCGTCGTCGATCTCGGTGCCGGCACGCCGCGACTGCGCGATGAGGAACACGGTGTAGGCGACGAACAAGGCGGCGAGCAACGCCGCGTCGAAGTGCCCGATGCGGCCGTCGAGCGCCATCACGCAGAGGATCACGGAAGCACCGATCATGATCGGCACCTCCTGCCTCACCAGCTGGCGATGGATGACAAGCGGGGCGATCAAAGCGGATGCCCCGAGGACGAACAGCACGTTGAAGATGTTGCTGCCGACGACGTTGCCCACGGCGATGTCGCTCTTGCCCTGGAGCACCGCTCCGACCGAGACCGCGGTCTCCGGCGCGCTGGTGCCGAAGGCCACGACGGTGAGGCCGACCACCAGCGGGGAGATGCCGAACGAGACCGCGAGCTTGGCTGCGCCTCGCACCAGCATCGAGGCGCCCGCGACGAGGGCAATCAGCCCGAGGACGAAGAAGACAAGGCTCATGACGCCGGTTTCGGTAGGCCGAGCACCGGCCCGGCAGCGCCAGAGTATAGGTGCCGGGGCCAGCGGAGGCGTCCCCGCCGGGTTCAGGGATAGCGAGCAGCGCTACAGGACGTAGCGCGCGAGGTCCTCGTTGAGTGCGAGTTCGGCCAGGCGGGCGTCGACGTACGCAGCGTCCACCCGCACGCGGCCCTCGCCGCCCGATACGAAGCTGCCCGCCGAGAACGCGACATCCTCCACGAGCTTCTCCATGACCGTGTACAGGCGACGGGCGCCGATGTTCTCGGTCCTTTCGTTGACCGCGTGCGCGATCTCGGCCATGCGGTGAATGCCGTCCTCCGTGAACTCCAGCGCGCAGCCGTCGGTCGCAAGCAGCGCCGTGTACTGCTCCGTGAGGCTCGCGTCGGTCGTCTTCAGGATGCGCTCGAAGTCGCCGACGGTCAGCGAGTCGAGCTCGACGCGGATCGGAAAGCGCCCCTGCATCTCGGGTATCAGGTCCGACGGCTTCGAAAGGTGGAACGCGCCCGACGCGATGAACAGGATGTGATCGGTCTTCACCATGCCGTACTTGGTGTTGACCGTGGTGCCCTCGACCAGCGGCAGCAGGTCGCGCTGCACGCCCTGGCGCGAGACGTCGGCGCCGTGCATCTCGGAGCGCGATGCGATCTTGTCGATCTCGTCGATGAAGACGATGCCGTTGCTCTCGGCGTTGGCGACCGCGCGCGCCTTCAGTTCGTCGTCGTTGACGAGGCGGGCGGCCTCCTCGTCGGCCAGCAGCTTCAGCGCTTCCCTGACCGGCATCCTGCGCGGCTTGCGGCGGTCGCGGCCCATGTTGGCGAACATCGACTGGATCTGCTGGGTCAGCTCCTCCATTCCCGGAGGCGCCATCACGTCGAGCGAAGCCGGCACCGCCGACACCTCGATCTCGATCTCCTTGTCGTCGAGATCGCCCTCGCGCAGCTTCTTGCGGAATTTCTGCCGCGTGGCGTTGTCTTCGTCGCGCTCCGGCGGCGCGGCGAACCCGACAGGCCGCGCGGGCGGCACCAGGACGTCGAGCACGCGATCCTCGGCGGCATCCTGCGCGCGCGTCGCGACCTTCTTCATCTCCGCTTCGCGCGTCTGCTTGATCGAGATGTCGACGAGGTCGCGGATGATGGTGTCGACGTCGCGTCCGACGTAGCCGACCTCCGTGAACTTCGTGGCCTCGACCTTGATGAACGGCGCGTCCGCCAGGCGCGCGAGCCGGCGTGCGATCTCGGTCTTGCCGACCCCGGTCGGGCCGATCATCAGGATGTTCTTAGGCGTGATCTCCGAACGCAGAGGCTCGGCGACCTGCTGGCGGCGCCAGCGGTTGCGCAGGGCGACGGCCACGGCGCGCTTGGCGCGGTCCTGGCCGACGATGTACTTGTTCAGTTCGTGGACGATTTCGCGGGGGGTCATCATGGAAGTTTCACTGCGCGTGTACGCGACCCTTCGGGTCGCACGTGCACGCGCAGTGCTCAGTTAGGCGCCCGCCCTTCGGGCGGCCGGGCGGGCGCGGAACAAAAGCAACGGGGGCTGCATCGCGATGGCGCCGCGTCGGCGTCAATCCAGGGACTCGATGGTGTGCGACTGGTTGGTGTAGATGCAGATGTCGCCGGCGATCGTGAGGGCTTTCTTGACGATCTCGGCCGGTTGCAGCTCGGTGTTGTCGAGCAGCGCCTTCGCGGCGGCGTGGGCGTAGGGACCGCCGGAGCCGATCGAGATCAGGCCGCCCTCGGGTTCGAGCACGTCGCCGTTGCCGGTGATGATCAGCGACGCTTCCCGGTCGGCGACGGCGAGCATCGCCTCGAGCCGTCGCAGGATGCGGTCGGTGCGCCAGTCCTTCGCCAGTTCGACGGCGGACCGCACGAGGTTGCCCTGGTGCTTGTCGAGCTTGGCCTCGAAACGCTCGAACAGCGTGAAGGCGTCGGCAGTCGCGCCGGCGAATCCGGCAAGGATGCGGTCCTGGTACAGGCGGCGGACCTTGCGCGCGCCCTGCTTGATCACGATGCTGCCCAGCGTGACCTGGCCGTCGCCTCCGAGCGCGACCTGACCGCCGCGACGGACGGAAACGATGGTGGTGCCGTGGAAGGATTCCATTGGAGACCTGGTGGAGGGTGTCGGGCCCGGCGAACGCCGTGGGCGCTACATGGGGCCGCTTGCGCCGGACTCAATCCCGGGCGGGCGAAGCGCTCAGGCCCGGCGCAACTGGATCTGGGCGACGGCGTCGATGCCGAGCAGCGAGAACAGCGCGGCGATCAGGTAATTCACATTGCGGAACTCAACGGCCGCCCCGGCCTGCCGGATCCTGGCGAGCATGGAGAGCATCGCCGTGGCGGTCGCGAACTCGACGCGCTTGAGGTAAGTGCAGTCGACGACGATCTGCTTGTCGGTCCTGGCCTGCGCGATCAAGCGGCCGAAGTGCGGTTCCCCTTCGCCTCGCAGCGTGCCGCGCCACTGCAGACCTTCGACGGCCGGCTCGGCCGGGCGCGGCGCCTGCGGCTCGGCCTCGCGCGTCCTGAGATTCGTAGGCGCCGGTTCCCACGACGGCGGCGACACCTCGTAGGTGATGCAGTACTGGATGCCCGTTTCCTCGAAGTCGTGCTGGCGGTTGAGGAGGCGGAACACCTCGAGGAGCAGCATCCACACCGCATCGCTGGGATCGCGGCGGCCAGCCTCGACCGCGGCCCGCAGCGGCGTGACCAGGAGGTCGGCACCGACTACGGTGAGGTCGTGGCTCGCGCGCTTGAACGCATTGATGACGCGCAGCAGGAGTTCGGCACCGACCATGTCGACCATCCGGACGTTCGACGCGTCGATCGTGATCGACTGGTGGACCAGCGACTGCTGCTTCAACTGCTCCAGGTGCTTGACCACGCCGGCGTCGATGGCCTCGGGCAGCACGATGAGCGCGGCCCCGGCCGGCTTCGCGGGGCCGGACGGCGTCCGTGCTGGCGCCTCTTCCTTGTATTCGATCCACGCCGGAGGCGAGCTCTCGAACCGCAGCACGTACTCGATCGTGAGGCTCTCGAACGCTGTCTTGTCGTTGCGCTGCTGCAGGAGTTCGAACAGCATCAGCCAGCCGCGCTGCGCCGCATCCCCGAGCGAATCCGACTCGATGGCGGCACGCAGGCCGGCCTCGGCGGGATCGATGAGGCCATTGGCGAACAGGATGGCGGTCTCCTCGATCGCCGATCCACCGCCCTCGCCCTGCAGTTCGATGGCGTTGGATCGTGCCTGCCAGTCATCGATGTTCGTGAGGAGATCCTCGAGCCCTGGTGGAGACTTGTTCTCCACCGGCGGCGGTGCCGGAGGCACGGGCTGCTGCGAAGGCCGCGCGAGCGTCGAGTTGGCAGCCGAGTTCGGGAACTCCGAGCTGGTACTGCCGGCCGGGCGAAGGAAATCGCGCGCCATCTCGGATTCGATCGCATCGATCTTGGCGGCCGTTTCCATGGCCAGCGTGCGGGCAAGTTCCTTGTCCGGCGACGCGGTGGTGGTGGTGGCGGCGGGCTTCTGCCCCGTGACCGGCGGAGTGCGGTTCACCGGACCCGGCAGCGGACGGCCGACGGGACGGGCGCCCTGGCGGGCCCCGGACTTGCCGCTGGCATCACCCCGCTCCTTGGGGTCCTTCTTGAAGAATGAAAAGGCCACGAACGCCTACCGTTCCAGGGAACCTGGTGCCGGATGTTGCCGCCAACCGGCGCTCACCGCACCTAGAGAAACTTCGGCATCGATGCCTGCGGCGGACATCCCCAGCGCGGGGCGCTTCAGGTCATTCGTTCGGCCGAGGCAAACCCCGCGTCGATCCGGACGCGCGCGATCAACCGCCGGAAGATCCGACCGGAGAGCCATAGTCGCGTCGATAGTAACAACTTTGCCCCTCCGCAAACCGCTGATCTGGACGGGAATCCCGCTTGTCGGCTACCCGTGCCGTCCTAACGGCTGGCAGAGGACAACTGGGCATCGGTCAGGCGGTAGTACAGGCCGAATGGGTCATCGCGGAGCACGTTCAGCCGCCCTGCGACGACGATCGGCTCGTACGTGTGCTTGATCGGGCTGCGGGACTTCACTTCCACGATGTACTCGGGCCCGAGCGACAGGCAGAACGGGCAGTGCGGCGGCCGCATCGTCATCAGGAAATGGTCGTGCATCTCGCCGGCCACGATCGGGAGCATGTAGCCCTGCAACCGGATGTCCTGCTGGTCGAGCTTGCGAACTTCCGGCGAGAACTCCGGGATCGGGCGCGCGCCGGCCTGAGCCGTCGTGACCTGCCCCAGGACCCGCCACGACACGACGCCCTTCAGTTCCGGCAGGTCGTTCAGCAACTGGGGATCGACCGGCAGGGCCATGGAGCCGCGCGGTGCGGGCGGCGTCTGGGCCGCAACCGGGCCGATGGCGACCAGCGCGAAGACTAGCTTCAGCAACACACTCCTGAAAGTCACCGGATCACCTCTGGTTCACCTGCGTCGCTCAATGAGCGTGACGCATCCCGCAGTACTGCCCCACCGCGATGCCCTTGCACATCTCCCGGAGCCGCTCCTGGCACTGCTTCTCCGGCGCACCGCCCTCGAGGCACCGCGCCGCTTCTTCATGCGCCCGCGCCATCTGCCGGTGGCGAGCGATGTCTTCGCTGCGGTGCTCCGCTTCCTTCGACTTCGGCGCGGGCGTCGAGTTCGTCGCCGGGGCCGGGGCCGAGGTCTGTGCCATGACGGCGAGCGGCCACGCGAGCGCAACGGCAATCAACCAGTTCATCGGGGCTCCTTCAACCGCGCGCCAGCGTCGCGGCAATGTCCATGCGACTCGCCCGCCAGGCGGGCAACGCAGCCGCCAGCGTGGCGGCGGCAACCGCGACGATACCAATCCACAGCAGTTCCGGCGCGAAGGCGCCGGGCGACACGACGAAGGCGCGCGACTGCGCCAGCCAGTTCCCCACGATCGCGACGGCGGCAAGCCCGAGCGCCAGCCCGGCCAGCAGGGCCACGAGGGCGAGCAGCCAGGACTCGATCATCAACAGGATCGCGACCCGCGCCCGGCTCGCTCCCAGGAGCCGCATGATCGCGATGTCGTAACGCCGCTCCTCGAGGGCGTTGTAGAGCGTGACGAACAACGCCAGCAGCGACGAGGCGACCAGCACGCTGCCGAAGACCCGCATCGTGTCGATGCCGACGCCCATCACCGCGAACAGCCGCGCGAGTTCGTTGGCCGGCGACGCGGCCATCAGCCGACTCTCGGCGTTCACCTGGCGCGGCACGATCGCGGCCGCCATCGGCGATGCGTAGCGCACGAGCAGCGCGGTGACTTCGCGTTCCTCCTCGAGCACGCGGCGCTCGGCGTCGTCCGCCGGGTCGCCCTCGTGGACGCGCCAGACGCTTGCCTTGTCGGTCAGGACCAGCCGGTCCAGGACGGTGCCGGTGGGCGCGAGGACACCCACGACCTCGTAACGTGCCTCCTCGTGCACCGCGCCACCCTGCGCCAGGCCGTGCGTGCCGGCAAGCGTGCCGCCGACCGCGAGTTGCGTCACGCGCGCGACCTCGGATCCGATGACCGACTGCATCGGCGCCGTCCAGAGTGCGCCACCTGCCAGGCGCGCGCCGTAGTGCTCGATCAGCGCAGGTTCGGTACCGACAATGCGAAAGCCGCGATAGTTGTCGCCCAGCGAGACCGGGATCACCTGCGCCACCAGCCGGTTGCGGCGCAGTTGGTCCATCGCTGCGAGCGGCACGTTCCCGGTCGGCACGTCGACGTGGTACAGCGCCGAGAGGATCAGCTGCAGCGGAGAGCCCTTGGCGCCGACGACAAGATCGATGCCCTGCGCATCGCGCGCCAGCTGCTTCGACAGCTGTCCCTGCACGAGCACCACGAACGTCAGCGTGGCGACGCCGAGCGCCAGCAGCACGACTGCGAGCACGGTCTGCAGCGGCCGCTGCGCCAGCTGAGCGAGCACGATCCGCAGTGCGTTCACTGGACCACCCTCACGCTGCGCGCTCGGGATGAGCGCTTCGGAGCGGCCGTGCGCGCTCACCGGCCGGCTCCAGGAGCTCGACCGCCCGGTCGAAACGCGCGCGCACTCGACCGTCGTGCGTCGCCACCACCAGCAAGGCGCCCGCCATGCGTGCGGCCTCGAACAGCAGGTCGATCGCCTTCTGGGCATTGGCGTCATCCAGGCTCGACGTCGGCTCGTCGGCGAGGAGCACCTGCGGGCGGTTGACGATCGCGCGCGCGATGGCCACGCGCTGCTGCTCGCCGGCGCTCAGTTCGCCGGGCCTGGCACTGGCGCGGTCCTCCACGCCAAGCGCCGCCAGCAGGCGATCGACCTCCCTGATATCGGCGTGCGTCCCTGCGAGGTACTGCGCAAGCCGTATGTTGTCGCGCGCCGACAGGCTGGCGAGCAGGTGCAGGCGCTGCGGCACAACGCCGATCCGGCGCGCCCGCCAGCGGTCGTCCCGGGCGGGCGCCGTGTAGAGCGGCTCGCCTTGCAGGGCGACGTCGCCCGCGCTCGGCGGCAGGATGCCTGCGAGGATGTTGAGCAGCGTGCTCTTGCCCGATCCGCTCGGACCGACCAGCGCACAGTGCTCCCCGGCGGCAAGCGAGAGATCGGGCGCAACCAGGACGCGTCGACCGCCGTACCGATGTGCGACGGACCGGACAGTGAGCATGGAAGCGTAAGGCCGGCGAACGCCGGAAACGGAACCGCAGCGCGCCGCGGCCGCGGCGCGCTGCGCGACGGATCAGTCGCCGTACATCTTCTGTTTCATCTCGCGGCGCTGCTGCGCCTCGAGCGAAAGCGTGGCGGTGGGACGGGCAAGCAGGCGCGGAATGCCGATCGGCTCGCCGGTTTCCTCGCAGTAGCCGTAATCGCCGCTGTCGATGCGCGTCAGCGCCTGCTGCACCTTCTTCAACAGCTTGCGCTCGCGATCGCGAGTGCGCAGTTCGAGGGCGTGTTCCTCCTCGATCGTCGCGCGGTCGGCGGGATCGGGGACGATGACGGTCTCGCGCAGGTGCTCGGTGGTCTCGTCCGCGTTCTGCAGGAGTTCCCGCTCCATCTGCTGCAGCCGGTGCTTGAAGAATCCAAGCTGCTGCTCGTTCATGTAGTTGGAGTCCGCCATCTTGAGGAGTTCTCCCTCGGACGGCAGGCGCTTTCCGTTGACCATCACCGGGGCCTCACTTCGCGTGGCCGATCGGGCCAAGAGGTACTCGTGTGCGGCGGCCAGGTCTTTCGGGCTCGGCGGGGGCGCGGCGTTCTGTGCGGTGCTCGCCATGGCCAGTGGTTCAATCACGGCGCCACTCGGCGCCGCAACGGGAGCCCTCGGGGCCTTCACGTTCCTGACCGCTCGGGTTGGCTGGGGCTTCTTCGCGGGCGGCGCCGAGACCTTCTTCTCCGGCACGGCGGAAACCTTCTTCGCCGGCGCCGCCTTCGACGGCGCCTTGGTGACCACGGAAGGCTTGGCGGCGCGTGTCGGCGCAGCCTTCGTCGCCTTCCTGGCCGGCGCCTTGCCCTTGGCGGGCGTCTTCTTGACGGCTGGCTTGGACGACGGCTTCTTCGCGGCAGGCTTCTTCGGCGCGGCCTTTTTCGCGGCCTTCTTCGCTACAGGCCTTGTCGCTTTGCGCGCCGGCGATTTCTTTGCTGCAGCCATGGTGTCTCTACCTCGTCCAGCTCTCTGGTTGGTGGGGGTTCATCAGCGCGCGATGCACGCTTCCAGGCCCTTGAGTATCGCGTCTTTCGGAAGGTTGCGTCCGATGAACACGATCTTGGTGGCGGGCTTCTCGTCCTTGCCCCACGGGCGGCCCACGTCGGCTCCCATGAGCATGTGCACGCCCTGGAAGATCATCCGACGGTTGGTCCCGTTCATGAAAAGCACGCCTTTATACCGGAGCATGTCCTGCCCGTAAACCTGAGTCAGCGCCCCCATGTACTCCTCGAGCTTGGCCGGGTCGAACGGACGCTTCGACTGGAACACGAAGGCCTTGATCGCGTCGTCGTGCTCGTGGTGATGGTGGCCGTGATCGTGATCGTGGTCGTGGCCGTGTTCGTGACCATGGTCACCCCCAGGCCCGTGGCCGTGCCCCGTGTCCGACTTGGCGGCATCAGGGTGCTCGCCCGCGAGGAAGGCCGGATCGATCTCCAGGATCGCGTTCAGGTTGAATCCGCGCAGGTCGAGGACTTCCTTGATCGGCACCTCGCCGAAGTGAACGGCCCTGATCGGCGCGCGCGGGTTCATGCGGACCAACCGCTCCTTCAGCGACGCCGCTTCGCCTTCCGACACGAGATCCGTCTTCGACAGCAGGATGCGATCGGCGAAGCCCACCTGGTTCTGCGCCTCGGGCTGCTCGTCGAGCGTGTCGTGGCCATGCTTGGCGTCGACCACCGTCAGCACGGCATCGAGGAGGTAGTACGACGCGATGTCGTCGTCCATGAAGAAGGTCTGCGTCACCGGACCGGGGTTGGCCATGCCGGTCGTCTCGATGATCACGCGCTCGAAGTCGAGCTTGCCGGCGCTGCGCTTGGCCTTCAGGTCCGCCAGGATGCGAACGAGGTCGCCGCGCACCGTGCAGCAGATGCAGCCGTTGTTCATCTCGACGATCTGCTCGTTCGTGTCGGCAACCAGCAACTCGTTGTCGATGCCCTCGGGCCCGAACTCGTTCTCGATCACCGCGATCCTGTGACCGTGCTGCTCGGTGAGGATGCGGTTCAGCAGCGTGGTCTTGCCCGCGCCGAGAAAGCCGGTCAGGACGGTCACCGGTACCTGGGACTGTGTGGCTTGCATGCTGGAGTTCCTTCGTTTCCGCGCGCTTGGTGGACCGGCTGTGCCGGCCCCTGCCGCGGAACGCGTCCTGCAAAGAGGGCGCGTAGTTTAGTGGAAGCCGCCGGTTCGCTGCGGAGCGCCGGATGAGGGCAACTACCGAACCCGACGCAGCCAGACGCCCTTGAGGTACTCGGACTCGGGCACCGTCATCATCAGCGGATGGTCGCTGCCGGCGGCGAGGCGCTGCACCAGCCAGGCGTCGACGCCCGAGTCGATCACCGCGCCGGCGACGATCTTCTGGAACAGGTCGACGTCGATGGCGCCGGAGCACGAGAACGAGAGCAGGTGCCCGCCCGGCGCCAGCAATTTCAGCGCGTTGAGGTTGATGTCCTTGTAGGCACGCGCGGCGCGGTCGACGTGATGGTGGCTCGACGCGAATTTCGGCGGGTCGAGCACGATCAGGTCGAACTGCGCTGCCTGCGCCTTGAGCGCGCGCAGCGCATCGAACGCGTCGGAC